>Ga0302179_10002350_pt1 | contig 11063 bp, 13 predicted proteins | sample I_Palsa_E3_1_FD_198788 | JGI IMG/M metagenome (GOLD analysis project Ga0302179, IMG submission 198788) | Peat permafrost microbial communities from Stordalen Mire near Abisko, Sweden - I_Palsa_E3_1 | ecosystem: Environmental > Terrestrial > Soil > Palsa > Peat permafrost | place: Sweden...
CCTGATCCCACTGCGGAGATCTCACCTGGTTAGCACGAAAATTTTGGCTATTGAGGGGCAACTTCTGACCCAATACGCCACTGAAGAAATTTTGAGCTTGGACAATAAGCGGATTCGGCTGTGAAGTACTGGCGATTCTTTTTTGACAGGCCATGAAGCATAGCAGCAGTAAAAAGATGAATGTTCTTTTCATTGTATAAGGTTTGTATAATTTTATTCGTGGGATAAAATTAAACACAATGAAGATCGGGTGTGCTAAGGGAAATACTTAGGTCGGACAAATTAAAGTTGTCAATTGCATATTTCGAAGCATAGAAGTCGGCCTCAATCTAACGGAATCAGGAGATTGAAAACAAGTAAAAGTTGTCTAAATAAGAGACCGCTCCTGGAAAGGAACGGTCTTCTATTATTCCTAAATCTTAAAGACTTAAATTATGAAAAAATGTCGAATGTTGGTTCTGTCATTAATGAAATAAATAAGGGCCGCCACAATTGAAATAGCGAAACCAAAAAGGAGAAATGTCTTCCTTTTGGTAAACTAGCAAATGTTATTTATTGGTATGCATCTTTTGTTGTTTGCCAGTAGGACGAAGGGTGATAATCTATGGAATCGACCTTATCCATTTCTCGGACTTCATACCCGGATATCTTGGATAAAGGCACCTGGTTTGTCGGACCAAATAACAACCTCAAGTCTCCTTTTTTGATTAGAGAGTCTTTTGGATCCTGAAATATGGGAATTTTAACAAGCTGCTGGCCATGCGTATTAAATAAATCTGTAATTTCTATCGGCGGATTCCGAACCGGGTAATACTTCCTCAGATACCTTTGGTAGACTACGACATCCTGGCGAATCACATCGCGGTCTATGGTGCCTAAACTGGAGATCATAGCCTCGAACGTCGGAGAATCTCCTTTTCTGATGGCATCGATTACTGCTGTTGAAGTAGCCGTAATTTGCTCCTTGGCAGTCAAATGAAGACATCCTATGAGACTGGACAATATAATCGTTGATCCAATAATTCCGACTAATATTTTCATTTGCTCTGGTTGAATAGTTTTACCGGTGAACCTACCAGGTGATTGCGATTGCCTCTGCATAATTGCAAAGGTTCGCTACTGGGTAGCTTGCCCCGCCCGTTGCCAATATGATAAAGGGTGATAATGTGTCGAATCAAACTTATCGATTCCTCCAACTTCGTAACCGGTTATCTTTGATAAGGGGGCTACATTGGTCGGGCCAAAAAATAACCTTAGATCACCTTGTTTAATTGGCGCATTTGCGGAATCTTGAAAAATATGAATTTTAACAAGCATCTGGCCATTGGTATTAAATAAATACGTAATCTCTATGGGCGGATTCTTTTGCGGATAATATTCTCGAATATACTTCCGGTAGAGTGCGACATCATGGGGAATGCCTTCGCGATTTAAAGTGCCTAAATTTTCAATCAAATCTTCAAATTTTTCTAAGTCTCCTTTCCTAATGGCCTCGATTACTTTTGTGGCCGTAGCCGTTATTTGTTCCTTGACAGTTGACTGACTACATGCTGTAAGACACGAGAAGATAATCATGGTTCCTAGAATTCCAACTAAAGCTTTCATTTCTTGTGTTTTTTGAGCGAATTGATCGCTTTTATTAAATCTTGGTATTTACCCAAAGCTTCCAAAGTCTGCGACTGAACTTGTATGTTATTATTTTTTAAGATTGATATTCCTGTCTGCAAGACACTTAGGCCATATTTCGCTGAATTTTCCGCGTCAGATACGTTGATAGTAGGCAACGTTCCGTCTTGGACAAAGTTGGTTAAATCATCTTTAAACCCTACTGAAAATGACGAGGCTCCTGCCGATGAATTGACTAGTGCTATTGATCTATCAAATTCAGATTGATTATTAAACAGGTCCCCGCGAGCACGCCATTTTTTCCAATCGGTAGTAAACATCTCGATCCATTTACCGACTTCCTTGAACGCTGATCCGGCTGCGTTTGCCTTATCAGCAAATTGTTTGCTTGCTTCCGCATCCGGTGTTAGCTTTCCGCCTGCGGTACTGGGTGTTGGATCTGGATCCTGGTCATCCGCGGAGAAGGTCCAAGGTGTTTTTTTCAGAACGTCATTTGCCGATGTGAAATGCGGTTGGCCATCATCCGGGATATCTCCCTCTGGGCCTGTTTTTACGCTCGCGGGTGTAAAAAGAGGGTTTCCACTTTGGTCTTTGAAAATTTGAGGAATATTGGAAGCTACCAGGGAGACCTGTGCTACCCAAACTTTAGTGTCCTTTCCATTAATTTGCTGATTTGTATATGACCCCGTTTCCCTAAACCAGGCACTATTGAATGGTAATAGTTCTAAGCCCTCTAAATCAATTCCAGCGGTCACCTTGTCCTCAGCATAACAGTAATCGCTTATGCTTGAATATATCGTCGCCAATGGATCAAGCTGCCAAAACCGCCCTATCTGAGGATCCTGTAATCTGAAATGCATATCGTACATGTCCAAGCCACTCCCATCGCTAAATTCTTTATTCTGGAATTCCTTCCCGCTGAGTTTGTATTTATTTGGTGCGTAAGCTTGCTTCAAAGCCATATCCGTGACACCAGGCATTGACAACCCGAACGGATAGTAACTACCAACCCCTTTTTAACCCGAACCCCTTTTCTGTGGCGCTCGGATTTTGATCTGTTCAAAGAACTGCTAACAGACTCCAAGATAATCGTTTTTTCTTTTCAGCTGAACTTTTCAATTGAGTTCAATTGAATAAAAAAGGATGCCTGTGATGGCTGCGGCCGATACTGGCCGCTATTCCCTGGTTGTTCGGCCGGAGCCCCGGCGGAGGCCCAATCATGAGACAAAAAAAGCCCCCTATTCGGGGGACTTCTCTTTGTTCAGCTCATCGTTCAGTTCAGTCAGATTCGGCAACTGGCCGAACTTGATGACGGCATCCTGGATAGAGTCTCCTTCCACAAGGATCCTGGGGCCGTAATCGGCCAGGAAGGTCTCCTTCTGATCGTCCCGGATCTGGTAGATGTCTAGTTTGTTTTTTTCTTTTACAATGTAAGTAGTCATAACGTTTGTTTTAAAATGAATGAAAAAAGTAATCCCCTTACACCCCGCCAGGAGGGGTTACTTTTTTCATTTTAAAAAGCAGTGGTGCTGACAGGTTAAAAGGAAAAAGAACGTCACCGGGGTCAGGGTAGGATCGAAGTGAGTTAATGGGCTATTACGGGCTTATGGCAGGCCTGTCAGCGGGCAGGGATACAAACATCCGGACGGGTAGACAGGGGTTACTGATGCCAGGCTTATGCATTGCTGCCCGGATTTATGGTGACGATCGGCCTTTATACCGCAGCCGCTCCCCTGTCTGCCCGGCCGGATGCACCAAAGCCGTTACTGTTGCCCGGACTTGTTCTGCTGCTCATCGGCTGCGGTTGCCTATTCTATCGCCCTTCTTAGTGAGTGGCCAGACATAGATTTTGCAGACATGTGGCCGCGCGGGACTCGGGAGAGAAAAGGACGAGGCCCTGCCGCCACCACCGCCATGTGGCCGGCCGTGTGGCACGGAGGGAGGCCGGCAGGCCGCCGGGCCACTACCCGCCGGATCGGCCTTAGCGTTATGCCGCAGCGCCAGCGGAGGCAATATTGATCAGACAAAGCGGCCGGCCACCGGCAGGTGGCGGACAAACAAAAGGCAGCGGGTGGATGCGGCCCCCGCCGCAGCCACGGGTAGCTGCCCGAACGGAGACGGGTGAGCGTGCCAAGGGACGTGACAGCGTGCGGAGCACCTGGCGCGGCAATTGCCGAACCCTGGCGGAGGGAGACCTTTTTTCCTGCGTTAGTGGCGCCAAGAGTTTTGTGCGCAGGGGGTCAGCTCATGGGGTGATGTTTTTGCAGTTCGTTTTGCAGATCATCCGTATTGAGCACCTGGTAGCGTTCCGTGCTGCTGACATATTTATGCCCGGCCATGTATTGCACCTGGCGAAGGTTGTACCGCTGTAACCAAAAGGTCAGGACGCTGTTACGGATCTGATTGGCGTTAATGACCTTCGGGTTGAACTTTTGCAATTGCCCGATCATGTGTTTCATCCGGTTGCTGATATTGCGGGCGCTGGCATCCGTCCGCACCGGCCGGGCTAAAAAAATACCTTCTTTCAACCGGTTGTCCTGCAGGTATTGCTGTAGTTCCACCACCTGGTGGGCCTGCAAGGGCAACCACCTTTCATTGCTGTAGGAAGTTCCTTTGATAAAAATCTTCCCTTCCTTCAGGTGGATATGAACGGCCTCCAACCGGGTGATTTCCTCGGTTGGCATGCCCTGGTAGATCAGCAGGCCCAGCATAATTTTCTTGGCGGGATCTACGTTTAACTGCAACTGATAACGCCGGTACAGTTCTTCCAGCTCGTCCATGCTTAACAGGTTGTTCGGCAGCTTCCGTACAATGCCCCGTACATATATGCCGGCCGCAGGGTTATCCTCCCGCCGGCTTTCGCTGATCAGGTAATTAAAATAATGCCGGATGATATTCAGCTGACCGTGTATCGTCCTTTTGCTTTTGCCCTTCTCGTGCATGTGGCGCATAAAGGCAATCACATCATTGTAACTTGCCTGCTCACCTGTGAGTGGTTGATCTGCGAGCCAGTCAGTAAATCCCTTGCAGTACGGCAGATAACTTTTGATCGTTCCCGGGCTGTAACGTTTGGTTTGTAAATAGGTCTCGAAGTTCATGGCTTATTGTTTGGGTTCATTAATCAGGTGTGTATAGATTTGCGTGCTGTCCAGGGCGGCATGCCCTAAAAAATCTTTGATCCGTTCCAGCTTCATGCCGCTTTGCAGCAGGTGCGTAGCGATACTATGCCGCAGTGTGTGCGTACCTACCTCCTTGCTGATACCGGCTTTATGAACCAGGCCCTTGTTCGCATCGAGGAACAGGACGGCGCAGGGACGTTGCAACAGCTCCGGGCGGCCCTGCTCGATATAGACCAGGATGTCCAGGTAGCTTTTCTCCGCTATCGGCACATACCTTTCTTTATACCCCTTTCCCCGGCGCACGTACAGCATTTTCCGGTCATGGAGGATATCGCTGCATTCCAGGCTGGTCCCTTCCTGCAAGCGTAACCCGCAGCCATAAAACACCGATAGCATGGCCCTGTCCCGGATGCCTAATACATCCTCCCCGGTCATGGCATACAACCGGCGGATCTCCGCCCTCGTTAACCAGGTGGGCATAGCGCTGGCTCCTTCCAACAGCTCTAGCGTAAAGCCTATGCCGCTTTTACCTGTCTGCCGGATGTAGCGGCTAAAGAGTTGCAAGGATTGGATATACTTGTTGATATGGCCTGCACTAAAACCTCGTCCGGTGCGGATGCCGATTTGGGTCTGCTGGCGCTTGATAAAGGCCGTCGCATCGGCAGCGACCAGTTGTTGTAAACTATCCTTTCCGCGGGCCTCCTGGTCAGCCAGGAACTCCGCCAGGTGCCTGGGCATAGACGTTACACTGGCAGGTGCATACCCTAAGACTTGCAGCCATTCGGCAAAGCCTTGCCGGAGTAATCGATGTTCATCACTGTGAAGGAAGTATAGCCGGTTCATGGCAAACATTTTTTGCTATTACTACAGTTTCCCGGACGATTGGGCCACTGGCTGTAAAAAATTGATAGTGATGGGTTTAAGTGGTCCACTAACGGCAGTGGGCCAGTGATGGGCCAGTGGACTACTTCCGGGACGCTATTTTGTCCAGGATAGCCTGTACATGCTGGTTGATGGTGGATTTCAGCTGATCGTATTCGGCGTAGTCGGCAATGCTGTATTCATACTTCGCGTACCGTGCGCTGCGGTTGACTTTGAGATAGCCATACCTTTCCAGCTCCGACAGGTGGCGTTTCAGGGTCGTAGGCGCTATGCGTAACTCCCGGCGGATCTCCCGCGCGTGGAAACTCGTTTTACCCTGTTCTTTCAGGATCACTTTGAGCAGCTCTAAAAACCCCCGGCTCGCTTTGGTCAGCTCGTCACTCTTGCTGAACAGCACATCTTTTAACAGCCCAAAAGCCGCTTGCAGATCGGCTACCGTGCTTTCTACATACGGATGGCCCTGGGCGTCCCGTTTGACCGGCCGTTGGTATTGGTGGTAGAAGGTGATCGCCTCGATAAAGGCCAGTAGCAGCGTCATCGTCCGGCGGGGTTTGAACACTATTTCGGGGAGCTGGATATATTTTGCATAGGGATTGACGACCTGCACCGGCATCAGCACCCGCTGTACATGCTGCAGCTGGGTACGGGTATAGTGTTCCGCCTCCCGGTTGATCTCGCCCCCGGCGGCTTTCGTCTGATAGTCCAGTATCCTGCTGTCCTGGTCCTTGCTGCCATCGATGTACAGCAGCAGGCAGCGGTTGGCGTTATCTTCATACAGTCTTTCCCGCGTCGTGCAGCCGCTGACGCTGACCGGGCCTTCTACCAGGAGGGTAACCGTTTTTAAATTGCCCTTGCTGTCTTTGAGCGTGACGGTCTTGCTGATCCGGCGCTTGCTTTGCAGCTCCCGGAGCGGGTACATCGAAGATTCCGCGCCGTCCAGGTCCTCGATCAGTAGCAGCCGGTGGCGCAGCTCATCCTGCCGGAAGTAATAAAAAGCATTCTCGGTGATTTGGGTGATCTCGATCTTGTCCTCCGGCGGGATCAGCTCACTGACCCTTTCCTGCAAATAGGTCTTGCCGCTGCCGCTACTTCCTAAAAACATCAGGTGCAAAGGGACGGACAGCTTCCGGCTGCTGTACACCAGCCAGGCGATCAGCCGGTTGGTTTCCTCTCCTACAATCCCCGACCGGCCTATATCTTCCCCCGTCCGTTCCAGCAGGTTCGCCTGCTTCAGGTAGCTAATAGCAGCCTGCCGCTCGGCAGGGCTCAACTGTATTCTTTCCTCCGCCCGTGGCTGCAGGGATTCCATGCGCCTGGCCCGGTAGCTTTCCAGCTCGCTGGTCAGGGCGGCAATCGTTTGTGTCGCTTGCTGGGTGGGGATATCCAGGCTTTCGGCGATCTTATTGATGAGCTGCTCGGTGTGAGGATGGTTGTACAAGTCCAGGTGATGACGCACCGGCAATAACTGTTTTGCCTTATGCTCCACTTTCAGCGTCACCCGCATCCGGTCCAGGCCCGTGAGCTTGATACCTCCCAGCACGGTGATCAGCAGCTCGCCCTTGTCATAGACCAGCAGCTCTGGGTTGGCCGTGATCAGCTTACCAGCTCCGGACGCTATTGCCGTAGGAGCGGGGGCTTTCGGCTGTTCGGCGGGGGTAGGTTCCATTGAAAAAGAAAAGGGAGTTCGTCCGCCGATCAGCTCAGCCAGTACGCGCGGGTCGTCATGCGTTTGCAGGAGGCTGTTGACATCTTCCCCATCCGGCACGGCCACGGTCGTGAGCCTCGCAGTCGGTAGTAACGCATGCAAGGTGGTGCCATGCTTAACCGTAGCCGCTTTGCCGGCCTCGTCGCCATTGAGCATAAAGATGATTTCTTCCAGGTGTTTGAGCGACACGATAGCTTGCAGATGTTCATCCGTCAGCCCGTTGGTGCCATACAGGGCCAGCAGTTCGTATTGGATCGTCAGCTCATGCTGCTGCAAAATGGATACGGCATCGATGATGCTCTCCACCAGGATCAGCCGGGTAGTCGCCGCTTTCGGATAGCCCGGATACAATCCCTCCCGGTTGGTTAAATAAAAATGCCGCTGATCGCTGTCGTTGGTGAGGCTGCGGCCGTACATGCTCACTACCTTATGCTCATGATTACGTAACGGGAAGATCACACAGTCCTTTGCCCATACGCTGTAACCACCGGCTGGCCTTCGTTTCAGCAACCCGTACTTTTCCATGCTGGCCACCAGGTGATGGTTCTTGCTCTCTCCATGCAGTCCGCCGCTGTTGTAGCCGATCTCATGCTGTTGGGGATCGATGCCCCGGCCTTGCAAATACTCTCCGGCCTTCCGGGTCAGCGGCAAAGACTTCTTAAAATAGCTGAACACCTTCCCCATCAGGGCCTCCTTCTCCAGCTCGTCCGTTTCGGTAAACAGTTTGGCAGTCGGTGTAGGTACAGGGGTGGAAGAGGAAGGATGCGTACCGATCAGGGCGGTCGCTTTTACCAGGGCCTCATGTTTATTGCATTTTTCCATGAGTTGGATAAACTGGATCTGATCGCCCGTGCCGGCCGTGCAATTGCTGCTAAAGCAGCAGTACGTATTGGTCTTGGGGTAGATCTGCAGGCTGGGGGTCTTGTCGGGATGGAAGGGGCAGTGCAGCCGGTCGTTTTTGTCAGGTTTCAGGCCATAGTGTTGTAAAACGGCCTCGATGGATAGGAGGGCCTTGATTTCCTTTATCTCCATAAAAATACTTTTTGACTACATATTTGTTGCAAACCTAACAGATAAATCCTAATCTGGCAAAACTTTTCTGCCTTTGATACGATCTTTTTGTTGCGTAAATTTGCTGTATCCTTTATTTACCTGTATTATTTGATACACATATGAAGTCAACTACCTTTGGCAAACGGCTGACTGAGGTCAGAAAAGTGAAGAAGCTCTCCCAGGACGAGGTGGCTAAGAAGCTGGAAGTACACGGGGCAGTCATTGGTCGCTATGAGCGTGATGAGGTAAAGCCGTCTATCGAGATGGCCGCTGCTATCGCCGAAGCCCTGGAAGTGTCGCTTGATTACCTGGTCGGCAATACGGATCTGCTGCTGGAAAAAAATATCGTCAGTAAGATCGTAGACATTCAAAAACTGAATACGGAAGATAAAGCCCATGTCTTTGCCCTGCTGGATGCTTTCCTGCAATCCAATAAAGCCAAGAAGGTCTTTGCTCAATAAAAAATATTATCATGCCTGATACTACCTTACATCTCCGCATCAAAAAAGAATACGCTGCCGCGCTGATCGAGGATCTGATCAAAGTAAATGCGGTGGAAGCTATTGAAGAAGAAGCGGTAGAACTGACCGCTCAGCAGAAAGAGGCCCTGGATAAAGAACTGACGGCCATTGCCGGCAACCCGGCTTATTTACAGAAGTGGGACGATGTTAAACACCGGTTTAAAAAGCCCTGATGCCTTATACGATTCTTGTCACCCCTACTGCCACAGAAGATATCGCAGTAGCTATCGAATATTATAACGCTTTGGCCGCTGATCTGGGCTACCGGTTCGCTGACCTGGTGGCCGAGTATTTTGATCGCATTGCTGAACTGCCTACCGCCTCCGCCGTCCGCTATAAAAATGTCCGCTGTAAGCCCATGAAGCGATTCCCTTACCTGATCACTTTTACCATAGATGAAGCGGCTCACTCTGTTAATATTCTCCGCGTCTTTAACACTTATCAGGAGCCGTTACATTGAACTGCGCATTTATCTGGTCTTTTTCAGGTCTTTCCTATCCGCTACAAGCTAAGGAGAACTTTCAGTCCCAATCAAGAATTGAACTGTCCGGCGATTTCCAACTTCTTCACCCACTCTAAGCATTAATTACGCCCTGTCCGTCTTTAGCCAAATCAGGCTACTCAATAGTGCAAATGTAAGAGCGATGTAGACAAAAGTAATGAGTGTTCCAAAAGAGCCCTTAAGCCCAGGATGCTTTTCGAATTCTTCCTTTAAGATTTTATATCTGTCGTCCTTGACAAAGATCAGGTAGTGCACGTAAGCGATTACTAGGAGCAGAATTATTATAACAAATTTTGATGGGAATATGTTATTTCCGTGCCCTAAATTAAGACCTAAAAAATGAGTACAGTAGACTAATGTAGTTATAAAGTTAAAAAAAAAGAGAAGCGAAGTCAAATACATAGCTGTATATTGATAAAGTTTATCCTTGGAACAAAACTCTGCGAATGCGTACATCTTAAAGAAGATAAGCAAAAAAAATGTTTTCATTGTATTCTTAGAATTATACTTGTTAGCACGTTTATTAATTTCCCCAAAAGGCTCTTGAGATACCCCAGGCTATTGAAACTCCAGCCCCCAAAGGCCCCAAAGTTCCCACCACACCCATCAGTGCGTCAGCACCATGAATAATGGCCATTCGAGTATTGCCATTTCGAATATCTTGATAGGTTTGAAGTGCAGCGACCCCAGCGGCCACATATCCGAGGCCTTTCATGTATTTACTGGCGGTCTCTCCAAGGGCGCCAAGTTCCTCTTCCGCCCCAATTCCTTTTTCCATAGCGACATCAACGGTCGCGGACATGGTGCCACCAACAAGAGCGTAATTACTTGCCTTCTCCAAGTCCGGGTTTCCCTCATCAGGTTCCCCACCTTCTGTTGCAGGCTTAGTGGTACTTGGTTTAGAATCGCCTTCATAAAACTTACCACCTTCTTCAAGGTGAACGTTCTTGCCGTTTTCACCTTCATAAGAGATTCCACCAGCGCCCAAATATTCCACATTTGGATCCTTGATATCTGAAGCAGAGTGAACATTCTTATCCCAGTAGACTGAATTTGTCTTCTTATCATGTACCCAATCATCTGGCCCACTAGCAGAAGCCTCTCCTGCATAAACCGGAGTTCGTTCGTGTCCATGTTCGCGATCTAGTCTATCTTGCTCTTCCTGCTGCCGTTGACCATCATCATCATGTGGATTGTCCGGACGTAAATGAATGTCGCAACTGGCACAAGCAGCATATCCACCCCCTTGGTCCTGATCCATACTTTCCAACCCGTCAGGATCGATAAACCGTATCGGATTATCATACGCATAATTATAAGGACTCCATCTCCTATTCTTATCTGCTAAAGGATCGGGATTATGCCAAACGCCCAGTTGCGGATCCTGGAATCTTGCGCCGAAGTCATATTCTTCCAGTCCAGTACCATCACTGAACTCTTTATTCTGAAGCTCTTTGCCGTTGTAGCGGTATTTATTCTCAGCGTATGGCGTCTTTAATGCTTTATCAGAAATTCCGGCCATAGTGAGACCGCCCGGATAATAACTACCAACCCCTTTTTAACCCGAACCCCTTTCCGCTGGCGCTCGGATTTTGATCTGTTCAAAGAACTGCTATAGGCCCCAAGATAGGCGATTTTCTTTTTTCAATTGACCT
>Ga0302179_10002353_pt1 | contig 11056 bp, 10 predicted proteins | sample I_Palsa_E3_1_FD_198788 | JGI IMG/M metagenome (GOLD analysis project Ga0302179, IMG submission 198788) | Peat permafrost microbial communities from Stordalen Mire near Abisko, Sweden - I_Palsa_E3_1 | ecosystem: Environmental > Terrestrial > Soil > Palsa > Peat permafrost | place: Sweden...
CGCTAGAATCAGACCCAAGCATCTACATATACCCAAAAACAGGGGTAATCCTTGCGGTTTACATCGATGACATCCTCATTTTTGGTCGAACAAAATCGCAATGCGATGATGTGTATCACGAGCTCAAGAAACAATTCGATATCCAGTATATCGGCACACCCACAACATTCCTTGGTCTCAACATCATACGACCAAACCGTCATTCCATCTCAATCAATCAAAAAGGGTACATCGAGAGAATGGCGAAGAGATTTCACATGGAAGATGCAGCTCCAAGAATCATGCCAATGCATGTATCGCTTCACCTACATGAAGCACAAGAAGGAGAAGGAATGGCTGACCAAAAGGAATATCAAGAACTCATCGGCTCGCTAAATCATGCAGCTGTATATTCCAGACCAGACATCACCAATGCGGTTTCAAACCTCACCAGATACCTCCAAAAACCAACTACAACGCACATGCGAGAAGCTCAGCACACGCTAGGATACCTCTACGCCACGCGCGAGTTACAAATCAACTATGGAGGCGCTCCAGACATCAACGTGCATGGTTACGCAGACGCAAACTGGGGTGGCGATGTGGATACAAGGAAGTCAACAACAGGGTATCTATTCGTGGTCAACAATGGCGCCATCTTACGGACTTCGCGACGCCAAACAACCGTTGCGCTATTTACAATGGAGCCAGAGTACATGGCGCTATCTGACGCAACAAGAGAAGCCATCGCAAAGCACCAGCTAATGCAAGAACTCCGAATAAATGTCCAAGCTCCCCCAAAAATCAGCTATCCTCCGCGAATCCACTGCGACAACCAAGGCACACTCGCTATAGCCGAGAATCCTGTCAATTATCAATGCTCGAAGCACATAGACATTCGCTATCACTTCGTACGTCACGCAATACAAGACAAGAAGGTCACGGTAACCTACATTCCTACAAAAATGCAAATCGCAGATATCCTCACAAAAGTGCTCGGACCTCTGCAGCATCGCGAGAATGTAAACAGGCTCTTTGGTCCACAAAGAAAGGAGTGAATGTTGAAATGACGCGATGTTACACGAAAGCAGAAGCTCCGGAAGTAGGAAGCTCCGGAAGTAGGAAACTCCGGAGATACCGGAAAGCGGAAGCTCCAGATGAGGTGGCATTGATCAAAGATAAAAGGAGCTCATGTAGCGCGTTGATAAGGCAATTAAGTCGTTTAAAATCATTCCATTGCAACAGAACCGTGTGCGGCTGGCCGGTCTCTTAGACCTGAACCGCCAGAGACGAACAACGACCAAAGGCTCGTCCGTCATCCAGTGCTCAGCTTGCTCGGCCAGCTTCGCAGGAGTAGAATGAGTCAGAGGGAGAGAGCCCGGTGGCTAAGGATTGGTGGAATAACTTCATTGCAAGCTAAGGAAATCGAGTCTAGCAATTCTATGGTTTTAAAAAATCCGGCTTGAGCTCCCGCATCCAGCTCCTGCTCCACATGTTCTAGCACACATGCTCCAGCCCGCATTCTCCATGTAACACATCAGCTCCATGCTTCCATGCTGCAGCTAGTGATGCAGCCTAGCGTTTTCCAGGCCACAGCTCGCACAACGTGAGCTGGATGTGCGAGCTGGAGCTAAAGATACGAGCTCGAGGCACGAGCTGGAGCCTGGAGAATGCCAACACGAGTTGGAGCTGGAGCCTAGAATTGGAGCTAGAGGCACAAGCTACGAGCTGCGAGGGTGATGAACTTTTAAGTTTCTGTAGATCTAAAGATAAGCGCCCGGGGAGGTCTTCAAGACCCGCAGGACGACTGTGACTGGCACCTCATGCACCTAGTCTAGCTTTAATAAAGCCAAAAACGAGGCTGCGGATCCACTCATTATAAAGCGCAGCCCAGCATAATCTGCATGGCCTGGCGCACCGCGGTTGGAATATTCTATTTGTCGACCCCGATAGACTATATTATTCATTGACCCCCTGCTTAAAGCTGAGTATCTGAGTTAATTTCCGCCTTTAACCGTGTTCTCAGGTTTTTCGTGAGCCTGTGACGTTTTGTGACGTTTTTGAAGGCCAATCACGGAGTGCCTGGGGATGGATGTCGCTGGCATGTTGTCTAGGGAATAGGCGTTGTTACAGGAATCTCTTTATCTCGTTGGCTGCAGGGAAAGGTTTACGAAATCAAGATGTTATTTGCTCTGATGCTCACCCTGATGCAATGAATGAGCTGCCGAACTCTGAATTCAGAGTTCTTGACCCTGAATTGCTTGCACACTTAGACGAGGACCACAGACTGTGCACTGCAAGCACAGCAATAACTAGTTCATCGTAGTCCGCCGAAAACTGAATTCAATGAAGTTAGAACTAGTGCTGTTCAAACTCTGAATTCAGTACCTTAAACAAGGAGACGTACCTTTGCATTGAAACTGCGAGACAGTGGGCGCGATGGTCATTGGCCTTCAAAAACGTCACAAAACGTCACAGGCTGACGTTTTCCGTGAGTGTATAGATAAAGCAGGGAGCTCAACCTAATGTCCGGTTTTGTGAGGGGGTTCGACGAATAATATACCGTGGGGGGTCGACAAATAGAATCTTCCACCGCAGTTACATATTTACATATTTATGTAATCTGCGGAATATTCGATTACGATGCATAAATATGATCGATTCGATGATCTGATCAATTTTTCAATTAGGGAACTGGGATTTTTTCCCTTGTTTCTTTTGGGTTTGACAAAGGTATCATGAATGACGTTGGCTCTTAAATCAGGTTTTTCATACGCTTCGACATTATGGAAAGGCTTTCATTTTATGATAGTGGTGGGGCAATATGGAGTCAGGTAAGGAAACGATGGACAGCTGCAGCGGCAAGGGAGTTCAAACATCAAAGGAAGGGACAAGAACGAGTCAAAGTCCCCAAAACTTTCAGTTCTCTTTCACGGTGCTCTTCAAACTCTTTCCTCCCTAAAGACGTTGCACTCCGTCTTCTCGGTATTCGTCAGTATCTGCAACGGATGCAAAGTATGTCAGATGGGATCTTTCGCAACCCTGTCAACATGACGGAGTTGTCCTAATTTGCAAGTATCAGACTCGGTATTGGTTACGTTTTGGTGAAGAGGGTTCCCGCTAATACCCGAATCTCTCCCGTGCAAGACGGATGCGAAGATTATGCGGGACATGAGACGAGCCGACAGAATATATTGTTCGGTATGTATCCCACGCATTGCTTCTTTGCCGTCTCCGGCCGGTTATTCGCCATTCGTCTGCACTATCAACCTCTCCATTTTAGTGCTGCGACTCTGCTATACATCTTAGACCGCTGCGAGAGCCTACAGGACTTCATTGAGGCGGCGCTCTATTTATGCGAAGGTTGATACTTTAATGCGAAATCGCCCCCACCTTAGAAGTCGGTGCTTTGCCGCAGGCCCCTGCTAGATTCTCAGGGTAGAAGGAAGGACTTTGGACTGCGCAGTGTCTTATCAACGCCTTGGACGAACCTGGAATGGACTTCACACTTTTCACGGAGGCTTCCCGAAAGCCAGTATCAGATTTACGAACTGCGTGCAAGGAGAACTAAAGCTCGGAAAATTGCTATTACTATCAACATAATTATTAACACGGAACGAATGGCCTAACGACAGGATTCTCGCTTTAACCATCGAGAAACAAGACGAACCACAAGTCGATCTCCCGACAAAGGATTAATCACACCGCCTACTAGATCTCAGCATGGCACAATGAGAGTATTACTTCTAAGACGGATTTCTGAGCAACATTCCCATCAACGGCAACGGAATCGACAGAGCAAGCAGATACATCTTATCTCCATTGAACCTGTACCACACTTTTGTAACGAATCTTCTCTCAAGATCCCGTTCGTTGTAATAATTAAAAACAGAGTATCTGTCTTCGCGTACTCTCTTACAATTGTAGTCATCGTCGTCGTGGGGCCCGGACGCGGATCGAAAATCGGGATCCAGTTGCCATTTATATGGCCTCTGACAGCCAGGTAAATCGTATATCACCATCTCGCCGGGGCGATAGTTGGTACGAGGATACTTATGGCGACGTTTGTCGTTTCGTTTGTGCTCGAACACAATGGACTGCTTCGGCAAGACCCATTCTTCCGGCTCGTAATTCCCGTATACGGGGTACAGAAATTCCACATCTCTGGCTTCTCTATGGTCCTGAGTATAGCATGTGTAAAAGGCGATAAAGATGTCTTTTAACCCGCGGAGTAGTTTTTCTGTCGCGAACACCGACCAGACGGGCGAAATTTCCGACAACACGATGGAACTGACGTCCTGAAGGTCCAGAACTGGAGTCTTCATGATGATTTGAACAATATCATTGGGCATGCGGGCGGCCGCTGAACCCATCGGAGGACCAGGCTCTGATGTCGGCTGGTGTATAATCGCGGTGCTTGGATTGTTCAGATCGGTCTCGCCGTCCGGATCAGCAGTGCTTCCTACCGGCGAACTTGGTGTATCGGGAGGGGGAGATATCTGAGCCTTGGGACCCACATTGGGCCTATCGAGGGATGTCGGAATCGGCGGCTTGGGTGGGACCATCTTTTTCGCTCGTACAGGCAAAACTGGGATTGATAACACGAGGATAAGTGGTGAGAGCCTAATGAGGTGTATAGTCGACGACGTTTCCCCGTGGAATGGTATTCCCGCTGCTAAAACCGACAATGGGGGCCCCAAGACGAGTCGGGAAAGGAGTTAGCACGGAGAGGGGCGTGGTAGGCTAGATATAGGAGACTACGGACCTCTAGTCGCACGGGTAGGCGTTAGCGCCTTTTAAGATTTATGCGCCCCGGCGGTGCACATTTCGTGCGTGGGGACAAACTCTAATTGAGATGGTGTAATAAATAAGGCGCAAGACTTACCCGGGACGCATGTGTCATTAGCGATAGCTTTGCCATTAAATAGGAAACTAGAAACGACCTAAATTACTGTTGTATCTCTTTCTTTGCCTAATTACCTTGCCAAACTTCGAAGTCTGCTTCTTCGCGATACTAAAAGTGAAAGTCTGATCCGAATAAGCGATTCGGCTGCATCTCTCAGGGCGCACATGGGTTCAAGTTAAGCTAACAATCTTTTTAATTGAAGTTAGAGGTCAAACTACGATATCGATTTGTCCGAGTCTAAAACTTTCCTCCTCAAATTGAGTTTTATGACGACAGAAAAAGATCGATAAGCAAGGGCCCTTCGCCGCTGTTCACTATTTGGGAATGTACAAACCCCACTGCACGGGATTTAGCTATTCGATAATGAGATGGGACCGGATATATCGCCGTACGTCCCAAGAGTCTTGCTCCGAGTCGGCATACTCTCATAACAAAACCTCACGGTCCGGTACAGTTCTTACCCGGCTTGTGAGCAAGGTATTGTCAGCAGAGTTAAAAAGCATATGTATAGCTATAATAGCTACACGAATTGCAGTTCAAAAGCGGCTGACAACATTTGGAACTATAAGCTCAGCTGCAGGCCCGTGCACGTAATTGCTAGCGTGAGATATAAGGGCCCAAACTTTGATCCGGACCCGTATATTAAGAGGTCAAGAGATGTACGATATTATGTTTTACTTTTAATATATTATCAACTCCTTCATCCTTGTATTCTATATTTTCCGGAGCCACAGATATAATAACTGCGCAGACCTAAAGAATGACTCTGAATCCACACCAATAAAGTGTAAAGAAGGTATGCAGAACAGTGGATGAGATCCTATCATTAAACAACCAAACGCCCAATGCACCATAACGAGTGACTTTCCAATGAACCGCTCCTTGCCGCCATTTCCGCCTCAACCCAAGATATTACCCTCCCTTGCAACTCACGACATATTAACACCTCCCCCATATTCACAATATCACCATATAATACTCTCAGATAGCCTTTCATTCTTTCCACTCCTCACCATTCCATATTTTGTTCAAGAGAGGATCAACGGTACCTCTCCACTCCAACGCAACGGCTCTTTCTCTGCCTCCGATGGGGGCCCGATACTTCATTGTCCCCCGTAATATCAACTCAAATGGGAACATGATGCATTTCTTCCATTTCTCATGTCCGTCCGTTGCATTCGCCGCCGGTGCTACCAACTTCATTTGTCCCTTTTGCGTCGTAAACGGAATTTTCTTGAACGTCGTGGGCGGAAACGTCAACGGCGCTTCTAGATTCGTGATAGTCCCCAGCAATAAACTTGTTCCCTCTGTGACATTAGGTGTGACTTTCGGCTTCGGTTCGTCTTCCCCTTCCTTGTCTTCCGAATCTTTATCCCAAGACGGCGGCCAGAATGGTATCGCTCTCTTCTTCCCCACTCGTTTCGTTTTAGGTCGTAATAAATCATTGAAGTGATCGGACCGTGCAAAGACATCAATCGTCAGATGATCCCCGGCCACAACAGGCAGGATATTCGGATTTCCAGCCTTCAGCAATAAGTCCATGACCAACTCCTGTTCCGAAACCACAATATTCGTGATATTTGTCAATGTAACGTTTTCCAAACTCCGACTTGTTTGGAATACAAATCCCAATGTGATCATCGTCAACACAAGTAATGTGAATACTAATATTGCCGTTCCCGCTAAACCAGGCCAACATTTCGACTGTTGTGGAGAATGCTGAAACCGTCCACTCCGTCTGCGCTCGTAACCTGTTTGGACTTGCCCAGACTGTTTCGTCGAAACAACACGATTACGTGATTTGTATCCTTTGAATCGTTTTGTCGAGCGGTTTGTGTCGCGAGGAAGAAGAGGAACACGGTCGTTAGGTTCATGGGTCGCATAGCTATCATCGTCGTCCCCATCGTAGAACTGCGATTGTGCCCACTTGGGGGTTTTGACAGTGCCGCCTCCTCTTGGCAAGGTTTGCTTCCCACGAGGACTGCGTTGGGGATGTAATGAACCCCTCGATGGCTGTGGAGAAATGGTATTAAGAGTAGGATTCTGAACATGCAATGTAAACGGTGAGTCATCTGCATGTTAATTAGCTTCGGAAGAGAAGGAGACCTGGGAGGATAGATCGTCTGCGATTTTCTTCGGAGGGCTTTTGTTGGAAACTTCGAGTTTGACCGCGCGTAATGGTGGGGAAATTATATCCTTCGTCATTCGAGCCACTGGCCCGTCCCCGACCTGCGGGAACGGTGCCGTACGAAGCATTGCCAGCGGCATATGCAGAATTGATACTCGTCATGGACGGTGTGCGTGAATGCATTCCTGACCGTGGTTTTGTCGTTCCATGTTGGTTCGTAGGTGGCGGATTGCCTGAATCGTACACAAATGCTTCGTCCGAATCAGATGAGTCTGGATTGGCGTCCACTACTGCAGCTACTTTCGCTGCAAATATTTCTGCCTTCGAGGAGTCTACAGTCAAATACGCGTCCAAGGTTCATACTTGTGTTGGCGATATTGGTGGCTCGGGATCGTTTCTTTTTTGGTGGTTTAGGCTGTGTGGAAGGTTTCATGGTATCACTGCTTTTAACACTTTTTAATCCAGCTTCCAACTTCGCCGTAGATTTATCTTTCTCTGTTGCTGCAAGTTGTGCAGTGGGCTTGCTGGTGACTTCGACGGTCATACTTCGTTGACCTTCAAGAGGTTGTAATTGCCCTACCGGCGCGCCAGGGGCTGGTTTCCGTTGCGGTGATGTCGGTGGTAATATCAAAGAAGACGAAGTCGACGAGATCTTCTGTCCGCTTTCTGATTCCGAGCCTTCTGCGGTCTCAATGACCTCGTGAATTGCGTCGAGACTTTTCGATCCGGGAAGTTTCGCGGCTGGCTCAGTGGAAGTCGAGGTAGACGTGACGGGCGCCGAGCTCGCTGAATCGGGGGAGGAAGCTCGTACCGGGGTAGAGGGCTGTATATTCAAGATCGGCGGGGGAGACACGACTCTGTCCCTTGCGGTGGTGTCTCGTGCAGCGTCTCTTGATAACAGCGGTGGTGACGTGGTGAACGTCGGGGAGAATACTCTGGGGGCAGGCTGGAACGGGGGCGGCGATCGGATTCGCGGAGGAGGCGAGAAGACACGCTGAGGAGACGGCCGGACAGGCGAAGGCGAGATCGGTCGCTGTGACATTGCGTCAGACAGAGATCAAAAGTGGGTGTGTGATGTCCGTCTGTTGACGCGCGCAAATCACAGTGGTGACACCCGTCGTCGAAGCAAGCGTCTGTCGAAGTTCAGGGTAGGCACTCGTTGTCGCAAAGGGGCAGTGAGATCGACTGGCGCTGCTGAGGCTATGACGAGGAGCGGAAAGGGAGCCAGCTTTTGTGCTTTTGTTTTGGTTATTTGTTGCGGGTGACCTCACACAGCACAGCGAGCTCTCCCCAATGTGTGTGCTTCTTGCAATATGGCCAACACGCTCGCTAGTTTTCCCTGTTCCGAAATATTAACAATTACCGTAAGTATTTCTCCCACTTTACAAAGTTGACGTAACACCCGTAAATAGCCACTCCCTTCCGCCAATCAGAGAACCTCTGAGCGACCCAGCATGCACATCCGCAACCTAACGCAATCTTCAACCTTCTTGTGTTGCCAAGCCTGAACAGACTTACTCGAGCTTCCGCCCGCCAAGACGATGTACCCTTAAGTATTTTCTAAAGAGGATTTCTCCACTTATATTCTTGCTGTCCGGAAGAAACAATAACTCAAAGACATTATTGTCCGCTTGATTCAGCTGCAGACAGATCTGAACTGTCAATTTCATAAGTCTTCATCTGATCACTACGTTCTCTTGATTCAAGTTATTACTGAAACGGTATCGCTCTTCTCCCGGAACTTTCTAATTAGAAAAGTGAAGACGCATTCTCTTTCAGAAAACGGAACATCGAAACTTCGCACCAGGTTCACTGACTCATCTCATCAATTCAAACTTTCCCTTTGGTCTTTACTCCACGTACATTTAGCAATAGCCGAACCTCAAAACAGCTTGAATATCTCCTTCACTTATCTTGAGAGATCCCTTGGTTTTCCCGCGCGTCAGATGCAGTCCCAGAGCTGAGAATTCAATCCGAGACACATCAGAGCTACTACCAAAAGAACGTATTCGCGCCTTCAAGTTTTATCTGGCTCAAAATGGCGATAGAGCGTCAAATGCGAGCGTCCCAGCTTGTTATCACACAAGCCAATTTTCGCAAAGGGACGCTCCTAATGTTCGAAAGCGACGGAAATCCCCTTGTTGCGGGACATTCAGCAATTCAAGCCAGATCCGCTATCTTCATGAGATCCATATGAATTGCGCATTTCCTATCCAGGACATATACCTTATACTCCTCAAGGAAGGAGCCAGTCAGATATAGGATGATATAGAGTTTGTACTTATTGTCGGACGATGGCAAGAGGTGGTCTCTTTCTCTCGCATTGCAGTCATCATTCGAACTGCAGAATATGATCCCATTAGCAGAAACACGGCTCAGAATTTGGGGTCTTGGTAACATCGAATTGAGGTTGGGTTGGGTTGGGTTGGGTTCACAAGCTTGAGAGCTCGATGGATTCACTGAGAAAGCAACGACCGGATTCCATTCGGGACAGACCCATGCAACGTACACGATCGATTCACCATTTACACGTTCGAACATATTCGGGAGCAAACTTAACAAATATCACTCATTCGACCGAAGACACGAATCATTCACATTCTTATTCATACACCCGTTTCGTCTCGGAACACAGAAATGATTCCCTGAGAGACTCCCAAGCACTGATAAATTCTCCGAACGAAATAAAAAAAGATGATATTCTCTGGTGAGATCTGGCAATTCGCTATTCGCAGCAGCAGCTTTCGACACACAGAATTCCCCATCTGGGCAATCTGAGAGGACTAGTTCTGAGCGGATCCATTAAAAGATCTGTTCATTACTGTGGTTCGGCATCGTGTTCCAGGGACATCTGAAGGGGCTCTTCAGATAAACAAGTCGACCTTTCAACTAGCAAACCAAGACAATCCAATTCCCGAGAACCAATGCAACAGGCCAGAGAAATCTGACGCAGAGAAGTCCCTTCACAGAGACCATGAAAATTCGAGAACAGCTATTCCGTTCTACTCATTTGTAACAACATTATTCGAGAACGAGGTTAACAACGCTGCACAATACGCTTCTACACTTTTCAGATATCTATCCAGAACAACTTGGTGCCCAAATTGTTAATAAAGTGTGATGCGCCTTTCCCCTCAATTTACATCCAGGGAACTAGACCGAATTATTGGGCTGCTCTTCGTGGGGACGTCAGATCCACGGGTTCTCAAGTATGCATGCGCAGAACACAAGTTAGATTATTCTAGGAAACAAATACCGGGACCACCACGATCGATCACGGATCGAATACACGGGATATTGTCGGCGGTGGTCACTTCTCGAACCCAAATTCTATCACTCAGTTGGATAATCTGTCATCTGAGTGATATAGCGATACCGCAGCGATTCCATTATGATGATCGAATTCCGCTCATTGTCCTGGCCTCTTTACGGAGATCTCATTGCGTTTCAAGGGTGTCGCGATGTCGGAACCGGAAAAGATGTATTAATTCCGAGCGTGTATTAGTCAATAAAGCCGCTTCGAGGACAAATTGCTGGCAAAATCGTTAGCGTCGACGTCATTCTAGTCTTCTTTTTTTCAAGGGGTTTGCCGCTAAATATACACAGTCAATTGCAACTGGAAAACTGGCTTCCTCTGGGATTACTCCCTATTCTTCATCATCCGAAGACATGTACAACTATTCCGATATTTCGACAGCTCCAAGAATTCATTTGGGAAGGTTATCCGTTCGTCAGATCGTCAGTTTGCTCTATCTTTTCTACAAAGTTGATATACACGTGTTGCGATATGCCAGAATCCAATGACCTGGCTGGAGTTAAACGTCAAAGCATTCTAAAACCCTGTCAATTTTGTTTAATTGACAGGGATCGTTTATCGGACCTCACATTCTCTGCAGCCTGTCTCTAGTATGCGACGTGCTAGTTGCCGGCTATTGTCCATCTGAACTCAATTCATCCGTCATTCCCTCAAGTCACTGCTTCCTGTGACGAGAAAACTCTCGGTCATCAACTCCGACGGGGAAATTCAGACTAGGCGGCTAGGG
>Ga0302179_10002357_pt1 | contig 11047 bp, 10 predicted proteins | sample I_Palsa_E3_1_FD_198788 | JGI IMG/M metagenome (GOLD analysis project Ga0302179, IMG submission 198788) | Peat permafrost microbial communities from Stordalen Mire near Abisko, Sweden - I_Palsa_E3_1 | ecosystem: Environmental > Terrestrial > Soil > Palsa > Peat permafrost | place: Sweden...
GACGCGGGGACGAAACGCAACAATCGTCTCCAACTGAAAGCTCGATACCTCAAGTACGGTCCAGGTCGACGGTCCAGCCTGATCCACCAAGCTGATCGCCGGGGTCCCGATATTGCCGCCCACAAGGGTAGGGAACTTTCCGGCTGCAATGATCTCTCCGGCCAATGACGTTGTAGTGGTCTTGCCGTTGGCGCCAGTAATAGCGACGATCTGACCAGCGAGAAATTGGGCGGCCAGCTCGACTTCGCCGATAACAGGCTCTCCCATGCTGCGCGCCTGTACCAGTTGTGCGGCATCAAATGGAACCCCCGGGCTGACAACGATCAGATCCTGTCCACGAAAAGTGCGGTCGCCATGGCCGCCGGTTTCAACCGTAATCCCATGTTCCAACAGAAGCAGGATCTCGTCGCGAAGCTCGGCTTCAGGTTTGGTATCGGACACCGTGACGAGAGCTCCCCGCGACTTCAGAAACAGCGCAGAAGCCACGCCAGATCTGCCGAGACCTACGACGAGCACGCGTTTGCCAGTGAGTTCCACGTTTTTGCCAGTACAACATTTACCGAATGCGATCTAATACATTGACGCCAAAACAAGAGCCACAAAGAACCCGATCCACAGCATACCCAGGATAACTGGCTTCATCAGGGAGAATGCTGTCGGGGTGGTATTCCCGACGGATGCGACCGACTTCCGAATAGCCAGCACGATAGTTTGCGGCCATCCGGAGCCTTTCGTCGATGCGAATCCTCATCGCTGCGGTAATTCGATCGGAGATCAGCGCAAGAACGACCACGCAAACGGCTATGACTATCATTCGCTCTCTGCGAACCGCATGTGCAGCGACTACCGAAACCTCACCTCAGTTTCAAGGTCGTCAGCGCAAACAACGCAAACACCAGCGACGCAATCCAGAAGCGTACAATCACCTTCGACTCGGACCAGCCCAGCAGTTCGAAGTGATGGTGAATCGGCGCCATCTTGAAAATGCGTTTCTTGCGCAGCTTGTACGAACCGACCTGCAATATCACCGACAGCGCCTCGATCACAAAAATCCCTCCGATGAAGGGCAGCAGCAGTTCCTGCTTGATCATCACAGCAACCGTGCCGATCGCGCCGCCCAACGCCAGCGAACCAACGTCGCCCATAAACACCTCGGCCGGATGTGCGTTATACCAGAGAAATCCAATCGAAGACCCGACCATCGCCCCGCAAAAAATCGTGAGCTCCCCGATCTGCGGCATGCGCTGCAACTCCAGATAGATCGCAAAGGTGGCGTGGCCGCTGAGGTAGGTAAGAACCGCCAGCGCTCCAGCCGCAATCACCGTACAACCTATGGCGAGACCATCAAGACCGTCGGTAAGATTGACGGCGTTGCTCGATCCGACAATGACAAGCACAACGAACGCCACAAACGGCAGAAAAGCCAAGGGCCAGAGTTGAGTGCGCGCCCAAGCCTGGATCACCAGATCCGGGTGAAACTGTTTGAAGAATGGCACGAGCAGCACGGTCGAATATTCTCCGCGGTGCTGGAGAGCGATGAGTGCAATGGCGATCAGGGCGCTGGCCCCGACCTGGTAGCCCAGCTTGGCGCGCGCGGTCAGTCCCAGATTGCGGCGGTGAACGACTTTCAGATAATCGTCGGTAAAACCGATCGCGCCGAAGGCCAGCGTGGAAAATATCGCAATCCAGACAAACGGATTGCTCAAATCCGCCCAAAGCACCGTCGGCACGAGGATAGCGATAGCGATCAGCAGGCCACCCATCGTCGGCGTGCCCGCCTTTTTCTGATGAGCCTTCGGGCCTTCTTCCCGGATGTATTGCCCGATCTGAAAATCGCGCAGGCGATTAATCACCATAGGCCCAACAATCAGGCCTGTAAAAAGCGCGGTGAGGCTGGCGAAAGCGGTACGAAAAGTCAGATAACGAAAGATGCGGAACGGCGGAAAGTAATGGAAGAGCTTCAGGTAGAGCAGCCAGTAGAGCAATCCGCCTCCGACACCAGTTCTCGGTTCTCAGTTCTAACTTCCCAGTTTCCCTTCGCTTGAGGCTGAAGGAATCCCGCTCTTTTGCTGCCACGTTTCCAGCGCTTTTTCGAGCTTCACACCGCGAGACGCTTTCAACAACACGACATCGCCCTCGCGAGTTTCGCGCGCCAGCCATTCGCCGGCTTCTTCCGGCGTCGCAACAAACTCAGCGCCAACTCCGGCGTCTCGAGCCGCCTCCACCATCGCCTTCGCCAACCCTCGCACGCCGATGAGGAAGTCGACCTTGCCTGCGGCCAGGTAGGTTCCACAGTCGCGATGCAGCTGCTCGCCCGTCGCCCCCAGCTCCAGCATCTCACCGGCGACAACAATCCGCCGTCCAGCGGGCATGGCTGCCAGAGTATCCACCGCTGCCGTGAGCGCCTTCGGACTTGAATTGTAGCAATCGTACAGCACCGTGATGCGCCCCAATTGGACGATCTGTCCCCGTTTGTCCCCAGCCTGAAGAGATGGCAGTGCGGCGGCGATCTCCGATGGTGCTATGCCGTGCTCAAATGCAACCGCTGCCGCGGCGAGAACATTGTAGACATTGTGCTTGCCAAGCAGCGGACTCTCGACCGCCTGGCACATTTCGTGGAGGACGAGATCAAAGCGCGCGCCTTCACTTCCGAGGATCTCGATGTTCTCGGCCCGCACGTCTGCCGTTGTTTTCAGGCCGAACAGAACGACTCTGCCCTTGAAGTCGCGCCCGAACTGCCGCACATATTCATCATCGGCATTTAACACCGCCGTCCCCCCATGCGGAAGAGATTCAATCAGTTCATATTTCGCGCGAGCGATTCCCGCAATGGATTCGAAGCTCTCCAGATGCACCGGTGCAACATTAGTGACCACCCCCTGGTTCGGCAGCGCAATCCGAGCCAGAGCCGCGATTTCGCCGGCGTGCGACATGCCCATCTCGACCACCGCGACATCGTATTCCGGCTCGAGAGTCAGCAGCCCCAGAGGCAGGCCAAAATGATTATTGAAATTACCCTTGGTACGATGCACGCGGTACTTGATCGCGAGCAGATGTGCCATCGCATCCTTAGTCGTCGTCTTGCCCATCGAGCCAGTGATGCCGACGGCCGTCTTGCCCCAAATTTTTCGTACCGCCGTCGCCAGCGTCTGCAGAGCGACGAGCGTGTCATCGACCGCGAGCAGTCGATCGGCAATCGGATAGCGCGCCAGTTGATCCTTCCGAACCACCGCGCCAATCGCGCCCCGGCTGAGTGCCTGCTCGACAAAGTCGTGACCATCGAGACGTTCGCCCTTGACCGCGAAGAAGAGTTCGCCATCTTGCACCGTGCGCGAATCGATCGAATATCCCTGCGCCATTGCGTAGCGGTCATATTCGCCGGTCGCACCAACGAATTCGGCGATACGTGAAAGAAGGAGCCTCACGACGTGCGGCCCGCTTTCGCCGCGCTTTCGCAGTCATAGCCAAGGGTGGCCAGGCTCTCGCGCGCAACCTCTACATCGTCAAATGGGATCGCGCCTTCCTTCGTGGTCTGCACCTTTTCGTGCCCCTTGCCCGCGAGCAGCACAATATCGCCCGGTGCCGCCTGCCGGAGGGCGAGTGCGATAGCCTTGCGCCGGTCCGGCTCAACCAAATACTTCGCACCGGACCTCTGCAAACCGACCAGGGCATCATTCATGATGGCCAGCGGATCCTCGGAGCGCGGATTGTCGGAAGTAAGGACGACAAAATCACTGCCCTTTCCCGCCGCTTCCCCCATCAAGGGACGTTTGGCGCGATCGCGATCTCCACCGCAACCGAACAACGTGATGACCTTCCGCTCCAGTCGTCGACGCCCAACAAAATCGCGAGCCAAGGCAGTGAGATTGCGAAGCGCATCGTCGGTGTGAGCAAAATCCACTACCACCGTGAACGGCTGCCCGCAATCGACGCGCTCAAAGCGCCCCGGAACACTCGGAAGATCGAAGATCCCTTTCGCAATTTCAGCGGGGGAACAATCGCGGGCATAAGCCGCAGCGGAAGCCGCCAGCACGTTATAAACATTCACATTGCCAATCAGCGAAGACCACATCTCGATCTTCCCCGCGGGCGTCACCATTTGAAAACGGTTCCCACTGGACGTGATCTCGACCGATTCGGAATGAAAGTCGCCGGCCGTCAGACCATAAGAAAGCACCTCAGAGCTCTTTTTTTTGCAGAGCTTAAGCAACTGGCAGCCGTATTCATCGTCGGTGTTAAGAACGGCCGCGCGCGGCGGCTCCGTGCCGCAGCCTTCGAAGAGCACCTGCTTGGCACGAAAATATTCATCCATTGTGCCGTGGTAATCGAGGTGATCGCGAGTCAGATTAGTAAAGACGGCCACATCAAAAGGAATTCCAAAAACACGCTGCTGCTCGAGTGCGTGCGATGACACTTCCATTACCGCTTCGGTAACTCCCAGGCCCAGCGCTTCCGACAAAAGCCGGTTCAACTCAAGCGACTCCGGCGTAGTGTGCGGAGAGGGAAGAACCTTTCCCGCCACGTGATATTCGATGGTTCCGACGAGTGCGGTCTTGCGTCCCGCGGCCTGGAAGATCGATTCGACCAGGAACGCGGTTGTGCTTTTTCCGTTCGTGCCCGTGATTCCGGTATTCGCGATGCGCTCGGCCGGACGTTTGTAGAAGTTAGCGCCGAGGCGCGCGAGCGCGCGCCGTCCGTTCACGACCTGTGCCCAAGCCACTGCCGGACGCGGCGTTTCACTAGCCGAGTCGGTAACGATGGCAATCGCTCCCGCCGCGATGGCTTGATCAATGAACCGATTGCCGTCGCTCGTCTCGCCCTTCATCGCGACAAAAACGGTTCCTGGCCGCACTCGCCGGGAATCGTACTCCACCCCTGCCACCGCCGCGTTCCCGCTCTCGGAGAGAATCTCGGCGCCTTGCAGAAGTTGTAGGAAATTCATTGAAGTGATTATAAATACCGGTGCTCGGCCCCTTCGGTAACAAACTTCTTATCTTCCTATCTTCCAAAACGAACCGTGATCCGCGCCCCCGCAGCGACGTGCGACCCAGGCGGAGGCGATTGTTCACGCGCGGTGCCGCTGCCGATGGCATCCAGGTCGAGCCCTAAATCCTGCGCCGCTTCAATCGCCATCCGCAAGTTCTTTCCAAGAAACGACGGAACCTCAATTCCTCCCTCCTCGACGTCGAGAACCACCGTTCCGCCAGTCTGCGATCCTTCAACGGACGAGTTCTCAGGCTCCGAAAGGGCTGGGCTTGCAGCCGGAGAAATCGCTGCAGCTGCCATCGATGCACTCTGTGCGGAGGAATTCTCTTCTCTCGTAGTCTGCGCGGCGGGAACGATCCCTGCTGCGATTGGGGACGGCTTGGCCGCAGCGCCAGTGTCGGCCATTTCGCGCGTGTCAGCCATATCAAGGCTGGCACCGAGGTGATCAGGAGAGCTTTCTTCGAGGCTTGCATCCGGCACATCGCGGCGTGCCAGCAACACCTGTCGGCTGGCCGGCAGCTGAACGTCGTGCGGGACATGCATGTATTCGAGCACCTGCTGCGTGATACGTTGGAAGACCGGCGCCGAAATCTGGCCGCCCTGGTGAAGCCCCACCGCAGAATCCAGAATCACGACCACCGCGATTTCCGGATCATTAATAGGAGCAAATCCGGCAAACGATGCGACATACTTCGTCTTCGAATAGGCGCCGGTGTTTGGATCCACCTTCTGAGCCGTTCCGGTTTTTCCCGCTGAACTATATCCTTCGAGCAGAGCTTTGCGTCCGGTACCGTGCAGCACCACCCCCTGCAGCATCTGCCGCATCTCAGCCGCAGTGAGCGACGAAATCACGCGTGTCCCCGCGACCGGCTGAAAGGCCGCAGTTTGCGGAGCGTTCCGCGGCGCGATTGTGCCGGCGGCAATCGTTCCGGCCACGATGCGCGGCGGCACATGCACGCCGTCATTGGCAATAGTTGAGATCAAAGAAGCAAGCTGCAACGGAGAAATCCCAATTTCCTGCCCCATCGAGATCGCGCCGATTGAAACCTTCGACCACCGTTCCACGGGCTTCGTCAAACCGCGCGTCTCCCCGGGAAGCTCGATCCCGGTTTGCTGCCCGAATCCAAAAGCGCGAATGTACTTATAGAAACGCTCGTCGCCCAGTCGCAGCGCAACTTTGATCGCCCCCACATCGCTTGACTCCGCCAGAATGTCGGCCACGGAAAGCACGCCGTGCGGCTTGCTGTCACGGATTCGCATGCCGTTAATGACAATCGATCCCATCTGGCAATCGAACATCTCATCCGGACGCGTGATCTTCTCTTCCAATCCCGCCGAGATCGTCACCATCTTGAAAGTGGAGCCTGGCTCGTAAATGTCGCTGACCGCGCGATCCTTCAAAGCATCGTTCTTTATCTCCTTCCGAATGTTCGGATTGAACGTCGGCCGATTGGTAAGCGCAAGAACCTCGCCGGTCTTCGGATTTTCCACAATCACCGTGCCGGCGATGGCGTGCGTCTCCTCCATGCCGCGATCCAGTTCGCGCTCAGCAATATATTGAATATTCTGATCGATCGTGAGGACGAGGCTGTTGCCGGGTTCAGGTTCCTTTTCAACACTGGCGAACCACCGCTTGCGCGCGTCGACAGAGATCATCAGCTTCCCCGGCTTGCCCTGCAGTTGCGGATTGAATTGCCGTTCCAGCCCACTCAACCCTCGATCGTCGGTGCCCACGTAGCCAAGAATTTGCGCCGCGAGTTCGCGCTTGGGATAAAACCGCTTCGGTTCTTTCTGGAAGTGAACCCCTTGCAGATTGAGCGCGCGGATACGTTCAATCACCTCCGCATCTGCCTTCCGGGCCACCCAGCAAAAAGTGCTGTGCGCGCGGCAGTCGGCGAGCACAACCCGAGGATCGTCCTTGGTGATGCGGGTTATGAGGCTGATGGTGTTGGGCAGGTCAGGTGCTTCCGACGGCACCACGAACGCCGAGTCCACCTGAATCGACATCGCGAGTTCACGGCCCGCGCGATCGAAAATTACACCGCGCTTGGGCGAGAGGTCAAAACTGCGCTGCTGCTGATGCTGTGCGCGCCTTTCAAAATCGCCATAACAGAAAATCTGGAGGTATATCAGCCGCACGCAGATTACGAGCAGCCAGAGACACAGCAATCCAGACAAGGCGTACAGCCTGAATTTTGCGCCGTTCGAAGGAAGACTTGCGGCCACTTCAGTCCTCAGAAACTTTCGGCGGCTCACGTGGAGCCGCCGTTATAGATGTGGCGCGGACACTCCCGTCCGCGAACCTCGACAGTGATCGAACTACTCAGCGGAAAAGAAGCCGGCCGGAGTCACACTGGCCATAACCGGCGCAGCAACATCCGTGTCGGCGTCCATGCGAAGCACCTGTCCCGGCTGCGGCGACTGCATGCCGAGCTTACGCGCCATCACGTCGATCCGCTCCGGATCGCGCAAAGACGCTTCTTCCAAACGCAGCGCCCGATTCATCTCGGTAAGACCATTGCGCTCTGACCGCAGCGACTCGATCCTGTATCCATATTCGATCGCCCGGAAATGTTGCAGCGCGTATCCCATGACCAGCAGAAACAGGCAGCACAAGGCGAATCCGAACTGCTTCATCTCGCGGGCGCGCCGCGGATCTTCGACCTTTACCAGGCGCGAATTATCGATACTCTTGCGGAAATAAATTTCCGGTGTCCCCAGCCAGCACGACTGGCGCCGACTGGATCGAACTGCGGTTTGCACGGCCACGGCGCTCATCTATGCCACCCCAAGAAATTTCGAATCATGGTCTGAGTTGTGTTGAATGGTAGCGAACCAGGGTTGTACAACCGATGTTGCAACCGGCCCGGGCTCAGAAAGGAATGCAACTTCCAGCTGCGCCCCCTGCTCCGCACGCTCCACCGTTGCCACCAGATCTTCAATAAGGGTTCCCGTAAATGTCATTTCAGAGGATCCATTTTTTCTTCTCCATCTGCGGCCTTCTTTTTATTTTTCTTGGCCGCTCTGGGAAAACTCGACCACAGAGTGTCTGGCAAAAGCTTCCGGCAAAATCTTTACCCGGCACGCCGTACCATCACCGCACCGGGCGCCCAGCAGGTTTTCCGGGCAAACTCAAACTCTTTCGGCCGCGCGCATCTTCGCGCTGCGCGACCGCGGATTCCGCTCAATCTCGTCCTCGGATGCCATCACCGGTTTTTTCGTGAGCAGACGAAAGAGCATGTCCTTCGCGCCTGCGCGCATCGCATCCTTGACGATCCTGTCCTCGAGCGAATGAAAGCTGATCACCACCAGCCTTCCACCCGGCTTCAGCACGCGAGGCGCAGCCTGCAGCAGTGCTTTCAGATCGTCCAGTTCACGGTTTACGAATATTCGGAGAGCCTGAAAAGTTCTGGTCGCCGGATGAATGCGCTCGTGTTTCCGATTCATTGACCGGGCCGCAGCCGCTACCACCTCGACAAGTTGCTTCGTCGTGCGTATCGGCCGCGACCGGACAATGGCTCTGGCGATTCTCCGCGACCTCCTTTCCTCACCGAATTCGTAAATCGCATCGGCCAGCTCGCGCTCGTCGATGTGGTTTACCACTTGTTCGGCGGTCTCGCCGGACAGCGGGTTCATCCGCATGTCCAGCGGTCCTTCCGCCTGAAAACTAAATCCCCGCGCCGCGTCGCCCAGCTGCAAACTGCTAACCCCCAGATCCGCCAGCAAACCGTCAAGGGAAGCGGGAGAGATGCGTTCCCCCACCTCCGCAAACGATCCATGAATCAGCGTTATCCCGGGCCAGTCGTCCGTAGGCTGAGGGGCGAGAACGCCTGTCTCTCCACCTGCTATAGCCAGCGCCGCCGCATCCTTATCGAAGCCAATCAAATGTCCCGGTGCGCCGAGGCGTTTTGCGATTTCGAAACTGTGCCCGCCCAGCCCCACCGTGGCATCCACATAAGTTCCGCCACGCTTTACCGCTAGAAAATCGATCGCTTCTTTTAAAAGAACCGGAACATGGCCAACTGCTGTTCCATGCCCACCCCGCTCGGGGATGTCTGAATCCGAATCCGTTTCCACTAGATGCCCAGGTCGTCGAGCGTCTTGATGTCTTCATCCGAGAACGCGTGCTCTTTGATCTCCCGGTCGAGCGCTTCCATGTTCCTGACTTCCAGATAGGTCAGATTTCCGAGCACTGCAACGTCGCCGCGAATCTGCGCCGACTCACGCAAAATCTGCGGGATCAGCAGGCGCCCCTGCCCGTCCATCTCCACGACCTGCCCGTAATAATTGACGCGATTTAGAAATTTTTTTTTCGTTGGATTGAACGTCGACAGCGATGCCAGCTTCTGTTCGATCCGCTCCCACTCCTCGAAGGGATACACTTGAGCAACAACTCCATCGAGGCTCGTGATGTAGAATTTCTGCGCATATTTCTCGTCGATCACGCGCTTGAATTCCGCCGGGACCTTGAGCCGGCCTTTTTCGTCGACGCGCGTTGGGTGATTTCCGCGAAACATGTGCTTTGCTGGTTGTAGGACTCCGTTTGTTTTTGGCTGCTACCACAGCCAACAGCACGAGGGGGATAGAAGCGGCAATCAATGAAGTGGAGTCGGGTTCGTTGGGCTCGTTTTTGTCGGTGTCAGTCCGGTAAACCACTGGCGCCTCGAAACATACAGTTATTGCCCGCGACCTCTATTGTTTGTTCCACTTTCAACCACTTTTGTCCACATCCTACGCCTAAATCGTTTGTTGTCAATAAGAAACTTCCAGGTTGCAGCCCCAATTGGAAGCTCATCGTCCGGAGCACGAAATGTAGGGGTTAACGAGCCAGATGACCACTAGGGATTGCGTTTACGCTAAAGATGCCTTCGCCATTCATTCGCTACGATTTTTCTTGCATTTTTAAAGGATGAGGGATCCGCAGAAGAAAATAAGCCAAATTTGACAAGATGGCTGCCGGAAACCGGCAGCTCAAAGTCATGGTCAATGCATGATGAAAAAGCGTCCAGCTTCAGAAGGTTGGAGCCGGGTGGTATCACCCCCGCTCACAACGCTGTGCCGGGGCTTCCGTCCGCTCGGGCGGCCGATAAGGAGTAACTGCAATCATGCGTCGGGTAGCAATCACAATTCAAAGTGATAGCCATAAAGGTGGTCGCTCTTATGACCGGCTTTGCCAAAGGTCGAGACTCAGGCCATTCCGAGCATCGACTCCATGACCGCGGTTCGAACCTATGTCACGGATTTTTCGGCAGCTACTTGGCCGCTTCTACAAACACAGCCGTCCCATACGCCAGCACCTCAGTGACTCCCTGCATCACCTCAGTCGCGTCATAACGCGCGCCCACCACGGCATTCCCTCCAATATCCGCCGCATGTTGCAGCATCAGATCGAACGCCTCGGCCCGCGTTTTCTCGCACAAATTTGTCAGCAGAGTGATGTTTCCGCCGACGAGCGTCTGCAGCCCCGCCCCAATCGTTCCGAAGATCGATCGAGAGCGCACCACAATTCCGCGCACCACGCCCAGCGTGCGCACCACGCGAAAGCCATCCAGTTCGAACTGCGTGGTCACCATATTATGTGGAACCATGTTATGCGACACCGTCCGCCCTGACGTTACGGCATAGTTGCCCATCGCTCCTCCGGAAGAAACTCATCTTGTCATAACGATGTTTTCTTAGAACCACGTCTCATTCTAATTCAGCCTCGATCGCAAATTCCCGAGCGCCACGATCCCAACGAACGCGCAACACATTCGGCTTGCAACAAACCTGGCAATCCTCGACATATCTTTGGCGACTGCCGGCCGACTCATCGACCGTGGTCTCGTTCCATTTCCCGCAACCGGCACAAATATATCCGCTCACCATATGCGCATTCTAGAAGCATCTCGCAGCGGAAGGGCTGAGCGCGTTTCTGACGGAGGAGTCTCGACGCCATTTGTCATGTCGGTGCGCAACGGTTCATCGCTGCGCTGAAGGCGGTTTCGAGGCCGATGTTGCCTTGTGCGTGCACATTACACCCGGAGCCTGACTGCGGCCTCAGAGGACTGGTCGCAAACTC
>Ga0302179_10002366_pt1 | contig 11020 bp, 17 predicted proteins | sample I_Palsa_E3_1_FD_198788 | JGI IMG/M metagenome (GOLD analysis project Ga0302179, IMG submission 198788) | Peat permafrost microbial communities from Stordalen Mire near Abisko, Sweden - I_Palsa_E3_1 | ecosystem: Environmental > Terrestrial > Soil > Palsa > Peat permafrost | place: Sweden...
AAAGTCCTCGCGGGAGCTGGAGAAGGCGATTTTGAAGTTTCCTTGGTTGATCGCTCATTTCTTTTATACTCTGAAACTGGATTTTCCGGCCGAATTTCCGACGACAGTGCCTCCTTCGCCGCTACAGGAGCTATACACGGAATTGTACATTTACCGGTCAAAAGATTTGTGGACTCCGCCCGAGATGACGAAATGGCTTCTTACGGTTACTAAACGCATTGCGTCTCAAGTTGTTGAGTCGGAATCGTCACAGACACTTGCGACAATTCCACTAAATGTCGCGAGGCATTTATTTGTGTTGAATGTACCTGCTCTGCTAAGTCATATTCCACGACAGTATACGTCAAGGACACAATTGGCAAGCGACCCGTTACCCCCAGATAATTCAATAAGTCCCTATGATGCACCGATCCGATCGATGCGAGGGATGGTGAGAGATGAATCCGTTTTGAACAGATTTGTTCAGGGATTGGTAAGAGGTGAACATGATGGGCCTGAGCAGGGGGAAGAGTTCGATGAAGAGGAAGAGGAAGATGTAACAGATGAAGAAGAGGAAGAGGTGGAGAATAATGAGACCTTGGTGGCTCAATTGACGAATACTTTTAGAAATGTGTTTGGATGGTTTGGATCGGGAGGGCGGGATATGAGACAAGACGAAGAGTTTCATGATGATGGTCATGGCGTTGATTAGAAGCCGCATAATAATTGCAGAAATTTCATACCTAGGATATCCAAATAGACAACTCCATCTGCCCTGCTATACTTGTAATGATTTGATTAAAGCGAAATGCCTTCAAATTCCTCGCTCAGGATCTTTTTGATGATTTGCACCACATCCACTGACACGTCCCCTTCAGAAAAAATTTGACACATCGTACGTACATGGATTTGCAAGCGTAGCGGGAACTGTGATAACTGAACTTTGACTTCGGACATCAACTTCGACACCAGATAATCCAATCTGTCCACATCTATTGCGTTGTTCCATTCCATGTCCGCTCTCTGATAATTTGATACCGGCACTGTTGGGTAGTTTTTTATCATGGAAGAAACCAATAAGCGTACCGACAGACACAATAGCTGGAATTTCCACTTTGGACATCGTCGGAGAGTAGTAATAGACCCATTGATCCCAATCGCGATATACGTGTCTTGTTTCACCTTTTCGCCATCCCCAATGATAGGTCCTCGAATGATTCCCTTTCGGATCCGTGTGATTGGGGATTGCAAGTGTATTTTGAATGCCTGATTCAAACTCTTATGTCTCGCTTGGGGTACTACCTATCAGACCATATAACAGGAGATAAACCATTGACATCTAGCCCCACAAGGTCCCCAGTTTTGTCAACGACCAGGAGTTCATGTTCGGTAGCAAGATGGTATGTCGAAAATCGTGGCTGCGGATCGCCCGCTAGGTACTCGAATGCGTTGCCTTGTACAATCTGTAGCATAAACACCGAATCCTTGAGCGTCGAACAATAGACTTTATCTCCCATGACTGTGATATGTATAATTGGGCTAGGAGCAGTAAACACTGTTTCCTTATTCTCCAGTCGAAATCTGCAATAAGCACACTTCACGGATTTAGGCACGGGAATATTACCTGTGTTCTTCAGAAGATCGAGGCTCAAAGGTAATCATACTCAAGGAATTCCCCCAAGAATAAAGTAATCGCCGGTCGTCTATCTTTGCGATTGCAAACACAGGATGTTTCGTTTGAAATTTGCGAATTAACTTGATTCGCATGGTACGTTTATTCCATGATGAGATGCGGCATGCCAGAATGACGATTTGACCGTATTTGGGGGTATCTGGTCCAGGAGGATTATCGCCCATTCCAAGAACTATCAGAGAGAAGACCTTTTCGAAGCTTTGGAAACGCCATTCGTATAGACAGTTGATAATGCTCCTTTTGGGGAAGTAATTGTTTATGTTATCGTCTGTTTCTGGGGGGATTGTTTGGAGGTCGTTCCTTAGGATATCGATTACGTTGAGGGTGTTTAACATTCCGTATCCACTAATTAAGCAATAGGATTGTATGGGAAGATACGTCTCGATGTTACTGCAAATAACGATCATTCTCTGCATCTTAGTGTCATAGTGTAGTCTACGTGGAGTCTTATAATTAGTAGGAATTTGACTTGAGAGTACCTCTCCGATGGGAATGCTCCGTGGCCAGACACCAACTTGTGACCCAACGTCTACAAACCGAATCACATTGTACATCAATAGAACTAACTCCCCACTTCTCAATGAAAGACTTCCCGAAGATATTCGAGGCTATTGTCAAAATTCGCATCCAATTCGAAATACCATTCGAATGTCATCAAACAAAACTTCGTTGATCTTGAGAACCCCATCCTTCAAATTGATTTGCCATAAATACTCACATCTCACGAAAACACTATTCCTCTCCATAGGTCCGAGATTTCTTTGAACTTCGTCGTGTGTGGCAGTGATAAATTCGACTTGAGATTGACCAAATTTCGTTGTCTGCGGTTCCACGAATGAGATTGAATTATCCATACGGTCGAGCTTGCAGCTTATCATAGATCCGTGTCTCATACCCAAAAGAACATAGGTGTGTCCTTGTCCATATATAACATCAATGGAATGGATTTCAGAGGCTCGAGGATCTTCTGGTGTATCGTTGGGTGTCTCGGGATCAAGGTGGAATTGCGTTATGGGATCCATTGTGTCTGTCAGATGGTGTATGACCAGTTTTCTGGGATAGTGGTACGCAACGAAGGCAACCATCTGATCGAGATCTGTGTAGTCACTACCGATTAGAGGAGGTGGAAGGAGGAATACTGAAAATGGATTAGTCGAATCGCGCTAGGCTCTCTTGGAAGATCTATTTGTCCTTTGAACGAAAACGAGATGTCATCACCCTGAGATCCTTCAGACGGGTGGGTTACATCGACAGTAATAGACCATAAAGTCCAGACTCCAGAATCATTGTATACCACCAAAATGATGTCCTTCCCAACAACGCTAGCCTGCACGATTCTTTCTTGAGCGCTCACTTGTTTGCGCACAGTGTCATTAAAATACATTCCACTTGGAGTGATCTGAAGAATACTGCCAGCAACTAAACTCGTCGCCAGAGTTGGCTCTGATAGCGATAGATGATTCGCAAGTGTAGGCGTTATATCGTCGATTTCGAGATCTCCTGACCAGATCATGTTGTTTGAACGAGGTTCTGGAGAAGTCCACCGTAGAATCTTAGTTTCGTTGTATGTCATCGTTACGACAATACGCCCTTCCGAATTCTCCTTTCCACAGGTCAAGTGCCATATCCTTTGGACACTATTGTTAGTACTAGTACACGCTGGGTGGCTACTGGTCCAAGCCAAACTCTACTGTGACATTGGTATGAAGTCCTGTTCTTAACTCTTTCAAGGCCCCTTCGCCACGATGTCCTGCGCCAACATATAACCGATCCCTCTCTTCCGATGGGAATTTGAGGACAAGAGGATCTATTGTTTTGGAAACAACATCTTCATCGGGATCTCCCATTAACGCTCCTACGAGGACACAGTCCATTACAGGGGACCAATTCGGGATAGTATGAAATTGTCTAATCTCAGATAGATCTTCCGGGACCTAGAGTCAACAGATCTTCGACGGGGCACTACGAGGTATAAGATGGTATCACACATTTCACCGCCTACGAAGAGAACGTTCCCGTTTATACCTCGTCGACTGTAGTGTAATGCCGAATTTGTTGGGTTTGTCTTGAACTCTGTCGAGGTATGGAGAGAAGCGTGTTTTGAGGATGCGGCTTCATCGAGATCAATTACGTATACGTTTCCTTTAGAACTCCCCAGTAGTAAAGACCCTCTTGATTTAACTAAAAGGGAGGATGACGAGCCTTTTAGACACGCGCTCACTATACCACCTTAAAGTTAATGCTTTCACAATTGTACAGACCTTTCAAGAAAGGCATCTCCCTCCGTAAAGTAAAAGGATGATGCGATCCAATGGTCATTTCACGCGGGTCGATGATGATAATTTCTTTCTCCTATATATTAGAGGGGAACATTGATCGTGTACATATATGATCGAAACTTCCCCGTTATCCAAACCCACCATATGTAACGGACATTGGAATTCTAATATTCAGTAGTCATAAGAAGGGGAATTACCCATTGACATGGGGAAAGTTGCAATTTGTCGTAAGCCAGTGCAATTCGCCATTCCAGTCGGAGGTCGCTCATATAACAATAGTTTGGGTTGTCCGTATTCACTGCCATTAATTCAATCTCTCCGGAAGCTGTACTCAACAATATGTAGCATAAATCGTACTCCATCCGAATGCGCCGTCTTCAGAAATTCAAACTGAAATATAATTCCCTCGACATACAGCATGCGCCGCTACAAATCAGAACAGTGAATGAAACCGCAAGCCTCTGCGCTGAAGATTTCTGTTTCACCATCATGTAAGAGCACTTCTGAATTTGCATCTTGACGACTCTCGGATAGGAAGTGTAGTTGAAACATATCCTGCCAAGCTCCCATCGCAAGCCATTTTGAGCTACATTAGCATCGCGTAGGGTTGATATTACTCTTCACTGACTTTGATGAACTTTCCTAAAGAAGTGGACGTTGAACCTGGAGGAGAAGCGATCGGCCACATATTCCTATGTCGTAGACCAGGCTTGAACATGAGACCTCCGTCTGTTGGAGATTCTCCATTATGCCAATTCACCACAATTAAATCCCCTGATTCGGTCGCCACCAGAATAGAATCTCGACGCTGTGGTTCCGGCTCATCTGAAGACTGTTTTAATAGGATATTGTCGAGCTCGTCCAGTGCATCCTTACGGGTCCGCACGAAAGGTACCGCGCATCGAACGCGCCATAAGAACGGGATAGAACATTCAAGGACAAAAGAGTTATGTTGCAGGCTGTATAATTCAATTACGTGATCCTGTGGTCAGCGCTATTCATCGAGGTAGGTGGCGGTGCCTTGACGAAAATGATGTCCTGTGAACTGTACGTTCGCAGGTTCGCTTCGAAGATATCCTTTACGATGGGCGAGGAGACAAGGGTTTTCGTCAGCAGTGAGTCTTCTTCGGATCCTATCGAGTCGATATCTTCCGTGCTATCCAGGGCAGAGTCTGGAATCGCGTATTTGAAGTCCATCATCCGTCTCTAAAGTGCTGTCGCCATTCCTCAGTAGTTTGTTGATCGACGATCGGCAGAGGTTCAATCAGATCGGCCAGGCGTCAAATGCCAAATACTGACTCCCGGCTTTGAAAGACTAGTCCCTCAGATGGCACTTAAAAGCGAATTGGAGATGTGGATAATTATGTATATCTATCAAATATGGGAATATATTAATACGGCAAGAAGAAGTTAAGTCTCCTGTTCTCCAAACTCCTAAATGAAAATACTCAGACACGCTCAATCATCCATTTCTTCCTCTCATCCTCGCTGAAGCCACTGACAAAATCCGATTCCCTCTGCCAAATCAGTTCACGAATCAGTACAACACTTACCTTCTTCACAGACAAATACATTTCAACGAATTTCTCACCAAGTACTTCTACCATCGCTGTGTCCTCTTGAAGATATTTCCATGCCTCCGGTAATTTCTTCGGTAAAGTTTTCGTGATTCCAAGAGCGCTTCTCGCTGACTCGCTCATGCTACCAGGGTCATCTACATGAACAGAATTCGAGAACGATGTGTACCAAGACAGGATTTCAGTTTCAGAGACGACGACGATTTAACGCCAAGCATTCCGGCGGCGAGAATTGCTGAGAGGGCGAGAAAAGGGTTAGCGGTGCCATCGATAGCTTTGATTTCAAAGTTATAATTCCTTGGTGTTCCAGAGAAACATGCTCGAACTGGCGCTTCTCTACTCGTTAGACCTTAAATCGTTGATCTTGACCTGTTTTCCACACCCCAACAGACATAGGTCCCGCCCTAAGATGAATTTCGCAAATAGAAAGAGGACATACAGCCCAAGCACCGTCAACTTGCCTCTCATATGATCCAAAAGTAGGCATTGTAAACGCCGTCGCGGCTTGAAAATGGTCCATCAACCCGGCGATAAACTGTGTTTCCAAGACCTTTAGATCAGGCACTCCCTCGACCTTCGCGTCCTCTGACCCTTTGCCATTTCCCCGTTTCAAACTGACATGGAGATGACTCGCTGTACCACCTACTATCACCACCATCCATTAAAAAAGGTATACATGCATCCTTGTAGACTTTCGGATAGAGTGTTGCTCGCGCACCGTGTTTTGCAGCGATATTATAGATCGTATCACGCGTGAATACAAGTGCATCAACTGCTTCCACGGGAGGTAACGGCCCAGTCACTATCTCATATTGGCCAGCCGCACTTTCCGCATGGAATTGTTGGACCTCGATGCCGGATTCAGTCAACACATCATATATCTCCTCTACGATCTTCTTTCCCCGTGAATGGGACCGGAATGCCAATGAAGAGGACCAGGAACCATTTGTAATTGCCTTCGGAGGGAAAACTCCATCTTCAAGGAATACCACTTCCGTTTCAAAGCCTACTAGAAACGAAACATCTTCCTTCTCTTTGGCGTCCCTGATCGTGAATAACAATTTCGGGGGGGAATATACTTGACGATCCGATTTAGTATGGTACGAGGACAGAGACTGAGTTCTCTTATATCGCCTTCTTTTTCCTCGAATTGACCTATGAAATAGGCATATCTTGGTTCGAGGGGGCTAGTGCGTAGACTTTTCAGATCAGGCATTAAAAAGTATTCACCCGTCGCACTGAATCCAGGACAAATTATGTCCACTTGAATCAAGCCCAGTGCGGCCTTTGTAATTCCGATTGATTTCCTGGTGGGAGAATTAGTGAACTCGAGGAACTGTTTCAATGGAATCGCCCGGAAACGCTGCTGTCAGCTTACTGAATATACCAAGCAGTATGGGCGAGGGGTAAAGGGGGCGGACAATCATGTTGCAGTAGTCTACCCACTGGAGACGGACGAAGTCTATGTTTTTCGATTTTAGGAGGTCGCCAACTGCCTTTGCGGAGAACGTGTCTGTTGTTGTGGTTACTATTCTGTTAGAAAAAGCAGACAAGGTAGTACTGAGAGGAAGGGCTTTGAGGGTGAGATTTAGTTTGTAGATAGTATTTGAATTATCGAAGAGGGCCTTTTGGGAGATATCCTTGGCTTTTGAAAGGGTCAATTCGCCTCTCTTTAGGCTCTCTCCTAGGATCTGTTGTTAAAGAAAAACTGATACGAGGTGTACTTCTGTCAAGGCGTCCTTGGCTTGGACCACGGCGAGGTAGAAAGTTTCTGGGTACCAGTGCTAGAACTTAGTCGCCGAATCAAAGGACTTAGTACGCCATCTGTAGACTACAAGTCAGTCAGCTGAAAAAGGACGGCGGTACAAAAAGGATCTTATTTGTAGGACAGAGTTCCAGGACTTGTTTGAGCATAGATCGTTGGCCATCTGGCGACAACATAGGAAACACCTCCCCAACTAAATCATAAGCCACGTAAGGTCCAGGGGTTTACAGTCAAGATAAACATTATCATACACCGTCGTGAGATACCCAGCCTCTCTAGTGTACGGATACGCAGAATGCAACAAAACGACTTTAGTCTTCGGATACGCCTCAATGACATTCTGCATATAAGCCGGATTCGCCTTGACAAGTCGAATATCACTATCCCCCAACCCTGTATGGAACTGAATAGGTATGCCCACTTCCCCCGCAACATGAAGAGCCAAATTGGTAATCATATCATTCAACGGCTTGGAACTTAATCTCCACTTGCCGGTTTTATTGCCATTCTCGAGGTACGCGACGAAACTCTCTGTCCGGGAATCAAGTCTCTCTCTGGTAGTGACACTGATATCCAGACCTGTGCGATAACAGATGACGGATTTGAAACCCACGACGCCGGGCCGTTTCGCTGAATCGACGAGAACTCTCAGGAACGATTGCGTGAATTGACGGATATCCCCCACGGTCATGCTTTTTGCGATTTCTTCGGCAAGGCTTTCGATTCGGACGATTCGTTTTGTTTTGCTTATTGTAAGGGAGTCGTGCCACTGATATGGATAGGCGATTTTCCCGGGACTAGAGAATAAATCGTCCATAAGAATACACTCGATCCCACTGGCTTCAAAACAGCGCTCCGTGATTTTATTGAACCCATTGGCAATGCGGTAGGCTTTGATTGCGTCCCATGTCGGTTCGCATTGATATAGTTTAGAAAGTTGTAGGACAGCCTGATGATGTGCTAGTCCCATGGTGGCATGTTGGAGAGCATTTCCCGATGCCTCCGAGACAATGGCCTCAAGTCCTTCGTCATCTCCATTCGACTCAATCAAGTTATGCGCATGATTCTAGCATAAGATTAGAAAGAGGACAGGGAGAACGTCTATCACAGGAATTGAGTTGATAAATTCTCTCAGCTCGAGAATTTCGGCGATGGCCATTGGCAGTATTCCTTTCTGCGGCAGGCCAGGAACAGAATGATGCCACGATAAGGAGCGCAAAACACTGGCGATCACATGCGAGATCCCACGCACACGTCGCTTTCAGTTCCGGGTTTGCAAGAAAGCCGGCAATAATCACAAATTACAGATCTATCCCGGATGACCCACCACCCAACCGTGTCGCGTTTGCTTGTAGTCACACGCGCCCAAAATCATGCCACGTCGAGAAGCATCAGAACCGCCGTCGGACGACGATGAGCCTGCCCCAACTACATATCCGTCAAAATTAATCGGCCGAGTGCTCCAGGAATCATTCGAGAATCCAAACACTAGAATATCACCGGATGCGCTGGCGGTAGTCACCGAGTACCTTCGTATTTACACCCGAGAGGCCATATGGCGAGCGAGCCAGGAGAAATCAAAGGCCAGTACTCTGGCAGGGACGGTTGCGGGAAGTGGGCTATTGGAGGTGGAGGATCTTGAAAAGATTACGGGTCCCTTGACCCTTGACTTTTCTTAGTACATACTGTATATCATGTCTCGAGGAAATACCCAGCTGCAGGGAGGAAATGCGTGTAAATCTAAAAGCAGCACTGTTATACATGGAACCGCTCATTTCCGGCCGTTATGCTTCTTTCCCGTGCTGATGCAACGTGGACTATTTTCGTCTTCCTCTTGTGGCATACGATTCTGAAACGGCATGCGAGGGAAACGCCAAGAGGTGATATATATTGTTGCCCGGCCCTGCTGGCTCAGAATGCGTTTCAGGTGCACGAGGCGAGGGATGACCCAATTACCGCCAAAATTGTCATCAATTTTAGGTGCATTTAATAGAGTTAATTAAGCCTCCTACAGTCCATGACTAGAGTATGGAGCGGTGGGCGGTTCACTATGTAGGATCCCCGGTTGTTTCTTTGAGGTGAGTGGAAAGGGGCGGTGTTCCGTTTCAAGTCCGGTTTCATGATTTCCCTTGCATTTTCAGGCGCCAATCGGAGGACGCGCACAACCTTGAGCCAAAACGACCCCTGACACCTTCAATTTGGTGACCATTCGTTTCACTGCCCTTCTGTGGCAAGGCTCGTCAGTACTCGCCTAATCTAGGCAAGCACACAGACACACACACGCATGTTACAGAAACCCAGCCCCGTGCGTGCAAGGCTCTTTTGTGCCTGTTTCCCCCTTTCCCACGGCGGATTTGCAGACCCACCTCCTGAAAAAGATGTTGCCCCTGAGGCGTTTTATTAGGCGTCACAAGGTTCGACTTCCTCTTATAAACACGTTATCCCGTCGCCCACCTCTTCTCCCATTGTTCTTCTGTACACCTCTCTTTCAACAAACAGGCAAAAGACGCCCAGTCTTTTCCTATTATCTCCTTCGTTTTTGCATTCAAGTCCTTCAGGAAGGCAGTGTTTTGGTTATAAAAAAGAAAGGACTGGTTTTCCTGACTCTCATTCATTCGCAAAATATCTATCGACTCTCGCTCGAAGCGCCAGAATCTACGTATCTCGATACTATCCTCGATTTTCAAAATGTTGTTCAATATCGCCTCCGCGCTCGTTGCTCTCGGCTCGTTGACTAGTCTGACCAGTGCAACTGTCATGCACATTGTCACAGTCGGAAAAGACGGACAGCTCGCTTTCTGCCCCGACTCCATTACCGCTGCCTCCGGCGATCTAGTGCAGTTCCAGTTCTACCCTAAGGTATCCTACTTTGAAAAGCGAGCACTGACCTGTTAGAACCACTCCGTTGTCCAAGGCTTCTTCGCCAAAGGTTGCACGCCTATTTCCGATGCACCCGCTGGCGTTGCCCAACAGGGCTCCTTCTCCGGCTTCATGCCCGTCAGCAACACCTCGAATTCAGGAACGATCCCAACTTTCACGATCACAGTCAACGGCACAGGTCCGGAATGGTTTTACTGCGCGCAGGCAAAACACTGTCAATCCGGAATGACCTTCGCGATCAACCCCACCGTTGAAAAGTCCGTCGCAGGCTACAAAGCAAACTGTGCAAACGCAACAGTTAACCTTGTTCCTGGTCAAGACGTGCCCCCACCGGCCGCTGCCGCCTCCAGTATTGCTGTCGCTTCCTTGCCAGCAGCATCCTCACCAGTCGAATCCCCACCGGAAGCATCAGGCACTACACCCCCACAAGCAGCACCTACCATCATCTCGTTATCTTCTATTACCGCAGCAGCCCAGGGCTCTGGAACCGCACTGCCCATCAACTCGCTGGCGTCGTCCACTATCTCACGGACGGCAGGATGGGCTGTACTTGGTCTTGCTGGGTGCCTCACTATCGGAATGCTCCTATAAACGTAAACGGGATGACGAGGATTTGAGAATTCGCTATTTCTCGGGGATATTTGGCCGATTATTCTGGTGGGCAAAGTTAGACTTAATTTTTTTCTTCTCTATATCTTTTTTTCTATACAATCGGCTGGTTGTACAAGAGCGCTGGTGCGCGATCCGGTACCCATTCTGGATGATAGGATAGTTATAATTATTCGAGCTTCTTAGATTATACATACACTTATTCCAAAGTGCTAATTCTCCGAGGGGGTGGTGTTTT
>Ga0302179_10002367_pt1 | contig 11019 bp, 6 predicted proteins | sample I_Palsa_E3_1_FD_198788 | JGI IMG/M metagenome (GOLD analysis project Ga0302179, IMG submission 198788) | Peat permafrost microbial communities from Stordalen Mire near Abisko, Sweden - I_Palsa_E3_1 | ecosystem: Environmental > Terrestrial > Soil > Palsa > Peat permafrost | place: Sweden: Abisko...
TTCACCACCAAGGGCGTGGGAGACGGAACCGGACTTGGCTTAGACACCGTGCAGCGAATCGTGCGAAAACATAGAGGCCATATTCAAGTGAACTCGAAACCCGGGGAGACAAGGTTTCAAGTGTATCTTCCTCTAGCAGAAGATACCCAGAAGAAAACACCACCAACATCGTGATCAATCGCGTGGGTTAGGGAAACCCTAGCGGAAACGGCGGATGAAAAGGGTGTGACGTTCTGAACGATAAAAGCCTACGCCATAAATGGTGGCTTTGCCTTTAGTGGAGTAGATCACTTGCCGAATCCGCAGGAGTGGCGATCCTTTGGCCAACCCTAGAAGCTCGAAAACGTTGGCACCTGCGGCAGTCGCGTCGATTTCCTCGTCGGCGTAAGCTAACTCGACTCCGTAATCGTGGTATAAAGTCGCGAATAGAGAACTCTTTCCCAGCGGAGCAGTGACCAGGCCGGAAAATTCGGCGGCGGGAAGGTAGCAGATCTCAAGCGCGAAGGGCTCCTCGCCAGTCAGGCGCAAACGCTCAATTTTTACAAGGGAACTGGATGCCGTCAGGCCCAGGCGGGCGGCCACTTCCTGTTCGTCGTGAATGATCTTGGCCACGAGCACGCGCGAACGGGGCGGCAGCCCGCGGCTCGCCATGTGTTCCGTGTAGCTCATCAACTTATTGAAGTGGATCTTGGGCGCAGCGACGAACGTGCCTGCGCCCCGACGGCGCTCGACGATGCCCTCGCGTTCGAGGCCGGCGAGAGCGTGGCGCGCCGTCATCAGGCTGACCTTGTGCGTCTTGGCCAACTCGCGCTCCGAGGCTACGGCATCCCCTGGGCGAAGGTCGGCCGCCTCGATCCGTTTGCGGATCGTGTTCTGGATCTTCTTGTATACCGGAGTTCCGTTGCGGTGGTTTCCCGACATGATCGATTTTGTAGCCTATCTGAGGTTCGTCTCGCCTGCAATCCTACACGGCTCGCACCGGACGCGTAGGCTGAAAAGAGAAGTGTCTTGTGCTATATAGCTCAAATCCGAAGCGATGTAAAGTCACAACTTTCAAATTCGACTTTTCACTGCAGCGAGATCCAGCCTGCTATAGAGTGTGAAATGGGGGCGGGGAAGCAATGCCACTCTTGCGTAAAATCGATCATAACGATCAAAATCTTGCATAAGCCCGAAATTAACACGGTCCTGGATGGTACGCCTGCCATACTCGTCGCCCCTGCGAGATCACAACCGCCTTGAAGAGATAGGGTGATATAGAGCGGTGCAGAAACCTAGAAGCCAAGATTTCCACAGGCTGGCACATTTTTTTCCTTGACCATGGGAACTCATGTGCTATATAGCATAATCCAATTGAATTATGCGCCTATCCGTCGACCCGCTTCGGGAGCGCTCTCAGGAGGCTGTGCAAATGAAGAGACTGTGTTGTGGATTTCTGGTTTTGCTGGCAACGCTGGGAATTATGCGCAGTGTGCCCGTGGCGTTCTGTCAGGACGTCACCTCCGCGATTGTGGGAACTGTGACCGATCCCAGCGGAGCTCCGGTTAAAGACGCCACGGTCGTCGCCACCGACACCGAACGCGGCACCGTATGGAAAGCGCAAACCAACGACACCGGCGCTTACAACTTTCAGCGTCTACCGATCGGCAGCTACACCGTCAAAGTCACCAAAGAAGGATTTCAAACCTCCGTGCAGCCGCCTTTCACAATCGTGCTGAATCAGACTGCGCGCGTTGATGCACAATTAAAGGTTGGAAGGGTTTCGGAGACGGTGGAAGTCTCGGCTGCCGCGCCGGTTTTGCAAACCGAAAATGCCGAGGTGGGGACGGTGCTCGATGCGCGCACCAATGACAATCTGCCGCTCGCGACACGAAATTACGTCCAGTTGACCCTGCTTACGCCGGGCACGGTCTCGGTCGACCCCCACAGCATGAATCTCGGGTCGAACACGGCCGAGGAAGGCGGACGTCCTTACATCAACGGCAATCGCGAACAATCGAACAACTTTCTCCTCGACGGTGTGGATAACAATCAGGCATCGGACAATCTTCTCGGTTTTACGCCATCGCCCGATGCGATCGGCGAGTTCAATTTGATTACACAAAACGCCTCCGCTGAGTTCGGTAATTACAACGGCGGAATTGTCAATGCCATCATCAAATCCGGAACCAACAGTTACCACGGCGATGTCTTCGAGTTCTTCCGCAACGATATCTTCAACGCGAACAAATGGGAAAACGGCTTGCACTACGGCAACCCAATTCCTGGTACCAATGCTCAGGGGATTATTCCCACTCCAAAAGTGCGCTGGAACATGTTTGGCGGCACGTTCGGAGGTCCGATCGTCAAGAATAAGTTGTTCTTCTTCGGGGACTACCAGGGGGGGCGGTTTGATACTCCCTCAGCTGCGGCGGCGATTCACACTCTGACAGCCGCTGAGATTGGCGGTGACTTCAGCGCACTGTTGGCCCAGGGAATTCAGCTCTATAACCCCTGCGCCGCCGGCACTGGCGGAACTTCCGGCACCGCGTGCAGCATTCTCGCGGCGACCGCGAGAGTGCCCTTCAAGGGAAATATCATTCCGACCAGCCAACTGGATCCGGCATTCACCGCCTTGGTCACGAGCCCGCTGTATCCGGTGGGCGTGCCCGACCCCACTACCGGATTTGGAATCGCCACAAACATTCCGGGCAATCAATACAACTCGGATCAGGGCGATATCAAGCTCGACTACATCGTCTCCGACAAAGATCACCTCTTCGCCCGCTATTCCAAAGGCGATCAATACGATCCTGCCACCAACTCGATCGCACTTCTCGGTAACACGGTGAATGAGGCGTACCTAGACAATGCCACGGTCAACTGGACTCACACTTTCTCTCCCAACCTTATGAACGAAGCGCGGTTCGGGAAGAACTATGTGAAGCTGCCGCACGGCCTAACCACATTCGACCCATCCGTGGGAGCCTTGGGCAACAAGATCGGAATCGCCGATGGCAACCCCTCCAACATCAACGGTCTTCCGGAGTTCGGTTTTGCCGGTGGCTCGGTTACCAACATCAATGCTGGAACGCTGCAGAACCTCGGAGCCGCTGGTGTCGTGGAGAAGTTCTCGTCCACCGTTACTCAGTTTGACGACGTTCTTATTTACACGCATGGGCGGCACGTTATCAAAACAGGCTTCCAAACCAACCGCTATAACATCAACGTCTTTTACACGGGTAATGGTGGAGAGCTTGGTGTCGAGCTCTTCGGCAGCGGTCCCGGAGGAACCTATACAGGCACCGGCGCGAAGGGAACTGGAGATCCATCGGCCGACTGGGCTCTTGGCCTCCCTGGAGATGTGGGCCGTGGAACCAGTTCGGGCGGCTGGCATCAGCGCGATTGGTTATTCGCCGGGTTTGCTCAGGACGACTGGCGCATCACCGACCGTTTAACCTTGAACCTTGGCCTGCGCTACGAAGCCCGCACGCCATGGGTCGAACTCAATAATCGCCAAGCGGCAGTAAACATCCAAACCGGCGCGCTCGAGTTTGTGGGCAACACGCCGGTACCTGCGGGTGTTGTAGGGAGCAACGGATTTAGCCGCGGCCTCTACAACTCCGATTACGGCGCGCCCGACTTTCAGCCACGCATCGGCTTCGCGTGGAGCCCAGCATTCGGCGAGGGAAAAACGGTTGTTCGCGGGGCATTCACGATCTCTTCGTATCTGGAAGGCACCGGAACTAATCTGCGCCTGACACAGAATCCGCCATTTACTCCGCCGCAGGTCGAGGCCTTGAACGTCGCAACAGGGAGCGCTTACAGCACGGAGTCGGCATTCAGCGCAGCCGCTCCGCCAACCGGCGATCCCTTCATTAACGCGACCATGCTGACCTGGGGTTCAACAGTTCAGCCCTCGGTTGCCGATCAGTGGAATCTGTCCATTCAGCAGCAGATTGCCAACAACACCACGTTTCAGCTCGGTTACGTCGGGCAGCGGACGACGCACCTGATGGTGCCCGAGTGGCTCTCACAAGGCGACCTGCAGGCCAATGGAACGGTTACTTACCCGCTGATTGGCGGACAAAATCCCGTGGGGACTGTCATCGACGGAAACGTCACGACCGCTCCGACCTACGGCCCCAATGGCTTTGGCAACGTGAAGAACACCGCGTCAGTCGGAAACATGAACTACAACGCGTTGCAGGCCGTGTTGCAAAAGCGGTTCAGCCACGGACTTGAAGCGCAGGTTTCCTACAGCTATGAAAAGTGCATGACCAACGATGACGGCTATTACGGCACTTGGGGTAGCACTACACAAGCCGGTCCATCCGGAAATTACTGGCAGAATCTCTATAACCCGAACGGTGACTACGCGCGATGTTACTGGGACTCGACGCATGTGCTCAGCGCTTACGCCGTTTACGATTTGCCTTTTGGCCGCGGCAAACAGTTCGGGCACGATATGCCGACGGCTGTGAATGCGGTGGCCGGGAACTGGACGGTCAGTCCGATCATTTCCTGGCACAGCGGGTTCCCGCTTTCTTTGTATGGGGCCGGCGACTCCGGCACGGGCAGTCCCGAGAATCGCCCTGACTGTATTGGACCTGTGACGTACCCCAAGACAGTCAGCACCTCGGGAATACAGTGGTTCGGACAGAGTTCCTTTGCGAATGCGGCGACAGGAACGTTTGGAAACTGTCCCGCTCAAGGTCCGGTGATCGGGCCAGGATACGCCGATGTGGATCTCAGTCTGCAAAAGAACTTCCCGGTTTCCGAGTCAATGAAGTTCCAGTTCCGGGCCGACTTCTTGAATCTATTCAACCACCCGAATTTCGCGGTGCCGAACGACAGCTGTTGTACGGGAACATTCGGGGTGAGCAGTTCGACGCAAGACGCAAGACAAATGCAGTTCGCCTTGAAGTTTTACTTTTGACGAAGCATATGCGAATGGCGGGCACTCGCTTGGGCGTCCGCCATTCGGTTCATTTATGATTTTGTTATGTCCTTTCCCCGCTGTGTGATCCTCGCGTCAACCTTCCTGTTGTTTTGCGGCGCCCCGTTAGCGGCTCAGATCGTTGCAACCAAGAGTCCCGACTCTTCTAATGTGGCCCGTACGGCTGTCGCCCTTGCTGAAAGCGGCCACTGTGCCGACGCTCTGCCGGCCCTCAGGAAAAGCGTTCGCCAAGTTTCTGACAAGGATATGAAGCGCAAGGCGGGACTGGCGGGCCTGCACTGTGCCATGACGCTCGATCGCGCTGACTCTGCGCTGGATTTTCTCAACGTAATGGCCCGCGAATTTCCCGATGATCCCGATGTTCTGTACGCCGAAGTTCATGCCTTTTCCGATCTCTCCACGCGCGCCTCGCAGGAACTGGCGCTGAAGGCGCCGAATTCTGCTCCAGCCCACGAATTGCTGGCCGAATCCTATGAGTCACAGGGAAAATGGAGAGAAGCGGAAAAGGAATATCGTGGAATTCTTACGCTGGATCCAAATTTGCCGGGCATTCATTTTCGTTTAGGGCGGCTGTTGCTTTCCCGAACGAATCCCAGTTCCGACGTCGCCGACCAAGCCAAGAAAGAATTCGAGCAGGAGTTGCAAATTGATCCCTCGAATGCGGGAGCTGAGTACGTGTTGGGCGAGTTGGCTCGCCAGAACCAGCAATGGGACGAAGCGGTGAATCGCTTCTCCCGTGCCGCGAAGCTCGATGCAAGTTTTGCCGAGGCCTTTCTTGGTCTCGGCATGTCATTGCTGGCGGAAAAAAAATACGCCGATGCGCTTTCGCCTCTCGAAGCCGCCGTCCGGCTGGAACCCAAAAGTCCCGATGCCCATTACAATCTGGCGATGGCCTACACGCGGACGGGACATAAAGAAGAAGGCGAAAAGGAATTCGCCATCCATAAGCGGCTTATCGGAAACGACGGTGGTGAAGTGCAATCTGCACAGCCGGAGAAAGCCAACTGACTGGAGCCTGTACGATTGAACTCACGACTCGCCAATGGTCTGGGAGAAGGTGAAACGGACCGTGCCACAAAGCAGCAGACCAGGTTTTGCCCGCCGTGACTTTCTCAGGACCATGGCAGCGGGCCTCACCCTGCCATCTTTCACCCGGCTTGCGTCGGCATTACTGCCTCCGATCTATCCCTTCACGGAAGTTCCGCCTAGCTCCAGCGGCATAACGTGGAAGCACACCGCCGGCCACTCCCCGCAAAAATATCTGCCCGAGACTACCGGTGCCGGTTGTGCCTTTCTTGACTACGACAACGACGGATGGATGGACATCTACCTCGTGAACAGTGGCCAATGCGATTTTTTCAATCCCAATCCGCCACTGCGAAATGCTCTTTACCGCAACAATCGCGATGGAACGTTTACAGATGTAACGGAGAAAGCGGGAGTGGGTGGCGGCGGTTACGGGCAGGGCATTGCGGTCGGCGACTACGATGGCGACGGCTTTCCCGACATGTATGTCACTCAATATGGCCGCAGTATTCTTTACCACAACAACGGCGACGGAACATTTATCGATGTTACGGAAAAAGCTGGAGTGTCCGCGCCAGGCTGGTCCTCGAGCGCTGTCTGGTTCGATTACGACAACGACGGACGTCTCGATCTGTTCGTATGCCGCTTTGTCGATTTCGATAAATCAAAAAATCTTCCGTGCGCAGCCGGCGATAGTCCCGGCTACTGCATCCCTCGGCTATACAAGCCCATGGCTAGTTGGCTTTTTCATAACAACGGTGACGGTACATTCACGGATGTCAGCAAAGCTTCCGGAATTGCGAACTATCTAGGCAAGGCCTGGGGCGCGGTTGCCACGGACATCAATAACGACGGCCGCATGGATTTGTTTGTAGCCAATGACACGGTGCAGAATTTCTTGTTCATCAATCGCGGTGGGGGCAAGTTCGAGGAAATCGGAGCGCCCGCTGGAGTCGCTTTCAGTGAGACCGGTCGTCCACGCTCGGGCATGGGCGTCGATTCCGCCGATTTCAATCAGGATGGCTGGATGGATTTGTTCGTGGCCAACATCGACCACGAAATGTATTCGTTATATCTGAACAATCACGACGAAAGTTTCGACGACCAGGCCGGATCCAACGGCATTTCCACGGCAAGCCGTTTGATGAGCGGATGGGGATTGAAGTTTTTCGATTATGACAACGATGGCAATCTCGATCTGATCATTGCTAACGGACATCCGGATGATCTGATCGTCAAGAAATATGACAACGTAGGCTATTTGGAACTGCCGCTCTTATTTCACAACGCCGGAAACGGCCTAAGAAATGTCAGCATGGAAAGCGGGCCGGCATTCTCGCGACCGCTGGCTGCGCGGGGCTTGGCCATTGGCGACTTCGACAACGATGGCGCGGTCGACGTTCTGGTTTCCTCCAACAACGAAGCGCCAGTATTGCTAAGAAACAACGTCGGCAACAAGAATCACTGGCTGGGGCTGAAGTTGGTCGGTACAAAAGCCAACATCGACGCAGTTGGCGCCCGTGTGACTTATCAGGCCGGCGAATTGAAGGGAACTCGCATGAAAGTGGGCGGAGGCAGTTATCTCTCGTCGCACGATCCCCGCCTGTTGCTGGGCCTTGGGCAAGCGACAAAAATCGATTGGCTCCAAGTAGAGTGGCCTCTGCCCAGCGGCAGCACACAACGATTCACAGACCTCCCTGTTGACCGCTACGTCACACTGCGGGAAGGCAAAGCGCATGTTGAGTAAGTGATGCGTTATAACCGTTCTCACCCGAGAAACAACCTCCTCACCGGCTGCTTTGCAGGTTATTTTTTTTCTTTGAAACGTTACACCCCTAGCCGTCACTATTCCTAGGTGTCACCGCTAGTTGGATTGCCCGCATAAGAATGTTGGCCCGGCAAACCCCGGAATGCGGCCTCGCCTGCGTGGCTCATAGGACAGCGTCTTTGCGATTTAGATCAACGTGTCATAACCATAGACTGAGGCCGTGAGTTACTTATTCGCACATTACGGGTCACTATAAAATGCGACTAGCCTTAAGCCAGCGTGCATCATATCTTTATCCAACTCGTCCTACTAGCAGATTTTCGCAAGGCCTCGAGATACCCCGGGTGCGAAGCTCACGCCCAGGTTAATAAGTGCAGCCACCAGCCGCCCCCATCGGGCTTTACGTCGCAGGTTGGGATCCCCTGCGTGTTGCGCGGACTATAGCTGCGATAGTTCGGCCGGAGAGACGCCGATGCATGCTCGTCCAACCTTGGTTGCCGTCGAATCACCCGCAGAAGCTACCGATAGGGGCCTGGATGAAGCAATCCGAACCTTGACGAGTTTGATCGACAGCCTAAGTCAAAGACATGATCCCGGCAGCTCTAAGGGAAGCGTCGCGGAAGAAGTGCTCATTGACACGGAAGTGGATGGCGCTCGCTACCTTCTGGTGCGCATGCGACAGTCGGGGTGCAGTCGTGTTCAACTGAGTCCGCGCGAGCAGGAGATCGTGCGCATGGTAGCCAAGGGACACCCCAATAAAGTGATCGCAGACGTCCTTAACATAAGCTCGTGGACCGTGTGTACACATCTACGGCGCATATTCGCCAAGCTTGGAGTGGGATCTCGCGCCGCAATGGTGGCGCAACTTCTGGAATCGGGGGTCCTGGCGCCGGAGCGTCGCATCCCGTCCGATCCGCGCTAGGTAGACGGATCCGAACTTAGCGCAAAGCTGACTTCATTTAGAATCGGCGGAAGCGCCGAAACATGTTTCTTTCGTTCTGGGTGCCTCTGCCCTTTTGCCATGCTGGACTTCACTTCGGCGCTCTACTTGGGTTTGCGCCATCCTACTCGGTCGTTGCCGAACTGGTCCAAATTCACGACCGGTGTTCCAGCGGCTCTGACTTCCTCGTCCGGCTCAGACCAAGTAGCAAATGGGCTGGCGCGACTGCAAAACTGTGAGCACGGGGTTCTGGGCGCTTCGACGCTTCATTTGTTCTGGGATCTTTTCGGGATATTCGCGCGCCGCTCGGTAAAGATCTACGTCGATGCGGGGTTATATCCAATCGCTCGCTGGGGTGTCGAGCGGGCGGCGGCGCGTGGCACTCCGATACGCGAGTTCGCCCACTACGATCCGGAAGCTTTCCGCGGCCGGCTCAAACGGGACGGGCAAACTAAGCTGAGGCCGGTGCTGGTAACCGATGGTTTTTGCCCCGACTGCGGGAGACCAGCACCTCTGTCGGATTACATGGAAAGCTTACGTCCATTCGGCGGACGGCTGATCGTCGACGATACCCAGGCTTTGGGAGTCTTCGGCAAATTTCCGGGGCCGGATGCTCCTTACGGGCGAGGTGGAGGAGGAATGCTTCCGCATCTCCAAGTCAGCGGTCCCGACGTGATGATCATCAGTTCACTGGCGAAGGCATTCGGCGCACCGCTTGCAGTTCTAAGTGGAGGCCGGACAGCGGTGCAAGGATTCGAAGCGAAGAGTGAAACCCGCATGCATTGCAGCCCTCCATCAATACCGGTGATTAGAGCTGCCGAGCATGCCCTCAGCTTAAATCGCAAATACGGAGATGGTTTGCGTCTGCGCCTGGCTAGTTTGGTGAAACACTTTCGTTGCAGTGCAGAGAGTGCGGGCTTCCGATTCACCGGTGGGATTTTCCCGGTGCAGACGCTGGCGCCCTGTGGGGTGGACGCTCGGCACTTACACAAGCGACTGCTTCGTCGAGGGGTTCGCACCGTACTGCGACGCGCCTCCCAGGGCCAGGCTGCTCGCCTCAGCTTCGTGATTACGGCCCGCCATACTCCTGCATCAATCGACCGCGTAATAGATGCGCTTATGGAAGTTCTACCCAGCCGATCCTAATCCCTCGGTCGACAATGATCCTTGAAAAGTCCGACATTCTCATTTCATACGGCCAGTTCGGTTTGCCGGCGCATTCGATGAGCACTTCCTAACTTCGCAGCTATCGCCAAATACCAGATGCTAGTGGCAATTGCATTGTAGAAATTCGGTAGATGGAGGTTCTCATTGGGCCCGTGAATATGGTCGTCAGGCAGGCCAAAGCCCATAAGGACTGCGGGGATTTTCAGTATTTTCTGAAAAATGTTCACGACCGGGATGGAACCGCCCGATCGCAGAAAAACAGGTGACGAGCCAAAACCTAGCTTGTAGGCCAGTGTCGCCGCTCGCACAGCAGGGTGACTTCGATTGACTAAGGCAGGTTCGATCGGCGAAAACACGCGAACCGAAGAGCGTACTGTAGGCGGAGTAATATGCGCAATGTGTTCGCGAAACAACCTCGCTACTTTTCCTGGATTCTGATCCGGAACCAAGCGGAAACCGAGCTTGGCAAGGGCTTGCGTAGGAATGATGCTTTTAGCGCCGGGACCCTGATGCCCACCCGTGATGCCATTCACGGTCAGTGCCGGCCGAATGGTTGTGCGTTCGTAGAGGTTAAAACCTGATTCTCCCCATCCCCGTTCAACCTTCGCGTCTCGCAGAATCTGTTCATCTGTGGGGCCGGTGCGCATCATGAACGCGCGCTCTTTCTCGGCCCAGCGCCGCACATCGTCATAGAAACCGGGGATGGCCACGCGCCCGTTTGCATCGTGCAAGCGGGAGATCATCTCGCAGAGCGCTTGCAGAGGGTTGTGAACTGCCCCACCGAAATTGCCCGAGTGCAAATCGTGCGGGGGGCCTTTCACGTGCAATTCAGCCCGCAGTCCGCCACGCTGGGCGTAACTGATCGCCGGTCGATCTGGAGCAAGCATGCGAGTATCGGAAATAACGGCAGCTTGTGCCCGCAATGCGCGTTGGTTGCGCTCGATGAAGGATTGCAAATGTGGGCTTCCAATCTCCTCTTCGCCTTCAAAGATGCATTTCACGTTCACGGGCAATGAGTTCGTGGTTTTCAAGTAGGACTCGATCGCTTTGACGTGCGAGAAAAGTTGCCCTTTATCGTCGCTGGCCCCACGGGCGTGAAGGTTGTCATTCAGGAGGGTGGGAGTGAACGGGTGCGTGCGCCATTCTCTCAGAGGTTCTCCAGGAAGAACGTCATAGTGG
>Ga0302179_10002369_pt1 | contig 11014 bp, 13 predicted proteins | sample I_Palsa_E3_1_FD_198788 | JGI IMG/M metagenome (GOLD analysis project Ga0302179, IMG submission 198788) | Peat permafrost microbial communities from Stordalen Mire near Abisko, Sweden - I_Palsa_E3_1 | ecosystem: Environmental > Terrestrial > Soil > Palsa > Peat permafrost | place: Sweden...
GGCTATCCGCACGGGATGCCCGCGACGAACGCAGACCAAATCAACGCCGATCTGCTCGCGTTCTTCAAGGGCGCAGCAATCCCGGCGTCAGCGTAGGCAGTACGAGCGAGGCGGGCCGGCCTTTCGCGTTTAGCGCCGAGGCCGGCCTTGCGCCGGGCACGGCATGCCGTATCCCCGGGAGCAGCGCGTTTTCTTACTTGAATAAATTCATAAGTGAGAGATTTCCCCCGCCGGTCGTGGCAATTACGAGATTCATTATGACGATCATGGTGTCGTAGCTCCAGCCGCCCGTGCCCGATTTGCCCCAGAATCCCGTGTGCCAGACGAATATTTTCTTCTGCATGGCGCCCAGCATGATCAGGATCAAACCGATGGCGGCCAGTTGTGCGAGAACGCCCGTGATCACTCCGAGCGCGCCGGCAGATTCGGCAGCGCCAAGAAAAATCGTGAAACCCTTGCTCATGCCGATGTCCTTGCTGCGGGCGGCCGGGTCTTTGAGGTGTCGCGAGCCGCTGGTAATGAAGATTAGCCCGACCATGAGGCGCAAGAGAAGCAGCGCGACGTCGGTGAATTGAGCTAATTGTGGGAAGGGCATTTCGGTCGCTCCAGGCGGACATCATACGCTCGAACGGTGGGCGTAATTCAAGAACGGAGTAATCGCGTCCGGTCTGGTTAGGCCACGCCCTGGTTTGGCCTAGAAGCTGCGGGCGCGGCCGCTGTTGGCGGGACCAGCTTGAAATTTCGGCCAAGCGCTACTCAGCAGGCCGCCGTGGGTTCCGGAGAAGGCGGTGATTTTGCCGGTGCGTGTAGCGACGTAAATTGTTCCGTCGGAGCCGAGCGTGGGAGAGGAATCGCCGCCCGCACCCGCGGAGGATCGCGCGAGCAATTTGCCTTCGGGAGAGACGGCGACAAGCGCGGTAGAGGTCACCACGTAAATCGTTTCGTCTTCCGCCAGGATTGGCGCCGCCGAGATGGCGCCGCCGCCCAAATCGAGGGCCCATTTCTGCGTGCCATCGGGAAGCAAGGCGTAGAGCGTGCCATCGCCGCTGGCGAAATAAATCGTGGCGTCGCCGGCGATCACCGGGGAAGCGTTGTTGACCGAATGAGCTTTTGTTTTGAATTCCCACTTGAGGCGTCCGTCAGCGCCATTAATCGCAACCAGGCGTGAATCTGCGACGCAGACGTAAATCGTGCTGTCGTCGCCGATGGCCATGGGCGAGTCAAGCCAGAAATTTCCGGAGGGGATGTGCCCGCCTGTTTTGGTGATCATGTCCACAGTCACTGGAGGATTCATCACCGGATATTCCCACTGCGTTCGTCCGGTAGAATCCGCGGCGTCCAGTCTGCCGACCCCGGAGTAAACTACGACGCCATCGGGAAGCATGGCGACGGAACCGCCGTGCTGAAAGCCGTAACCCGTGGGCCAATCGAAGCGCCCATCGGTCAAGCGCATGGCGCGCAGCGGGCCGCGCCAGGGAGTGTAGAGCTGAGTCTGGTCAATGGCGGCGTTTATCGCGCCCATATCTTTAGCCGCGTAGGGCCCGCCTCCGTTCGCCCAGCGCTCGGCGCCCGCCTGGCTGACGGCGGAAGTGAGTTGGTCTTCGTTGGTCACGTAGATAGTGCCGTCGGCTCCGAGGACAGGCGAAACCAACATGGGCCCGGCGTTGAACTTCCATTTCTGGTTGCCGGAAGCGTCCACGGCGTAGAGGAAGCCATCTTCCGTGGCGGCGTACACCGTTCCGTCATCGGCCAGCGCGAGAGATGCGCTGATGGGCCCGGATGCGGTGAATTCCCATTTCACCGGGATCGCCTGCGAACTGCTACCGGCCGCCAGGTGCGCAACGCTGTGGCCAGAGCTACTGCTTGAAAATGAATGCAACCACAAGGAACCGGCGATGCCGCCAGCGATAACGACGGCTGCGCCTGCGAAGACCATCCAGCGAAGCGTGCTGCCGGAAACAGGATCCTGCGCCTGACTCATAATGCCTCCCTGACTTCCCGGGGCGCCAAGTGGCACGGCTTGCCTGGCGCTGCTGGTCAACAAATTCCAGATGAATGCGCCAAGGGACAGAAGGAGAAACGCGATGACCCCGCTGAAATTCCTGCTGGTGAGTTCTCCGGGAGACATGCTTACGGTAGTGGTGGTAGCCCAGGAAAAATAAACGCGAATGGCCTCCATCACGGCGAAGAGGGTGCAAACAAAATGAACGCGGGTCGCGGATTCGTCGAAAACTCGCTGCAGCGCGAGTTCGAGCCAGGCGTAAATCAGCGCGAACGCGGCGAAGGGCAGCGCGACGGGCAGCCACAGATAGCCGGCGCTGACGCGCGTAACCGTGCCATTCCGCAGCACGGGCATCTGCGCGTTGAACAAGCCGGAGACCATGAAGATGATCCCCACGACCAGAAAAAAGGCGGCGGTAATGCCGAAGAGCTTGATCGGCGAGCGGGGCCAGCCGAATGTCGGGGCGGGTTTGTCCACATCCGCTCGGGGCATCATCGTGCGCGCGCCTCACGAACGTAACTCCAGACCACATTGGTCAGGAAGACGACGTGCCCCAGGACGAAGATGAGCAGAAGCATGTTGTAGGGAAATGGGGAATTGGAATCTTGCAACGCGCCCGGTCCATCGTTGTAATAGACTGCCCACATCCCGCACAGCAGCAAGAGCAGGCAGCCGAACGACTGCAGGTATCCGAGCGCGAGGTTGAGGTCGAGCTTGGTAAGCCCCTGAACTAGCTGGTATTCGAAGAAAAAGAGCGCGAAGGCTACGAGGCCGAAGAAAAGATAAATGGTGAGGTCGTGAACCCAGCTGACTCTCCCGTGACCGGCGCCCACGCGGCTGGCATTCGCAATGGCGCATATGCCGGTGCCAACCAGGCAGAAATTAAGCAGGATGCGGAGAAGGGTCTTGGGAGAGGGTAAAGGCATGCGCGAGTCACCTCATGCAAAGTTATCATCGAAGCTAATCGGGAATGCAGATATCCAACCCTTGCTATTGAATCACTATTAACGTTTGCGTCGCACGGAAGGCACGGGTGTTCGGAGGCTTCCGCGGCGGGTGCGGGGCGATTTCGCCTTCTTTAGGAGGAAAATCATTTGTTGGGCGGAGTTATCGAGCGGCTCCTTCGCAAATGTTCCATATTCTGCGACGGGCTCGAGGCCGGCGAGCAGGAAGAGCGCTTGGAGGTGCGGATAGGTGTAGTAAGACAACTGGAAGGGCTCGGATTCCTCACGCACGAGTTTGCCGGCCGCGTAGGTCCTGAAAATAAAAGTGAAACTGAAAACTTGCTTGATCTTGTCCAGCGAATCCTTTCGGAAATAGCGCCGCACGACGGAATCGGAATCGCGCGGCCATTCCAGATCGAGGACTTCCTGCCCGATGCCTTCGTCCATCGATTTGAACTTCGGATAGAAAACGTCGAAGGCGAGCGTGCCGTTCTTGTGCAGATGAAACGCCGCGGTGGTGAGCGCCTGCAGCTGATCTTTCAGCGTGTACATGTGCTGCATGGGCCGAAAGGGGATGATCACGAGCGGATATTTCTTGCGCAGACGGAAGCTGCGCATGTCGCCCTCATGCAGAGTGATCTTCCGCTGAACGTCCCGGGGTTCGGTTTGCACGTGCGCTTTCAAGACTCGCAACATCGGCCGCGAATTGTCCACACCCGTAATCGGAATGCCCTCGCGGGCTACCTGCAGCAGCACGCGCCCGGTGCCGCAGGCGATTTCGAGAACGGGCCCGCCGGACTTCCTGGCCAAATCGAGGTAAAAGGGCAGATCGACAAGGTCTTGCTTCGCGGCGTAAGCAGCGTCGTAATGCTGTGAGGTTATTTTGTAAGGCTCAACGCCGGCTTTCATGGCAATTCCTCGGGGTCGCGCATCGCATGAGCGCGACCGGCGTTTCAAGGGATGAGCACGATTCGATGACGGACTTGGCGCTCCCAGGCGTCCTCCACTTCGGAGAGCGGAACGCGCTGCGTATCGATGTGAAGGCGTCCAGTTGCCGCAAGATCCATGAGTTGATTATAGGCCTGGAGGATCACATCGCCAGATGGGACCGAACCTGTGCCGGCTCCGATTATCTCTAAGCCTGAACTGCGCAGCGCGGCGGCGCTGAGCGAAATGCTAGGCCCGGCGCTCTCGCCAACCTGGACCAGACGAATTCTCGATGATTTGGCGCTCATGTCCGAGCGCGTTATGGCGGCGAGAAGAGCCTCGGTCGGAGGCCCCCACAAATAGTCGATGATGAGATTGAAACCCGCGTTGCCGGCTTCGCGGACGAATGCTTCGGCGAGGTCCTGGCCCGGCTTGTCCAGTTGGATCGTCGCATCGGCGCCGAGATTGCGAAGCGCGTTGAGCGCTTGCTCGTTGCGTCCCGCGGCTACGATGCGGCCGGCACCGCGCAGCTTGGCAATTTGTACTGCGAGTGTGCCGGTAATTCCCGTTGCACCAAGAATCAGAACGCTCTCCCCCGGTGCAAGCTGCGCGCGGCCGGTGAGCGTCAGCCACGCGGACATGCCGGGATTCACCAGGGCTGCGGCTGTGGCGTCATCGATCGCAGCGGGAACGGGAAAGCACCAGGCTCGCGGCGCGACGCTTCGCTGCGCCATCGCTCCGTAGGGGCGCCGAGCAGCGGCGAAGAATACGCGCGTGCCGTCATCGAAACGGCCGACGCCGTCCGTGCCGCAAATGACCGGCAGCTTTCGCGGGCTGCCGTAGTGCGAGCCGCTCGCCATTTGTTTGTCCACCGGTTTGAGAGCCGCGGCTAAGACGCTAACGAACGCCTCGCCGTCGCCGGGAGTTGGATTGGGGAACTCGTCGAAGCGTGGTGGTATTCCGAGCGTGCTGAGCACGGCGGCCTTCATAAAGCGGCTCCTTTTCAAACCTTCTGCAGCAGCCCTCACGTGTGAAAAATCGGGCCCGGCACACATGTATGCGCTGGCGGTGAAAGAGAGAAACAGTTTCGACCTCTCGCAGCGCCGAGGTCAAGCGGCGAGAAGAAGCCGCTGCTCGGTGCGTTGCATTTCCGTTGCGAACCGTTTGCTTGTATTCGCCCCGCGCTAGGTCTTATTCTTTCCGCGGCATCTATGAATACCGATTCGAACAAGCTGTTGCTCTCGGTGGACTTGGCCGGCACGCTGCTTTTCGCCGTGGAAGGTGGCCTCGCAGCCGTCGCCGCCAACCTTGATCTGCTGGGCGTGATGGTGCTGGCGTTTGCTACTGCGCTGGTGGGAGGAATTATTCGCGACGTGCTGATCGGCGCCGTTCCACCGGCGTCGCTGCGCGACTGGCGTTATACAGCGACAGCTTTCGTTGGTGGCGCGATCGTGTTTTTTCTGCACCCCTACATTCGGCAGATTCCGGCTGGAGTCATCGTTACCCTTGATGCCGCGGCTCTCGCGTTATTCGCCGTCGCCGGAACGGAGAAGGCGCTCGTTTACAAAATGCACCCGTTCATCGCCGTCCTGTTGGGTACGATCACGGGCGTGGGCGGGGGAACGGTGCGCGACGTCTTGCTAACACAAGTTCCCAACGTTCTGCGCGCCGACATCTATGCGACCGCAGCTATGGCCGGTGCGGTGGTAATGGTAGCGGCGACGAAACTTCGCGCGCCGCCCACGTTCGCGGCTATTTCGGGCGGGCTGGTTTGCTTTCTGCTTCGCGTCATCAGCGTTTGGCAGCACTGGAACCTGCCCAAGGCCATCGCGCGCTGAGCTCGGCTGGCTTGCCTGCTCGACATGTCTGTTCTCGTGACGTTTATGTTGGCCGTGAACCGGCCGCGCATTAGCTGCTATTCTTTACCCCGATGGATCTGACTCCTCAGCAAATCTCAACCCTGGAACGACTTCAAAAGTGCGATTTTCAAATCGTGGCATTTCCGATGTACGCGAATTACGTCGGAGTGCGGAGAGGGAATTGCGCGGCGCTTCTTGCTCCCGTCGGGTCCGGGACCTTCGAACTTTACGGCCAGCCCGCGTATCTCATCGCAGGAAATTTCACCGCGCGAATCCGGCGCAACGGCCGCGACTGGTTCGTGTGGAAGAAAGAGAAGCTCGAAGCCAGCGAAGCACGCCTCGCAGAGCTGAAAGATTTTGCAGCGGACCTTGCGAACGCGCTGCTTCCCGCTGCGTAACGAGCGAGCGCGGTCCGATGAGCACGCGGGAGTTGAAATTCCAACGCCCCTCAGCGCACACTATTGGAATGACGAATTCCTACGATGTGATTTGTATCGGTGCGGGACCCACTGGACTCGCTTGCGCGATCGAAGCCAGGCGCGAAGGCATGCGACCGCTCGTGATCGACAAGGGCTGCTTGTGCAACTCGCTTTTTCACTATCCCATTAATTTGCTCTTCTTCACCACGCCCGAACGCATGGAAATCGGCGACCTGCCCATGACCATCTCGGGCGGAAAGCCGACGCGCGGCGAGGCCTTGAAATATTATCGCCGAGCCGTAGAGCACTACGGCATCGAGGTTCGCCAATACCAACGAGTGGAGCGCGTTTCGGGTCACGACGGCGCGTTTACAGTTCACGCGCGCGACGAAGACGGTGCTGCGGTTGAGCACCATGCGCGAAAAATAATCCTGGCGACCGGATACTACGATTTGCCGAATCTGCTGGGGATTCCCGGCGAGGATTTGCCGCACGTCTCGCATTACTTTGCCGAGGCCCATCCCTTTTGGAACCAGGATGTTGTCGTCATCGGCGGAAGGAACTCCGCGGCCGAAGCGGCGCTGGATTTGTTTCGCTCCGGCGCTCGCGTCACGCTCGTTCACCGCGATGCGGGGATGGGCAAGAGCCTGAAATACTGGGTCAAACCCGACATTGAAAATCGTATCCGCGCCGGTGAAATTCGCGCGCTGTTCGACACTCAGGTGCTGCGCATCGAGCCGGAGAAAGTGTGGGTGAAAAACGGCGGCAGCGAACAAAGCATCCCTGCCGTGCAGGTGTTCGCCTTGACCGGCTATCATCCGGATTTTGATTTTCTCGAACTGCAGGGAATTAAGCTCGATCGCGAATCGCTCAAGCCCGCGGTCGATCCCGAAACGCTCGAGAGCAACGTGCTGGGAATTTACCTGGCGGGCGTAATCGTCGGCGGGAAACACACCTCCGAGATTTTTATCGAAAACGGTCGCTTCCACGGGCGCCAAATCATCGCTGCCATTGCCGGCAAAGGTAAATTGTCAGAGAAGCCGCCGGTCTCTCCGCCCGGAGAATAGACCTCGCACGAAAATCGGCGGAAGCAATTGCTTGAACGGTCGCCGATCGGCTCCCCGCCGGTCGAATTGTGTGCGGGTGCCAAGTCTGATAAAGTCGAAGTACGATGGCATCGATTGTAAGAGAAGTCGGCGAAACCTTTCTTACCCTGTACAAAGGCTTCAGCGTGACCTTGCGCACCATGTTTCGCAAGACCACCACGGAAAGCTATCCGGACGTGCCCGCCAGCGTTCAGGCGCGCTACCGCGGCATCCATGTTTTACAGCGCGACGAAAACGGCCTCGAGAAGTGCGTCGGCTGCTTTCTTTGCGCTGCGGCTTGTCCCGCCAACTGCATTTACATCGAAGCCGCCGAAAATACGGAAGCTGCTCGCATCTCTGCCGGAGAACGCTACGCCAACGTTTACAATATCGATTACTCTCGCTGCATTTTTTGCGGCTATTGCGTGGAAGCTTGTCCCACGGACGCTATCACGCACGGCCACAGCATCGATCTCGCCCCGTTCGATATCAACGCGCTGATTTACCGCAAGGAACAGCTTCTCGAGCCGTGGCCCCCGCGTAAGTCTGCCTCCTGAACTTCCCGTTAATGTGCCCCGAAGTTTCCCTAAGTAAGGTTGGCTGATTTTACAGGTCTATTAGGAGGCCGCGAAAATCTAGCCTAGAACGGCAAAGAATTCAGTTCAATTTTCGGCGAAAGCACATGGACCGCCGCCGGGATTTCCACTAGTCGTTTTTCTTGTGCGCTATAGGAAGCAGAATAACGCTTGAATCACGCGGCGCCGCGCAAACAAAAGGCAATTCCTCGAGTCCGTCGGCTTCGCCAACTCTCTTGTCATCGCTGGACGAGAAGAACGTTCGGTGGCTCGAAAGATAGCAGCCAGTTCGTTGCTATAGAAATTGCTCGCGACCGTGCACCAGCTCATGGTCTGAAGGAAGCCGCATGCGACGTCACTCTGATCGTAATGCTCTGATGCCGCCATGAGTTCAGTCCCGTAATGCAACGCTCTTCGTTCAAGCCGCCGAAAGATAGTCACTTCACATCGCAATCCGTTGCGCCTTCTCGATGGATCATCATTCGTTGCTCGACGAATGACGAAGAATGTATGGTTAGCATTTTGTATTGCGCCCCAATTTTAACTTCACAAGATCAGCCCGCATCCGCTCAACCGGAGAATACATATTTACGTTTTAGGGTGCAGGGAAGAGGAGCGGGTGGAATTTCGAAGCGAGGTGTGGACTTGGGCGGAGAGTTCGGACGCGGGCGCGTCCAGCTTCGTTTGATTCTTGGGTGGTGTCGAGGTGGAAAACCGATTGCAGATCGGTTGAGGAATTGTGCGCGAAGAGATCGTCAGTGGTTCCGTTGTTGGAGTTTGGCGCTGGGAAGAAGTCGCGCTGCCGTCGGGATACGTGCCGCGGGACTTGCTCGATCGGTGGACGCGGGCGTCGACGTCGGCTTGGGTGGATGCGCGTGGGGAAGGCGACGAGGAAGGGATGGGCGTCGAGGAACACGAAGCGGGCGCCGCAGCGAGCGGAACGCGGGGCGGGCACGACGGACGAGACGGACGCCGACGCGGGGACGAACTGAGCGATGCGTGGTTTCGTGGTGCGAGCGGAGGTGCGGTTTCGCGGGGTGGGAGTTGGCTGGCGATGGATGCTGGCTACGTGGTGGCACGAGCTGAGCGACGGAGGCGTGGGTTGGTCGTGCGAGCGGAGGTGCGGTTTTGTGCGGCGTGAGAGTGGCTAGCGATGGATGCTCGCTACGTGGTGGCACGAGCTGAGCGGCGTAGGCGTGGGTTGGTCGTGCGAGTGGAGGTGCAGTCTTGTGGCGTGGGAGTTGGCTAGCGATGGATGCTTGCGACTTGGTGGAACGAGGTGAGCGACGTAGGCGTGGGTTCGGGCGACGCGCACGCTGGGGCACGAGTGTTGGGCCTGAGTCGAGGGGCCGAGCGCTTGAGTCTCCGAGCGCATGTGTTCCTCGAGAAAATCCAAGGAGGTTTTGCCCTCTTTGGATGGGAGTGTCCGTGAGTGGGGAGGCCGAAACGCCGGCGCAAGCTGATGCGGATTCGCGCGGCCGCGCTGCCGCGCGCCGTCATGCGCCTGCTGATGCTGCTGCTGAACGATCTCGTGCGGATGCGCCTGCCGATGATGCTGCTGCTGAACGATCTCGTGCGTATGCGCTTGCAGCAGGGCGAGCTCGTCCTCCTGTTGTCGCAGGCGCGCATTCCGCGGCGCGAGCGGCGGGCGGGCTGCGGCCGAATTGGCCGAGAGCCGCTTGCGTGACGCGCGCGAACTGCGCGCGGGCAGGGCAAGCGCCGAATACGTTCCGGGAAGGGGGAGAAATGCCGCGGCCAGGGTCGCGCCGGGAAGCGGGAAGGAAGGTTCAGGCGAGCGCGAGCCTGCGGCGGACTGCTGTGCGCGCTGGCATTCGAGGAGCCAGCGGGCGAGTTCCGCTTCGATCTCGGCCTGGACCCACTGGTCCACGAGAGAGCGCAGCTGTTTTCGCAGATGGGAAATTTTGTCCAGGCGACCGAGTTCGAATCCTTCGAGGCCGGCCTGCGAGGAAGTGAGCAGATATTCGAGCGGCAATTTTTCGCGGTTCATGAAGCTCCCGGGCTTTGGTCTCGGTGAGGAACGAGGGAAGCGAGATAAATAATAACAAGTAGGTACGTAATGTTCAAGTACACACCGCGCGATTTTCCACACCATTCGCACAGGGCCGTTTTACGGAGATTACGGACAGAACAGGCGCACAAGACGCATACGTCCGGCCGGAGCAGCGCCAATGCCACGAAACGCGCGCGCCCGGCATGCGGGGTTTTACCTAGGTTCACGCTCGGGAAACGAGCGAGGGGAGGGGCCATGGGTCGAAAACCGGAGGGAGTCGCAGGGGGAGTGACGGAGCGGGCTGAAGAAGAGGCCCGTCGCCGGGAGGCAATGGACAGCGCGGGAGAACGCGGGCGCAAGCGCGATTACATGCGCCAATGGCGGGCCGATCCGCAGCATCGGCAGCACGAAAGCCTCCGGCGTCAGCACTTTTATTTCCGGCGGAAGCTGCGGCTGGCCAACCGGCCGCCGTTCGTGGGCATTCGCGGCCAGCAGTTGTGCGGGATCTGCGGCTTGCGTCGCCCGGTGGAAATCATTGAAAGGCTACGAGTTTGCGAGACGGCCCGCAGCGGATTTGTAAGAGTGCTGATGCCCTATTGCGGCCATTGCTGAGGCCCATGCGCGGAAAAGACTACAGCACCGGGCTGCGCGGCGTTCTATTCGAGGAGGGCCACTACGCGCGTATGGGCGCGGCGCTCTGGCTCTACGGCTGGCTGGTGCTGCGGCAAACGCATCAATCGGGGGAAGTTGGCTTCGTCTTGGGGGGCGCGCCGGTGCGTTACCGGGAGATCGAGGAGGAAACCGGATTCAACCGGCGGACGCTTGAGCGTTGGCTTGGCCGGCTGCGGAAGCAGGGATACATCGAGACCACGGTGGGAGAGAGCGGGGTCAGCATCCGGATTATGAAGGCCAAGAAATTTCCACAGGGGGGCCGCAAAAATGCGGAGGGTGTACGCAATTCTGCGGGGTGGCGTACGCAGAATGGCGGGGCAAGTACGCATCAAAACCTTGCGCGTGAACAGGTTGCGGAGCGGATAAGTAGTTCATTGGTAGTAAGAATTAAAGGAAAAGAAACAGAGGCGCGGGAAGAAATCCACAGCTGTGGAAAACAGAACCAGAATCAAAACCGAAATCACTTTCAAAACCAAAATCAAAATCACAATCAAAATCACAATCAAAATCAAAATCGTTC
>Ga0302179_10002372_pt1 | contig 11006 bp, 9 predicted proteins | sample I_Palsa_E3_1_FD_198788 | JGI IMG/M metagenome (GOLD analysis project Ga0302179, IMG submission 198788) | Peat permafrost microbial communities from Stordalen Mire near Abisko, Sweden - I_Palsa_E3_1 | ecosystem: Environmental > Terrestrial > Soil > Palsa > Peat permafrost | place: Sweden: Abisko...
ACTTGCAATTCCAGACAACATTTCCCATGACGAAGTTATATCTCAAGCGCCGCGCTTAGTCGTTTTCGATTCCTGCAGCTAAGGCCCGGATTCGGAAATTTCCTTCATCTGCGCGTCATTCATGTCTGGCGGACCGCCACAGGGCTAAGGAGGGACTAATCCCCTGTCCGCAAAGGTCGTCCTGCCAGATTCCGAATCGATTGTGTGCAGAATGGCCTATGGCAAAATTCTCCTGGTTGTCAGATCATGGTTTGTCAGATCGATAGTTTGTCAGATCATGGCCGGGTGACCATTTGCGGCCATTCCGATGGCTACGCTGACAGCTTCCATGCTAGGTTGACGCCATGTCCCAGTCTCCAAATCCAGCCGCACCCCAACAGGTGGCGCCTCTGCTTGCCTTGGCCACTCAGTTTCTCAGGGCCGGGCGACCTGCCGAGGCAATCGCACCGTTGCGCGGTGCAGCGCTGCTGCAGCCGTCGAATCCCGTCATTCTGCACGATCTCGGCCTCGCCTGCCTCGAAATCGGCCGAATACCGGATGCCATCGCGGCGTTGCAGCAGGCCGTCACTAGCAACCCGCGCTACGCCGACGCATATTTTCGCTTGGGAATCGCATTTGAATCGCTCGGCAACATCCGCGAGGCAATCGCCGGGTTTGACCGCGCCACGAAGCTGCTCCCATCTTTGACTGAGGCGTGGTTCCGCGCTGGCGCCCTGGTTTACATACTGGGCCATCGCGAGGAGGCGATCGGTTGTTTCCGGCGTGCGGCCATGAGCGGAGGCAGGACCAACTTTGGCCGCCTTGGCAAAGCTCGGGCGCTGCTGATCGAGGATCGCAATCAGGAAGCCGAAAAGGCATTGCGCGAGACGCTGGTGGCCGATCCGACGAACGCCATGGCGTATGAGTTGCTGGGCAATTTGCTCGCTGAGTTGGGCCGTTTCGACGAAGCCCGCGCCTGCTTCGAACGCGCGATCGCCATTGCACCGATGCTGGCGGGAAGCTACTACGATCTGGTCCGGTGCCGCCCCGTCACGAGTGATGACAACGGCTTGCTGCAACAGATGGAAGGCGCCTTGGAAACTCCTGGATTGGAAGCGGGGCAACGGCAGCGTGTTCACCTTGCGATCGGCAAGGCGGCGGAGGATCTTGGCGACTACGGCTTGGCCATGCAGCACTTCGACGCCGCAGACGCTGTGCGCCGCGGTGCTTCGCCGTTCGACTCGGACGCATTCTCCGTCGAGATCGACCGGCTGATTGCGCGCTTCACACCGGAATTCATCGCGCGGGCGAACGAACTTGGCAGCAGCGAAGCGACACCGGTGCTGATCATCGGCATGCCGCGGTCCGGCACAACTCTCGTGGAGCAGATCGTCTCCATGCATCCAGAAGTTGGGGCTGGCGGCGAGTTGAATTTCTGGAACGAACGCGGGGCGCCGTGGCATCGCTCTGAAATGGCCGGGAACGAGAGGCCGTTCGTTCCCACCGGGAATCTGGTCTCGGAGTTCTTGGCCAAGGCTGCGGCAGACTATCTCAGCGTGCTGCGCAGGATTGCGCCGAAAGCGGCGCGAGTCACCGACAAGATGCCGTTCAACTTCCTTTGGGCCGGGCTGATTCACCTGGCATTCCCGCGCGCAGTCATTATTCATTGCCGCCGTGCTGCCGTCGACACGGCGCTGTCGATCCATCAAACGCATTTCCATCCGATCCTGGCGTTTCCGACCGGAGGAGCCGAACTGGTCGCGTACTTCCGCGACTACCAGCGACTCGTCGACCATTGGCGGAACGTGCTCCCGACGGATCGATTCATTGAGGTCGATTACGAGGAACTGACCCGCGCTCCCGAACCCATCATCCGGCGAATCATTGCGGCCTGCGGCTTGACATGGAACGACACCTGTCTGCGCCCCGAATCGAATCCGCGGGCGGTGAAGACTCCGAGCAAGTGGCAGACTCGGCAGCCGATCTATCGCACCTCCGTGGAGCGCTGGCGACGCTACGAGCCCTGGCTGGGGCCGCTGCGTGCGCTGGTCGAGGGTTAACAGAGTTTATGTCGAGTCGGCTCACCGGTGAGTTTTTCGAAGGGTGTGAGACAATTCTGTTCGGCGAATGCTCTACGGCAGTAAAGCTTCGGGACCCATTCTGCGAGAGCAACGACCGGCTCGAGCACAACTGGCCTGGATACCCGAGTCGCTCTCTACTCGAACCCTCATCTGGTTAGCGGTAGGTTTTGTGTCGCTGGTCTTGGCAGTGTACGGCCCCTCCCTCAATTTTCAGTTCATTCTTGACGATCACCGGTTTACATCCGACCCTCGCATTCAGGAATCGGGCCACGTCTGGGACTACTTTGCCAGCTACGTGTGGTCTCAGTTCACAGGTGGCCCTGCAAGCTTTTACCGGCCGGTATTTATCCTCTGGATGAGGATCAATTTTCTGCTCGCGGGTCTGTCCTCACGGGGATGGCACCTGCTCAGCATTGCCAAGCATCTGCTGGTCGCGGCTTTACTCGCAATTCTGGTATGGAGGCTGTTGCGCGATTGGTTGGCCGGATTGGCGGCGGTGGCGCTCTTTGCCCTGCACCCTGCGCAAACTGAGTCGGTAAGCTGGGTTACGGTTCCCGACCCCTTGGCGGCAGCCGGAATCCTCGGCGCGCTTCTTTTCTACCTGAGATATGTGAATTTCGACTCGCCTCAGGCGCCAACTCGAGGAAAGAAGTCGCGGAAGAAATCGGCAACCGATAATAATGAGCGTTCAGCTCAGTGGATGTTTGCCTCTGCCGGGGCATACTTTGCGGCGCTATTAAGCAAAGAGACCGCCGTCGTATTTCCTGTCGTGATCTTTGCGTTTGCTCTGTGCGTGGCGCCGGGCCAGACACTCGCGAAGAACGGGGAAAAGGCAGGCGGATCCCTCAGAGATCGGCGGGTGCATGCCCTACGCCACACTCTGCCTTTTGTCGGCGTCACAGTGTTGTATCTGGTACTGCGGTTCCACGCTTTGGGAGGCAAGTTCGGCTCGGCCACGCAGCATCTGCCCTGGCGCACCGTAATTCTCTCCAGCCCGACAACGCTTTGGTTTTACGTCAAAGTGATGTTCTGGCCAGCGAGATCTTATTCGTTTGCCGATCCGACGTTGGTCGAAAAGTTCTTTACGCGTGACGCCTTGTTGCCGTTGGCCGGGCTAGCCTGCTGTCTTGCTATCCTGGTAATGGCGTTATTCTGGGTATGGAGAAAAGCTCAGGCACTCGGCGAGCCGAGACGCGCTAGTTTTCACGGTGCTGCGGTGGTGGGAATGCTCCTGCTGGTTTTGCCGCTTCTTCCTGCACTGAACTTGAATGCCCTGAATCCCGGAGACTTTCTGCACGGGCGATACACGTATTTACCCCTAGTCGGACTGCTGCTTTTCGTCGCGACTGGATGGAGCTTGCTGAAGAATCTAAGAGTGGTTCTGCTATGTACTGCGGGCGCCCTGGTGATTGCATTTGCGGCATTGACCTTCGCTCAGGAGAAGCAATGGCGGGACGATACGACGGTTTTCACGATCGCGCACCAACTGGCACCGCACAATGGCCCTGTAGCTCAGAACCTGGCCAACACTTCCGTCCAAGCAGCTCTGCAATTGGATGACGAAGGGCGATGCAGCGAGGCCATCCCGGCCTTTGAACGGGTACTTCAGGACTATCCCGAGAATTGGTACGCGTGGGCAGGTCTGGGGGACTGCTTCGTCCAACTCAAGAATTTTCCGAAAGCCGAGGAGTCGCTTCACCGCGCTGCCGGGCTCTCACACAATTCCCAAGTGATCCTGCGATGGCAGGAGTTACGTACTGAAATGGGACTTCCGAATCCCATCCCTATAAATTGACTAAACCGTCGGAACCAGGCGATTAGGCTCAGTACCCGGCGCACCTCGAGCACTGGCGACGCTACGAGCCCTGGCTCGGGCCGCTGCGCGCGCTCGTCGAAGACGGGTCGGGACGGATCGGCTGAAGCAGCCCACCTGAGCGGGAAACACGGCACACGGCAAAATGACTGAAATGGTGATGTTTTCGGCAACTGACCAACCGCCAATCGCTTGCAACCCGGATCCTTCGCCCGGAATATAGTTGACTGCGGCAAATATATATATGCTATTGTCAACTTCATTGGAGGCGTCCATGAAGGAGTCTGGCATCCGTAAACAGGTGAACGCTATTCGCGCGTTCAATCGCTTCTATACCCGCAAGATTGGCGTGCTGGATGGAATGGCCAGCAGCCCGTTCTCTCTTGCCGAGGCCCGCGTACTCTATGAGCTGGCGAATCGCCGGCAGCCCACCGCCACCGACATCCGCAAGGGGCTCGGGCTCGATGCCGGTTATATGAGCCGTATGTTGCGCGATTTCGAACGCCGGAAATTCGTCACGCGGAAACGGTCCGAGAAGGACGAACGACAGCGATTTTTGTCGCTGACCAGCAAAGGGCGGAGTGCGTTCGCCCCCCTCGACGCGCGCTCGAACCGGGATGTGGCCGCCATGCTCGAAGACCTGTCGCCCACCGAGCGGAGGCAACTGGTGGACTCGGTGCAGACGGTTCGCAGGCTCCTAGGCGACTTAGCGGAAGCGAAAACCTCCTATTTGCTGCGACCGCATCAGCCGGGCGATATGGGCTGGATCGTCCATCGGCAAGCCATTCTTTATGCCGACGAATATGGGTGGGATGGGACATACGAGGCGCTGGCCGCCGAAATTGTGGCGCAATTCATCAAGAACTACGATCCCAAGTGCGAACACGCCTGGGTGGCCGAAAAGGATGGAGAAAGGGTTGGTGCCGTTTTCGTTGCCAAGGGATCAGACCAAATTGTGAGACTGCGGCTGTTGCACGTGGAACGGCAAGCGCGCGGGCTGGGCATTGGCAAACGACTGGTGGAGGAATGTATCCGATTCGCTCGGCAGGTGGGCTACGAGAAGATGACTCTATGGACGCAGAGCATTCTCAACGCGGCACGACATATCTACAAAAACGCGGGCTTCCAGGTAGTGCACGAAGAAAAGCATCACAGTTTTGGAAAGGATCTTACGGCGGAGACCTGGGAGCTCGATCTAACAACGACCGCGTAGTAAGAGAATTCCTCAATGAGCGATATGGCGATATTACGCCCGCTATTCGACGATGGGCCGCCGCAAAAGGTCGAGCTTCCGTAAGTCTACCGGTTCCCTGCCGATGTCGGATGCAGGACGAGATCGAAGCGAACCCAATAATCAGGTCTGGGTGGCGGCGGGAAAGGGGCCAAATTGTTCTGCCTTGCCTGAAAGATCCGATTCTGCAGACAAAAACCAACTCGGTTTAGGCCAGTCGTTGATATTTCAGTGATCGTGCCCTGTTGCGTGATCTTGAACAGAAGCTCGAATTTGCGAGAGTCGTCTCCAAAGGTCTTCACACAGCCGGGAATGAGATCGTTTATCTTCTCGTGCACCATGGCACCGTATTGCTGTCCTGCGGCAGAGTGCAGGTTCTCCTCCGCCGACTCTTCCTGGACGCTATATGTATACTTCGCAACTTCGCCCTGTTTCGCCCATTGCTTGACTGATTCAAAGTACGAATCGGTGTGCCAGACGTCTTCACTCCACTGTGTCCCGATACGTGACATCATCTCGTTCGCAGCCACAACGTCCTGATATACGAGGGCGATGCGCGCGAGACGATTCCAGTTTTCGGGACTTGGTCCGCTACGCTTCTCCAGGGCATCAAAGCCTCTCTGGATTCTTGGCCATGAGAGTTTCAGTGGCTGGTCAGTCGCGCAGCAGAACAGGTAGGCCGCGACCTGGAAATACAGGATATCGCCCGAGCTTCCACCGATGCCGTCAGCTGCTTTCTGCACGAATTGTTCGACTTGTCCTGCCGCTCCACCCCACTTCGGAAGGATCGAACTAGCGTAATTGCCGTAGTAATAATAGTAAGTCGGTTCGAACTTAACGGCCACTTCGAATAGTGCTTGTTTAGAACGAGGATCCCAGCCTTGTGCCAGAGCGACCCTTTGCATGGCAACGTACCACTCCGGGCATTTGTCCCGGAGGTGGCTTGCTCTCTTCAATTCCTGATCTGCCAGAGCGACACGCTTGTCAAATAGCTTCCATCCGCTCTGGCTGACAGAGTCGGCATAACCCTGCCCACGGGCATCCCAACCGTAGCGGAGATACACTTCGGCGAGCGCCACCCTGGCCGTGATAGAACTCGGCCTGGTCGTCATCCATCGACGGAGCAGGCTGACGTGCCCATCCCAGTCTTCCTCCGTCGGATGTAACGGAGGCGTTGCGACGGCATCGTAAATAGTGTGCAGCTTCCAGATTCCGCCCGGAAATGTTTCCTTGTGCAAGCGAACCGCATCCGCAAGGCAGTCAAGTTTTTCGAACTCTCTTGTTTTCAGCAGGCCATATATCGTTTTCTTGTAGGTCTGTATTGCGTTGATGTCCTTAGCGGCATCGAAGCTCAATCCGTCAGCCTCCGAGGTCGTAATCGCGCAAGGCGAAGGGTTGGGCCTCGAAGCTTCGGCTACGAGGAATCCAGAAGTTGCAAACACGAAAAAGACCGACAGGGCTGCGAAGGGGAATGCTATTTTGTAGCGCCGCATATTGCTCATTTTCTAGCAGAACTTAGGATGCCGCGCACGTGACTGTTGTAATCAGGCGATTTCTGATTGATCCTGTTGACCCGTGATCCTGGGTCAAGCAATGAAGCGTAACAACGGAAGGTATTTTCAATCAAATTGACGGGCCGGGAAGCCTATCTCTGGCGGTCTGGGTGGCAGCACATATCAATGACAACGGTACAAGCAAGAATCAGAACGTCATCCTGGTCGGGAGCAATCTGCACGCCATATGTGTCTGACAATGCAAACCACTGTTTGGAGACCTGGGCTACCTGCTGCCCGTCACGGGTAAAGAGGTAATCGTGGTCCGTGAAGTTTCCCTCGGCGTGCAGATGGTTCGCACCTTCGCCTTCAATGGCAAAGGTGCAGTGGAAGAAGGTAAACAGTTCCTTGTATACAGTTGCCAGCGGTTGGCCGTTGCGAGAGATCTCATACGTGGGTTTCCAACTCAGCAACCGCTGGTTGATGTACGCCAACTGTGCGCCAGATGAGTCCTGGAATGAGAGCTGATTCCCCAGGCTGAAGGCCTTGCCGTCAACAAAAAAGCGGTCTTGGCCAGTCTCATCCTTGATGACAAAATCGTCGCCCCAGGAAAAGAGCTTTTGTTTCATCACATAAATCATCGAAGGTCCCCTGCAAGCGAATAGTATGGCATCCCGAGCAGAACCCATCTAGATCGTTAGCTGTTGTAACCAGGCGTTAGCTCAAGCTTGCCACGTTGGTTCGACGAGGACCGTGGTCAATGGGCGAAGTAGGGATTTTGCAACAATCGAGATAAAGAAGCTATTTTCTTCCCAGCGCCAACCCGCCTAAGGTCTCGGGCGGCATCGTTATCACGTCCGCGCCAGTGATCTGGCCTGCGATGATGAGCTTGTTGGGGACGGTCTCGTAAGCATATCCGGTCAGAGTGCCGCTGACATCGCCGAATTGGCGATGGTGCCCAAGCGTGACGCTCAGTCTGGCCCAGCCGTAGTGAACTTGGCCGTCAATGACGAACTTTAGTCCCAAATATCGATCCGTGACACCTTTGCCTTTGCCGGCCCACGGTCCCAGGTCGGAATTGTGGCTGCCGACACTGTTGAAAAGCTCCTCCGCCAAAAATGGCAAGCGAACGGAGAAATTGCCTTTTGGTCCGATTCGGGCGCCGGCGGGCAAAGCGGAGGCGGCAGAAAAAAAATAGCCGCTGCGGCTCAAACGTCTACCGGCGACCAAGTTGTCAGCGTTGCGGTATCCGGATGCGTTGAGCCCTACCACGAGGCCCGAGCTGCCCACATAAAACGACGTGCGCAGCAGAAAATCCTTTATGCCGTCGTTGTTGAGATCAATGTATAGGGGAAACTCCGTGTTCGTCACCTGATTCGTTTCCGTATAGACAACTTTCGCCTCGGAGCTCGCGGCCAGTGCCAGCACACTCACTCCGGCTGCGCATGCCACCTGGGTGTAGGTATTGAGCCGCCGGTTAAGAGGATCGGAAATTTTGAATTTGTTACGGGAGCGGGGAGCGCCGGACATGAGTCTTCCTCCGAAGGCGCTTCATTATCTGTTCCGCCATATCAGCAGTCAACGCGACCCGCAGCTAATTCACGCAAATTTCATCTGATCGTCATGGAGCCGTCACATGCGGTTTCCCTGTCCCTATGTTTCCTTCCCTATGTTTCCCTCGCAGAATCCTCGTTACCAAGGTAAATTGATTCTCATTTACCACCAGTGCAATTATCCCTTCAACGTACTTCGGGCTCATGTTGTCTGTCGTGCCGGGAGCCGGCGCCTTGGGGGTCCCTTCATGCAGGTGTGTTCTCGTTTTTTCATGGTGGTTTCCTTCATTCTTCTCGTCCTGACGCTGGGTATCGCGCAGACGCAGAAAAAAGAAATCAAGATTGGATTTGCCATCGAGGATATGAAAGGTGAGCGCTGGCGGACCGATCTCGACGAATTTCAGCAGCGCGTCCTCGACCTTGGAGGCTCCGTAGTCATCAGTTCCGCCAACGGCGACGATGACCTGCAGTTTCGCCAAGTCAACGAACTGCTCAAGGACGGCATCGATGTCCTGGTGTTTCTGCCGCACGATACGGACAAGGCAGGACGGATCGTGGCGGCCGCACATGCGAAACACGTCCCGGTGATCAGCTATGACCGGCTGGCCAGTGCGCCGGTCGATCTCTACGTCGGATTCGATCTTTTATCGGTCGGAACCGAGCAGGCGCAAAGCTTGGTGGATCGGGCGCCCAAAGGCGACTACTTGCTGCTGGGAGGCTCGCCGCTCGACGCCAACTCGAAAGTTGTTCGCACCGGACAGATGAATGTGCTGCAGCCCTTTATCGATCGCGGCGATATCCATATCCTTGCCGATCTCTGGATCCCCGAGTGGAGCGCCACCAAGGCTTACCTCATGGTCACGGAGAAACTGAAGACGTTGAAGGCTGCCCCCGCGGCGATTGTTGCCTCGAATGACGCGATTGCCGGCGCCGCAATTCAGGCGCTGGAAGACAAGGGCTGGTCCGGCACGGTGTTAGTCTCCGGTCAGGACGCCGATCTGGCCGCCATCGAGCGAATTTTCGATGGCTCGCAACTCATGACCGCCTATAAGCCGATCAGAAATGAGGCTCGTGTGGCGGCTGAAGCCGCGGTGAAACTTGCGCAGCACGGAGACTTGGAGAACCTGGCCGAGGTGCCGAACGGCACACTGACCACTAACGCAATTCTGCTGACGCCGATCTGTGTCACCCAGGAAAACGCGAAACAGACCGTGCTCAAAGATGGATTTCAGAAGCTGGAAATCGTCAAGCAAGGCCTGCCCAAAGACAAGCAGGCGAGGCTGGACCGGCCGTAAAAAAGAAGTAGATTGTTGTCCCCACCGTTCGTCAACGGCGAGTCCCAACATCTGTGGAGCGCGGGGTAAGACGCGGCTCGCGCCTTACCTCGCCTCTCGCTCGGACCCTAGCGTTTAGACCGAATCGCGTAACCCGGATCGCGCGCTAGCGGCGCCCGCCGCCATGCCCACCCGCATGGCCGCCACCTCGATATCCGGGGAGCGCGTGCTCTGCCTTTGCTTCATGTCCGGCGTCGCCTACGTTTCCTCGTCCATCGCGCGCCTCGTTGGCCTGGAAGTGGTTAAAGCGCTGCGCCCCGCGCTCCGGCACCGGTCCAACGTAACCGTGATGAGGATCAAAGCGATTGTCGACATGGCCGAAAAAGCCGTGAGGGCCGTGAAACCAGGGGCCAGCGCCAAGAAACACCCCGCCCACAAACCAATCGGGCCCGTAATAACCGTAAGGAGCACAGTCGTATGGGGCGTAGTCGAAGTATCCGTAAGGGCACACCGGAGCCGCTCCGATGTTTACGCCAACGGAAACCTGGGCTGGCGCCGCAGATACACAGCACAAAAGACCGGCTACAAGAACTGCGAAAGCAAGCACACTGACTTTGAACATGATTTTTTCCTTGTTACGTTTAGATTTTTAACCTGGACAACTGAGGGCAGCATAATACCGAGGATCAGTAACGGGCAAACTGGAAGTTGAGAGTCAGCTGTTATAAACGGGGATTATTCATCAATTCAGAAATGTCGCGAACCAGGCCTTGCTGACTAGATGCGTAAATTCCCCGGATTAAGCCGGGATCCACGCATCGAGGAAGTAGTGACGATTTTTCTTCTGTTCGTTAATCTTGTTGATTATGGTTTCTTTGTTATGGTTTCTTTGAATCCAGTATTGATTGATGTTCCAATGCCGCTCCGTACGCCCCGCCTGCTTATCAGGCCCAAACAAATTGGCGACGGGGCAAGGACCTCTGCTGCGGTTGCTGAGTCATGGGACGAACTGCACAAATGGATGCGATGGGCTGAAAACCGCGATGCTTTCACAGCCGAAGCAATGGAAATCAGAAATCGACATGTCATGGCGAGTTTTATCCTGCGGGAAAGCATAGAGCTGATTGGGCTCGAGGCTGCGACCGGTGAAGCAGTCATCTGGTGTGGCCTTCATGACATCGATTGGCAGGGTCGCCAATGTGACACTGGGTACTGGGTCCGCAAGAGCGCTCAAGGCCAAGGGTTCGCAACCGAGGCTGGAAATGCCTTGGTGCGTTATGCCTTCGGTGCGCTTGGAATGCGGCGAATCGGTCTGACGCACTCACGTGGTAATGAGGCCAGCCGACGCATCGCTGAAAAACTTGGCTTCTCGTTCGAGGGTATCCAGAGAGATGCGAATATACTTCCCGGCGGAAAGCGTGCGGACAGGTGCTGTTACGCTCGATTTGATGTCGCCGGACTGCCCAGCTTGGATGTGGAGTGGCAAGACGACCAGCATTAGGGTCCGATCAGTCCCGGCGAAAATAGGCTTATGTTCACTGGTCTTGTCAATTCTCAATTGAGGTGAATAGGCCACTTCCTT
>Ga0302179_10002378_pt1 | contig 10996 bp, 11 predicted proteins | sample I_Palsa_E3_1_FD_198788 | JGI IMG/M metagenome (GOLD analysis project Ga0302179, IMG submission 198788) | Peat permafrost microbial communities from Stordalen Mire near Abisko, Sweden - I_Palsa_E3_1 | ecosystem: Environmental > Terrestrial > Soil > Palsa > Peat permafrost | place: Sweden...
CATCGAATCTAATATTTGCCAAGGGAGACTGGTGAGTACGAAGTCGCTCCGCCCACCACCCGGTACATTTATGCCGGATGGCTGACTGGCATGGGCGTAGCTTTCGCGTATGCATTTCTCTTTTTCCCTTTAAGGTAACAGTAAGAGCGGAGGCCGGCTAATGTGGACAGGGTCACAACTAGGGCGGTTCTTCTGCCCAAATCGAAGACTGTGCTTGTAGAGACTCCACATATACTGTTCTCCTTTTCAAAGGTTAGAGTCATGTCTGCACCGATTAGCAGGCTGACTCTTTCAAGCTCTCTATACACAGGGAAAGGTATAAGGGACAACGTTGTATGTCTGCTGAGCATTCAGGTCCATATGGTGCCTCGCCTTTACCTGGACAGTTCCGATATCTAGCCTTGAATGTGAAGGGCAAAAGGCCCGGGTACGCGATAGATCGAGAAGGACAGTTCCCGGGGTCCGCAAAATCGTTCGATTCTCTCTTCCGAGCGTAGGAGGACCCAAAGACTATAATATGTACTACATAGCTAAATTAAGTAGACTGAACTAGTAGCATTTACGTAAATGATCTCCATAAAGTCACGAAACTTTTAATTCTGAAAATCGAAAATCCCAACCCTCAACCACTTTCGAGGCTTCTTCCCCCATGCTCTAGTCCGCCATGAACTCCAGACAGCTAGCAAGAGCAATCTGCAGACGATATCATCTGTGCTGGCCGCGCAATCCCCTGGTATGGACGGTTCAACGTAGCCATTGACCCAATCGCTCTTGCTAAGTGACAGGGATGGGTTTTTCCCAAGCACAAATTCTCAGAGGCACCAGCTCGTTCAAAATGCCCGCGATGTCGCCAACGATGACCGAGGGCAACATTGCGTCCTGGAAAATTAAAGAGGGTATCACACTGACGGTATCTCTATGACACTGGCTGAAAAGATAGGCGAGCCGTTCAATGCCGGAGATGTTCTGCTCGAGATTGAGACTGACAAGGCCCAAATGGACGTCGAGGCTCAAGATAATGGCATACTTGCCAAAATTTTAGTCCCAGACGGTGCGCAAAAAGTCAATGTTGGAAAAGTGATCGCTGTCCTAGCTGAGGAAGGTGACGATATCTCATCAGTGGAAATGCCCGCGGAGACACAGGAAACGTCCACCCAATCCACCGGCAAAGTTGAAGAGAGTTCTCGCGACGCCGCTGAAACTGGTCATGACGGACACAAAAACCACCTGAAATTCAAGGAGACGTATCTACCAGCGGTATTACGATTGCTGCAACAATATGGCATCGAAGATCCAAAAACCATTCTGGGCACTGGTCCTCATGGACGGCTTCTCAAAGGTGACGTATTAGCTCACGTTGGAACTATCAAAAGTGATGTCCCAAAAAGCCTACAACGAATACTGGAGGGAAAGCAACGGCTTGATTTAACCAATGTCGTAATACAGCGACCCCAAGATGCTCCACAACCAAATGCAATGCATCCTCCGGAAACCTCTACAAAACCTCCGCCCTTTGCGTGCGTCAAACAGACAGTTGCATTTAGTGAAGTGTTGAGAGTTCAAAAGAAAATATCAGGTCAATTCCGTATTTGACATTTTGTTTAATTGCAGATTTGTTATCGGCGGATGTATCTTTGGATTCACTATTAGAAAAAGCTAGCAAACAAGCTCTAGCAGATGTTCCTCAGTTTGGACGACGCAAGCCGTTGTCGACAGATCTCATTTTCGCTGAGCTCGTCGGCGACCATCGCTTTAGAGCCGCTAAGCCATACAAAAATGCGGTGATACCAACAGCTCATATCAATGGCAGAGGAGAGAGTAGTCATTCACCCTCGTTACCAGAATCTATCTATGGACAAAAGAGGCAAGACCCAACAAGATTATACAGTAACAGATGTAGAATTGCGGATATCGTCGGTGAAGCGATTATGCATTTCGAGCCTGCGAATATGTTCCAGTCTGATCAGGGTAGCGAGGTAGACCCGTTTGACGAGCTGCTAGGCATTGCTCGTAGTTCTAAACCAACACAAACAAGCATACCGAGCCTGTCGCCATCACAAATTGTCGATGTCAAACTTGAATTTGATGATGCCACAATTGATACGGAGGCGGCATCTGCATATTTAGCTAGATTCAGATATCACGTTGAGTATCCCGGTCAGCTTGTGCTTGGATTATGAGAACGCTAGGTACAAAAGGCTAATAACATAATATCGATCTTCATTTCTCAGCACCATTACTTTCTGCAAGTGCAAAACTACTCTCGAAATATTGATTCGGATGGTTAATGCTTTCCGAGAGGGATCCGTTGGTGGGGTGGGTTGCTTCGAAAACTTTAGTGCATGCAATATGATAATGTTTAGAGAGGACGGCCTCCTTGATCTCTCTTAGAATTTTGGGGTCTCGAATCTGTAAGTCGTCTTCCAGGGTGGCAATTAGACTTTCGGTAGAGAAATGCCGAAATGGACATCCATGCGAATCTCCCGGTCCAGGCTGAGGGCCAGTTAAAATCTGCTGGCAACTGAGACATCAGATCATGAAGTAAGGATGCAACCTTAAGGGCTTGTAGTTCCGCCTGCCGCCTTCTAGACCGTAACTATGCCGCACATTATACTGGTATTCCTTTTTAAACTTGTCGTCACTCATAGTTGAGAACGATGCTCGCCAAAACACCAATGCTTCTTCAACATCGAGGCCAATACCCTGCAGTATCAGTACTGACGGGTTGCCAAGAATTTCACCTTCAAAAATAAACCATACTGCAGTCGTCCATAATGTCGGAGGTGTTTATCGCGGCGAAGATTTTTATGGAGATTTCGCATGCACATCGGATAGTGTTTAACAAGCTACATAAAGTCAGAAAATCCGTAGAGGTAATAGAGGACTCCAACCTGATCAACTTGTGCTGCGTTTATTACCCCTACCGCCGAGGGGGAACCGGTGTATTCAGGCGCCGTGAAACCGAGACTTAGATGATTAAGAATTGGAATCAATCGATCATCTTCATCCAGCCGAGGCAATGCTTTGGCAGTTTGCTAGAATATGTCAAACTCCCATCCGTAGGTACTTACTTCAAGGGCTATCTCTAAATTAGCAGAGAACTCTGCCACGATCAAGCTCTGTTGTTCTGACATGGGAAGATATGCTTTTCCATTTCGTAGAAAGACTTTTCGTTTCTCCACAAGGTCGCATACCCGTTCAAAATCAACCTGATTGTCAGATACCTCAAGAAATATTAGCTCACCTTAAAGAACTGTTCAGCATCAATGTTTCTCTGACTTGACGATCGTAACTGCTCAGATAATGGACTTTTCTCAGCATCAGAAACCTTGGGATTAGTTCAAGCACGGTGTACGCAATCACCATTTCCCAATCAACGTTTAGACTTTCAATAAATTGCTGACGTTCCCGGGCATCATCCTGAGCATACCGGATCCTATATAAATAATCAGAAAACAACGCTTAAGGCAATAATCCGTGACGTACCTGAATAGCATCGTTTCAGCCCGCACGAATCGACGTCGTAATTCCTCACTAACAATGAGCATAAGTTGGTTTTGTCAGATGGTAAGTACGAGCGGCAGAATGCTAAGCGAAGGATGAAGTGACTGTAATGGTCCTTCCTTCTCTCCTCATCGAGCTGGACGCCTCGACCGGCATGAGCTGTATTGCTGTTCAGCGGCATGAATTTCTCGAATAACTGCTTGAGAGTAACCTCCATGTCCTTTTGTGTCTTATTGCGATATAGCGACGACTCTATCTCGCCAAGCACTATCACAGTCAGTTCGAAGCCGATCTCGAGGTGTAGCATACCGTACAGCCGATCAATGGCCCATAACTCAAACTCTTCGAGCGTGATTTCATTGCGCGGGGGGACTGTGTAGAAATTCAGCCGGTGTGGATACGATGCATCATGTCGTACATCGATTTGGAAGTTCTTGAGAACGCTGCGCTTCTTTGTCTGCTGCCGAAACATGTGGACCTTGGATCGACACTCTTGGGAGAGAGACGCGACAAACGCGTCGTAAATTAAGTTGCCGGCAGTTCCTGAAAGCCGGGAGTTTATTCGCACACATGGAACTTGAGAAAGTTTCTGGGCACCAGAGAATGAGCGATGCGGTTGTCCAAGCGTCCGAGTCTGTGAAAACGTCTTTCGTCGGCGATATTCTTGCTTCAAATCCCTATTTTAGTGCTGGTTTCGGTCTCATTGGGCTCGGCGCCGGGCTTGCCATAGCCCGACGGGGGTTTATTCAATCGGTATCTCTTCTACAGCGCCAGTTGCTCGTAACGCTCGAAATCCCTTCCCACGACCATAGTCATGCCTGGTTCTTGCACTGGATGGCGCGACATCAGGCGTCTCGCTCCACGGCCTTGTCCAGATCCCATCACCTTGCCGTAGAAACGACTTTCAAGCAACATGAAAATGGCAGCGCTCTCACCACGTTCGAACTTGTTCCGGGTCCGGGCCGACATCTCATCAAATGGAAGGGCGTGTGGATACAGGTACATACACAACCTGCTCTGCTATGTCGCCGCTAATAATCCCCTGTAAAGGTACAAAGGCAACGCAATACCCGAATGGTGGATTTGAAAAAGGGATCGCCGTGGGAATCTGTGACGCTGACCACTTTGTCTCGCGATCGTGCGGTCTTCGGAGAGCTTTTGAATGAAGCTCGACAGCTCGCCGTCGACTCACAAGAGGGTAAGACGGTCATTTACACCTGTTGGGGTCTGGAATGGAGACCTTTCGGACAACCAAGGCGGAAACGACCTCTAAGCAGTGTCATATTAGATCGAGGAGTAAAGGAAAGAATTGTCGCCGATGTGAAAGATTTCCTTTCTGCGAGCAAATATTATTATGAACGAGGTATCTAGCAAATGTTTCTCGGATAACCAACAATAGGTATACCGTATCGAAGAGGATATTTATTACATGGACCGCCAGGCAGCGGAAAAACCAGTTTCATTCAGGCTTTGGCTGCCGAGCTAGATTATAATCTCTGCATATTGAACCTCTCCGAGCGAGGTTTAACCGATGATCGTCTTCATTTGATTCTCAGCATAATTCCAGAACGATGCATCATGGTACTAGAAGACATTGATTCGGCTTTCACGGGCAGAGATCTGTCAAGCGAGAAAGGGTATGTCTGCTGTTACGATTCGTGTAATTCCTAGATTTCAGTCGTCCATTACCTTGTCAGGCTTCCTGAATGCCCTTGACGGTGTTGTTGCTTCCGAAGAACGTATTATATTCATGACCACCAATCATCCTGAGCGGCTTGATCCGGCTCTGATTCGACCTGGACGGGTTGATGTAAAGGAATACCTCGGGTATGCTTCTTCATATCAGATGAAGGAGATGTTCCTACGATTCTACGGCGGGTCGGAAGATACCGCTGAAAAGTTCGCAGACGCATTTTCGTTGGGACCACCAGTTAGCACCGCTTTCCTTCAAGGTCTGTTTATCTCCAATAAAGCACAACCAGAAAAGGCTTTAGAAGAGGCAAAGGCTGTAAAATCTCACAAAATATAACTTCTGAAATAGAGTCATAATTCAGAGGCATGGAATAATACTTCTCCAAATTATCTCTAAAACTACACACTAACCGCTAACAGTCCAAGAGTATTCCTGGATGTTAACTGTTTTGCCATGGCGGCCATGGCCTCCACACCAAGTCCCTTCTTTTGATTCGAGCCGCTTGGATCCTCCTTCTTCTCGCGCCGATGATGTCTCTTGTGGTCCATGGATTTTGCAATTGCGATAGCAGCGCACCTTGGATGATCGGAATGATTGATTCTTGGAGGACGCTTTTGATTTGGTACATACCGTTTCTGCGTCCATGGCAAGGAATTCGTACGACTTAGACCCCTGGAACGAGCCTGCGAAGCTGAAAACGCAGACTGTACAGGAGGAGAGCCACGTTGTCTCGAAATAAATCGTACAGGCGACACAAGGACCGGGCGGGCTTGTTCAGATTGTAGTGCGGCATCATCGTCGTCTTCCGATGGATAAGTAGGGTCGATATCGTGAACTGACTGGGGCGATACAGGAGCTTCTAGAGTATCCAATTGATCTTCATCGAGTGTTCCTGGTACAAAATTATCAACGACATCCCGTGACGGTGTATAAATATTATACGGCGAAAGTGTGCAATTGGCGACGCTGATGTCGATCTCCAAGTAATTTCGTAAATGAGAGCGGCCGGTTAGTGTTGCTTTGTCCGGCTTTTCAGCTCTGTCATCATCCTTGTGTCGCTTCTCGGAGTAGTCCTCGTCAGTCTCTTCTTCGTCATTAAATTCATATGAATTGTCACCCTCGTCCACCTCTTCATCTTCACCGTCGTCGTCGTCGTCGTCGTCGTCGTCGATGTCTGTGCCAGAATTAGATGCATCATCTCTGAACGAGTTCTCTCCTTCCTCTGAAATAGTGGGGATGCGCAGTTCCATCTCCTTCTTCAAACAATCATCAACGAGCTTTTTAGGCTGTCCAGAGAGGTAGTAGTCGTGGAAAACAGGGCTCGCATTACTGTCGCCGAATTCATCAAAAACACTACCCAGGACAGGTCGCCTGTCAGATGTCGATTGGTTTTCTTTCGACGGACTGCCAGTGATCGGATTAGAAGCAGGCTGAAGAGCAGCAGTCCGCAATCTTTGGGTTGGAGATCTTGCTAGAGGTGGGGATTTTGGCGGTTTCGGCCTTGAGCTGACAGGAGAAGACTTGGGTTGAGCTGCAGCGAATGAGACGCATGACTTTCGAGGCGGGGTCCGCGCTTGAGGACTTGGGCTGTTACTCCGAGAACCGAGATCGTACTCAGAAAAGACTTCGGACGGCGACGTAAGATCTGGCGACGAACACGTGGTCTTGGGCGAGGAGAGAAGAGATGTGAGAATCGATGTGGCAGGCGGCCTGTTTACCGTCTGCTTTTTGAAGAGATCCTGGTTGGCTGACATCGTGTTTGTAGTCATGACCGTCATATCGCAAGGAATGGAGGCGAGGCAACTGTTATAGATCCATTTTGGTTTACGAGTTGGCAGCTTCGGGTGAAAACCTCAGCAGGGGGATGAGTGAAGAGTGGCAAAACGCACACAAAGGTGCAGTGAGCGCGGTGGACGTCAAAGGCCCGCTAGAAAGCGCTGTATGTCTGCTTGTGGTCCTTTCTGTGTTGCTCTTGCAGCGTGAATAATACGGAGAATTTTCCCGAGGCGAAAATATTGGCATTATGTCAGCCACATTCCGAAACAAGTGACACACGCTATCTTCAGTAGCGTTTGAAATTCGAGTCACTGAAGTGCTCGAAAGTCCCTTCATGGCGCCGAGCTTTCCGGTTAAGGCTACTGCAGTACAAGGCTGAGGAGAGAAACTGGTTGCAGTCGCAGGCTTATGTCTCGGCGGCTATCCCCATGTCACCTTATGTGTTCAATTGGCGCACAAACTGCCTCCCGGCAATTTCCCTCCCGGGTTCTCACAAATTGCTGTCGAGCCCGTTTGACAACCCGATTCGCATCTCATAAAGTCAAACCACGTCAATCCTCTCTGCATCTAAACAGGCCTGTATGGGGACTCGCAAACATCACTCGTACTGTCCGCAAGTACCTTGGTGCCGGACAGGATGAGCTGTCGGTACTGCAATCGAACCCATCGTCAGGTACGTATTCTCAGCCATATGTCGCAACTTGCTGATCTTGATGTCTTAGACAATATAGCTATAGCTGTTCAGCACTGGAATAGCCTCAATCAAACACTCGCCCAGTCCCGTGCTTCATACACAACCTCCGCCGACCTCTATGAGACCCTCCGCGAGTTGCAAATAAAGCGCAAGGCCAAGACATTAAGCTCAGAAAGTGTGCGGGCGGCTCTATATGTACTCGGTTCTTCACCGAATGGCTCTTATCCCTTCGGTGGAGGTTATGCAAGAAGATTGTTCAGTGATCTTCCTGATGTGTGGGGATCAGAGTGGACTAACGACGACTTCAATGCAATCTTCGAAACTTTGCGGTGGCACGGGACATATGACGATCTGATCACCACCATGAAGACAATACACCAGAGCCGCGACTTGCATCAGTATCCCGGTGCCGATTGCTGGTACAAAATTTTGACTAGCCTAGGTAACGGCGACGACAGTGAGACACTTTTCAAAGGCAAGGACGTATGGTCACTTATGCGTCATTACGGTACAGAGCCAACGATAAAAACATTCAATGCCCTTTTCAGCGCTTTATGTCGTCTGCCCGATGCCACATCTTATATAATGGACATTTACCGACAAGAGATGCTGCCTTCCAAATGCGCTCCCACCATGATCACGTTCCGAACCCTCCTCGAAGCGCACATGACCCAAGCCCCTACACGGAATACTATTGAAGAAGGCAATGCTCTGTTTGAGAGCCTGTTGGATTTCAAATCTTGTACCTCTTATGAGCCCAATTTTTGGGATCCAATAATCAAATGGATGCTTTTCCGGGGCGAGTCATTGGGTGTTATCCAGCATACTATGTTCGAGCAAAACTCTGCTCTCGGTGGAAAATCCTCGACCCCGTCATCCGAGAACTCGCACGGGAAGTCGTTGTCCAGACGTATGCTGGACACAAAGACTGCGACTGCCATAACATCGACACTTGACCAACTCCTTGAAGTGGCTCTCCACATCGGCAATTTAGATGCCGCACATACGATTTATAATGATTTTTTTCCGACCCTCGGCGCCTCTCATAGTATTGCGTCAGATGAGTTGAGACTATCCACGCTGATACGGGCAGGGGATCCTCTCGCTGCGAAGTCTCTCTACGATGACCTTCTTCTCCAGGGCCATCGGGTCTCGTCTACGACTGTCCTTCAACTAATTCGACTCCTAACGCGCTACGAGAACCCGTTGCCTGCAGAGGCCCAGGCCGTCTTCTTCGAGCTCTTAGATGCTCCAGATGTTCCAGCAGAAACCCTGTCTGTGTCATTTGCGATGCTTGCCAAGCTGCTCCTCCGTACATGTGATTATCCAAGGATGAGACAGACATTACACGACAGATACATCGAAAGAGTTCCGGCTTGGCGAAATAGCCTGTCGAGCATCTGTCTAGACATGATATCAGACCCGAGTAATGTCAGACTGGAGCCCCTTCTCCCGGTGTACCATATTGTTCAACGATGGGCACCTGAGACAATCACCCTGTCCCATCGCCATAATTTAATGCAAAAGCTGCTGTTTCATGGCAGATCCGATCTGGGTTTAGAGTTATTTCATGATATGCGACATTCTGATATCTCTCAGCCGACAAAGGAGACTTATCGGATCATGCTTTCAGGCTGCGCGAAAACTCGAGATCCCCAGACACTGGAACATATCCACAATGCTCTTCGACTGGACAGCAGTATTGAGCCTGATACCACGCTTTTCAACTCTCTGATGCTTGCTTACAACCGCTCTCGACTGCCTGAGAAAGCGTTGGCTATCTGGGAGGTTCTGAGCGAGTCCTCCCGAATTCCCGATGTCGAAACTGCGTCGTTGGCACTGGACGCTTGTGTCCGGCTCCCCCGGTTTGGATTAATCAGGGCACGGAAGATCTGGACATTTATGGAGGATAACCATATCGAGCCGTCGTCATCATCATACGCCGCTCTTTTGTCAGTGTTTGCAAGTGTCGGAAAATGGGATGGTATAGTGGGGTTACTGGAACGGATGGATAAGGAGAAAGTCAACGCGCAAGTTCTTGGAACCGCGTATAATTGCATGAGGAGAGACCGGAAAAGTGAGATAGAACAGTGGGCCAGGGCAAATAGGCCCGAGGTTTGGGATTTCCTGGAAAGCATTCGATAGAAAAACGGCGACCTGTACCATAGAGATCTGTACTATACTATTGCTACTACTACTAGACCGCACAGGTTCAACTTAACCGGGGTTGAATCGATTCCGGTGATTTCTTGCAATGGCATGTGAGTGTGGGGGTGCAACCAATGTCCAACAAAATTCAGTACTAGTACTAGTACTAGTACTAGTATGTCGACCGGCGTTGTCTCCAGGCTCGTACACTGGCAGTCTCCTGAGTTGTAGTAAGTATTCATTTCGTTTTTGTATAATGACAGAAACATATGATCTGAAACATGAACTTCACTTTCAGCTTGGAATTCTGACTTATGTTGTAGTGCTTTGAATGTTGATGCCGCATGATTGGTGGATGTCTGCATTTGAGACTTTAAATTTCTGAGAGCAAGACATCAAGTTGTTCTCAATAAGAAGCAAACCCTGCGGTGTGACCAGGATCATGAGGTATTGTCTTCCCTGCCAATTGCCATCAATTATAACTGCTTTACAATCCAATTAGGACGCACTGCAGTAAGCCTTTGTCTCCCTTGATAGGCTGCAGCCTTCCGTGCCACATCCAACCTTGTGGGTACCTGAAGGATTCAGTTTCAAGTTCCACTGTATCACTGCACTGCTGTGCTTCTAGACCCAGTACTACTAGTACTTACTAGTAGTACAATGGCAGAATCTGATAGTACTATTAGTGGTACTATAGTAACTAGCGTGCTGAGTATTGATGAAAGTCTAGTGGCATTCCTGCACGGTAGCACCAGTAGTATTCAAGGTGGTGCTACCACTACTAGTACCAGTTACTACTACTAGTAACTACTACTAGTACTACTACTATGTTTGCCAATACACCACTGGCATGCAGATGAAAGACAAACTTGAAGAAACTTGATTTTTCAAGTTGAACTTGAGGTTGAGTCACTGACAGCAATACTACCATTAGTAGGGCCACTATTTATAGCATTTTCTTCAGGTTGAAATTTACTACTAGTACTAGTACTACTACTGTACTACTGGTAGCCTGAGTAGTAGTAGCCTGAGTACCAGTGACTTGAAGTACTAGTAAGTCTGGAGGCCAGTTTTATTTAAGAACAAATGATTGGCATGTTCCTGAAGAGAATGACAGTGAGAAGATCATGAGATTGTCTATTAGTACTATCTACAGTTAAATAAGCATGGGTCCCCACCCT
>Ga0302179_10002381_pt1 | contig 10991 bp, 17 predicted proteins | sample I_Palsa_E3_1_FD_198788 | JGI IMG/M metagenome (GOLD analysis project Ga0302179, IMG submission 198788) | Peat permafrost microbial communities from Stordalen Mire near Abisko, Sweden - I_Palsa_E3_1 | ecosystem: Environmental > Terrestrial > Soil > Palsa > Peat permafrost | place: Sweden...
GTCCAGACTATATCCAGAGCGATAACATTCCATGAGCGACAGGTGCCACGAGCATTTCTCCAAAGCACATGAAGCGGTAAGAGTTTCAGGATCTTGACCCACAATTCCGTGGGAAGCGTTCGGAATGTGTGTAACTCGAGCACTTCCTCGTTCGCGACGGACGGGTTTTTGAGACGTGGGGGCTTTTGCTGGGCCCTTGGTATGCAACAGCACAAGAGAGACATTTCTAGCTGGTCAGCACCGTTGCAGAAGGAGAATACAGCTGCCCTGAGGATCCCGGCTGGAGACGCTTAAAGGAGACGACGGTGTATTTATCCGTCGCCGATCACATCTCGGGTAGGAAGTTACGAGCTTGGGCCCGTTGCACACGGAGAACAATAGCCTGCGAACTTTTACATTGTGCGGCGATCTGTGCACCTGTCTAATTTCCTTGATATGGCGAACGTGTGCCTGAGAACAAAGGAAAATTCTGATCTGGGCCACAGAAAGCCAAACCTTAAATCCCAGAAAGTTTGGATCATCGCCAGAGCGCGCAGCACGGATGCCGCTACATCCGCGGGGATTTCGCCAGCTGCAGAAATCAGAAATCAGTCAAGGCCCCCTTCGGCTGTTCGGGGAACGGACAATCAGTGCAGAAATTTGCCGGAAGGTCATAAGAGCTTAAATTGAGGGCATTTCCCCTTGCGTCGATCCGCCGGCCGTTAGACGGTCTGTCTGTTGCCGGTTAAATGGTTCATCTGGACGGCTGCAGATAGGACTATGTCTGGATGCCAAAGTCGGCCCCCTGGCCTCGACCGTTTGACGCGATGCGCGTCCGTTGAACGAAGCCTCCTTGCTGATCATTGTCAGCTTCCTCGTGGCGGAACTCAAGATCCAGACATAAATCGCCGCCGTGGCTTGATGGCGCACGAGCCAATGTGCTCGCCAAATCAAGGTGTGCGATGTTCTAATTGAATCGGGAAATGACGGGGACAGATGGGCCACCGTTGGACCGGGAGCTGGATCCCTGTCGGCCACAGGATTGACCAATGTCCAGCGGCTTTCTAATATGGGGCAATTTGCACGAATGAGGGAGTCTGTCGCGAGGAGTCGCATGCTGCGCGACCCTTGCCTGTGGGAAAGCATAAATTGGCTGCCCCTTGCCTTCGACCACTCGCCGGCCAGTCCTGAGCCAATGCAAGCCACGCACGATTGGACGGAGACTTTCCAGTCCCACGCAGACCCGCTTAATCACACCAATTCATCAAACGGCGGCACAGTCCGCCATTGGCCCCAGGCAGATCCTGTGGCTTGAGCAGGCCCCTACGCCACCAGGGCGAATGCCTTCCTTCAATGCGCCTTCAATCTATCCTCGAACGTTCGGCAACAGACCCAGCATAGCGTTCCATCTCAGGTATAAAGCTGCGGCATTTCGCCCTTCGAAAGAGACCCATCACATTCATACAACTCATCTAACGGTCGCTCGGAAAATGTCTCACCAAAAGCAGCTGTCCAATGGTTCCAGTTTGGTCTCATATGAAGTCAAGGAGGAGGGTGACTTCCCTCTTCGCTCCTATTCGCACGAAATGGAGTCGCACATGGTTGCTCCTGGCACCGTGATCGCCGAACGTATGCACTCCTACTTAATATCGCTGAGCTTAATAGAATGCGAACCAGGAAATTTCGCACGTATCCTTATCCCGCAACCGAGCACAGATCCTTGCGATCCTCTCAATTGGCCCTCGTGGCTCAAGCACAGCGCACTCCTCATCGCGTGTGTGTTCGTTTTCCTCGGTACATTTGCGTCATCCGGTCTTTCGACACTTCTCTTCCCCTACGCCGGATTTCTTCAAATTCCTGTCTCACAAGTTGCTCTTTTGACCAACTACAATGTCCTCGCTTTGGGAATGTGCAACTTCTTCTGGGTTCCAATGGCACTGGTCTTCGGAAAACGACCCACCTTGATCTCCGCCCTCGCAATGCTCTTTGGGGCCAATATCTGGGGCGCCTATGCTACCACCTATAAGACCGTCCTCGGCGCTCGTGTTCTCCAAGGATTCGGTGGAGGAGCAGTCGAAGCTCTTGGACCTGCCATTGTCGCTGATTGTAAATTTCTTCTCAAGCGAAACTAATTTCAGTGTTCTTCCTTCATGAGCGTGGTACCAAGATGTCGATCTACACCTTCTTCCTTGCAGCTGGATCATCCTTTGGTCCCATCATCAACGGCTGGATCGGTGAGAAGCTCTCTCTCCAATGGTTCTGGTGGTTGTGCGCAATCACTACTGGTGTCAATCTCGTCGCCGCCATCTTCTTCCTCCCCGAAACCAATTACAAGCGCAACCACCTCATCGATTCCGCCGGGGACCTCCACCCCATCCCCGACAATTCTGTCTACCCCAACGCCGGAAACATCCATGGCAACAAGGGCATGACTCTTGCCAAGATGCTCAAGTTCCATGCACCTTCGCAACCCATCTCCGCACTCCCGAAGATTTTTCTCCGACCTTTCCCTTTGATTGCTGTTCCCGCCGTTCTCTGGGCCGTCCTCATCTACGGCAACTTCCTCGCTTGGGTCGTCGCTGCGGATATCCAGAAAGCGGTTTTCTTCCCTCAGCCACCCTACCTCATGACCCTCGGACAGACTGGCTCCACCTCTGTCGCTTCCCTCCTCGGTATTGCATGCGGTGCATTGGCTGGTGGTTTCGTCTCCGATAGGATCGCCCAACGATCCACCCGCCGCAATAACGGTATCCGGGAACCGGAACACCGTCTGCCCGCCCTACTCCCCGCAGCCATTGCCGCCCCCATCGGATGCATAATCTTCGGAGTCACGTTCGCCAACAACACACCCTGGATTGGACCTCTCTTCGGATTGTTCTTCATCAACTTTGCCATCTCTTGCGGCCCCAACGTCGCTCTTACATATGTCGTCGACGGATACCTTCCGCTGGCTGGGGAAACCATGGTCACTGTTAATGCATTGAAGAACTTGACTGCCTTTGGCATGAGTTATGGTGCGGTACCATGGTTGCAGCAAGTTGGGTGGTTGAGGATGTGGGGAGCTGCTACTGGTATTTGCGCAGCTATTCTTCTTTTAAGCGTGCCGATGTATATATTTGGAAAGGCTGCCCGACGAATGACCGCTCAATGGCGATTCGTCAAGGTTTAGATTATAAATATTGGAGTTTTGGATTCGATTATCTAGTACAAATTTAGAACATTTTCATCATATCTTCTCGATCGCCAACGCTTATACCTGCGGTCACATTTCTTTTCAAAGTTCCGTTAAGATCCGAATCTGTGGAGTGCCAATTGCTTACCATTGCTATGGTTTCAAACAGCGTCCCAAAAGTTCCTCGATATGACTAACTATGGTGGACCCTCAGATTTGCCATTGACCGTGAGGTTAGAGAGGACAATTGAATGTTCAGCAATCACGACGGTGTCGACAAGGACTGATGAGTTCTGTATCTTTTATCGCACGCACAAGGTCAAGGGCCTTCGCTTAACTTTCTAATAGCGTCCGACATTGCATGCGCATTTACCTTCGATGGGATTTCACACCTCTCTCAGATTTAAGTTAGCAAGTAGGGTGAGATTTCGTTTGACCCTTAGGCGTACTCAAAACCAGACGCAATTGTACAAAGAGGAAGGCATAAGTATATACTAGCATTAATAGATCTTTGCTTATATTCGGGTTGAAAGGTTATTTATGCATCTTTGCGTCATAATATGTTGTCAGATATAAACTATCACACATGATATTGATGCAAGGAGAAATTCCTATCTGCACTTTGAGAGACGTTCGATCAAGGGCCAGAAACTGCGTTGCGAGCACCATCCAGTTTTATCGGGATGATAACCTTATATCCGAAGTCGCCATATCTCGCGTGCGCAATCTGCTGTGTTCCTCCTGGGAGTCTGAGACTCCGGCATTGATTGGCCAATCACCCCCCTCTCGCTTATAAATGCCGGCCGAGACACGGGCCCTCAATCGACGGAGATGATCGGTTTTAATGCCCCTAACAATCGGCATTCGGCATTGGCGCCGCCCACAAAGCCGATAGCCACAAACACATAAGATTCTGACTCCACCTTTCGCTGTACGTGTGCCAGTCATCCCACAACAGACCCGCCGAGATGACTGAAGAGAAGGCCAGGACGGCGAGTATGGATCTCGAGAAGAGTGCCGACAATGTCTTGCGCAAAATAAGTCTCGGGGACAGCCAGGGTTCGAGCGCCGAACTGAATAGTGGGTCGCCTGTGGCGAAAAGCGAACTGGATACCCTGAGTCGGATTGAGAGCACCACGAGTGCGGTCTATGATCCCATGTCGCGGGTGCCGACCAATGCTTCTAGAGAGAGTGGCATCGTCGGTAATTGCCGAGAATGTTGACCATGCGCTGATGCGATTAGGCTGGGACGGCGAAGACGATCCCTTGAATCCGAGGAACTGGGCTCAGTGGAGAAAGGGCGTTGTCATCGGGATTATCTCAGCAATCACCTTTTTCTCACCTTTGGCATCGTCGATGTTTGCGCCGGGAATTCCAAGTGTAATGAAAGATTTCAATACCACCAATGCTTCCCTTGGGACATTCTGTGTGTCGGTTTATATCTTGGTATACCTCTCTTCGGGATATATGATTGACATGATAGGGCTTTGCAGCAGGTCCGTTGTTGTGGGCCCCGTTATCTGAGATGTTTGGTCGGGCGACGATCTTCAATGTCACCAATGTTTTGTTCGTGGCATTTACAATCGGCTGCGGATTCTCGAATACCATGGCTACATTAATCATCTTGCGATTCTTTGCGGGGTTCTGTGGCAGTGCGTGTCTTGCTCTCGGCGGAGGAGTCATCGCAGATATGATCCAACCTGACGCCCGCGGGAAAGCCACCGCCATCTGGTCAATCGGACCTCTCATGGGACCTGTATTTCCTCGAGTCGTGTAGTCGCTGATATTAGGTCATTGGCCCCATCTGCGGTGGTTTCATGTCCCAACGCGTTGGCTGGAGATGGATCTTTTTTGTCATTACGATTGGCGGTGCTCTTGTCACGGTCGGAACCTTCATCTTCCTCAAGGAAACCAATCCCGTCATTGTGTTGGAACGAAAAGCAGCTCGACTACGTAAAGAAACAGGAAACAATAAACTAAGATCCGCCTTGGAAGTGAACACCACCGGCCGCGAACTCCTAATTCTCTCCCTCAAACGCCCCTTCAAACTCCTCTTTATCTCACCTATCGTTCTTTCGCTCTCGGTCCTCATGGGTATCAATTACGCCTACTTGTACCTTTGTTTCACTACTTTTCCAATTGTGTTTCAAGAAGTATATGGCTTCTCAGAGGGAATCAGTGGTCTTGCGTATCTGGGATTGGGAATCGGATCGATGGTCGGATTGGGTATTATTGGGAAGTTCAGTGATCAGATTGTGATGAAGATGACGGCAAAGAACGGAGTCAGGAAACCAGAGTATCGGCTTCCCCTGATGATTATCGCACATCTGTTTATTCCAATCGGATTGTTTTGGTACGGATGGTCTGCAGACAAACACGCGCATTGGTATCTCACACCTCCCCATCCGCCTTTTCCGCCTTTTCCCTTCATCGGATAGCAGCTAATACCAGGATTGTTCCGATTATCGGAAGTGGATTCTTCTCAGCGGGAGTGTTGGGGACCTTCATGCCCATCTCAACGTACTTGATCGACGCCTACAGTCTCTACGCAGCGAGTGCCCTCGCCGCAAACACCGTCCTGCGATCTCTCACGGGAGCATTGCTCCCTCTCGCCGGACCAGAGATGGTACGTTCCTTTCAAGGTGAATGACTGATTATAGTTTGATAAACTGGGATTGGGATGGGGAAATAGTGTGCTTGCATTTATTGCGCTTGCGTTTTCGCCTGTGCCATGGTTAATTTATAAATACGGAGAGACTTTGAGAACGAGATGGCCTGTAAAATTGTAAAGAACTTGTGGGAAGAAGGATAGGGAGAAATGAGATTGGTTTGTCGAGGGAAAAGCATATGTTCGATGAAGACTCGGCATTGTAGAGTTATATTTTTGGGATATCGGGTTGCATATATTAATCAAATAAAACATGTCATCATAACTTTTTCACATCTCTGAACAGAACTATTTACACTTCTCCCGGCCCCAATCGCATATTTTCTTTCTCTTGTCACAAAGTCCATTTACCACGTTCTTTTCATCTGGCATGATCTGATCATGCTTTGACTAATTTTCCAACGAGATGGGGAACCATACTCCACCATCCCTCGCCAGGGGCGTTCTGCAATTCAACTTCCCTCCACCCCTTCCGGCCCGCGACTTTGCCGCTTTCGAGGAGATACCGTCCGGTTGGACGATTCAGTTCACAACCATCCATGATGAAGCGCCAGCCGCCGTTGGTGTACATGGTCTGTAGGAAGTAAGGGAGAGGGTGGTCTGAGCCGACGTGTTCGAAGACGAGGATTGTTCCACCTGGTTTGAGGAGATTGTACATTGAGCTGATGAGTTTCTCTGGAGTGGGAATTGAGCAGAGACACATCATCTACCGTCAGTTGAAGCCCTAAGAGCAATTCCACTCCAACATCAAGGATTGAGATGGGAAGACAGTAGTAGATAGCGGCTCGAGGGAGAGGGTGGGTACGCAGACAATTGTATCGATGCTTCCAGGATAGACACCCGCCTCCGCCATCTTATCATCCTCCTCCACACCAAACGGCAAAATCTCATACTTCTCCACAATCTTATTCCTAACAAGCTGTTTTCGCAACTCGGGCAGTGCCTCCAAATTGGGCTCAACGCCATAGATCACATCCACCTTGCTCTGATCATAATACTTGACCGTCTCGCCTGTACCCGCTCCAATCTCCAGAACCCGTCCTTTAGCCTGTGCGACAATGTCCTTTTTGATGGGCGCGAACATGCGGTCTGCCTCGGCGAGGAGGGACGGTTGACCGCCGTTGAGGATCTGCTTGTGCCATTTGGAGGGGAACGGGATACTGAGTGGGTGCAGGAACATGTACTTTAGTGTCGGAGGGAGGCCGCGCAGGATGAGTTGGGTGACAAGGATTAGCGGGAAGAGGTATTCGAGTAAGAGCCATGGCAGGGCGGGCCGTTGTGCTGCTTGCATTGCTTGCGGCATGCTTAGAATTGAAATATATAGGGTCCTAGTCAACAGAGGTGAGGATGGAGAGACACCGGATGGCCCCGCGATGATGACGGTGGGCGGGATCAACTCTGATCCTCCAACAAGATTTGATTGGGTGGGCCGGTGGAAGCACTTTCAAGGGGAACGACATCTTGTAGAAACCATTTTCGATTTAAACTTATATAACATTAGTAGGATGGACATAAAGACGACATTATAACCAATATTCGGTATCGTAGGGGCCATAGAAAGGCAAAACACCGCCGGTTAGCTCATGGAAAGTTTCCCGGGAGGGAAAGATAGAAACCCTTTTCACATGCTCAAAGCTCTCGGAGCGTTTCATCGCCCTTACAACAATGTTGTCCTCATCTAAATTGATCCTGAATGCCGCACTAAAGATAGTGACTTTTTGCTCAATTTTCCGCCGAGTTGGAGTTATCTGGGGGGGAGAACCTTCAAGTCATTCTCTCTTTTTCAGATAGATCGGGCACTATAGTCCAGAATAGAGTCCAAACCGACCCTGTCCGTTCGTTCGCAGTCTCCTCCCCAGATAACTCACTTGGCTGAAAATTGACCATGCAAAAAGTCACTACTATTAGTGTCACAACCTGGCATGATTCTCTATCGGCGGTCATGGAGAACAGATAGGAAGGACAATCTGACGGTAACGATAATGTCCCTGTATCAATAAACCCAATAGGAGCTAAGCATAGGCTTGAAACTCTGCAGACTGAGTTCACAGGATGAGGCGAAGGAAAGAAAAGTATTCAAACAAGCATCAAATTGAGGCTATCATCCAATATACTGACAGTAGCGCGTTTCTTCAGCGCTTTCGCCCACCATGCTATTGACCCCCGATGAACTCCCATTCGGCATCGGTAATGCTGTATCCAAGTGCCCTCAAATGAACCAAACAATCGGAGGTTGCTACCGTGATTTCGTCAGGAGCTGGGCGCTGATTGTTGCTGACATGCCATTTAATCAACTGAAATACATCGTACCAATCAGAGAGTTTTTTGCCCCTGGTGGATCGTTGCCAAACGGATACGAGTTTGTACTTTAGCAACTGGCTGGGATGAAGAATGGAGATTCCTTCATTCGTCTCGAAGGTCGCTGTATCGGTATCGAACGGAATCGGTGCTGTGCCGGCACTCAAGACCTCGATTTCGACTGGAACTCCTTGTTGAGGATTGTATCTCAGATGCCGAGTGCGACGGTCCATGGAGAAGTCGACATGTGCGGAGAGGATATCCTTAATCTCCGTGACCTTTCCCTCAGGCACGATGAGATCGATGTCTTTCGTCTGGCGTCGGCCCGCTCCCAGAGCGATTAGAGCAGCTCCGCCGATAACGGCGTAGTCCTGATCTTCAAGTATTTCCCCGATAGCTTTCACACCAGCCTTGATCTCTTCGATGTCGGGAAGATCTGTAAAGTTCTGTTCGACGTCCATCAGTGAATTCTAGGTTATCAGCCTCCTGGACAACGTTGGATTTCCTTCAAGTTCAGATCGAGGGGGCCATCGCCAAGAGTTATGTAATCTCGTAAAGGTTTGATTAACGTTGATTAACCATGCACGATGTAGAAAAAGAAATCAGCTGACTGGACATAAATTTGCTCTACGATAACGTGATCTCGAAGGCAAAGGTTTGTGCGAGGGGGGCGAGGATATGAAGCTCTTGACTCGGAGACATTTTGCGGCTATCATGATGGTCAACGGTTAGACTGATGCTTGTTGACGACGATCAAGGTCGCCACCAGGGATAATCTTCAAATCTCAAGCATGTTATTTATTCTCATCATCCGAGCCAGCGGCCTTGAGCTCTGTTGCGGCGGGATCTTTAGCTTTCCCATCCATTTCACATCCATCAGGAATTTCCATTTCGGGCTCAGTTGAGCTTTCCTAGAGGTAGTCTCATGAGTTGCGTAGAATTCAAACCTTGATGTCATTTTGAGATTCCAAGCCTTTGAGCTTGCCATAGTGCTCAACCGCGGCATCACCAAAAGTGAATTCATCATTCAAAATATCGCTCCAAGCCTGGCGTGCCCGTGGAGACAAGTCAGGTAGTATTGAGTGCTTTATCGGTGAATACTCCCCGAGATAGAAGAGGTGCACACCAATATGACACCTATATTCACGATGTTCCTCCGTTTGAGCAGGCCGAGTATACTGATAGATGAGTGCCTCGAGGAAGTCTGGGAGTTTGGGATACAGGCGGGTTCCTATTCGAATGGTGGTTTTCTCTGAAATCGTGAAATGTGCAAATTCCTCGGAAGGCAGGAGTTGAAGACCCATTTCGGCAGAACCGGGTTCCCTGAATCGGAATGATGAGTACTGTTGAAAATAGGACTGTAGACCGTGTATTATGGTCCCCGGTGCAGGAGGTGGAAACTGGACATAACCCGTGCTGGCCAGGAGAGACTTTGCCCCTTCGAGAGAGGAATCTGGGAGCAGAAGATACAACTCGAAGAGGACGGTAGGCACACCATAATATCCCAGCACATCCTCCGACCAGAGGCACGGGACGAAGCCTCCGTCCTGCAGTACCGTCAGCACTTCATAACGTTTGCGTCCCATGCTGTGATGGTGACAAGCGCAATAACTCGTGAGTCGTTAATCTAAATATTTTATCAATCAATCAACTTTGGATGCTGAGTAAGCAGCGCGACCTTCGACATTCACAGAGTGCATAAGGTCTAAGATTGATGTTCACATGAAGTGCAACAGGGGAGTATCCATATTATGCGTAATCCTCTATATCATGCATAACGCCAATAAATCTACAATCCAACCTAACATAGCATCAACGCAACATATGCCTCGCCGAAACACTAGATACGGGCCCCAGTCCCCAAATCCCCTTCAAACCTATTCCCCCTCAGATCCCTGCATAGTCATCGCATTTGTTCTCGTGTATAATTTCTCGCTGGTTCTCGTAGTGCGTATTTCTTACATCCCCAGCGAGTTTTTTGCGGATGTCATTAATCTTTTTGATTTTCCCAGCCTTTGGGTTTGTCCCAATTGTTGATCTCGTACCATCTCGAAGTACATGAAAAACCCTTCCAATCGAAGTTATCGCTTGGTGTGCAATGGCATTTAAGCCGAAATTTTTCCTCCGTTGGGCAGTGGTGGAAGGGTACCTAAAATCAGCTCCGTTCCCGAAGAGCGACAGCGAGGGATAGGTGGGAGGTGAATTGGGGAGGAAGGGAGACGTACATGGTAATACCCTACATCGTTAAAGAAATGGATTTGGTCTTTTGGCAGGAAAAGGGATGCCGCAATCGAATGAACAGGAGCATCTCCCCAACGCTAGCAATTAGTCTCGATTTCCAAAACACTTGAGTGAAGGGCGCTCGTAGGTACCTCGTAGAAAAACCCGCCTGCGCGGTCGAGATGGTCAAAGTACGCTCGATAACTCTCGTTCCGCCAAAGATTCAAAGAACCCACTTCAAAGTTTGACCACTACAATTAGCCCTACGATCGTCAAAGACCGTACAAAGTGGCACATTTTATAGGTATCGCCTTTGTTCTCGCTATTTATTAGCCTTGGGAACAGGGAAGGGATATACGAGATAAAGTCCAATGCATTGCCACTGGCGAGGTATTTTGGATTCTTCTTGAGGAATTTCTACTCGTTAGTCGAGGTTTCAGAGCGGTTGTGTAGTTGGGCGGAGTACCTTGGTCTCCTCCCAGAGAGTAGTGATAGTATCGGGGTACTCGTGTAACGACATTGTGAATCCATATTTATAATTATTCAACTCCATGAATTCAAACACATCATAATCAATATCGCAGTAATAATTTGTTCCAGGTTCCTAACATCAATCGCCGATCACACAAAACCAGGGGATCGAAGTGATTTGAA
>Ga0302179_10002386_pt1 | contig 10988 bp, 15 predicted proteins | sample I_Palsa_E3_1_FD_198788 | JGI IMG/M metagenome (GOLD analysis project Ga0302179, IMG submission 198788) | Peat permafrost microbial communities from Stordalen Mire near Abisko, Sweden - I_Palsa_E3_1 | ecosystem: Environmental > Terrestrial > Soil > Palsa > Peat permafrost | place: Sweden...
CGTCAAGAGTGGGAAGCTCTACGCAAATGTGCAGTCTGCGCCGGCGGCTCCCGTCCCACAAGTGGCGTCCCGCCGCGATTCCGTTCCGGCAATGAACACGATCCCTCGTTCGCCTCTGGACTCGAGCGATGTTCGCATGGCTCAGACGATCCCCTCGCGTCATTACTCGCTCCACTCGATGGATAATGTCCGTCCCTCACAGTCGTATGCCAACCTCCATTCGTACTATGCGAGTCAACGTGCCAGCCAACGCACACCCGACGACGATCTCCAATTGTTGCAGATGAAGCGTCGCATTGCCCTTCAGAGGGACTCTAAGCCATTGCCTTCGGACTACCCTACCAGCAACACCACCAGTCACACTGGCAGCGCTAGCAGCAGTCTCATTCTCGATACCAGTATGACGGGTCCCGATGTAGTCCAATCCCCGATGGCACTCTCTGAAGTCATGGACGACCCTTACTCTAACCGTCGTCGTCGCTTCCGCCTTGGCTCGGCATCGTTTGAAACTCTCGGTGGAATTACGGAGGCTGATTTGACACCTCGTGCGGGGCCTCAGACCGCCGGAATCATCGGCAGCAGGACTTCCAGTTCTCCCGTCGCTACCTTTGATCCCTTCTCGACGGAATTTGCCCAAGTTGCGCGCGAACAACGAGAACATGATCGTCGTATCCGCGATCAACGATCTCGCGGTGATTCCAATCCCGCGGAATCGCCCAGCCCAAGGTCCGCCACCTTCAGCCTCTTCTCCGCCGAGAGCACGCAGACGAATACCACCACTGCGTCCAGTCCAGAGGCATCCCCGCTCAAAGCGAACAAGCCTTCTCTCCCGAGTTCCAAGATCGCGCCCATTGGCACTAAGCGCTCCAGCGGGTCTCTCAACTCGGAGAACAGCGACAATGTCAGGAATAATCTCCAAATGTCCGCCCCTATCTCGGCACCGTTGCCCAGTCCGCACATCGCAACGCCGTCGAACGACACGGACAAATGGAATGTCTTTTCCGGTGGTTGGGGCACCCCCTTCGTTGGTAACGATACTTACCACTCTCGCTCTGCCACAGGCGAGTCCAACCCTCAAAAGGGGATCTGGGGGTCCAATCCCAAGGGTCTCGGTATGACTGTCGGCAGTGGCAGCGTCGACGTCTGGGGCTAAATCCCTTGTATCATACAATTACGGACGTTTCGGCATTGTTTCGTTTCTTTTCGTTTAGCGTTCCTTCGATCTCTTTCATTATTCGGTTATCATGCGGCTACCAGAGGATACAACGTGTTTCTACGGCTGTTTGTGATATCTATCATTGTACACTCGTATGATATGGGTATTGCAGACTGGTGTTTGGTTTGGGGACTAGAAAAAGTACAGCGCGGTCATCATTGATTTGGCTAAGACGGACATTTATCGATTATCTCTTTCTCATTTTGGCGACTTCTGCCCTTTCGTCTTTGGGCGGGAGAGTGGTCGTCGACAGTGCTAGGATACAACTGTTGTTGTCGGGGCATTCTGTTTGTGTTGGGTTAAAATATGTTTACTTTGTCTGGGTTTTTGTCTGTTTTTTGGGGTGATCTCTTGTGTTACAAGATAGGATTCAGGGTGTCGGAAGGGGGCAAATAGGATCGGCGCGTTGTTGTCGTTGGGTGCTCGTCTCTGTTTTCTCGCTACCGACGCGCGGCTTCTTTTGACAAGTCACTGTACTGTCGGTGGACGAGCAAATGGTTACTGGGCTGGGACATTTTTTTATGGGAGTTTTTGTATTTGTGTATGTATAGTTAGAGGCGGAGTAGGGCATATTGGTGGGTGGATTTGGGAACTGGGGTGGAAAGCTGCACGCGGGTGGTTATACATACATATCGGGTTCGGCGGCGTTTGGGATTACCGAGCGGTCGAGAAAATTGGGAAGGTATAAAATCAATACCAAAAAACAAAAAGAGCGTGGAGAAGCAGCAGTGCCCGGCGGACGATGACAGGGATGAATGGAAAAGGGCGTTGGACGGCGGACGGCGCAAAAGTCTTGTGTTGTGAATGGGAGAGAGGAGAGTGCATGTGGTGGCATGTGTATGTTTAGATCTTGGTTTACTGTTTATGCGCCGTGTTGTCTGATGTGGATTTCTTTTGTCTCATTTGTATGTGTGGCTATTGCGTGGATTAATCTCGTGAGATATGTGGGATTATATGGATGGGTTTTATTTCATTTATGGGGACTTGACAAGTCAAAGAGGTAGGAAATACGTATTAGTGGTAGTTTTATTGAATTCATTGTTTGGTCAGGGAGTTGATTCTCAAGGTGAATGAATGCCAGCGCTGTGCCTCCCGCGGCTAACCCGATTACAACTGTGGGCTTGGAAAATCACCCAATTGAAGAACTTACCGCCACTATTCGCTTTCACCATCTGGACCTGGACTGTCAAGCCAATTCACCGAGGCCAGATCCTCAACCGTTATTTCAATCAATCTCTTTAGACAACGTCCTTAATTTCTACCTAATGTCGCTTCACAATTATATGCCCAATTAAACCATGTTTCCTAAAGGGTATTCAGAAACTTTGCCAACTCCGAAGCCAGAATCCTATGCACCGGAGACGAGGGATGTATCTTATCGGCCCAGATACACTGCGGAGTTAAACACACCTGATCCGCATCGACGAAATCATATTTCCCCGGGTCATCGAGGACTCTTTTAAACACTGAATATGCATCAAACAGAAAAGCCGAGATGTCATGGTGTTCATGCCCAAAGGTCTCTATTCTTTTTGCCAGTTCGGCATTCCATTCGTTGATCCGCGGCTCCGCTTGTGCGTGCAATTCGTTTTGTTTGCCTATCGTCAACGAGATACATCGGGGGGCGAACCAATTGGGGCTCGGTTGTATGGAGGGATATTGAAGAAGAGGAAGTTCCGGGCCCCTGTTTGGTATAAAAGGTCTTGCAATTCGAATAGTTTCGTCAACTGCTGATTGGTATCATAGAAGCGCAATAAGTCGTTGATTCCCACCCATGTAACTGCATTAATACGACCATCTAGGGATCTTACTGAATAGTGAGTTTTGTTCGGTCCAGGGAGCCAAGTCTGGTTTCTGTGCGGCATACGGGAGATACCCCCAGTGCATTTGACCTTCTACTCCTGTTACATTGGCCATACTCACGGCAAAATCATGAGCCAAGATGGTCGATTGATTGAATTCGGTACTGAGATATTCCACCTAAAATCAACTTTGCGGGTTCAGAGACTACCCAGCAAGGACCATTTGCGGTGGTGAAGCTTGGATATGGATTTCCGTGCGGATGAAGTTCGTTGGGAACTTCGCCGGTAACATCATACCCCACGGTTGAGTATGAGTCTCCACTACTGTCAACCCGCTGCTCTCTCGCCCAGGCCCATACAACACAAAAATATAGCGCGTATTGGCCCATCCAAGCCACGACTCTCTTATCAGCGGCCTCAGCTCTCCCTTCTGCAACACGATACTCTCCCCAACCCCCGGCCTCCAGAGCAACAACCCCAGCACAAAAAGCGCAATACACGCCGCTACACTCAGCCAAAACAGTCCCCTCCGCCGCCCACGCCGTCTCTTGAACATGAACGACATATCATCCTCCTTCACGCCGCTGATGCGTATCAAAGGCACGATCTGTTCAGCGACAGGCGGCAGTGTTCGCAACGACATTTGCTCCACCGGAATTCTGGATTCCGCATAGGTTGAGTCTATTTCTTCCACTGTGCTGAGCCGTTGACTAGCCGCTTCGAATCTCCTGCCGAACCTCGACATTTGGCATCTCCTGTCTACCTCGCGCTATCGATCGTGCTGTGCGGTGCTGGTGGGAGTCTTAGTCGAGCGACGAATCGCGCATGCGGATTGGCTGGATGGCCCATGGGTGCCAGCCCCCTGGGGTGGCTTTCTAAAATTAGATTGCGGAGGGTGATTTTAGCCGCCGTGACTGAAATCATCTGTCGCAACAACGCTTTGCAACTCTCCGATGAAAAAGAAGGAGAAACAGAGGCTAACAGACGAACACTATATTGAGGCACATTTCCCGATTAGCTCATTAAACTGGTCGTTGGCGCACTGCTAGGCCGCCACGGCCCACAGGAGGTCGTTCTTGCCCGTCCCCTTGTCATCCCATGAACCCGGGGAGCGAAGCTTGAACGCCGAAGCATCTTTCACGTACACATTGGCTTAAAAGCAAATCACAAAGCATGATTCTCAAGCTCGGAGTCGGAAAGCAATGCATTCACACCGCAAGATACTTTCAAGACTCAAGAGGTTATGCTCCCGTGAAAGTGCCCGAAGACTGAACTGATGGTAGAGCGCTTTGTAAAATAAACGAAGTAATAAAGGACGTACATCCCGGATGTTTAATTCTACTCGTCAAATCTTTCTTTCATTCCATTCCCTGGCGTCAGATGAATGATATTACGATCCCCCCTCATGGGGACTGCGGATATAACAACCTTGCATGAAACGGACCTCAAGAAAGGTACATGAAGCCACCCTGAAAAAGCATCGACTTTCAGTCTATTCGAGCATTTCATAAGGTTTCCTTGCAGCTAAAAGCACCATCACAAACCCGTGTTCCAGCAAAATCATAACACTTTCAGATTGCCACTGACGGCCGCGGATGAATTCGGAGAAAGAGTTCCTTACCACAAAATGTTCAGTTCAAGATTAACATTCTCTGTCGAAGGATACCTTCATCAGTCAATGAAGGAGCATAAGGTTGCTTTATTCTCCCTCGGATTACTACTCGCGCTTGACTACGATGACCTGAGCATATTCCGAAACTCGTACAATTTCAAATCACGGAAACGCCCTCGAATTGATATTAACATACATTCCTACTGAAATACCTATTTCAAACAGAGAGTCAACCTCTATAATTGCAGTGTATCTGAGTTCAACGTCACTCTTTCATTCGCACTAGCACCGTCAACACAAAAACATTCGCACTGCGGTCTTTAGACGAAATATTCGTATACTCCGTGGCGTGAACAAGGAAATTCAGCTCGCGATATTGCGCCTACGCCATCAGATCTTCATTATTCTTATCGGGGCCGAGCTAGTTGCTATTTACATATTGTCGCTTACGGGAGATCTCAGATGAAGCCGACAACGCGGGTTTACTGCCGTTATTGAAAGTGAGGTGCTCAGTTGAGACGCGATTCAAAGGCCAGTAGCCAAGAACAAGGATTCGGAACAAAATGGAGATCGTCGAAACTTTATTCGGTCACTGAGATATTCAATGTCTTCGATTCTCTATGTGTCTTCACTGGGTGGGGTTATTCATGGGAAACAAGTCTGTACGAAATAATCAGTTCTCTGGAGGGGGTTTGTGAATTGAAGAGGTACCTCCGTCTCCTTCCAGAAGTACTAAAATGAGGGTGATCTCGTCTTTTTGAATTCGATGATGCTCAGCATGCATGTGGAGGGTAATACGGAAATTATTTGACCTTCAATACATGATTCAGTGGTGGCTTGGCCGGGACAATTATCGAATCTTACGGTAACGAATGTGATGATTGGGGGCATGAATTTCGTTGACAGCCATTCAGCGAACATCATCACAAAACATCGCATTGGCAGTACTTTACGAATCCCTATTTATACTCGTTCGTTCGGCCTTCATTCAATTGTTTGCTCAGTTGGTCACATATAGGAGTTATCGTTTACTCCTCAAATAAGAATACTCGTCATGCAGTATAGACTCCGCGATTACAGGAGAACAACGTATATTTGGGTGTTTACTTGGGCTTAGTGACTATACACCGAGCATCCAGTCGCATCTTGAAGTCGGTTAATTACATGGGACTTCTCCGGACGACGAATTCGAACGACTTCGACCAATCTACAAAACACGACGTTCAAACCAGTCTCCCCATTCATGCGAACTGCTGGCCGATCTCAAAATTGAGTGTGTAACGTTTTCATTTATTCTCGATCGAGAGGCAGCTTCTTCCGACATTCTCGGTCTCAGATCTCGTTGACATCATCAGCTGGCAACCGAACCCCTTGTTCGACGGTTGCGCATTCGCCGGTCTTTGGATGGTAGCTTCGCATTCGAATTGAGATGACAGCTTATTCAATCAGGCAGAGTATTCAATTTATTGCCATTGGACCGCAACAGAGCTTCTTCGGTTCAGTCGCGAATTGTGAATCATGATATCGATGATTCACATTGTATTCGGGGACTTCTTGACTTGTGCGGGTTGTGGTCTCCTGACAGATTACAATGGCCATGGCAGCAAAGCCGATTCGCAACTTTCATCTGGAGATGGTCATATATCAGCAATATCCCGGAAATCGAACTCATGCAGAAAAACGTGAAGGTGTATTTATATGCCATCATTATCAGTATCTCTTGGTACTTCGACCTATTATCGCCGATTCGCATGATATTGTCCCTCAAGTTACAAGTTCAATCAAACCAGGAGTACATGTAACGACCTATACTCAATTGCAACAATGTGGCATACATTGCGAGCAAGATATTGCCGCTTCTAGTGTTTTGCGTTTTCAATTACACCGGGATGGAGCAAGTGGCGAAAGGAACGATTCGGAGCAGAGAAGTAGGTCTCTACTAGCCTCTGTGATAAGGCTTCTCGTCAGCCAAGATCCTATCTCATCGATCGGAGTGTCATATATTACAAGGTCAATCACTCCTCAAAATATATTCCTCTCCCCTGCCAATGTCACCTGGAATTCCCGTCAGATTAATTTGGCGAACATTCTGTTGGAGTCATCTCGCAATTCTAATTAGAGGTGGCGCTCGCCCTCCTAACAGCATATTCGGCCTCAGAGCTGTGCGCAATGATCTCTCATGTGGCGGAAAAATCTTCCACAATTGAGTCGCTACCCGCGGATACTTGGACTAATGTGGTTTCTCGCCCTTAAGGAACGTTACCGAGAAAGTCAGATTTATTTATTTATTATCACAATCCTAGTTCAACGGCGCGATATTGTCGAAGAAAAACATTATCTTCCGGTATCACGGATACCAAAACTCTCTCTCTCGGCCACTATCTTCTAACCGCCATAATTCATGAGTTCGGATTCGGTTAATTAACTCATGAGCTCTGGAACGATGTCAGATATTCCCCCCCGGCGGGGGGGGAGGAGCAAAAAGCAGTCCTTATCTCCACGAACCATTATTGAGATTAAACAATTTTAGCACTCAGAGCACTGCAATTGTCTTCAGACGTCTAAACAATTGCCGGACATGCAAATTCCGGGAGCACGACCTTCCACCTGGCATTAGCACCGCCGAGCTCCGCCACAGGATGCTGGGACTCGAAAAGGGCTTTACCCAGAACATGGAGAAGATGTGCGGTGTTACTTGGCGTGACCCCGTCACCCGCACCATCGTCCCCATTGATCTCGTCGATGGAGAAGCTGTGAGTGTATACCTCGATCACGTCAAGTCCTAGCACGTACTAACATGTCTAGTCTGGGTACGTGCCCGCCGGGAAGATTCTCCCAGAGGTCGCCGACGATGAGGTCCCCTACGCCGAGTCCTGGGAGGTCATTAAGATGAAGGTTATTTGCGCTCGCAAGCGTGACTACATACATGCATGTACATGTACTTACATCGCTACAGTCACGCTTTAATTATTTTCGGATGACGTTGACTTGATACTCATCGAGTGCGATTCTTCTCAACTCTCTTCTTTCAAAAACGTTGGTCGTTGAAGGAAAACAAGACGAAGACGAATCATCCACACAGTACCAACCTTCATCAGGATAGTCGATTACTTCGATCTGGACGGATTAGTTGGATTATATATCATGCTGCATCGTGCCTTACTTCTGTCTGTCACATTGACGTACGTCCCTAGATACATGGGATGTGAATGGCCGTGGAAACTCCCACTAGCCTTCATGGCAAGTTGATGAAATCTCCCCAGGTTTTGCAAGTGGCTCATGGTGCCTCAACCTACATAAACGGATCCCCGGCAGACCTTGGATGCGGGCCACATATTCAATTCAGTAGCAAGTCATGTTCATATCTATTCCTCAGGCATATTTCAACCGCGGAAGATATTGCCCTTTACAATACTCGAGACAGCGAAAGGGCTACGTACTTAGGCTCGCTCAGTATTCCTTTGTCGGATTGAGGATGTTGAGGAGGATACCGCGTTTCGTTTATTCCAATACCAAGAGTTCAAAAAGACTACAGACATTCAGTGGAGAGAGACTCAACTCGAGTATCCCCGCGGCGACTGAAAGACTGGTGATCCGCGCGCGACAACGGATCTTATATTCTGGATCTGAGCACTACGAAGTTAACTCATGAGACAGTATGGTGAATCCGAAGGTAATATTATTCCTTCACAAGGAACCAACTTACGGAAATCCATTCGATCAGCTTCGGCCCATCAATATGGTTGCCGCAGTTTTCAGGCCGGGTTATTCTCCATCAGAAGTTCTGTCAGCGGGTACCCTGCAGGACTCACGGCGTACGCGTAACAAGGTTAATAAGCCAGGTTCAATCAATTTACTTCTAGAAAGCTAGACGTCTCAGCTCAAATCCTTGTCGTCGTTCATGATAGTAAGGCAAGTCGTTTCTGCGAACGCTTGGCCTTGTTGCTGATCCGCTCGTTTGCTCAACTTTTCGAACACATCGGTTGCTGTACACTCCCCAAAAAGACAATCGTGCGGAGATATCGAGTATCTCATTAATATGCTATATAAATCACGCCACATTGATTGATCATATCAGATATTTGTATTAGCGAACCATCTCAATCGACCTGATGAACATTCTCCCATCCCCCTTTAACTCCCTCTCTCCAAAGGGTCACCTTGTTATCGCCGCAACTCACTGCCAATATGCCACCACTTAAACTCCAGTTCACCCTCCAAATAGTATCTAAGAACGAGTCGGGTTTTAATACTTGTTTCTGCCACGGCTGTCCGGGGGCATCTTGTGACCAAATAAGGACCTTTTTATCCTATGCATAAGAGACAGATTAAGGAGGGAAATACTTGAGAACCAGAGGCGAGATATGTCTTTGGCATGCCGATTGAGGGGGCAAAAGCAACATCACGCACCCAATCAGTATGTCCCTGCAACACCTCCTCTTCCACCCATATATTCTTTTCCGGACTACCGGTTAACTTCATTCTTCAAGAATCGGTACTCGAATCCCCAGATTTTGATCAAATTGTCACAGCCACCCGTAGCGAGTTTTTTCTGATTGACATTGGCATCCGGCTGCGTAGACAAGAGCTTCCCGGGGACGATTGCAGGCGCCCAACTCACGGCATTACATCCCATACCATGTGCATTGAACACTTTTGTATCCCAACTGCCATCGTCCTTGAACTCCAAAACAGAGACCTTGCCATCACTGGACGCACAGGCCAGTAACGCGCCCAACTCATGCGGTGCCCACGCAATGCTATTAATCGACGATGTATGCACAGTGCCATGGATACATGCTTGTACTTCGACTCATACTGAGCGTCGATCTGTGATGTTTCCTGGTGAACTAGTTTCGCCTTCTCTATCGCAAACTCCTCGTCTGCCTAGAGTGATGTATGAGCTCCATGGTCAACGGGACGTACTTTGATGTGAATTTCGCGCGACTTTTCAATGGCTTCTTGTTTTATGAAGGCGACCATGCGCTTCAGCTCTTGAGAGACTTGTTCATCGCTTAGGCCGTGCGAGGAGGACATTCTGGTGATGTCTGGAGTCGCTGCAGTCGACTCGAGCCGGTTGCTTATCGCTACGTGCGTAGAGGACTGTAGGCTGTCAGGCCACTCTCGAGTTTCGGTTTGGCCTGATTGATCGCACACAAAGGGGATCGATCAATTTATTTCTTAAGTCATTCATCATCGAAGTGAATATGGAAGACGAGGCTACGAAGGTAGAGCAAGTCACTGCAGAGATGGACGACTTGTCGTTCGATCCGATAATGAAGAAGAAAAAGTCATCTACCACAAAGAAGAGCGTCGCGTTCGAGCATCCTTCAACCACCGAAGTGGCGCCAGCAACGACAGAGCAAGGCACGTCTCCTGCTGCTCACTGTGTTTCAATAGCTGACTGTATGACAGATGCTGCGGAAGAGCCTTTGTTTCCAGCCAAGAAGAAGTCTGCCAAGAAAATACTCAAGGACACGACTGATGCAGACAACGATGCCGCAGAAGAGAAACCTGCAGATGACGGGGAACTCGATTTTTCAAGTCTGAAAAAGAAGAAAAAGAAGCGTGTCATCGAAGATCAAGTCGCTGCTCTGGACGCACAACTTGAGGAAGCTGGAGTAGTGGACGATAAAGAAGACGTTGAGGCCGAAGATCCATTCAAGGAAGAGGGCGAGACTGCTGCCAAGGAAGAAGATGAGGAGGAAGCATGGCTCAAGTCTGATCGGGATTACACATATGAAGAGGTATCTCAGCCCCTGTGCTTGTCGCTGATGATAGCTATTACATCGTGTGTTCCGAATTCTCCGTGAAAACAATCCTTCCCTTGGTCTCGGCAAGAAAGTCACTCTCCCTCCCCCCCTTGTCTACCGAGAAGGTTCCAAGCGAACCATCTTCGCAAATATCAACGACCAAGCAACCCGTCTTCATCGTCCCCTAGACCATTTCAAGGACTACCTATTTGCGGAACTCGGAACGAACGGCAGTGTTGATGCATCCCACCGACTTATTCTCAAGGGAAGATTCCAACAAAAACAACTCGAGAATGTCGTTCGGCGTTATATTCACGAATATGTCACTTGCAAGACTTGTAAGAGTCCTGACACTTTGCTTGCCAAGGAAAATCGGGTTTGGTTCATTGCTTGTGAAAGTTGCGGGAGTAAGAGGTCTGTGTCGGCGATTAAGACTGGTTTCCAGGCTCAAACTACGGTATCTACTTGTGTTCATGGGGGTCTAATTTTTAGAAACGAAAGATTTTGCGAAATCAAGCTGCTGGTTGAGATGTCTTGTCATTTACATAGCAGGATAGTGCATTATATATCATTAAATGGAATATGCGTTGAAGGACCCTTCTGTT
>Ga0302179_10002395_pt1 | contig 10962 bp, 15 predicted proteins | sample I_Palsa_E3_1_FD_198788 | JGI IMG/M metagenome (GOLD analysis project Ga0302179, IMG submission 198788) | Peat permafrost microbial communities from Stordalen Mire near Abisko, Sweden - I_Palsa_E3_1 | ecosystem: Environmental > Terrestrial > Soil > Palsa > Peat permafrost | place: Sweden...
TTTATGGAACGGTAAGCGCCTTACCTCGTAGGGAGGCGCCTAAAAGAATCCGCGAACATCAACATCTGACGTTCACCAAGATGCACTTTTTAAGACGAAAAAGTCAGTCACTAATCCGACCAAGGGATTTATTCAGTCTTAAGGCCCTATGAATGACCTTCTTGCAATAAGCTCTGACATCTATGCTTACTGCGTGTCCTTTGAATCCATCCCGTTGCAGGCGGCCATGCATCTGACGCGCATTTTAGGATCGACGCCTGGGTTAGGTTTCCTTCATCTTTGTTGTCATCACCAAGCGCCATTGTACCGTGGAAATTTCGAGTTCCTGAATCCGCGCGGCGATGCCATCCCAGCGCCTCATCCGCAGGCAATCCCTGGCCCAACGCCTATCCTCGTACCCTCAAGATCTCCTTCTCTCCCTGAACGAGACATACGAGCTCCTTGAATGGGACGCCCTTTCCGATACGTTGTCCATCCCAATCGGCATTGTCCTGAACGCCATATATCTTCTTGCGCGACTTGATCACCAAGGCCATTCAAGTTCGTATCGCGACAAGGATATTTTCACAGGGAGTCGTGTTAGGGATTCGGGTGTGTTTATTGGCAAAAGCGGTGGGATTCATACTCTTGTAGGACCACCTCTGTTTCCTTTTGCATGCGATTCGGGGATGAGGGCTTATGGTAGTTGTATTTGTTCTCTTGGGGACTGGTGGGGTTTAGTATTGCGAACGGGGTGTATTGTTTTACTAAACGAAAGAATTATCGCGCTTTCAATTCAAAGCCAAATGTAGTGATCCTCCAAGCAATGTGGGCTTGTTTAACGGTAGAATGAACCTGCGACGCCGAACGCGAGGAGAGTTACGATTGATTCGCCCGTGACTTATTCTCCGGGATTCTTTTCTTCTTTGACGTATGGATCTCGTGATGCTTGGGTTGATGTAGACAAACTTTACGTCCTGCGACGCCGACGTTCTCAGACGATGGGGGCAAGGGACAGGCATGGCAATTGACAATTTGGGACCCCACCACATTCTCCCTCAATACCTTCTGGTATGTCTCTGTCCTTGCCTTTTATTGACAGCAGTTGGTTTTCACCATTACATTTGCTCATCATGGAGTATATTGCACCAGTCTCTGTTTTCGCAACAATCTGCATTCTGATCCTCAACACCGCCCAAGTACCTCCATCCCACAAACCCACGTCTAACATAGTTATCCCTTCTAATAACCTACTCCACCACCCAACAAAAAGACAAAACAACGCTATACGCCCAAGTCCTCTCGGAATACAACACAAAGTTTATCGAACCACGCATCTCAGTCCGAAAACGAGATATCGGAACCTCAACACCCACGTCAACGACCCCTCAAGACTCGCCCCTCTCGGAGGCAGGGACAGTCGAGGCCGCGACGCCCTCTTATGGCGCCAGTGGAGCCACGTTGGCTTCCTTTCGACGGAAATACGGGCCCGTGGAACATACCCCGTTGAGACCGCAGAGTCATAGTATGGGGATACAGCATCAGACGCCCTTTACACCACGACCGATGATGAAGAATTCGGCGACCTCGTCGTTCGATCTTTGGAATGCCGGAGGAAGTGATTTTCCTTCTCCGCAGAAAAGACAAGCTAGTCCGGCAAAAACAATGTACCCCCCCTCTCTCTTGTGTCGTTAACGTATCTTCTCTGATGCTCGATTTTTTGGTTCGGGAAAAGCTAACGATTAGGTCGAAGAGTATTTCTACGCCCGCGTTTCCGAGACCAATGAGTAGAGGACCTACGTTTGTGAATAATTCGCCCATTAGGCCGGCGGTCAAGAAGAGACATTCTGGGGGTGAAACAGAGGACGGAGTGCCTGGGATCAGCAGATGGTGAATGTTCCGAGGAGAAGGAAAACGATGTGAGGCAACTTTATTTTGGGCATTCGATTGGGATTCTGTGCATAGCTATGTAGTTTCTTTTGTGGCGGTGAGAACATTGTTCGTTATGCATATGGTGTTGGTTGTGATATGGCCTCCTTCTAATCACAGCAATATAATCAATACCAATTTCAAGAACGCGCCTTCATCTCACAACAATATAACATACAAGGACAGAAGATCTGGAATAACATTTGAGAGCATCAATATCTGCGACTATGGTGTATGCAATCTCTTTCGCAAAAAAGCATAGACAACCAAAGAACAAAAGTATGGAATAGAATAGTCTTCCTCATCCCATCTATGAACAGCCGAAACGCCGGCTGAAATGACCATACCAAAAGGTATCAAGTAGTACGTACACTAACAAACAATGACTCGCTGAATCAAATCTTTAAAACGCCGGCATTCCCATATTACACATCCCCCTAGTCAACCATATAATAATCATCATCCTCGGTCCCCTCATCCTCAGTATCCATCTCCTCCTCCTCATCTTCCTCCTCCTCCCCAGCAGGAACATATTCCACGAAACATCTCGCTACGAAATCCTTCGATCGAGGCAACGCATAAGGATCAAAAGGATACCAGTCCTTTGGAGCCTGTGCCTCATCGTCTGGATTGTCGTCCTTGGTAATTGCATTCACGGAGTGAATGGTGACCATTTCGCCGTTTGCGTCTGATTCGATGCGACGTGTCTTGGGACCATGTTCGTGGGCGAGAAATCCTGCTACCATGCCCTTGCGCGCGTTCTCTTTGAGTATCGAATGGACGAAGATATGCTGCAAATCATAGGATCTCTGAGCAAACTCTTGCGCAACGTCGAGTGAAATATGCTACTCGTTAGTCTCTCCGAAGATAAAAGCAAAGTACAGCCAAGGGATTTAATGGCGACCAGGCCATCCTTTGAATGACATTTAACTGAGGCAACCATATATGTTCTCCGCTCTCCTCGTCAATAGTCTGTAACTCTCTCCAGCGGAAACAATATATATAAATGACCGCCTGAAATACTGCATAAACACCATCTAATCCTTTATTCCCCGCGACACCACCGGGTAGAAACTTGCCCTGCGCAGTGATAGGCATATCCTCGAGCACTCGAGATAGATATACACATAACATTTCGACGACCGTTTTGATGGTATCGGAGGTGAGGGATTTAGCTCGCGCGACGTAACTTGCTAAATATGCGGATGAAGCTCTTCGGCCGATGTTTGAGATTGTGGGGTCCAAAGACCGCTCGATTAAGAGGCCGAGGAATTTATCGAGAAAGAGCGGGTGGGATTGAGAGGTTTTGAAGACGAGGAATTGGGCGTGGCGCGAGTGGTATGTCGCAAGGATATGGAGGAGGAAGGTACTTAGTAAAGAATCGAAGAGTTGTTCTGCTTCGAGGGAGGGATCCGAGTCGGTCGGGAATAATGGTTCGAGGTACTTGAATAGAGTGGTCATTAATGCATCGAGGGTGGTTATAGTGTCGCGAAGGGTTGTTAGAGAGGTATTAGTGTCCAAGATACCAGAAGATGTTTCTGTTGCGTCGTCGATATTGGCGGGTTCCGTGTTGATATCATTTTCGGAGGAATACTCCATGCCCTCAAATTGACTCCAAAGGAGCTCCTCTTCAAGATCATCGTCCAATCTATCCAACTCAAACTGAATTTGAACCTATTATCAGAAGAGTTTAGATCCGGACATACATCAATTTGCACAGCTCTTTGCACACAGAGAGACAAAATCTCTCCCTTGAGATTCTCGGCATAGTGACCCATGCGAATGAGATTGAAGACATATGAGATTTGTTCTCTACGGTCGGCAGTTGGATGAGGAAACGATTCTCGGATTAGTCGATGGAGAATGCTACTTCCACTTGGCACAACGTCGAGTAAATGTTGGATAGCCCAATGTGCATTTAATTGCAGGTCCGTGCGCATTGCATTTGGCGAGGGGGCTGTCTCTGCAAGTTCGGCAAGGAGCTGTTTGAGCATCATCGGGAGGTAAGTCGTCTGAGCCGTAGCCAATGAGCACAGGAACTGGACATACACCTGTAATAGTGCAGGTGGATACGCAAGCCAGTTTAGCGATACTATTGCCCTCACAAGGGACGTGAACTGCGGCGCCTCCAGTCGGCTACAAATTAGGCTTAACTCATGAGTTGGCAGATACGTTACAAAGTGTGTCAGCGCAGTAAGATACTGACTCAACTCAATAGCAGACGAGTCCGGAGAAGTGAATTTGGCACACAACTCATCATATTTCGACGAACTCCCCGATATTCGATCATTGATAGCAACCTTGACATTCGCCTTGTACAACTGTTTGGCCAAGTCCGGGTCACTTGCAGTCATGGCGTTCGCAGCCAACTTCTTTGACGGCGCAATAGTCGCAGAAGAATGCGACCGGGCCATTCCCGCTCGAAGATGTTGCTGGTTGAGGGAAACCATTTTGCAGCATGGACGAGAGGGTCGCAGAGGGCGAAGTGGAAAAGGGAAAATGATAAATTCCGTAAACTGTATACGGCCAGTCTGGACCTGAACTTTGGTGTGAAAGCTGCTGATTGGCTGGTGTGGACGCCGGATACTGCCGCCAATCGCGGTTGACTGCTTCGGGGGTTACTGGTATTAATGAACAGATCGGATATTTCAGAGATCTTGTATGTTCATACATATTGTGGTTCGCAAGCTGCCCGTTTTGCATGATGTCAATGCAAGGGGGATCTCGTGATAGCATGGAAAATGCACGGCAAATGCAACTGTCCTTGTCTCCTCTAGATTGTCCAAATAATGACTGACTTGACCAAGTGATCCATCCCATGTCCCTCGTCGGCAGAACCAAGAGACCAGGGTCTAGCGGATACCAACAATAGCGCTTCCGGTTCTAGAAACCATAAAAAAACTCTCTTTATACGAATCCCCAAAATGTCCGATTTCGCGGAAAGTTTCAAGGTTCGCCCCGAGCCTTGTCCCCCCTTGCATCAACGATCAGCAGACCTCCAACCTTTTTGAAAACACCTTATTTAACCTATCTGGTCCGTGTTAGACTTCCAACTCTATCCCCGCGAGCAGAAGGTTGGCAACATGGTAGAACGGATCGGCATGGCTTTGAGCAAAAGATAAGTTAGAGGATTAGGCTTTCGCATGTTTAATCTAGTTGTTGGATTACTATGCAAGTTCGCAGTAATTAACTCCAATGGGACTAGTAGGACTATCCTATCTGGGGGAGTCTAGGCTCGATATAAGCTATATCGATGGCTGGATAAGATGGGTTCGAGAATTTCGGGTCCTTGTAAATGCCTCAAACGGTAAATCGAATGACCGGGGAGACTAAACTCGGGAAAAGCGAAAGACGCCCATTTTATAAGGACCTGCAGGCAGATTGCAACTGAGGGAGGATCGTGGCCTGTTCATGCAGTCTGCAGATGTCGGATAATCCAACAACGTGGTGACAAAAGCCCGAAGTTTCCCTCGGTTGGCATAATCATTCCATTTGAAACGCCGGCTGTTTCTGCGCACATAGCATTGCGCAGCAAACTATTCTGAAACATGATTCTCATGGATAACGGCGCACCAAATAACCGAGCCTGCCGGTGCCTTGATGCTATGCGTGATTAGCGTCTCATATGTAGTCTCATACATCTCCTTTTATTCCGAAGTCAGAAAATTGACAGTGGAATTGGGTTGACAGGACATCTAGCTAAGCTGTCCCTCGTCAGAAGGGTTGTCATCTTCTCGGGATAGCTAGGCTAGTGAGCAACCCAGATCCCAAATAATCAAGATTTTCCAGTTTTCTCTGTCCCGCCAGACTGCCAGGATTGGATTCAACTTCGTCGCTCAGCGTCTTGGTGGGAGCACTCGTGCCATTGGCCATGAAAGGCCACCCAAAAAAATAAGGTTTTTAGCCACATTGCCCCTTGAGCCAATTGCAAGTGCTGGCTGCAGAGTGATATGAAATTAACGCAGCTCGGTGGGCGATGAATGTCGATGAACCAGCCTCCCTTTGTTCCGCTGCAAAGAAGCAGGAATCTGCAGAGGACACGCTCGTTTATTCCCGGTTGCTCCTCTCCATCCGATTCCGCACCACGCGACACGCAGAAGACCTGCCCACCTGTTCCCCCGCGGGTGGGATCCTTGATCCGATTGCGGATAGAGCCAATCTTCCGTCCGTCGTTACACCCCTGTCGTCAATGCAATTCAATCCGAGACGGCTCTTGTCAGCTTTCGACGTCCGGTCAAGAACACCGTTATTGCTCTAGCTCGTCAGAAGAAAGGTTCAGGGGACGCGTGCACGCAGCCTCAGTGGCCGTGTGCAAGGTTCGGCACATTCGTCACTCTCGTACTGAACAAACCTGCAGAAGCATGCAACCCAACCTTTTTCGCGCGCATGACCATATTGCCGGATTCGAAGCATGGCGCCCCCCACCATCCTACGCTATCTCCTCCGCCACAGGGCACCCAATCACTTGCCCCAATTTAGCAACTACTAGGTTCCGTGCGAGGAAATTACCTCCCCTCGACCAGATTTAAGGTTGCGGCACTAGTTACTTACGAGGCTTGGGCCTTGCGGTCACTTTCAATTTAGTACCTCCCTAGAGATGCGATTAACGGAACTACGCCCGTGCTCGGTTGGCATCCAAGTATATATAATAGTAGTATCCCAAGACCTCTCCCACCTCAGACCAGATCCGTCGCTCGTATGCTGAGAAGCCTCCTCGTTTCTTACAAATACCTTCAATCTTCGACAAGCTTCCGTCACAGTCCACAGGGCAATCACCTGACGTCCCCGAGGTACGGATTACACACCCGGCGTCCGGATATATAAAGGAATTTTCTCCGTCGGTGGCACCCTCATCTCAACTTCACCGCTCCTCGAATTCAAACTCCGTCATGGCAGCTACGATGCTCCATTTCCTCCCCCAAGCGCCTCACCAGCTCTGGCAGACCGCTGCCTCTCCCTTCATCCTCCCCATGTCGTGGCAAACCATGTACCAGCGTTGTCCCCGTTGCGGCGGCAGTGCCCCGAACGTCTGCGATGATGTCTGGCCCGAGAAATGGTGGGAAGACGACATGCTCGGCTTGATGTATCAGGGCCACATCCCTCCAACCCAGCGCGTTTCTCCCTGGGAAGCATACTACGCGGCCTTCAGAGTCCACTCTTCTCCTCCTTCGACGCCTCCTCTTCGCATCAATACAAAGTACCAACAACCCCACGAGGCTCACGTCGCCGCTCACCCTCCGATGACGCCGCCAACGACCCCAGGGGTAGCAAGATACTTCCCTCACGTCCACATGCAGAGGCCAGAGTCTCCTCCGAGCCCAATGGCGCAATACGCAAGACAAGGAACATGGAGGTCGGCCAACTCGTTTGACAATGCAAACGCTGTCCCCGCTCAGATCAATGATCCGAGTATGTCTCACTTCTATACGAAGTTGATGTTCTAGATCAAAAAATGGCACATAACATTCGTCGGCTCTTTGGCTGGTTATGACCGTTGTCATCAGATATTCCTCTGCCACACAAACCTTTGTTCATACTCCGATTTGTTGCTCGGGCATGATTGTTCACGGACACTATTTTACGCTGGCGTTCGGGAGGTGGGGAGTCTTGCTATCTCATCTGCAGTGGAGTTTTCTTTAGATTTTGTACTTTAGCAAGAATATCATTTTCAATTCAATAAAAGTTATCTTTTGCACTTGATTATTGTCCATTGTTGCAAGATCGTCTCCCACTTGCCCATCTGGAGAGTGATGGGCTGATTGATTGATAGTCTCTTACATCGCTGCATCTGTACCAGCCATGTTTGGGATCCGCCAAAACGGCCCGAGCGGTGACCGGCCACCGGCGCGCAAGGACTGTCCAAGTTGGATATGTATTGAGCTGTCAAGCCCATTGGCTCATCACATTCGGTCGGATCTCCACCGATGCCCCGGAGACACGCAAGGAAACGTCATTGCTCGTCGACAAAGCGGTCTGTGCGTGCGACATGCAGAATGGGTACGCGGCCATGCATGCATAAACACGTTGCACTAAAACCGCGTTGCACTAAAATCGCTTGATGATTATCGGCGTGCGCCTTCCGAAGAGGCTTTTCTTTCTCCCTCTCGACAGACAACGCAGGCATGCATATGGCGATTGATCATAGGACTCTTTCTCATCTCAGACATCAACCTGAGACCTTTACAACCATCAAAACCCACACGTCTCCGGAGAATGGGATTCACAGCCAGTTATGCTCCTTTTTTCTGCTGGACTTTCATGTCTGGCCCTAGTAGTAGGCCTGGGAGTCTCGCGGATCCAGGCTGTTTCTATCACTGCTTCAGATCTGCCTGAGTGCGCAGTTGAATGCTATGTCAACGCGGGAGCCAAAGTCGCCATCCCCATCACCGATTATGAAGGTCAATGTCGTTCGGGAGAATTTCAAGTAACTCTCCGTCAATGCGCCGAGAACACATGCAACAAGGAGGAATATGAATTTGTAACAGACGTTTGCGGAACAATAATTGATAGTAGACGGAGTTTCATGCGAAACAGTATTGTTCGGAGTTTGGAGTCGATCTCGATCATGTGCTCAAGGAGTATAAGGAGGTTGGTTCTCCGGAACCGCAGGAGCAGACCACGGGAGATGGAACACTTGCATCAAATGGTTCGGCAGGTAAGGCTCTTGGATCCAGTACCTGTTCGCTTTGCACGGCTTCCACGACTGCTGCAGCCGGAATAGTTGCATCGACAGCAACCACGACGATGACTGAAGCCAGTGCGAGTACCAGTGCTGCTGTAGAGAGCCCATCGGCTACCCCTTCTGGACCTTCTGGCGCCACAAGTGTGGGAAGTATAATGACGCTCAGAAGTTGGTTTGGGGTGCTTACTAGTTTGATAGTTGGCGCGGTATGCATTATGTAGGATCGAGATTCATTTATCCGACCATTGCGCCCATTGCGCTTATCAGAGGTCATTGCGCGCTTGTCTTTCAGTAAACGTTCAAGATCATTCTCAAAGATAAGATAGTACGAGTACATACATTATGCAATGTAATTACGTTAGTAATGGCCTCCGCAGCAACAATTGTACAGTTATTGATATCTCGCTATTCTTCGTCGTCATCGTCAACGATTCTTCGACGGCTTTTCCGCGGAGTTTCCTGTTTCTTGTCGTTATATGTTTGATCTGCCGTCTCTTCCTCTTCATCTTCCTCCTCCTCCTCCTCTTCCTCTTCCTCCTCTTCCTCGCTATCATGTCTCTTGCGGTTTTTGTACTTCTGGGCACCCTGAGCCTTAATCCTGGATAACCGCCCCCCTCTCTCCTCAATCTCCTCATCGTCACCAACGACAAATCCATCCCCCTCATCATCATATCGTCCCGCCCCAACCTGATGTTCCCCTCCCTCCTCCTCCTCCATGATCCGCTCACTCCGCATGCCGCCCCCAAACTTGACATTCGTCTGCCGTCTCTTGGCATCCAACTTCTTCCTACTCCTAATCTTATCCTCAATCATCTTCTCCGCGCGCCGTTTCATCATCTCCGGGTCCCCGTCGGGCTGAAACTCCTTCACCGTGCGCCGCTCAAGTTGAACCCCCTTGCCCATCTGTTTGGTCACGAGCCGCTTATGTGCCCCCGAGGCAGTGCTCGTGGGGACCATCTTCATGCCTGCATCGATCCGCTTGACCACCCGCAATAGACCCGCCTGGTCGTTTGATAGGGCCAGGAATTGTTGCTCCGCGCGGGGGACAGGGTTGATGGGCACGTCATACATCTCGGAGCCAAGGACAAGGGACATGCTGCCGTCGGACCACTTGAGGAAACGGGCGTTGGAGCGCGGACCATCGGGGGTTTTGCGATGGCGGATTGTCGAGAGGGGGTGTGTGAAGTGGTCGGACTCCGGACCTGGTAGTGGGGCTGAGGGATCATATGGATAGGGTGCTAGGTGGACGATTTTGGGAAGTTCAAGATGGTACATCTGGGAATGATTAGCAAGCATGGATTGGTGAGGGAGGAGTACCATTCCATCTGTCGGGGCGGGGTTGGGTAGATTTGGTAGCGAAATTTCTTGAATTACAGGAGCCCGTTTTCGTTGTCCTTTCACATCGTCTTCCTGCGCTATATCATCCCCCTCCCCCAACTCCTCCCCTTCCTCTTCCCTAGATCTACAAGTCAATACCCCTTTCAAATACCCAATCACCTCTTCCTGCTCTGTGACCCACGACCCTCTTCCTTCTCAGAAGCCTCCTCGTCGCCCGAAAAGAGTCCTTCACTACCGTCCTCAGCCTCATCGTCCTCATCATCCTTTACTGGCTGCGGAGTCGTCGCTTTGGGCCCGTTCAAGAAACCAGGATCGTCAATGTCCGGGAGATCATCCGAATCGTCGTCTTCGTCATCGATAATGCGCCGCGACTTTTTGCTTGGGGGTGTTTCTGTGGTCATTGTTGTAGCTAGCTACTCGGGGCGTTGTTGTCGAGGTTTTCTTTGATTGATTTAGTCGGTCGTGGCTATTTTGCTTGACTTTTGATTATTTTGCACGTGATTATGGCGTACTTTTGAGACATGCGTCTCAGACTCTCAGGGCTTTACATCAGATAGATGAGACGGGAGGATAGATTAAGAGAATAATCGCTCATGAATGGGGAGGAAGAGTGGATTCTCCTAGGAACTGCTTGGATCTCATGATATGACTTCATTTTGCGAATACCTCAGACAATGACCTTGGTATCTCAGCCGTACTATGTCATAAACTCCTCCAAAGAAGAGACAAGCGCCAACAAAGCATCCGTAGCATCTTGCCCCTTCTGTAGCTTGATCAACTCTTTCCCCCTCACAACCCATCTCTTTATCAAGTCCTTCAACTGCGCAACACCAGATTCTCCCTCCCTCTCCACCAAATTCAACAGGATCTCCATAGCCAGAAGCGAAGCTTCAGTTTGCACCGCACATCTCACTCCCTCAGCACTGAGTTTAAATCCATCCAACAACTTTTCCGGAAGATTCCGCACGCTCCGTTGTGTCATCAACAGCGGCTGATTCTGCACCAATATCCTGAAAACAATACAAATCTCCTTA
>Ga0302179_10002396_pt1 | contig 10962 bp, 13 predicted proteins | sample I_Palsa_E3_1_FD_198788 | JGI IMG/M metagenome (GOLD analysis project Ga0302179, IMG submission 198788) | Peat permafrost microbial communities from Stordalen Mire near Abisko, Sweden - I_Palsa_E3_1 | ecosystem: Environmental > Terrestrial > Soil > Palsa > Peat permafrost | place: Sweden...
TTCGCAGGATCCTCCAATAACTTCCCCTCTTTAATCCTCTGTTGATGTAACTCGATACACTTCGGGATGATCAAACCCTCGATCTCAATATCCTTCCCCTCGGTCCGTATCCAATTCTCATCCTTCTCCGTGACAAGGACAACCTCCGTCTTTCGCGTGCTGAGCATATTCCCAATGACCAATTGATGCTGATACTTGATCAACGAGTCTCTAGCCTTTTGGATCAGGATATTCGGATCGGTTTCCAACTACACTTATTAGCCTCAATGTGCTGGAAGGACACCTTGAAGCTTATGATTGTGGCGGTGGGGGCCCATTTTTGAACTAGATGGTGCAGGAATTTGGGGACTGGGTCCATTATGATGGTGAGTGAATTCCCCCCGCCCATGGATTGGATTTTGTGTTCCGACATGCGGGAGGGCGGGATGTGGAAATCGGATACTGCTGCGGCCAGGTAATATAATGCGGAAGCGCCCAAAGGCTGAAGACAATGCGCAAGTAGGCGCAATTGAAAAAGGTAGTCATGTACTGTCACGAAATCGAGTAACAATAGCAGATTGTCTTTCTTTGCCTTCCTGTCAGTTTACTCCCAGAAGGGTGTACCTGTTTGTACTTCCGTAGGAGAGGGAGCATACTCGCTGCATACTGAGGATCAACTATTATAAGCTCACAGACAAACAAGACTCTACCTTCAACACTTCCGTTCGTCCCTTCGACCATGAAATCCAAGAAACAGTTCGTCGTGTGACTGTAATGTCTCGAATATGGCAAAAGACTAAACTTCCTATGCAGAAATATCACCGCATATCCCTTCTCAATAAAATACTCCGCTAACAATCAACGCCCCTTCCCTCAAACGGCCTTACCCGAGCAAGATCCCCGGGTCCCGGCGCTGAAATTATCAATGAACCGCACCGTTTGATTCTACATTAGCCCTTCCCATAAGAAAGGAGATACCTCAAGAGGCACAGTACTCCCACCGCTAGTAACCAGCACAACCGGCCGATCCAGAATCTTCTGCTGTCGTATGAACACATCGGCCTTCGCTTTGACGAGATCGAGACCGTCGGGTCGGGTATGCGTTACGAAGAAGGGATCTTCCTCTTCGCCGGCAAAGGAGAAGGAGCCGTAGCGGTAGGTGTCGAGGCGGTGATGTGTACCGTTGAGAACTGTTTCACGTGGCGAGGACATGTTTCGTTGACTGTGTGCTGTGTGATGGCTTGACGTGACGCACAACGAGGTGGTGTATTGCGGTAGCGATGTGGATCTGCGGCTCGGCCGATTTTGTCCCTTTCGTCCGGCGGCGTAAAAAGGGACCGCTACTACTGGCCACAAATAATATCAGACGTTGGACGAGGATGGCATTTCACCTCAAATCCATTTGGTTCACAGAAGTCTTGAGACTCAGGGTTACAGTGGATAGAGATATGTTATTCAGGGACGTGAGATTACATCATACTATGACCGGTTATCCATAATCTATCCCGACTTCTCCGCAATTATTGGCCTTGAGACGCCATCCAGTTCAGATACGCTTCATGCAATTTCTTCTGCCCATCTCGATCCTTGATCAACTTTTTCCGCTTCCCCTTCGTAATCTCCGCCCCCTCCGCATCATGAGTCGGAACCCCCTTACAGTCAGAACATAATTTAACCAAGGAGTGGAGAACCTGATCATCCCATTGCGAGTACTCTTTAGTACGAAACATCTCAGAGGGAGCAACTTTCCCGCGTAGCAGTTTCTCTTCCGCGCGTCTTTTCTCTTCCTCTTGTCGCTTTAATTTTTCAGCAGCTTTATTCTGCGCGAGCTCCGAATCCGATGCACGTTTTTGGTCGCGCTCGGCGATTAGGCGCGCAGCATCTGCGAATCGGATAGTAGCGGCTCCGAAATCGGTATCGCTGACACTGACGCCCAACTCCAACATCGTCTCATCCCGGAATCGATCGCACTCGGTCAAAAATTCAGGGAAAGAAGCCTTCGATTCGACCAGTCGAGAGATGGAGGTCGTGAAATTCTGGATCCCGGCGACGTAGGGTGACAGGGCGACGTCGTGCGTTTTGAGGGTATCGAGATCCCAAGTCAGGGTATCGAGTGTTTCGACGGGGGATTTGGAGATGGCTTTTGTTCTTACTGCGTCGCGGTAACGGACTGCTTTTTTGATTGTAGGGAGGAGGACGTCAATGTCTTCGGCCCAGCCCAGTCTGCCTGGTGTGGTGGATCGTTCGAAGCCGAACGTAGCGAGGATGTTGCTGATCCAATTGGTTATATCAAGGAGGATGGAGTATGAGGACGATATAGTATTAACGTTGAACTCTTTGTTCAAGATGTTGAGGAGTTCGGAAATTGCGCTCATTGCTCCGCGTGTATTGAAGTTGTCTGCCAAGGCAAGATGTACGGCCTCCTTGGACTCTCGTAGCCTTGTATTAGCTCCATTGATTAAGGGAGGTACTTCTCCTGCAGAGTTTTCACAACAGGATCTTCATCCGACGGCGTTCCCTTGATATCTCCTGCTTCCACTTTCTCATGTATCAACTCGGCTTTTGAAAACCACACACAAAGCTTCTCCTCATGACTCTTCATCTCCTCCATAACATCATCCTTGAAATCCATCGGCCCATCCCACGCAGTCGTCAAAAACGCCAACCGTAACTGTCGCGGAGAATACCGTCCCAGGGCCTCTCGAATAGTAATGAAATTCTTCAGACTTTTACTCATCTTCTGTCCCTCGATCGATAAATGCCCTGTATGAAGAAAGTAGTTCACCCACTGTTGACAATCATGATACGCCTCCGATTGAGCTAGTTCGTTATCATGATGCGGAAACGCAAGATCAATGCCCCCGGAATGGATATCCATATTCGAACCAAATGCCTCTGAAGCCATCACCGAACACTCAATATGCCACCCTGGTCGTCCCTAACATTAGAAAAACTGTCATCTTGAAAGGGAATACCTCCCCCCATGGACTCTGCCAACGTGGCTCACCAGGTTTACTACTCTTCCATAACGCGAAATCAATATTACTCTTCTTTCCAGCTCCAATACTCAGACTTCCTTCTCCCTCGGCCAGCAATTTTTCTGTGTCGCCCGCGTTGTTGGGTTTCAATTTAGCGTATTGATGTCCGCTTGCTAGGAAATTGTGCACGTCAAAGTAGACGTCTCCTGATGGCGTAGCATACGCGAATCCCGCTAGAACGATTTTCTCGACAAATTCCACAATCTCAGGGACCACTTCCGAGACACGGATTACTTTCGTTGGTTTCAGGACGTTGAGTTGGGCCATATCGGTGTTGTAGTCGTTTTCCCAGAATGCAGTGAATTCTTGAAATATCGAAAGTTGGGTAAAATTGGCAGCTTGCTATTCCATCAGAGATGCGCGAGATGGCAGATTTACCTCTTTATCGAGAATGGGAAGCAATACATCTTTGACGTTGTCGAAATAAGTTTCGGGGTTCTTCTCCAGTATCCCCTTTCGTGCAGAATTAAGCGCGTTGAGATGCATACTGAATTTCTCGTCGGCTTTGGCTTCGGGGGATGCGTTTTGAGTAATATATGGTATGAGATCTTGATCCATCTGATATTTCTCAATGGCCTCGGGAGACAGGATTTTCTGGGCGTATATTTTCCAGGACTCTAGTACTTTATTCTCTACCTCTTGTATCCTCGGAGGCGACTTTAAGTATTCTTTCCAGAGATAATTCTGACGAGCGCGGATAATGATCTATTGTAAGCTCGAGTTGCGTGCGTAGGGACCTTGTCGTCGATGTCTGTGACGTTCTGAACAAAGTTTACTTGGTACCCGAAGTAACCCTGGAGTATTCGCCGAATGATGTCCATGGACACATATGTTCTAAATCAGCATAGTGGAGTAGAGCAGGTACCTAGCATGTCCAAGATGACTCGAGTCATACACGGCTAAAATTAGAAACGTCGCCAGCAGAGGATACTGGGTCCACAAGAATACCAAGTGACCTCCTTCGCATTGGCAGGTTTAAACACCTCCTAGCACGTTATATACCATCCCAAGCGCATTCCATACCTTTTCCTTGGAAAGCGAGTTTTTGACTCTGAGAGGAGCACCGTCCGCCAGCGCAAGAGGTCGAGTCACGCCATTTGGCGCCGATATACTGTGCTGTCGCAGAGACATTCTGAGACTTGGAGGGACTGTGTAATGAGACGCCGATACTGGAACTTGAAATAACTGCTGTGGCCACGAAAAAGCAACTCGTTTAGGTCCTAGATACTTTTTCGCGGAGGACAACAATATCCGCATGAACTCTCGCGCGTGCGATTGATCGTTCTAAAATTCCTGACACCGTCTTGTCCGTGGCGAAAAATTCCACCACGCGCAGAACAAGAGGCGAAACAAATCACCCGTCAACGAAATAGCGTCTTTCATCTCTTTTAGATAAACTAGTATTGAAAAAAATTCTATGCAGGCATGTTGAATACCGCTATGCACCTATTCCCGTTCCCACAAATCCCAAACATATTAATCGCAAGGACTAACTAACTAACTGACTGACTTTCTCGAGCTCTTAAAATACATAAATAACAGACACACACACAGGGTATGCGGACAAGGTGAGATGAAGTTGAGTCATCTCTCATCCACCTTTATTTCCTACGAGAGAACGATCTTCTTGGGTTGTTCCCAGGGGTAGGATTGGTTGGTGAAGTGGCCGTAAGAGGCGGTAGGGAGGTAGATTGGTCTTGCGAGGCCGAGTTCCTTAACTACACGATGTTAGCAAGTTTTTGGAGACGATGGAGGGGTTATTGATGGGAGGGGATGGAAGGGGGGAAGTGGTACCGAGAACACCAGGACGGAGGTCGAAGTTCTTGCGGACGATCTCAACAAGTTGGCTTGATGTGTACTTGCTCGTTCCGTAAGTCTCGATGAAGATGGAAAGAGGCTCCGCAACTCCGATGGCATAACTCAATTGGACCAGAGCGCGTCGGCAAAGCCCAGCCGTAACAAGCGACTTGGCAACCCAACGAGCAGCATACGCAGCCGAACGATCAACCTTGGAGTAATCCTAAAAGATTAGTCTACAAATCCCCAACAATTTGGTACCTTTCCAGAGAAAGCTCCTCCACCGTGAGCACCCCAGCCGCCGTAGGTGTCGACGATAATTTTACGACCAGTGACACCTGCGTCTCCCTGAGGTCCACCGATGACGAATCGGCCAGAGGGTTGGATATGGTAGATGGTGCGCTCGTCAAGGAAACCCTTGGGGATGACGGCCTTGATGATCTTTTCCAAGATTTGTTCACGGAGGTCTTCGGTGGTGATTTCCTCGGCGTGTTGAGTTGAGATGACGACGGTGTCTACCCTCAAGGGGATGAGATGGCCGGAGGGGTCTTGACGGTATTCAATGGTGACCTGTGTTTCTTCACGTTAGCGTGATTGCCAAGAGGGAATGGTACTGGAATCGGGACGAAGCCATGCCATTGAGCCGTCGCGGCGGCGAGCAGCCATTTCCTTGTTGAGATTGTGTGCCAAGAGGATAGTCATTGGCAACAACTCCGGGGTCTCATCGGTAGCATATCCAAACATGATACCCTACTCTTAGCCACGCGCCTTGGAAATCACAAATACCTGATCTCCAGCACCAAGATCCTCAAGAGAGCGTTGGACATGGACACCGTTGGCGATTTCAGGGGATTGTTGTTCGATAGCGACGAGGACATTGCAAGTCTTGTAATCAAACCCCTTGTCGCTGCTATCATATCCGATCTGCTTGATTGTCTGACGGATAATTTTCTGATAATCTAAAGAGGCCTTTGTTGTGATCTCGCCGAGCACCATGATCATTCCGGTCTTGGTGGCAGTTTCGCACGCAACCTTGGAAAAGGGATCTTCTGCAAGACATGCGTCGAGCTATTGTGGTTAGCGCGCGTCAATTCAGGTCGGGCGAAGGGGCAGTACAATGGCATCAGAAATTTGATCGCAAATTTTATCGGGGTGGCCTTCACCGACCGATTCTGCGGAAATTAGTGAAAATGAAGCATGCGCAGTGCGTACCGGACGTGAACAAGAAGGTTTCTCCTGCGGCGACCATGCTGGAAGAGTATTGCGACTGGGAACGAGCGAAGAATAGGAAGGCGGCGAGAGGGAAAAAAGTCTGAGCTGAGGCGTTGGTGCGTTGAGTGTGGGTGTGGGACAATATCAACAGCGCAGGGCGAAGAGGGGCTTGCCGGGAAAAATGGTGTCAGCGCGGACACGTCTGATTGGACACAAGCCCCACGGGAATCAAACTCGGGAGTCCGGGACTTGGAAAGCTCAGGTCACGTCAGCAAAAGAATCTGACCGGCTTACCGCAAGAGCGAACTTTTGTTGTTGGCGCGATGCAAGAGTACCAACAAACGTTTCTACAAGTGTCTCTGGACAACAGCATCCTCAAGTTTCGGAAAGATGGATTTGTTCTGAAATCTGGGAGGATTTCGCCCTACTTCTTCAATGCTGGTATGTTCAACACCGGTCGCCTACTTTCCGAGCTGTCGAATGCATATGCAAAAGCCCTCCTTGACCCTGCGAACGCATTTGACTTCGACGTCCTCTTCGGACCAGCATACAAAGGCATCCCACTTGCCGTCGCTACGTGCCAAGCTTTGTCAAACTTGGGTTCTGATGTGGAATACTCATTCAACCGGAAAGAAATTAAGGACCACGGCGAAGGCGGGAGTATTGTTGGCTCCGCCTTGAAAGGGAAGAAAGTTGTCATCATTGACGATGTAATCACATCTGGAAAGGCTATACGGGAAGCCGTAGATATAATCAACAATGAGGGAGGGATATTGACAGGGATACTGGTTGCAGTGGATCGACAGGAGCAAACGCAAGACTCTACATCCAGCGCAATTGACAGTTTGCGCGCGAATCTCGGTATCAACATTCGGGCCATAATCACTCTCTGTAATATAATCGACTTCACGCGAACCAGCCTCGATTCAGAGACTGTGCAACAGATGGAGGCTTACAGGAAAAAATATGGTGTCGAGAGCTAGATTAGTAGACGCGTAGAATATAGCATTGGTCTGTATATTAGAACATTGCGATGCCTATATGGCAGCGGAAGCCCATGTCGAGCTCACATTTCAATTATTGGAAGCGTTGAGTGACCTATTTGTCGGGTGGAATACCTATCCCGAAAAAGGTTTCCTCGTGGCGCTGTGCAGAAGATAGACGCTTCCAGACTGCCCAGATGTTAAGTTTCAGCAGGTCTTACACGAGTAAGATTTGACATTTTGCGTCTCCGACGCCCAGATCCTCATAAAGTCCATTATCCCATGTCTATGGTAACCCAACTTATCAAACTTTTGATAGCAACCCAAACCGAACAAACTCAACCGACCAACAACGCACCCAACTCATGGCCACTGAAACTGTGACAAATACCCGTTCGTATATATTACATCTGGCATCTCCTCAACTGCTGGAATTACTGGCGCAGCAAAAGGTTGCACACCAAGCGCGAGCATCTCATTCGCGATCTCAACTTCATTGTCCTGTACAATGGTTTCGTCCGGATCAAATTGCGGATCCAGCTGCAGTAGCTCGTTCTCCTCTTCATCTTCATTTTCCTGCCCAGAGGAAGGGAGGATGTAGTTTGCCATTGCTCCCCATCCTGTTCGACCAGGGATTCTTTGCCACATCCACTTTTGCATATCGCCTAACCACCGCTCACATCGTATAAACATTTTGACTCGGTTGCGCCATCCGAGACCTTGCTTCCAGGATCGATAGACGGCCTCCCAGTCCGTTTCCATGACCGTTCTGTCGATTTGTGACCATCGTGGAAGGGCGGGGATTCTTCTGTATGAGATCTGTGGTCTCCGAGAAGGACGGGGAATATGGGTCTCGTGTTGGAGGTGTTGGAATCCAGGATGGGAGGCTAGCAGAAGAAGAGAGAGCTCGTTTTCAGTCATGATGTCGAAGTGGTTCCTATAAGGTCGACATTCTGCGTGGAGGAAAGCAAGGAAGTGAATTCGGGGGAAGGAGTGGTGGTACTATCGTCAGCAAAAATAATGGGAACGATACCATTTGACGACATGTGGATCGCAGGTTTTGAAGAGACCGGACGTTGGCGTCTAATGTTGGAACGGGAGAACGTGGAGAAGTAGTCATGTCAAACCCCATGAGAAAGTCGGAAATCAAGTCGTGGACTTCAGGGGGCATGCGGAGGAAAGGCGGTAGTAAACGTGTAGGGGATAGGGGATTTCGCTGAGGTTGTTGAATTAGCATACTTTGCTCACAATGAACTTGATGAGGCCGGGACGGGTCTACCGCCAAATACTACCAGTTAGCTCACAAGCTCTCAATTGACGTAAACATTTGTTTCCGGATCAAGAGGATGCCAGTGTTCCCCCCATGGGGCCATCAACCGTGTTTTGCAATGGTCAGACGTTTTCAGTGAGAACCAATCCATGTTGACATCTCCATCATGCCAACTAGGCAGTAGTATCGACGCAACGACGTCACTGACCGTTGAAGTCGCATAGTTCATATACGTGACCTCATTGCAGCTCTCATACAAAATCCTCAAACAAGCCGAATGGAACGGCAACCTCGTCGCATCAATATCATCATTATAATGATGCAAAGTGCGCTTCGAAATAACGGCCCCCGCCACTCCAGTATCCTTTTGCATCAAATGCTCAAACTCAGGATCGAGAGGACTGATCGGCCGTTCTCTCCCTTTAGGAATATTGAACTCGATTGTCCTCCATCCATCCAAATCATCCGATTCGGGCGAATGACTGATCCTTCCCTCAATACTTGGCACCCAATCTACCTCCGAGACGACATTTCTTTTCGGCAATTCCAAATTGTACTCATCCTGGAAGACATTATCGCGCAGGCGGTGCAAATCCCACTCCAGGTGCGACGGTAGCAGCAGACGCCATGTGTCGAGCCAGTCGAGGTCGGAGGAGCGGATGCGGCACTGCGGATTGGACAGATGGGGAGCGAGTTTCGGGCGAAGGAGACGGCTGGAGGGGCCCTGGCAGAAGGAGCAGATGAGGTATTCTACGTTGGCCATCAGCAGCTCATGGGGGGCTTGTTCAGTCGGCTCTCGTCTCGTTGCGGCTCCTCTTGATTTGACCTTTCGCACATGTAAATAAATATGTACTGTAAATGACATTTTGATCAGACCTGATATACGTTACTGTAGACCCTGTCAGATGAGGCGTAGCTCACTCGTCTATTATGTGGAAATGCGCCGCTATATCCAGCTGAGTGAGACGCGCACATTGTCTTGAGGCGCACATTGTCTTGAGGAGCGCATTCTAGTGAGACGAGCACTTTCCTTCCTTCCTTTATCGCTATATATAGCTGTGGATTAATCCTGTATTTGAATTGAAGAAGTTCTTGATCGCACACCTATTCTTCATATTAAACTGTCCATCACACATTGTGCAGCTATACATATCAAGAGACAGTCCCCGAAAAAACATAATTGACTAGAAAAGGCTATTATATCTAGATTTGGGTATCCTTAAAAGAGTAGTACATAGGCGTAACATAGACGTCAGATAGATCTACTACTCCTCATTCTTAGTCACTGCTGCCTTGAACCGTTCCAGGCATCGTTCCCTAAACACATCTTAGCTCCGACTTTGAATAGAGGTACCTAGCAAACTTATGCTCCACGATCGTTCTCGGGTACCCTAACTTCTCAAACTCCTCCTTCGTGCACTTCTCATGCGGAACATGAATCTTCGAATAATCCACCCCCTCCAACTCCCTAACATACCGCCTAATATACTCCCCCCTGGGATCAAACTTCGCACTCTGCGTCCAAGGATTAAATATCCTAAACCACGGACTGGCATCATTCCCACTCCCCACAGACCATTGCCACCCTCCATTATTCGAAGCAAAATCCCCATCAATCAAATGTTGCATGAAATACCGTTCCCCTAGGCGCCAGTACACGAGTAGATGCTTTGAGAGGAATGAGGCCGTGATCATTCTACAGCGATTGTGCATCCAGCCTACGGTGTTGAGTTGACGCATCGCGGCGTCAACGATAGGCACCCCCGTGCGGCCTTGGCACCACGCTTGGAAGGCTTCGTCGTTGGATTCCCATTCGATTCTATCGTATTCTGGTTTGTAGCTTTTGTTCCTGCACACATGTGGCCATGCCCCTAGAACGTCTATTATAAGTCCCTATGAAGGAATAGGTTCATACGACGATAGAAGTCTCTCCACGCGACTTCGCTGATCCAGCTCACGATCCCGTCTTTGCCCTTATCAAGAGATCTCGAGGTATTACTTGCCCGTGCAAGACGGATACATGCTCTCGCGCTAATAGTCCCTTGACTTAGATGTACAGACATACACGAACTGGCATCTAACCCCGGTTCAGATCGATGGAGCGCGTAATCCGAGATCTTCTCTCGACAGAACTTTTCCAATCTTTCCTGAGCCGCGTGTTCTCCTGCAGGCCACAACGAGGCAAAGCGTTTTTGATCGTTTTCGGAGATGGCATGGGATAATGGTGCGGGTGGAATATTCTGGAGAAAGAGATGCGGAAAAGCTTGCTTGATCGAAGGAGGGTTGTTGCTTGGTTTGGGGGAGCTAAATAGATATGCATCATTGCCTTGAACGAGGGGAATCCATTTTCGTAGCCATGGTGAATAAACTGACATCGGCTTGCCTTGCTATTTTATTAGAGGAGAGAATGACTGGAAGTACTCCAGAGACAATTTTTCCCGGCTCAACTACGCATTGATCGTGCGAATAAGTAACCCGTATTTGTGGTCCCTCCGCGGCTCTTAGAAGTCGTTCGTCCCGATCAAGTTCGTCAATCTCATATTCGATATTGGCATACAACTCCGTAGCCTGCCATTCCTTCATCAACTCCACAATCCTAGACGGAATCTCCTTCCTGGGGTCCACGACCTCAATATGCAACGGAATATCCAACTCCCGCAAATCCATCTGAAGCACCTTCAAC
>Ga0302179_10002397_pt1 | contig 10957 bp, 10 predicted proteins | sample I_Palsa_E3_1_FD_198788 | JGI IMG/M metagenome (GOLD analysis project Ga0302179, IMG submission 198788) | Peat permafrost microbial communities from Stordalen Mire near Abisko, Sweden - I_Palsa_E3_1 | ecosystem: Environmental > Terrestrial > Soil > Palsa > Peat permafrost | place: Sweden...
ATTCAGCTTTCACTCTTGCGAGCAAAAGACCATGGTGGTCTATCTTGTGAGATCGTTCGGACTAATGCCCGAATCCGTTTCTCACGACTGGCACGTTCAACCTAGTTGTCAAAGACCGAATCGCGATCCGCCTAAGCGGTGCGAATTCAGTCCAGGCGATTTTGCCGAAGCAAAACCGACTGTCCTCGAAACTTTACAAACATACAGGCGCGGCGTAATCCCGTCAATGATCGCTTCCCACAGAATTTCCAGATGATTTCCACATCGGGAATGGGGCAGGAGCGGGAGAGCTGCCGACGAACAGCAGGTTCCTCACGATAAAGCCGTTCGGAATGACAAGGCTTTGAAGGGGAAGTCTGGGTCGGGCGCTCACGAACACGCGCAACAGTATGGCCTTCCGTTCGGGTAAAACGCCACTTTCGGCGCACGCCGATTACGGAAGACAAGAAATTGAGAAAAGATCCCTTTGGAGGTCCTTGCTTTGAAGGTACCCTTCGGAAACCGTGTTGCTTTTCCGAATGAAGTCCCGTGGCCGGGACGATTGAGAGCTTTCTTTACTTGCTCTCTTAAAAACTTAGATGCCGGACAAGCCCGAGAGATGCAAACAATACGACCGGCTAGCCACACCACTGCTCTCGGTGAATTGTTTATAGCAGATGAATGTAAGAAAGCGCAAGTAGCAATTGAAGAAATTGTTTTTGGGGTTTCCAACTCTGGTTACGTCTAGCACCCACTGCAAGAATCGGCCAGATAGCCGCCGATCATCTGCGATGTGAGATAGCCGCGGTCGGCTGTCCCAACGTGCATCGGTTTGGAGCGTTTCCACTCCCGCTCAGTCGCCCGAGCCGGTTAGGGTCGCCTTCACTGTAGCAGAAGTGCCGTTGACTTCCACTCCCAATGTGCCAGGGTAGGATCCATCTTCTTTGGGCTTGAACGTGACGGTTATAGTGCAACTCGCGCCGACGGCGAGAGAAGACGGGCAATTGTTGCTCTGGGTGTAGACGGTGGGCGTGACGGCGATCTGCGTAATCGTCATGATTTGGTCGGAATCGTTGGCAAGGGTGACCGGTGCGGTGCGGGAATTTCCGACGGCGACGCCGCCGAAGTTGATGGAAGCGGGATAGAGGGCCGCACCATCGTTCGTGAATTCATAGGCTCCGTTGTGCCAGGCTGTGGTTCCCGTCGGCCGGAGGATAGGGACTCGGGCCGGCCAAATGACGGTGTGATTCGCGGAGTTGAGTCCGACTCCGAGGGTCGTATCGCTGATGCAAGCTGCTCCTGCTGCTGCGCTAGTTGCAGCGATGGTGGAGCACAGTGAACTTTGGTTCGGCCCAGTTCCCACAGTGCCCGCGGCAGCCGAATCAAGCGGCGCGAACGGATAGGTTTCGTTGAAATTCAGGTTCCCATTGCCGTCTTTATAAACTGGGAAGCAGATCTGGATACCGCCGTAATTCGTGGTGGTGATGTTGCTGCAGGTAACTGAGGTGTTTGGGCTGGAAGTGTATTTGCCTCCCCAGCCCGATTCCTCCACAATCGTGGCTCCGTCCATATCGTTGGTTACGCCGAAATTGTTGTAGTCGAAGGCAGTAGCGCTGTTGCGGAGTTCGACGCACAGGCCCTGCGGTGTGGGATCGATGCCGCACTCTTGCGTGTTCTGGAAGTAGGTATAAGTGCCGCCGTAACCCGCGCCGCTGAAAGAACTGACGGCCTCGCCGTTGCCCTGATAATCGTTGGTGAAGACGTTGTTGAAAATATAGATTGAGGCGCGATCCTGCTCCATTTCCAGCGTTTCCGCATTCGCGTTGGTGCAGTCGACCCAATTGTTGTAGATCAACTCGACGAAGGACGCGGGATTCGTACCCCAGACATGAATGCAGTTGCCATGCGGCTCATTGGGGGGCGGAATAAACGTCGTGACCGGGTTCAAAATCCTGTTGTCGTGGATTGTCAGGATGTCGATGTTCGAGACCGCGCCCACAAAACCGTTGATGTAATTCTGGTAAATATTAGCGGCATAGACAGCATCGCAGCAGTTTGCGGACCCGTCCCGGTTGTCAAAGACGTTGTTATAAGCGCTGGACCCCGAGTCGTTGGGAAGCCAAACGATTGCGCTGTCGGCCGCTTCATCATTGCAGACCGTCGAATTGTTGCAGTTGGTGATGTTGTGGAAATAAGAATTTTCTACCTGCCAGTTGGTATCCGATCCAGAATAGAACTGGTAGGTGGAGAGGTAGGTGCAAGCAACAGGGTCGCTGTCACTGCAGCTATTCGTGCCGGTCCACCATAACCCGGTCATCTCAATGTTGTCAAAGATAAGGTAGCTGGCGTGGTCGGCTTGGTCAGTCAGCATCCCGAGGGTTGCGGAATTGTAGCCCCCGCTGCCGCCGCCGCTAAAGATGGGCCGCGCCCACGCGCTGCCGGAATACCAGCCGGGGTCATAGCCAATGTAGTTGGGCGCTCCGTTCTGTCCGCCGTGGGGCACGTTGGCCGGCCAGTTCGTCGAGCCTTGCGTGACCCCGCCCTTGAAGATGAATCCCGTACCAGCGGCAGGTGTAGGGCTGTGCGCGCCAGATGCGGCGCCATACGGAACGCTCTTCCATGCCGCCGATTCCGAAGCGCCAGAGTTTGAGTCGGACCCGCCCACCGAGTCGATGAAATAGAAGTGAGTCACCCCGCTTGGAATGTTCGCCGGACACGCCCCAGCTACAAAATTCGCGCAAGTTCCCTGCCCGAAGGCCGGGACACTCATTAGGGCCGCGAGTGTCACCGGCAAGAGGAGCAGCTTTTTCATGCTTTTGCGCGAGCTCGTTGCGGGCAGTGGGATCGATGGAGATGCACAACAGGCTGAGGTGCTGGCGAAACGGTGCATGGGGCGGCTCCCCGGCGGTAGGTTGAGTTCTGGCGCACGCGTTGAAATTTCATTCTTGGATTGCAGCGGCGGGCAATCCCTCATAGGCCGCAAGTTTTTCACTGGCGCGAAGGTTTGTCAATAGAGGAGGATATCGGGCTGGGATGGATGGCGGCGAAGAAACTCGATTTGGTCGGGGGTTGTAGGGGATGCCGTTGTGGTCGATGACTCTTTTCCTTGTGAGGCTTCGAAAAGCGAGAAAGGAAGCCGGATGACCCAGCTAGAGGTGGCTGGACAATTGTCGCGTCCTCAATCTTTCGTGTCAAAGTGCGAATCTGGCGAGCGGAGGGTGGATATCATCGAACTGGAGCAATTCGCCGCGCTATATCGGAAGAATATTAGTTTTTTTGTCCGTGGTCGTTCCGTCCCGACCGACTCAACACGTGCCTCAGATCTATCGCACATCAGTAGGTGCCAGGCATCAGCAAATGCCAGGCTTCTTTGTATTTTGCGTATTTGGAGTTTTGGCGGTGGGGGGTTAGGAGGATGTCGGGTTGGTTGTTGGTGGCGGCTAGCGGGATTATGTAGAAGACTTGGGCGGGGATTTATCCCTCGGCTTCGCTCGGGACAGGCTCCGATGGCGAAGAAGTCGATTTGGTCGGGGGTGTAGGGGATGCCGTTGCGGTCGATTACGCAGCGGTAGGTGTTTTTCTCGCGGCGCTGGAGGGTGCATTTGACCCATTCGTCGCTGTCGCTCTCAGGGCAGGCTCTGGATGCGGAGGAAGTGGCCTTGGTGGTCCCTTCGGTCGCTGTCGCTCTCTCAGGGCAGGCTAAACGAGGTCGTAGGGGGCGTTGTCTCCGTAGGGCTTGGAGAGGATCAGGCCTAGTTCTATGGCGCGGAGGATGACGTGGAGTTCGGCCCATTCTCCGCGGAGTTTGGGGTGGTGGATGTAGTGTGTGCGATTTGGCATGGTGGTTCCTTTGGTGTATTTTGTTGGGTTGTTCGGGCGGCTGAAGCCGCTGTTCATTTTTGGGGGCTTTACGCGGCGCTGAAGCGCCGCTCTTCCACGTCGCTGCATTCCTTGGCGATGTGTCTGGGCAATAAAAAACGCGACCCGGGGGGCCGCGTTGCTTATTTCGACTCTAAGACCAGTATATCATGCAGCAATGGGTGAACCCGCCATGTTTCCCGGAAATATATTTGGAGCAGAATCATGGGGATGAGGGGATTTGTGTGGTTTTTGCCACTTGACAGGAAATTGGCGGAATCGGATCAGAGTCAAAATCTTTCACTTTTCGCATTTAAAATTCCCACCCTTCGGCTTCGCTCAGGGCAGGCCTTTCTCGCGAAAGACGCGAGAAATGGGGCATCCCATTTTGGGTGCGCGCAGGCAAAGAACGGGGAAATGGGATATTCCATTTTTGGGTGGGCGCTGGAGGTAACAAATGCCCACGGTCTCTTAGCTGTTGATCGGCAGCTTCGATCTTTACTTTAGTTGCTTGAGTTGTTTGAGTCCGTGGGCACGCGTTCGTTGTGGCGCAGTGCTATGGGATTTCGGGATGTCAGATATCGTTTGGGGATTGGTTGGGATCTTTGTCGCGTTCGCGAATGGCGTCGCGGCGAGCGTCAAGTTCTTTGAGGAGTTGATCCAGAAGCTGCGACAGGCGCTTTGGGTCGTTCTCGGTTGCGACCAATTCACAGAGCTTTCTCCAGCGGTTGTCATCAACGCGCAAGTTCTCTCGAGTTGTCATGGGGATTCCTTAAGGCAAGGACATTGCCAAAGAGCGAGGCGCGGGTTCCACAAAGGACCAACTGCAAAAGATTCCTACAGAAGGGTTTAGCTTTGCACCCTGAGAACCCGGGGCGAGAGGGCTGTACGAAGATATTGCTCGATTGGCGGACGGGGTTTCATGGACCAATGGTTTTTTTATTGAACCGGCGGTCGTGCAGCGGATAAAGAAAGCGATAGGGATGCGATCCAAACGCGCGATTCATTGGGTCGCAAAAAACGCGACCCCTCGCGCGGATCGCCCAGATTCCCTCGGCAGGCTCGGGACAGGCTCTTCACTGCGCAAAAAACGCTTGTTCAGGATGACAATCAAACCGGACGAAGGCTTTCGTTGACTTGGGGATTTTTGCCACGTAAGATTCGCCTACTCTATTAAGGAGGCGGGATGCAGCTTCGCCTGGAGAGCCGTCCGGTTGGGGAGGTGTTGATCGTTCAATGCCACGGAAGGATCGTGGCGGGGAACGAAGTGTTTACGTTGCATTCTCAGGTTGGGGATTCGGTGGAGAAATATGGCGACGTGGTGCTGCAGCTGGATCAGGTGGAGTTCGTTGACAGCAGCGGGTTGGGAGCGCTGGTGCGGCTGATGCGGGCGGCGCGATTGAAGGGCGGAGATCTGAAACTTAGCGGGCTGCAGCCGCGCATCCGCAAAATGCTGGAGCTGACCAGCTTGCTCGCGCAATTTGAGACTTATGAGTCGGTGGAAGAGGCGATCACGGCGGCTTATTTGGGCTCGCGCTATTCGCGGGGAAAGGCCGGGGACGCGCGTCCGCGGATGCTTTGCGTGTTCGAATCGATCGATGTGTGCACGTTCCTGCGGGAAGTGTTGTGCGGGGCCGGCTACAATGCGCTCACTACTTTGAGCATCAACGACGCGCGAATCCTGTTGAAGGCTACGAAGGCAAAGCTGGTCGTGTTGTCTTCGCGTTTTCAAGCGGTACACGGCAAGCCTACGCAGAAGATGCTGGAGGAAATTGATCCAGCGGTTTCGGTTGTGATTCTAGATGAGAACTTTGCCACGCAGGATCCGGCTGAGGCGGCGGAGAAGCTGCTGAGCAGCGTGGGCAGCCGGTTTGCCGCTCCCAATTAATGTGGAGGGCTTAGTTTTACGCTCGTGAGTGCAAGCCGGGTAATGGCACTTTTGTACCTCCGCTCCCTGTCCATTAGGGTCTTTCCATCTTTCCGGCGGCGCGCCACAATAACTTCCGTACTGCAAACCGGACCCTCTGACATGGAAAACGCCCTCGGTACTGCCCCAGCCCGAACGCCCGCATCGCCAGCCAAGAAGACGGCAGCTCGGGTTGCTTTGGTCGACTTGAAAGAATCTTCCAGATTTCTGCTCAACGAATGTTTCCGCCAGTTCGGCATTGAAACCGTGCTCGTGTCATCGAGCGCGGCGGAGCGCTTGCGTCAGGAAAAATTTGAAGCGTGCGTACTGCCGCTGGCGCCCGGCGCTGAGGCGGTGATGGAAGCTGCGCGTACGTCCCCTTCGAACAGCCGGGTTGTGCTGTATGGCTTGGGCGGGAGCGCGCAGGAGGCCATGCGTTATTCGAAGTATGGGATCAATGCAATGTTCCAGGAACCGCTGGAGCGTCCGGCGGCGATGAAGCTGGTGCGCGCTACGCACATGCTGGTGCTGCACGAATTCCGGAGGTACACGCGCATCCCGATTATGACCGAGGTGACTGTGGTCAGCCACGATGGGCATCGCCTTTGCGCTTCGAGCATTGAGATCAGTTCTGGCGGCATGTCGTTGAAGAGCGCTGAGGATATGCCCGCTGGAACGAATGTGGACGTTTCGTTTTCGCTGCTGACGCTGCCGCGCGTGGGCGTTCGCGGGGTGGTGACGTGGCGCAAGAGCAAATCTTTTGGAATCCACTTCGACGCCGCCGATGATCGCAGGCACAGAGTGAAAGAGTGGATCGACGCTTATCTGGAAAGCTAACAGTCTGATCAGCCGCGAAAACCTCCTGCCTCAGTTTGGCATCTCATGCCCGCCAGTATTCTGGCGGCTCAGCGATCCTGCTCTCGCTGGCCAAAGTTCGTCCTAGGAGTAAATTCGTGCCCATCAAAATGCATTCCGCGAAGTCAGATTTTCGAGTACTGCCTGTTCCAGAGTGCGCGAGCCCGAGACGCTGGACTCCCTACGCACTGGGATTTGCCATTGGCGTTATCACGATTCTGGCCGTGCGCATTCCGGCTCAAGCTCAGAGCTACAGCGACAATGTAATCTACAGTTTTCCCGGCGGATCGGGCGGAACTGAGCCCGTGTTCTCAGGGGTCGTACAGGATAAAGCGGGAAACTTCTACGGCACCACTTACGCTGGTGGGGCGTACAAGTATGGGATCGTTTTTAAAGTGGACGCCTCGGGAAACGAAACCGTCCTGCACAGCTTTGGACAGGGGAAGGACGGGCGAACTCCTTATGGCGGACTGGTGATTGACTCTGCGGGTCGCTTATTTGGGGCTACTAACGCAGGCGGAATCTGGAGCCAGAACTGCACGGCAGGTTGCGGAATTGTGTATGAAATCGAACCTGACGGTCAGGAAAAACTGTTGCATGCATTTGCTGGTGGATCGGACGGCGCGTCCCCGTATGGAAGTTTGACTCGCGATGCGGCGGGAAATTTGTACGGCACTACCGAAATGGGTGGCGTGTCCGGCTGGGGCGCCATCTATAAGATTGACGCCAACGGCACCGAGACGATTCTGTACAGCTTTCCGGGACAGCCTGGTGCCCAATTTCCGCAGGCGGGAGTGATTCTTGACGCAGCAGGCAATCTCTACGGCACGACGACGTCTGGCGGAACTTACAACTACGGATCGGTATTCGAGTTCAGCGCAGCGGGCCAGATGACGCTGCTCTACAGCTTTCTCAGCGGAGCGGATGGAGAGGCTCCCGATGCTCCGCTGTTTCGAGCTGCGAACGGCGATCTTTATGGAACTACGTTCGAGGGCGGCAACGGGGAGGGAACTGTTTTTAAATTAGACGTGAGCGGCAAGGAGACGGTGGTGCATCCCTTCGGCGATTTTCAGAATGATGGAATTTATCCTGAGTCGCCGTTGGCATCTGACTCGCGGGGAAACTTGTATGGGACAACGATTCAGGGAGGGCCGGGCGGAATTTACGGAGGAGTCGCTTACCAGATCAATGCGCAGGGTGTGTATTCCGTCGTTTACGACTTTGGGGTTCAGCCGAATGGCACGGGACCGAATGGACCTTTGCTTCTGGGGTCGAATGGTAACTTTTATGGGACTACGGCCTCGGGCGGAACAGCCAATAGTGGAACGGTGTATGAATTGATTCCCTAGATTGGATTTGGTTAGACAGGGTCACTTTGACCGGACGCTTCGCGCGTCCGGCTTTTTTTTTGCACGGATAGAGAGGTTGCGAAAAACGCGTTGGCAATGCGGGCCGGGGCCACCGTGGCTAAAGCCCGACTTGATTTCAGACGCTTTCGCGGCGCTGAAGCGCCGCTCTTCCACGGCACCGCATGCGTTTATGGGCTTTTCCGCGGTCTCCTTGTGACCTCTTCCGCGGTCTCTAATGACGTGTATGGTTGAAGCCGCTCGACCGCCCGTTACAATATCCTCGTGACTGAAGTTGGCACTCACGAAACACCCGCCGCGGTGGAAGCTTTGTCCGATCCCCGGCGCTTCACGCTTCGGCAGCGAATCCTTCTGCGGATAATTATTTTTGTTGGAAATGGGTTCATCCGGCTGATCGGGCCGACGTTGCGCGTTTGCGTTTCACGCGAAGAGGGCGCGCAGGAAAGCGTGGGGCAGCGGCCGCTGATTATTTCTTTCTGGCACGCCTGCATTATTCCGGCGACTTATTTTTTTCGTGATTGCGGAATTCGCGTGATGAGCAGCAACAGTTACGACGGGGAATATATGGGACGGATCATTGGGAAGTTTGGATTCGTCGCGGTGAAGGGATCGAGCAGCCGCAACGCGGTGCGGGCGCTGCTCGGATTGCGCCGGGCTTTGCAGCAGGGCTGGGCCGTCGCTTTTACTCTGGATGGTCCGCGCGGCCCGCGTTACCAAGTGAAGCCGGGGCCGGTGGCGCTGGCGCGCTCGTCTGGCGTGGCTTTGACTATGTTTCATATTGCGGTGGAGAAGGCTTGGGTTCTTCATACGTGGGACCGGCTGATTATTCCGAAGCCGTTTTCGCGCGTGCTGATGCGGTTTGGAAAACTTATTGCGGTGCCGGCGGGCGCGCGCGAGGAAGAGATTGAGCGCTATCAACGGGAGCTGCAGGGTTCGCTTGACCGGGTGAGAGTATTTGCCGAGGCGAATGTGAGTAAGGTGGGCGCGGCGGAATTTCCTGTTTACAACCGAACCTGAAGCGTCTGCTCTCCTGGCCACCCGTTGACTTCGACCGTCGATAACCAGTAAATTTCTGACACTGCGATTTCGCGTTCTTTGAAATGTCCTTCGGTTTGCGCGTCTTTGCCTTGTGGCGAAGACAGGGAAGCGGGTGCAATTCCCGTGCTGCCGCGCAACTGTAAGCGAGAAAAATCGCGGGCGTCCACTGGAGAAATTCCGGGAAGGCCGTCCGCAAGAAGTCGGATGGCGTTAGCAAATTCCGCATGACTGAATGCTGAATGCTGATTGCTGACTGCTGTTTCACCATCCTCACTCGCAAAGCCAGGAGACCGGCGTGAACCGTCCACCTTAACCCCTTTCGCGTGAAAAGGAGGATGGTTATGCGCGCACTCGGCGCCTTGTTCTTGGTTTTCGTTGCTCTTGCGGCAGCATCCGCTGCCGATCTCAAAGTCAAAGTGGTTGATCCTCAATCGGCTGCCGTTGGCGGCGCGCAGGTTTCTCTGTTTGAAAAAGGGAGAGACGTTGCTGCAGGAGTTGCGCGTACTTCTGCGGAGGGAGTTGCCGACTTCGGCGATTTCGCGCCCGCTAGCTACAAGGTTCGAGTGCTGGCCGCGGGATTCGCGCTGCAGGCGACGGACATTGAGGTCAGTTCTCATGACGCGGCAAATTTTTTTACGATCCAACTTCATCTTGCCACTGCGTCGGAAACCGTGGTGGTGACAGCGACTCGAACTCCGTTGCCTGCGGAGGATTCCGGCGCGAGCGTTTCTACTTTGGAGAACGCACAGCTCGAGACCATGCAGCCGATTGCGGCGGATGATGCGGTGCGCTTTCTTCCTGGGGCCGTGATCAACACTGCGGGTCAGCGCGGAGGAATCTCGTCTCTGTTTGTGCGCGGCGGCGAATCTACTTACAACAAAATCATAGTCGATGGCGTGGCCGTGGATAATCCGGGCGAGACGTTTGACTTCGGCACATTGCCGCTGACGCAGGCGGACCGCGTGGAATTTCTGCGGGGCACGCAGAGCACGCTGTACGGGTCGGATGCGATGACCAGCGTTGTGCAGGTGTGGACGCGGACGGGAAGCACTTCCGTTCCCGAGCTGCGCTTCGGCGCCGATGGAGGGAATTTTGGGACGGCCAGCGGTGAGGCATCTTTGGCTGGCGTGCGCGCAGGCTTCGACTACAACCTGTTCGGCAATCAATTTAATAGCAGCGGGCTGGGCGTCAACGATGCTTATTCGGATTCGTTGGCGGGCGCGAATCTTGGCATGGCTCTTACAGATCATGCAGCGCTGCGGCTGCACCTTCGTCACTCGAATAGTTATACCGGATTGCCCGGCGAGTGGAATTTTAATGGCAACGATCCGGTGATCACGCCGTATTCGGCGGAGGGTACGCTGTTGCCGCCGGGGCTTCTGCAGCCTGATCCTGTCGAGTCGGCGCATCTGAATAGTTTGCTCGGCAGCGTGGAGCTTACGGTGTCGCAGCCTTCGGGATGGCAACACCGCTTGACTGGGTTCGATTATCTCTACCGTTATACGGACAACAATCCGAATACGGATCCGAGTGTCGCTCCTTACACTTATGACAGTTTTCCCGACACTTACGAAACTCATGTGAACCGCGTCGGAGTCGAATATCAGGGAGATTATTCGGAGCGGACATCGGCTCATTTCGCCGCGCACAGTACGTTTGGATATCGCATTGAAAATGAGACTGGCGTGGTGAGCGATATGGATTTTCCTCCTGCGGCTTCGGGGCAGCGGCTGGATCAGGATGCTTATTTGCAACAGCAGATTACGTGGGGCAGGCTCACGGCGATCGCGGGCGGGCGTTTTGTGCACAGCAGCGCATACGGCAACATCGGAGTGCCGCGGGTTGCGCTTACTCTGTTGGCATTTCGCGGAGGGGAATTATTTTCTGGGACGCGCCTGCGTTTTTCTTATGCCGTCGGGTATATGGAGCCGGCGCTGTATCAGGCCTTTGGCGA
>Ga0302179_10002399_pt1 | contig 10952 bp, 13 predicted proteins | sample I_Palsa_E3_1_FD_198788 | JGI IMG/M metagenome (GOLD analysis project Ga0302179, IMG submission 198788) | Peat permafrost microbial communities from Stordalen Mire near Abisko, Sweden - I_Palsa_E3_1 | ecosystem: Environmental > Terrestrial > Soil > Palsa > Peat permafrost | place: Sweden...
GGTTGTCATTGACCGGACACAATGGGGTATCCGTTACAGATCAGGAAAGTTTTACGATAATCTGGCTGATCAGGCTGTTTCTGACGAAATAGAAATCCATATGAAAATTGTAGCAAAAAAATGAATAACTCAACCTGCATTTAGCTAAGGCGAAATCCTTAAGTAATCAAAGGAAATTATGAAATACGCAAACGTATACGTATATGCTTTGTTCCTGCTGTTTGTTTTAACACCTCCTGTGGACAAAACCAAGCAAACCCTCCACAAGATAAGTTCAGTAGAGAACACAATGGCCACTCCCAGTCTCAAATTAAAGAGTTGGCTACCTCCAAGGTGCCTATGGGTCAGGTTCGGCATATAAAGCAAGCCAGAAACGGAGACATCTTGATTGCTGCAACAGTGAGTGGTGTTTCTCGATACGATGGAAAATCGTTCACTAATATCACAAGCAGTAAAATAGGTTGGCGGAGATTCTGGGATGTTCTGGAAGATCGACGTGGAAATATTTGGTTCGCTTCTCTTGATTCAGGCGTTTATTATTACAATGGGAAAACCTTTCGACATTTTACAACCAGGGAGGGACTTGCTAATAATGGGGTTATGTGTATTTACGAAGATAAAGCCGGCATTATTTGGTTCGGCACAGGAGTCGGACTAACCCGCTACGATGGAAAATCTTTTCAAAATTTTGCAACTAAAGAAGGACTTTCCAATAATGAAGTTACTACCATCATAGAAGACAAAACTGGAAAATTATGGTTTGGCACAAGAGGCGATGCTTGTTTTTATGACGGAAAAACATTTACCGTTTTCAAAAACAAAGACGGTAAACCTTTTTACAACGTTTGGGCGATCATAGAAGATCAAAAAGGCAATGTTTGGTTCGGTGCGACGATAATAGAAGATAAAAGAGGCGATACGTCTTTTGTTTCAGGTGGCCTTTGGCGCTATGACGGCAGTACCTATACTAAGGTATCGCAGAGGGGGGCTTATGCTATAATCGAAGATAAAAAAGGAAACATCTGGACTACTGGTAGCGTAAATCCTGCTGGTGGGAGGGTCTGGGCACTTTCCCGTTATGATCAAAAGTCCTTGTACAATAAAAAGCCCGCAGTAACCGAAATAATGTCAATAAATGGAACGGGAATGCTTTGTGGGATTTTGGAAGCTACCGATGGAAGTATTTGGTTTGGAGCTTTGGGACCTGAGAGTGGCGTGTATCGTTATGATGGAAAGACCATCACGGACTTTAAAAATAAAGAGGGCCAGAAATAATGTGTATTGCTGATTTTAAATCATTCAGCCTGGAACTGGTGTGCTCGACCAAACTTGTCACAGAGTTAGGGCAATTGAACAATTCTTTCAAAGCATTATTCTGACTCTTCATCCATAATCGATTGAATAACAATTAAAAGAGCCATCAAGAGTTCAAACGAAGTCCAATTCCCGCTACCGGCATTGAAGGCTCAATCAATTTCTTTGGCATAAATTTCTAATTTGGCTAAAACACATGTCACTGAGTAAGTTTCTGGATTTTGTCATTGTGCGGCTGCCATTAGGTCCGGAAGACTGCCGACTATTTTACGATCTTGATTTTGTTCGAGGATCAGGGATGTATTCGTCTCGCCGAACTCTTCCTATTTTACGATGAGGGCTGCCAGGCGCTGGCTGGAAGAGGTCGCTAACTTAAGCAGGACGCTGTAGTTACCAATTCAGATCGTCGAGTACTTTATTTATTTAAGGTTTTGCTCATAACAACGATTAAAATGAAGGAAATTTTTATTGAATTCCCCCGAAAATAAGGCGATTTTTCGGGTTACCTCCACTATTTTCGGTGATGAAATTGATCTTTAACGATGACGGAATTTAAATTTGATGGAACGGGAATATGAAATATAGAATTGTGCTATGGCTGTTATGTTGTGCCTTTTGCGGTCGGTCGCAGCCGGAGCCCGCACATATACCCTCCGACTCTGCAGTGGCAGAAATCCGGAGTTACACGCTGAGGCCAGGGACGAGAGACTCTTTCCATCGGCTTGTGCTGGACTATTCGCTGCCCATGTTGAAGCGATGGAATATTGGGGTACTCGGCTACGGGCCTTCTTTACAGGAAGATAGCAGTTATTACCTGGTGAGGGTGTATCCGAGCCTGGAAGCGCGTCAGCGATCGGAAGACGCCTTTTACGGAAGTGATGAATGGAAGAAGGGGCCCCGGGAGGCGATTGTGAGCCGGATCATCAACTATACTACGGTGATCATGCCGGTGGATTCGTTGCTTCGTCTTGTTGAAAACGCAAAAATCATGATAGAAATGGAAACCCGAACGCAGGACAGTGCCGAGCTCAGTGCTCTGAACCGTCAGTTTATTGAAAATTTTATTCGACAGGATACTGTGCATCACAATGAGATCATCCATCGTGATTTTGTCTGTATACACGGCGATGGCAATATCCTTGGCCGGGAGGAATATATGAAGGGATGGGCGACGGGCTATACGCGTGGCGGCTATACCGATTTTTCTTATTCTGACGAGGTCATCCGCATCTTCGGGAATTTTGCATTGGTGCGCTCGAAAACCACATATACAAAAAAACTTGGGGATAAGTTGGTGAAAGGCAATACCGTCTATACGGATACCTATGTAAAGGAAAACCATCATTGGAAATGTATTCAGGCGCAGATCACGCCAGTCACTGAAAAATAAAGTTTACAGGTGATGGATGGTCGTCGTTATGGGGTCGTCTTCATTGTCAACTCGATACGCCTTAATAGTCTGGGCCGGCAATTTTACAGACTGCACCACTCTAATAGAAACCGAATGAATATACAGACTAAACTAACCATCCTATTTTTTTGTATTTTGAAACTAACTCTTCATTTAATTGCAGATAGCCATTCTGGCTTTCAGAGCGATGAATTTTTGTATATTGAATCGGGTCGCCATCTTGCTTTTGGATATATGGAATTACCGCCGTTGACGGGGTTGTTAGCCTTTATCCAAAACCTGTTCCATTCCCATTCCGTTTTCGTTTATCATATTTTTCCGCATATTGCAATGCTGCTCATTGTTATTTATGTGGGCAAAATAACTGTAGAACTCGGCGGTAGAAACATAGCGGTATTTATTACATTATTTTGTCTTTTGATTGCACCGGGATTTGAAGGGTCTCAACAACCATTTGAACCTGTTGTTTTCAATCAATTGTTTTGGGTACTTTGCTTTTATCAACTCACAAGGTTTGTAAAACACGGCAATGGAAAATATTTATGGCATTTGACTCTATTCACCGCTCTATTTTTTCTGACTAAATATGACGCATTATTCTTCGGTTTTGGTTTATTGTCTTTATTGTTCTTTGGGAAAACAAGGGTTGCGTTAATCGCAGGTAAATATTGGCAATGTTTGATTATCTCATTTTTGATTTTATTGCCGAACATTATTTGGCAATATGCAAATGATTGGCCTGCACTACAAATGTTTCATCGCCTGTATGAAACCCAGTTGGATGATTTGGCACCGATGCACGTACTGCGAGATTTATTTTTATCCGTTAATCCGATTGCTTTTATTCTGATGCTGCCCGCTTTTGTTTTTATGTTTGTCAATAAAAGTAATAAAAGCCTTTATTTACCGCTTGCCTGTTCAATTTTATTATCCGCAGTATTTCTCACTTATAGTAAAGGGAAAGCCTATTATTTCTTTCCGATTGTTCTTACCATACTTCCATTCTGCGGTATCTTTTGGGAGGGACTCTTACTACCGAAAAGGAAATGGTTATTATATCCTCTGAGCTTTATTTTATTAATCGGCGCAGTATTGATTCCTTTCGGAATGCCTGTCTATTCTTTTCCTCATTATCTTAATTCGGTTTTTAAATACTCCGCAAAAGAAAAGAAAAACGGAAAAGTCGTACTTCCAATACAAGAATATAATGCAAAAGAAAAATGGAAAACGATGATGCAACAATTGCAATTTGTATATGATAGCCTACCCGAAAATGAAAAAAAGAATTGCTTAATCTGGGGGAAACATTATTCGCAAGCAGGAGCAGTTGAATTGTTTAAAGACGAATATAGACTTCCAAATGCCTTTTCATATCACGGAAGTTTTTATACCTGGGCGCCTACGGACAAAATGCCCGAAACGGTTATTGCTTTTTGCTATAACGATACGGATGATGATTTTTTTTATCCTTTTTTTGAAGAAGTAACTCCAGTAAGAAAAATCTACAGCGACTATGCAAGTAGCGAAGGCTGGGTTGTGCAAACAATTTTCATTTGCCATAAACCAAAACAGAGCTTTGATAAAATGAAGGAATTGTTTAAGAAAAGAATATTTGAATAAAAACGGCACATGAGATACTACTATATCGATGACACGTGGTATGCACTAACCAAAGATAACGCCGCCCAAAAGAATATACTGTCAACAGTTCATTAAGATTTCACATTAATTCGATAAAATAATCCCTGACGATTTTCAACAATGGAAATTACAAACAGTGCAATTACAGACATAAACGAAATTTTCAAGCTCTATGAAATTGCCAGAAATTATCAAAAGGCCAAGGGGTCTGTTATTTGGCCAGACTTTGACAGGAGGCTTATCGAAACGGAGGTTGCCGAAAATCGGCAATGGAAAATGATCATTGACACCAGAATTGCCTGCGTCTGGGCAATAACATTCAGTGATCCGCAGATTTGGGAGGAACGTAATATTGACCCTTCTGTATATATTCACAGAATAGCTACGAACCCGGAATGTAGGGGCATGAACCTCGTAGATGCGATCGTAAAATGGGCACAAGAATATGCAAAATTGAATGGGAAGAAATATATCAGATTGGATACTGTTAGTGAAAACCGGGGACTGATCAACCATTACCAGAAATGTGGTTTTGATTTTTTAGGTCTCGTGAAATTAAAGGATACGGATGGCCTGCCTGCACATTATCACAATGCGATAGTAAGCCTGTTTGAAATGAAAATCCCGCCTTAAATAAGGCCCTATCGCCGATGCGGGGAATGTAGGACCTGGTGCTGTCCTGCATCCTTTAAAAGGCGACTTGAAAGGATATTGGTCTGTGATCATCACAGGTAACTATAGGATTATTTTTAGATTTGAAAATGGGAATGCTCACCTGGTAGATTACCTTGATTAAGTATTTTCATCATTCATAATCAAGGCAAAGAAATTGAACAGCGACTCAAGGTGTTCAAACGAAGTCCCATTCTGGCTACACCTAAAAGGGCCGCTTTAAAAGCGGTCCTTTTTTATTGTGGTACGGCCCTTACACAGATCCTTTGAGTGCCCCAACCCCCTTACATACAACCAACTCACCAACGGAAACCCGGTATAGTAGATAGTTATCATAACTAGTGCGATAACTCCTCCGGGTGCTACGGGATCTTTATCAAAAGTGTGAATCAACAACTGCCGCCCTATACTTTTATCCTGAGAAAACAATACCATGCTGGCAAAATCAATCCCGTAATGCAGGGCAAAAGGTAGATAAATAGATCGCGTCCTGATAAATGCCAATGCCCAGATATATCCCGCTATACCGGTCATTAGAAATACAATTACCATCTGGCCCGGCTGCCCCCATAACTCCCAGGAAAACCAATGGTAGATGCCAAACGCCACCCCGGAGATCAGTATCGCCCATTGCGGACCCACCCTTCGGGCAAGAATGTACAGCAGTGCCCCAGTGAAAATCAGATTTTCGTATGCAACCGACCGGAAAACATAGGCTGCGGCCTCAAAAAAATCTGTAACGGTGTAATTGGGATTGACGCGATAGGGGTTTTTAGTCAGAAAAGCCAGGCTCCATTGCAGTAGGATGACATAGGCTATGGGTATTAGCAGTCCCAACGTAAATTGGATAATCCGCTGCCGGTTGGGTTTCCATCCCATCGCCTCCAGGCTTTTCTTTTCAACTAATTTTAAGAGCATCCAGGAAAGCAGTAATTCAACAATTAATCCGATCATATTCATTTCATTTAGCAGGAACCAAAACTATTACCTTTGAAAGGCATATCCTTGCGTCAAATGCATCTGACGTAAGAGTGACGTTCAACTGTCATATGTAGCTTATGAATAAAGAGCAACTGGCCCAGCTCGTCAGGGAAAAAAGGACCGCAAAAGGCATTACGCAGCAGGAACTTGCGGATATGGCAGGTATTAGTCTTCGCTCTGTCCAGCGGATCGAGAACGGCGAGGTTCTGCCCAGAAGCTACACATTGCGGGTGATAGCGGAAAAGTTGGGTTTCGATATTGCCCCGACGATAGAAGACAGTATAACCCCGGAAGAGGAAGAAGGTGCAGACCAGACAAATGCAGTCCCGGTAATGGCTCAGGCAGCGCAGGCAAAGTATCTTCCTACCCGGCCAGGCATGAACAGACCGCGCAAACTCATCCTGACATTCGGCATCGGCTTAATCATGCTCATGGGCACAGCAGCCTACATCTCCCAATCGGCCCACTTTCCAGAAACAGATTTTGAACGCTTCCTACTCTGGGGCGGAGTGATCTCGGTCTATACATTTATACTTTATAGGTTGTGGAAATAATGAAACATGCTCAACTATAGGCTCTGGTTAAACCTACAGCGAAATTACGATCTATGGCAGGCTGGGTCGAAAATCAAGGTAACACATATCCGGTCTCTCCGGACAAAAGAACAAAGGGCACATAAGGTCCATTAGAAGCTTTACCCCTTCCCTCCAATTCAGATTAAACATTTTCTTCATTCATAATCAGTTCAAAGATATTTAATAGCGACCGAAGGTGTTCAAACGTAGTCCCATTCCCGCTACAAACATTGATTTTTAGCTTATTATAAAATAGGTTATTCTTTTGAATAACCTATTTTGTTTAAAATCAAGATCTTATAACTCGAAAAGGTTCAACTCCCGTACTGGCATACAACGGTACTTGGTTTGAACTCCTCACGCCTTCGATATCCGCCCGCTTCTCTTAATGAAAAAACAGATGGTTTGATTTTCATAATTTTGTCAAATGGCAACACTAAGCATATCCAGAGTTCCGGAATCAATTACAAAGGATCTAAAGTTGAAAGGGTTTAAGATACACGCATTACCAGAAACCGCAAATCTATCAGTTGCTCATGGCAGGCGCGATTTTTATAAAATGGGCTTGATAACCGGCAATATGACTGTTTACTATGGTGATAAGCTATTAGAAATAAATGATACCGTTCTGTTTTTTGTCAATCCAAATATTCCTCATTCTATTGTTCGTACTTCTAAAAAGAGAAAAGGTTATGCATGTCTTTTTACCGAAGGTTTTATTGCAAGCAGAGAACGAAAAGAGATCTTGCAAAATTCCCCGTTATTTAGGTCTGATGGAACGCCAGTAATTCAGCTTAACAAAGAACAGGCTGAATTTATGACCTCTATTTTTCAAAAAATGGTCTCTGTACACAGCAGTAATTACCATCATAAGGACGAATTGCTCAAGAACTGTATAGAACTCATTATTCACGAAGCATTAAGAATTCAGCCGCCACAAAATGGACCGCAATACAAAAACGCTGCCACTAGAATAGCCTATTTGTTTATGGAATTATTAGAAAGGCAATTTCCCATAGATAACACAGAACAGCCGCTCAGGCTAAGGACGGCCCAAGGCTTTGCCGGAAGCCTTGCAGTACATATAAACTATCTTAACCGCTCCGTAAAAGAAGTTACCGGCAAACCAACTACTGTACACATAGCAGAACGTATTGCCGCAGAAGCAAAAGCTCTTTTACTTTATACCGATTGGAGTGTGTCAGACATTGCCTATGCTCTGGGGTTCGAATATCCAACCTATTTTAATAACTATTTTAAACGGATAACCGGTACTACTCCCAACTCCCTCAGAAAAGGAAAGGTTTGAAAGTCATACTTTTCAGTTTGATTCTCGTTAACAGCCACTGTCTTATTAACCCGAGTTTTGCATCATGAATTTTAAATAAAAGCAATCATGAAAAAAATTTTAATTACAGGTGCTACCGGAAAAGTAGGCAGCAGATTTGTTTCACGCATTTTAGCAAAGAGCTATGACATTCGTATATTAGTGCGTGATGCTGCGAAAGCATCGGCATTAGCTGAGCTCGGTGCCGAAGTTGTTATAGGCGATTTAAATAATGCAGATACTTTGCCTCATGCCGTAAAAGATATCGATGCGGTTATACACATAGCTGCATTCTTCCGTAGCTTTACTGATAATGAAGGCATTATAAAGACAAATCATGCAGGAACCGTAGCGCTTGCCAATGCATCAATGGCGGCAGGTGTAAAAAGGTTTATTTTCACTAGCACCGGCAATGTATATGGATCAGGCTACCAACATCCTGCCAAAGAAGATGATCCGGTTAACATTAATGATCCCAGGGCATACTCGTCCAGCAAAATTGCAGCGGAGCAAGAACTCATTTCCCTTCATAAAAGCAAGGGCTTTGATGTGCGTGTACTTCGTTTAGGTTTTGTGTATGGGGATAGAGACCCTCACATAGAAGAGATAATACCTCTGCTGAAAAGAATGAAACGTCACTCCGGGTCAAGGATGCATATGGTACATCATCTGGATGTTTCCCAGGCTTTAATTTTACTGCTTCATACCGATGGACTGAATGGAGAGATATTCAACGTGGCAGATGATGCGCCTATTACCTTGTATGAACTTGCTGATTCTGTTGGACAGGTAACTGATGCCTTTGACCCTATGGAAGGGCCATTAACTGATCCATTTGAAGGTATTTTGGATATTTCAAAACTCAGGAACACGACCGGCTTCAGGCCACTTGTGCCAAGTTATTATGTGGCACGTGATCTGGATATTTTGTAAATAATCTATAAGTATCCTCTATTAGTCCCCCGACCCGCTACCAAGTCTTCCTAGCGCGTCTGTTATCTGGTTCTCCCCGATAGCCAGCCAGGTATAGTAATTTTTACTTCCTTTTAAGATAGATACAAGGTCTTGGCTCATGCAATCAAATATATTTCTTTTGCTTCGCTTACCGGGGCAGGCATTTTATTGATTATTGTCACAATATATAATTGGCTCAATAACTGCCAATAACGCATGAAGGTGTTCAAACGAAGTCCCATTCCCGCTACAAACATTGATTTTTAGGTCATTAGAGAATAGGTTATTCAAATGAGTAACCTATTTTATTTAATATCAATATTTTACAAGACAAAAAGGTTCAACTCCCATTCTAGCGGGAAGTGGGAATTGGCTTGAACACTTCTCCATCTAAATTTTCTATTTCTTCTTTAATAATAATTTCAGCTATAATCGCAGACAGTATATCTAATAGCTGCTTTTCTTGATCGTTTACTGCGCTTTCCGGCTTAATGAGTTGCTTTTTTATTCCTGTGATCTTATTTCTTACCAATCTGTAAAACAGCTTGCAATTTTTCTAAAGCGTCTTGATGTTTATTAACGGGCATTTGTTCCAGGTTTGACATTTTCCACCGAACAGAAGGAAGATTGCTAATTTCTTCCGGATTTTGTAATCCAAGTAATCGCCAGTCGGGTGATTTCGCTTTAAAAGATAAAAGAAATTTTCTTTCATCGGCTGTCAGGCCTTCATGTATTTCGGTGATCAATCGTTCGCGAACTTCTTCCAACTCCCTTCTCGCTGCTTGAACCCCTCTGACCCCATCCCTAAAGTCGCACCAGTTCCGGCGGCTATTTATCTCTAGCCCTTTCCTTCTTGTGTTAACATGGGGACGCCTGCTTGTTCCAGTGCTTTAATGTCCCGATAAATTGTCCTAACGCTTACACCATATTTTTTAGAAACTTCGGCTGCGGTCAGAATTCTTTTGGACTGCAATTGCGTTAACAAAGCAATCAATCTTGAAAGTCTTGAAGTTTCTTTGTCTGACATGATTTCTTTTGTCTTTTTATTGTTGTTCGCTGTCGCTTGTCAACATTACTGCCAATGTTCGGGGCTTTATACTCAGCAGGGTATTCGTAGAATGTCCTTTGCGGAACAGAAGACGAATTACTTCCACATTAACCTATCCGTATGGTTTCGTGAAACGTCCAAAGTGTTGTCTTGAAACGTCCAACCTCGTAAATAGCTAATCGGCGGTCTTAAAGCTTAATTAAATTAACCGCCGAAAATACTCCTTTTGCCTGTTGATATTTACTGCCGACAGCTAACGAGCCCAGGTCGATAGGGGCATAACCTATAGCCGATATTAGTTCGCTGACCTTAGCCTTCGCTTCCTGGTCATCACCGGAAATAAACAGCACCCGGTGGCCTTTTCCAACAACGGAATCCTCTGCCAGATCCTTGTTAACAAGCGTATTAAAAGCTTTTACCAAACGCGCCCCCGGAAAATACCCCTGAACCACTTCGCTTGATGCCAATCCGCCCAGATCCTCAACTTGGTGATCAGGTGTAAAGTGATTGGTGGGATCTATCACGATCTTGCCTTGCAAATCTGTACTTTTAGCAAGCTCTTTAACCTTCGACCACGGTATTGCCAATAGTACAATATCCGCTTTTGCAGCTTCAGCCGTGGTAACCGCCTTCACCCCCTTTCCTAATGCTGCAATAGTTTCTTTCAGCGTCTCAGGGCCTCTGCTATTGCTGATCATAACAGGAATGTTATTTTTTAATAAATGCGCAGCAACAATTTTACCGATGTTTCCTGCTCCAATAATTCCGATTGTTTTCATGATTTTTTTGTTTATGTAGATTAAAACGCCGATTTGATCACGCCGCCGTCCGCACGAAGCGTTGCGCCATTGGTGGCTGACGAAAGCGGACTGGCAATAAATGTAACCATATGGGCGATCTCTTCCGGGTTAATAAAGCGTTTTAGAATCGATGTGGCCCTCATATTATGGAAAAAATCTTTTTCCATTTCGGCGTCACTGATACCTTGTTGTTTTGCGGTCGCTTTCATGAACTGTTTAATAGCTTCAG
>Ga0302179_10002400_pt1 | contig 10949 bp, 10 predicted proteins | sample I_Palsa_E3_1_FD_198788 | JGI IMG/M metagenome (GOLD analysis project Ga0302179, IMG submission 198788) | Peat permafrost microbial communities from Stordalen Mire near Abisko, Sweden - I_Palsa_E3_1 | ecosystem: Environmental > Terrestrial > Soil > Palsa > Peat permafrost | place: Sweden...
CAATACTGATTGCTGCATACCGGGAAGTGGACAAGGAAATTTTTCAATGAATACGTTCATGCGACCGTGATTATGAACGTAGTTGCGAACATGCTCGTGCTGCATTTTCTCGCATTCATCGCAAGGTACTTCTTTGTGCAAAAAGAGGTCTTCGACGTATTGTCCTAAACTGCAATCGGTTTCAGAGTAATAATCGATTACATGAATATCAGGACCTTGGCATGGAACGGAGGTTTTCTTTTGTAGGTTGCTGTAGAGAACGATAATGTTCTGGTGGGCGAGAGGATTCATAAGCTCGGGGCTTTGTTGTTTGAAATTTTCCCATTGTCGGTGCCGCAAATTTAGTTCTTGGGTTGCGCGGGCGTGTCGATATTCGTGAAGTAGAGCATCAACTCTTTGCTGGTAGGATAATTTAGGAGAATCCATCGGCGACGCGGCACTGAGATCCTGTGAATCTTCTAGAGCTTTGTCTGGATCGGATGGCTCAACGGTTTTTCCAGTTTCCTGGGAATCATCCACTTTGCAGGCCTCCTTCAGTAGCTCCTTGGCGTTTTCATGCTCCTTCCGTAGTTTATTGGCCAGTATTTCTGCACTTCGAGCCTTGACCAATAGCTCTGGAAGAGGGAATCGGACACAGGGTGATGCAGATAGAATAACATCTCGGAATTCATGAACTAGGTGATCATAGACAGTCGACTCCGGATTGGTGTCGTCATCCAAGGTTGCCTCCTTTGTCGTAGTCTCCGCCGTATCGTCAAGCAAGCTAGGGATGTTGATCATGTTGTCATACATCAGGCTAGTTTCCAGTTTGAGATTATAGACCACATAAATCATGAAGTCCAGTATTCTCTTGATCCGACTAAGAGTCTCCATATCAGCGCCTCGCAAAACGACAGTGCAGCCGAGTTCTTCGGGACATCCATTGAGATAGACCAAAGTCTTTTTATGACCCGGTATCAAATCATGAACACTTGTTCGTACCGAAAACTGCCCACAGGTACCTAGGTCGGGGTTGGATGAAAGTTTATCGATGGATGAGATGATATCCGCTTCGCAGCAACGGGATAGCGCTTCGATAACTGAAGGTTTGACGTTGATGAGAGTAGCGACTCCATATTCGAGAAGAAGATCGAGCGCGGTGCCTGAGACACTATTTCCCACAACGAGCACGGAAGGTTTATGACTCACAATCCTCATAACAAGATTATGGATATATTCCTTTCCTTGAGCAATCATAGGATCGAAAGACATAAGCTGCATTTCGTTGTGGTGATACTCAACTGGGAATGTTAGGAGCATTATCCTTGGATTCGAGATAGTCCTTGGCATTCTCTTTAGCGGCAGATTTTTTGTAAATACAACGCCGGAAACGTATATCGAGTCAGATTCGACTCCTCCCGGAAGTCGCTTGATTTTCACATATGACCGAACGTCGATATCATCGCCCATCCCTCTGACATCAGGATCCAAAGTGTCTGATATCTTTAAGAGAATCGGCATCAGAGCCCGCTGCCATGTATCCACATTTTCGATCTGTTCTTCTCTGAGCATTTGTGTTAGGAGTTTTTGGACATGCATTATTGATGATTGATTCAGATCCCCCACAACATTAACAGGCGACGTCGGAGGAACCGACTGTGGATACGACAGTGACCCTGATGGTGACGGCGGAACAAGTTCGTTTCCCCTGAGATAATCCCCGGTTATGGAATGAGACATGCGGTGCCCGCGGGACTTCGACCGGGATCTGCGCTGTATATTCTGAAGGCTCCGTCGCTTACTGGTTCTTAAGCGGTCTTCTAACGTAGCTTTCGACATGCTCCGATGACGTTGAATAGCGCTAGGTAGTTTAAGATGGTCTTGAAGGCTTGCATCAATGGAAGCGCTGTCAAGTGCCCCCTCTCGATTCGCAGACATAGGAGCGTAAGACTCATCGCAAAATGAATCTTCCATCGAATCTTCTCCTTCCCCAGAAACATCGTGAGATAACATTTCGTCATCATTCATACTTTGGTGGAATGGCGCACGAGAATGCGCTTCTTCAAGGGGATTCGAATTACTCCGCGGTCGACCCAATTGTGTATTGAAAGATTGGGATCTGCGGCGTCCAATCTGGATTCCGGTGTTCGAACGGGAAGACTGCGGCCGTGATAATGACGTCGGATCGATAGCAGGAATTTCCACGGCGGTATGACGACCACTTGTCCCGATGGCTGTTCGCGTCGCCGGAATTGCCATTTGTGGTACAGTTCCTGGTCGACGACCCGCAGGAATAGTATAGGTGATTTGAGGAGAATCGGCGCCATGGGATGTCAAGGCTTCGGACCCTAACTCTGAGGGAGGTACTATATTCAAGGATACAGTTGTTTGTTGTAACTGAGTGTCGTCTACGGTTAACCAGAGGTACCAACACAAGAGTACCATTTTCTTGCTCCTCCAAATCATCATACTCATCCATTATACTTTTACAAGAATTGCAGACTCGGATCTTCTCTTGGTGACCAAATCGTGCTCCTGGAACATGAGAAGTGCATTTATCGTCAAATATCCTGCCACAAATTCGACAATGATGTTTCCGGCGGAAAGCTGTTTGTTAGCCAGCAACTCCCACAGGGTAAACTTGTGAATTTTTCGCCACAAAGAAAACATTCGTGGCTTGTTTCATCTTTCATCCAGAACTCTCGTCCGAGATCACCAGTCTTTAGCCGTCCGATAATGCTCTTGACTGTGCGTCCAGGATGTGCAGAATATGAGGACATGCTTTCAGAGTCGCTCGAAGGTTCCCGCGTAAGCCTAAAACTGGAAAGGCCAGGCAAGTTGATCTCCCGTGCACGAGACTTAGGATGTTTACCAGCTTCCGTATCACCTTTCTCGGATTCAATATTCGAATTTTCGTCTTCGGAACGTGTGAGTCCGCCGAGAGCATTAATAGTCGATACTACCGGTTCCAAGACAAGAGGGCTCTTCTCCACAGGTTTCATTCTTGCCGGCTTAGTCGAACTACTGTCTGTTTTCTCTACTGCCGGGGCCGGGCTTGATGTGACTGAGGCCGTGTCAAGTGCGCCAAATGACGCGACACTGGGGCTTTTGCTCTGCTGTGCACTACCAAGCGATATTCCGAGTCCTGTCCCAACCTCTTCGCCAATGAGCTTTGGCTCTCCTGTTTCTGATGGCGGTTTTGAAACGGTGGAGGGTAGTGGAGATTTCGAAGACGAGGTGAGTGATAGTACTTTGTTGTAAATCTTATTTAACATCGGCTCTGCAGGTATGTCGGGATTTGCTGCACCTTCTCCCCCGGGAAAAGAAGTGAACGATGTTTGCTCTGGGGAGTTGGTGTTGCCGTAAGCTGGTGATGTTGCGTCTCCCGCCAGGGCAGCTGACCCGCGCTCTTGATCGCGTGAGTGTGATAACGACATTTCCCCAGATCACAGTGAGTCAATAGAAATCCTCGCGTTGTTTCTCTTAAGACGCTCGTCGACGTTCGATGCGCTTTCTGAGAACCTTCATCCGCGACATCCCTTGCAGCAAAGTTCCCAGGTCGGCGACACTTGGGGCTTCGGTGACGGCATAGTGATTGCTGGGGGAGATAAATAACAGCCAAGTCTCCAAGGCATGAGGAGAGCGAATTAACAAGCGGACGTCAGATACACAGATACACGTCCTGCGATTTTCACTTGTTAGCGCATTGATTACCGCTAGTTAACATATCTATTACATTTTATAAGTACAATCTTCTTCCGGTGTCCTGAATTGAAACAATCTCAAGTTCAAACATTTTATTGCCTCTTAGCTCTCCAAGGTGCCATGTCTCTGGGTATCCCAAGCTGTTTCTTTGCCCCCGGTAGTAGACTTCTATCCGGCACCATGGGGCGGGGCACTGGTTTCAACGCCGAAGAGGGTGGAATAGGTATTAAAGGAGACGTACTAAGATGGATTGTTCCCTTTTCTTCCTGCGTCGCCAAGGCAGTACTCGGACTCGAGAACGAGACAGAGGGCAATGCATCTATGTTGAGACCACGATCCGGGGAAGAGGATAAGTGGTTTTGCGGAATAACAGGAGACGTCTTCAGCGGTTTACCTCGGTCTTGAACGATCCCTGACGAGACCGACGGTTTATTGAGCTTGGGGATAACGCGGAAATCGAATAGAGAATCGGGGTTGATAAACATTGGCATGGTCTTCTGTTCTGACCGGACTTCTTTCGTGAATTTTATGCCTTCAACTGCATTTGTGACCTGTTCTGACCGGCGGACTGCTTTCGTGAATTTTATGCCTTCAACTACATTTGTGGCCCATTCTGACCGGCGGACTGCTTTCGTGAGAATTATGCCTTCAACTGCATTTGTGGCCTTTCGCTTCGCAGCAGGAGTAATCTTTGGCAGCTGTTCCGGAGGAAGGATGGCGAGAGCTTCCCGAGAGCTCATAAAGCCCATTGGAGGGCCTGTTACGACTGGACCGACCCATTGTGATCGAGGATTCTGGTAGTCAGCCGTCGGTCGCGATGTCCAGTCCGGGACCCTTGGCGCAGCATTAGTGTAATTTCCATATTGACTTTCAGACCAATCTTCGTCATGTAGGGATGGTCTTGGGTTAGCATGTTCAGGCAATCGAAATACAGATTGGCACAAGCCCTTTCGATCTCAGACCTTCGTGGTTCTTCTCGACTTAAAATCGATGCAATGCCTTTGACATCTATTGCACTGCCGCGTTTAGCCAGAAGTCTGCCAACTTTAGGTTCTTGCACAAAGTCAGACAGGGTTTGTTTTTCTTCCTTTAGTATACGAGAACTCAAGCGCTTACCGTCGTTGCCGTTTTTCGATGGAAAGCTGAGATACAGGAGCCCTTGAGCACGGGTCATGGCGACATACAGTAATCGACGCTCTTCATCCACATCCGCTGATCTGGAATGGGGAATACAGCCCTGATAAACCCCGGGAATGAAGACCACAGGCCATTCCAAACCTACTCATTTAGCAAGTTTTATCATCCTTTCTACCTTTGGCGGCATGAATGGTTGAGATAGTAATCTTCAGGTTAGAGCGATTGACTAAAATAGCATACATAGTCCAGTTTATCCTCGTCATTGTCGCGCACGTCAGTCATCAAGGCGATGTTGCCTAGGAACTGAGCCAAAGCGGATTCCTGTTCGGTTGATGCATCCAAAACTCCGATCTCGGGAAGTGGATTCTCTTCAGTCACTCGTATAACCTCTTTCGCAAACGTCTTCAATTCCTCCAAGTTCCCGATCCGCTCATCAGCTTCGGCACCGAACTTTTTCCTCAAATACTCATCGTAATTCAATGTTTTTCGCAGATAGTCAATCAAATCGGAAACATGAACAATTTCGTTCGACGCGAATTTGGCACGTACTCCCGTTACACATCGAACAAAGGCAGCCATGTTCTCCGCAGCAGGTTTGTCAAATTTGATTTCCCCCGTCAACATTGCTTGGACACTGTCCCATAACATCTGGTTCTTTGCTTCAGCTTTTTTGACGAGCACCGAGATTCGCTCCTTTCCCATCCGTCGATTTGGGACGTTGAGTACTCGTTGCAATGCGGGACTATCCTCGAGGGAGTGCACGACTCGCAAATATGCTAACATATCCTTGACTTCTTCACGGTCAAAGAACTTATGGCCACCGACCTGAGATCAGATACAGTTACGAGACCCTATACCATTCGGTATCGGAGTCCAGCGCCGGCGAGACCACCTTCAATAGGGCGCGTCAAGTTTGCTGTACGCACCAATATTGCAACATCTCGTTCCTTTATCATGCCTCCGGTGAGCGCAATGACCCGTTTAATTTCCCTTGCAATCCATCGAGCCTCGACATGTACATTGGCTAACGTCCTCAACACGGGCTGTATTCCACGACTCTTTGTCCCTACGAGTGTCTTTGCAAACCTCGTTGAGTCTTGCTCTATCACACGCATTGAAACCTTCAGGATCCAGGTCGATGATCTGTAGTTCTGCTCTAGACTCACGACGAGGCAGTTAGGATAGTCGTGGCGCATTTGTGCGAGGTTTCCGATGTTAGCGGATCGCCATCCATATATTCCCTGATCAGGATCACCGACAATAGATATCGCCCTGCATTTCTGTGCGAAGAGTCGCATCAATGTATATTGAATGGTGTTGGTGTCTTGAAACTCGTCGATTAGGACGTGTTCAATGTTCTGTATGCATTGAGGATGAAGACGTAATAAAGAACACATGCGAAGCAAGAGGTCATCAAAATCCTACTTTTAAACGTGAAGGAAGCCGGTTCTACTAGCAAATTCATGCTTTTCAGCTTATCTTCATATATTCTGAAGTCAGAACGCGTTAACAAACAGGGTACTTGTATATGCGAGCCACATCAAACGATATCTCTTGATTTCCATTTCGTTGTGGGAATTTCTTGTTTCCGTTCATATTATTGAAGAACTGGTCTGCCGAGATTCCATTAGACTTCTGTGCAGAAATCACACTTTGCGCGTGGGAAGGAAAGACTGAGGCTCCGATGTCTTTGATGATCGTAGATAGTATCGATTTGCTATTGTCAAATGAATTGTCCATATACATACGTATCGTCTGAATCCGCGATTCCAAAGCCTTTTCGCAACGAGATAAGGGATCCATATTTGGCCAGATATCGTCGGCAAATGGAATGAAAAGTTCCTAAATTTTACCAGCTGCGATGGTGCGGATTTACCCGTAATAAGTTGGTTTTCCACTCCGTTATCCATCAGTTTCCCAATTCGCTCTTTCATCTCTTTTGCCGCTTTCTGCTTGTCAATAGACTCTTTGGGCAATATTACGTTGGTGAACGTCGTGAGAATTATGTTCTCCGGTGGAATCCCTTGCTGGAGAAGAAAACAAACTCGATGTGTCAACACCTTGGTTTTCCCAGATCCAGGACCTGCTAGAATTTGAAGGACAGAGTTAGGCGGGGTGCACACAGCCTGCATCTGGGCTGGGTTGAGGCCTGCCATCGTCAGTCTGCTCCCTGCAACCGTTTGTTGATATCTGGACGCGGACGCGCTTTTCAATAAAGGGGATTTTACATATGTAAATTAAATTTCGGTAAATTTCGGTAAATTTACAGAAAAAGGAATCAGATCTTTTTGAGTGAGATGGGACGTACAATTGCTTCTCATGCACTATTGCAAAGTTGCTCCTCGATATCTCTACATATGACTTAATAGATCCCATGAACATGCAACGCTAGTAGTGCACCAAAAAGCATGGCAAAGTCTGACAAGCCCGTCTAATAACATATATAGTACCAGAACAATGCGAATCAAACTCATCCACCCCAATTATCGAAGGAGCATGGTGTTGCGCATGAAATGATATTGTTCCTGGTAATGCTCGAAATGCAATGATCGTTCTATTGGCTGTGTTGTATGAGTTCACGGGCATCGCCGCCTCCGTTGAACTATATATCCCTATTCCCTGCAACTGTTAACCGTGAGATCAGAGGAGGCAAACCATGGAAGATCCATGTGCAACGCGGTGTCCGCCTACTCCGCCGACACGAAATCCATGTGTTATTATCCTACACATTAGAGAAGGACGATAAGGGAGTACGGAATGGTATTTGCGGCCTGAGTTCCGTGCCAAAGCAGTATTTCTTGAGTACTCCTTCCAGTCTGCCGTAATTGTTCTCGGCAAGTATCGAACTGCGCTCGTAGTTTTTCGTTGATAATCCATTCCACCTTTACAATCTGATGGGCCGGCAACCATGTTGAAAAGGTTGTTCTAACGTTCTTTAGCTGAGCTATCACATCGGCGTTCAATTCGCTCAGACCCAGAGGCGTTAGAGTCGCATTAGCCTCAACCCGACGTACCCCAACTGGCGCACCAATTTCTCGTGTAGCGAGTATTATTCTTCGTTCCTCTGCTAATTGCAACTCTCTTTCTTGTCGTTGAAGCCGTTCTCTCTCTTCGTTCTGCCTTCTTTGTTCCTCCAACTCCGCTTCTTCCTGCTCCATCATAGCTTTAGCGAGCAACGCATCTTCCTTCGAAATTCTTTCCAGTCTTTCTTTCCGAAGTCTCTCTTCTTCCTCGTCTATCAGTAACATTCGTTCCCAGTCACGCTGCTGCTCTTCCTCCTCTTGGAGAGCAAAAGCTTCAGCTTCATCTTCAATACGTTGGAGTGCTTCTGCCAGCATTCTGTCGTCTTCCTCTATCCGTCGAAGTTCGTCTGCGAAACGTCGTTCTTCATTCTTCATCTGTTGTAATCCTGCTAGGATACCATACTTTGACGGGCCTGATCTCGTCGAGTCTGCCGTCGGTCTCGCTGTAGAGCGTGCGCCAAAGTCGAAGGTCAGCTCAGGAGGCGTTTCCACAGCTTTTCCTTTTATTGTTATTGCAGACTGTTTCTGTTTTTCTGGAGCCTTTTGTATAGACTTTCCAGTCTGGGACATGAGATACCCGAAATTTCCATCTGTCGCCGTATCCCAGTCAAAATCAAACATTCCAACCGGACGTTTCCCACGCCGAACAGATGAGGGTCTGAGTCTTGGACTTTGTTCTAGCGAGGCCTGTGAGGTCGAAGGACTTGTCTCCATTGGGTCACCAAACTCCGGGGTTGTTTCTGATTCACTCGAAACCCGTCCGCGAACATAGTTGTCCTCCGCCGTGATGAAAGTTTCTGGGAACGATACATAAGAATAAGTGGTACTTATTGGCGGGGAAGGCGGCATTGTTGTTGGAACGGATACTTTATCGTCGTCATCAGATATCTCAATGATCTTGGCCGCGCGGCGCGACTGTGGTTCAATAAATGAGCTTGCTGGTGACGGCGGCCCTTTTCGGGGAACCATGAGGACACCAAACATTTTTGTGGCTGTGTCATCACCGCCATGGGTTTGTCGTGATTCTGATTGAGAGACGATGTTTTCGGAATGGAATGAAACTGTGGAGACAAGGCTCGCTAGACTCTCAACGGAAGTGCGTTGGACCAGCGGTGTTGGAAGTGAAGGTCTTGGTGGGGGTTGTCTACTAGGCGAGGGTGGAATAGCATATTCCCCTGTGTCCGAATCTCTGATAGCGCTATTAGCGCTTCTTTTGTTCATTGTGTCTTGGGTTGCGGTATCGACGGCAGGTGTGCTGACGGCAGGAGTAGAGAGATCGACCGGTCCTTCAGATAGAGTAGTTTCAGGGGCGACATCGGGAAACTTGAGTTTCCTCAAATTAAAGATTGACAACTTCCGGAGCCTTGCGAAGCTTTTCTTTCTGGATGGCGCTTTAGAAGGCGTTATCTGTGCTGGCACTTGGCGGGATGTCCCTGTTGCCGGTAATGCGCTTCTCGCATCAGGTTTCTGAGAATAAATGTAAGTCTCAGATAGCAGTACCTTCTTGCCTGGGCCTATCTTGTTAGGCCTAGCTCCGAAATTGAATGGATTCCCTGGTTGGGCCATCTTTGGTGGTCTCCCCCGTTGATGACGACGTGTAGGGGGGACCGGTGTTTAAAGGAACCCGCATGTGTGGCTAAGTATAGAGAGTTTAGACTGCGACCTGTGCTGACTCGCAATTAACTCCAGATGTTATCGGTTCATGGCCAACCACAGCCAACCAATATGCGACCACGCCACGAGTCATTCCGCATCTAACTTTCATGTGTCATGATAGGAGCGCAAATTAAGGTTCGTAACTGCATGATTTCGTCTGATTTACATTTATGTGTATTCCCTGCCCTGTCCTTACGCCTTGAAACAAGTGATCTGTCCTACCCAGCCTCCCTCAACCACCTCAAATACCAACCCCTCCGCGGAGAATCCAAATAACTCTATGAAGTCTTAGCCGCTAGTTGTCTTAAACGGGGGAGAACTACCGGTACAGCCAAAAGGAGTGGCAGTGAGGATATTATCACTGACCAACTCGATACTCGAACTCGGACTTCCTTGTCCACCTCTGTTGACGAGCATGGGTTTCCCCGCGGGCCCCGAACTCTTCTCTAGAGAAGCTTTAATCTCCTCGAAATTCATTTCAGAAGTCAATGTTTCTTTCTTTTGATCTTTCATACGGGTCCCCGTGGATGATAAGATCCATTGGATCCTGGAAAAGCGATGAAAAGCGTGGGAATGCGGAAGGTTTGCGTGTAATAGGATTTTTTGTAAAGTGTGGCTCTGAGAGGGGGAAAACAATAGGGATATTCCGTACGAGAAGTAATTGTAAAAGTATTCCGGTGCTGCGAAATTTGTTAGAACAGAACCAGAAGTGGAGGAAATGGCGAGGATGGGGGTACCTTCAGATAACGGGCCGTTTTCGATCTCGTCAGAGCGAGAATGGCCATTATGGATATTTAATCTCGTGTCGGATTTCGTGTACACTTCACTTGGAGGTCCCAAAAGTGTTACTGCATCTTGTACGCTGAAAGTGCCATACGTCAATGCGACGGTAATTCCACTCTGAAATGTCAGGGTAACTCGCTCATTCGGTACGATCTCTGCAAAGTCAAGTTGGTCCGTGTCCTCCGGAGAAAGATGTTCCTGCTTCTTCCCCTTCCTCGCCTTCGTGCGTGGCCTTAGCTGACCGATGGCGGAACGAGCTTCGGCCCATGATTTCCCTGCAAATATGACCAGACTGCTTGCCGGACAAGGCGGCTCGTTCTTGTGAAGCGCATGTAGCAATGCCTTGTCGGTGGGAGATGTGGGCGCATTGTTGGGAACAGGGAATTTGAAGGCAATACCGGGGTAAGAGAGGATATAGGTCTGCGGTGACGAAGCGGTGGCCGGGAGTAATTCACCTGGAGAAGTGGGTCCAAAAGTCTTGTATACAGATTTATATGACGGGGGACCGTTACGACTAGTTGTAATAAGCAACACATAGTATGATCCTTACCTCAAGTTGGATTCTTTATAAATTAAGCCCACTTTTCCAAACTCTGTGACCTCGATGAGTTCGAGATGTTGCGATTCGCCGTCAAAGCGAAGTCTCAAGCCGTTTGCTTCCAAATC
>Ga0302179_10002411_pt1 | contig 10905 bp, 6 predicted proteins | sample I_Palsa_E3_1_FD_198788 | JGI IMG/M metagenome (GOLD analysis project Ga0302179, IMG submission 198788) | Peat permafrost microbial communities from Stordalen Mire near Abisko, Sweden - I_Palsa_E3_1 | ecosystem: Environmental > Terrestrial > Soil > Palsa > Peat permafrost | place: Sweden: Abisko...
ACGCTACTCAGCTATGCCCCCTTCCAAAAGACTATGAAGACGAACTGCGAAGGAGTTTATACTGGCCAATGTTCAAAGATCACAAAGCACCTATCCCCTTTGATAAGACCTGTTACCCCAAAGACTTAGGAGGATTAGGAATACTACACCCAAAGTATATGATGCAGGCCATGAACGGAAGGTGTATAGCTCGCATGCTTGCGGGTAACAACGAGATAGCAGAAGCCTTTAAACTTTCATTATTGCGCGTCTTATCAACGGAGGGTTGCTCCTTTTTCAAACTATTCGGGCCAGGAAGCACCCGTACGAGATCCTTGAGCCTACCCCCTACACTGTGCTCGCCCTTCTGGTGCCGAATCTACGATACGATGCTAAATTTAAAAATCGGGTATTCTGACGATTGGGACAGTTACACAGACGAGGAGATTCTAATGCTCCCATTTGACAATCCCTTGCTGATCGGAGAGGCAACGAAGACATTTGGTACCAAGGTCAGGCCGGCATTATTCCCTCTGCGGATTTTTCTACTGAGGGACATCTTAGTATTCGACAAGCACAGGAATCCCAAGCTCAACCTCATTGATGTGGAAAGGGGAAAGACCTTGATACGGAAACGGTTTTTGGCATTCCCTCCACCAAATGGGATCCCAAACTTTAGTGGAGACACGGGCCCCTGGCACATGGCAAAATCGGCATTGGCGCATGTCAAGAAAATCTGGAAGGAATCCTGGGATAAGAATGTGATCCCCCAGGAATTTAAGGATCGCTTGGGGCGGGTCAAAACCCTACCGGACACAATGAAGAACATGCAATCGCCTTGGATGCCTTTCAAGGCAGAGGACACATACAGCCTGATCCTTTGGAACAAACTTACCCTAGACGGTGTCCTATGTGAAAATTACACGGTGAAGCGCGGCAGGATGGCAGGACTAAAGCCGGAGTTGCTGACGCCTAATTGGAAGGGCATTGGAGGGGTGGAGGGAGTAGACTCGGAGGATGAGGATACGCAGGATTCGGATAGGAGGGGCAAGAAATCGGACGGCGTGGAGTTAACTCAGGAGGAAAGGAAACGGATCGAGGGTATCTGGATGGAAACATGGAAGCTATTGAAGTGGAAATACCGACCAGCAAAACACCATGAAGCATATTGGCGACTCCTGCACAAACGGCCACGTCGAGCACGAGGGGCTAAAAACGTGGCGGACCCTAGGGCAGCATTTCACACTGGTTTCTGCAGGAACTGCGGCGAGAAGGATACGACTAAACACGCGTACGTACTATGTCCAGAGGTTTCGCAGATTTGGGCAACAGCAGTGAGGATCCTCGAGGACCTCATTGGGGCAGAGTCGGTTACGAAAGACCTCAACGTCCAACTCTCCGTATTGGAGATAGTCTTGGGCTTCCCGGAACTAAGGAAAAGGATTCCCAAAATTTTCAGGATGCGAGTAGTACTATGGCATTCGGCGGTATTATATGTCATTACTGCCTGTCGGGAGTGGTCGCTTGACCACCGGAAAAGCGACGAAAAGGATACACGATTTAATTACCATGATGTTCAGAAATGCATACGGACGGAAATAAGATCAATTCTCTACGATATATTCGAGAGGGAAACAGCGTTGAAGAAGATAGATCGGTTTAAATCGATGTGGGAGAACTCGAGCAGGTTTATTATTGTGACCCACAACAGGTTGGAATTTAAGGAGTCAATTCGAATGTAGAGAAGGAGGACATGGGTTGTCTATCTTAGAGGAGGAGACTCAGATAGGAAACTGGATCGATAGGATCGCTCTGGGGGTATTACGAGCCAAGACGGGAAGATAGCTGTTCATGTAAGGCTGGAACTCATTGGAGACTCGGTGTATATTTAGGATTTAGGAGCCACCCTTATGATGGCGGTAATTGAGTCGCGATTTCCAACCAACCAACCTTTTTGGACGACAATGAACTTTACTCTTTTTTTACTTGGAAACGAGTCCTTTGATGAAGATAACCCATCAGAAAGACATAGACTTGACTTTTTGGTGATGGTGAAGTGTGGGCGACGTATCACACCCCGGGGAAATGAGATGTCGGACAGTCGCGATTGCAATTCCCATATTGAGCACAGGCGCGTCGCAGTTTATCGCACAACAGAAACGCAGCACGCCCTTCCAAGCGCAATATATAGCGCACAGTCGGCTATTCCCTTCGTCATACGATCAATTGATCGCCTTTACAATGCATTCTCAGTGAGAGTATTTTACATTCTGCAGCCTCGGACCTGCAGATAAATCTGTTGGTGTTCGATGAACGACATGGATTTGGATTTCGCGGCAAGCGCGAAACCATTTGCGTCTGTGGTGCTATGTTGCACGGGCGTGGATCATGAGGAAAGGGTATCCTTGTCGCGCGGGAAGGTGGACTAAGGGTAGTCGGTGCTTGTTAATCATGCACAGCAGATGGGGGCGGTATTTAAGGCCGATTTGAGGTCCGATGTAACGCACCTCGTTGTTGGGAATGTGAACACTCCCAAGTATCAGGTACGTGCGCGGTCCAAGGACGAGATTGATGAATAGTTTGCTGCTCAAAATCGGTTTGATTTGAAGATTATGGATTTGAGCTGGGTTGAGGAGGCCTATGAGAAGTGGATCCAGGGAGAAGACGTTAACCTAGAACAGGTACTCTCTCCGCGTTCTCCAGGGATTAATATCAGACTGTTTTGGCTCATATCCTCCCTCCTCTATACGGTCTGAATATATGTCTAACAAACATCGCATCACGTAACTCCTTCCCAAGTACAATTCTCATCACAGAGGAAGATAGAAGACTAATAGAATCACAAATACGGTCTCACGGAGGGGCATATCATCCTGATCTGTCGCGACAATGTACTCACCTCCTCTGTGCCTCCGCCTCAGGCAAGAAGTACGAAGCAGCGCTAAAATGGGGTCTCCACTGCGTTGGTGTCGAATGGTTATTCCAGTCTATCGAGCGAGGAATTGCACTCGATCCAAAATACTACACTCTGGATATTGAGCCCGAGAAACGTGGCGATGGAGCATGGGATAGGAATGCCATGTTGAAGGCTTCTGGGTTGAGTGGGATGGCGGTTGATAAAATTGTGCCGATGGAGTTTGAGGGCGGTGGAGGGAGGAAGAGACGGTTACGACGCGCGACAAGTAAAATGGCCCAGGAGGTTTGGGATGGGATATTGGGTGGTGCGGTCGAACAGGCGCCGGAGAATGTGCCTGTACAGACGACGGAGGATGTAGCTATGCAGTCTCTGCACCTTGCAGACGACACCCCTGTCGATGGCTTTGGAATGGACTTCGATCAATCGAAAGGTCTCTTCGATGGGATGACCTTCTATACTTGGGGATTTAATGATAAACAGGTATTTTTATCTCAAAAACTGTCTCTAAAGTTTAGAGAGAAGCTCTTACCAATGTAATCACCAAGAACGCAGGCTTGGTATTCACTAAACCACTCCCCGGAGCAGTCGACAATACCTCCCAAAGTTACACCATAATCCCCTTCAAATGTCCCCGCGAAGAAGCCCCAGCTGGCTACGCAGGCAGCCAAGTCGTCACGCAAATGTGGATAGAACGGTGCCTCGTCGCCAATACGGCATTCGACCCTTCAGACATAGTCATGTGTAAACCCATGCCGGGTCCATTTCCACGACCATGTATATATCCCCACACACGCGCTCAAGTCCTTGAACATGTCATTGACGTTAGATCTGCGAAATATTGCATTTTGTATAACGGGGTTTTCTGGGCCGGATTTATTGCATTTGGAGCAATTGATTGTGCTGATGGGAGGGGACTATTATGCTAATCTGACGCGGAAACGGAGTTTATTGCTTACGGTGGATAATCAACTTGGTGGGCCAAAGTTGGTGAAGGCGAGGGAGTGGAGGATACCAGTGGTTAATATTGGGTGGTTCTGGAATGTCATTGCTGGACCTGAGGAGGTTGATCCTTCCCCTTGGTGTGATCATCCCGTTGGTACCTCGCTTCGCCTTTGATTTCTAACTTTAGAACTCGTAAGGTATACCCCTGAAGAGGCATGCGGTGGTGTAAAATCAACGAATGCTACAAGTACTTCTGCACCGCAGCCAGGAATCTCCAGTGATGCAACAATGGTCGTCGTCAACGGCACAGATAAATCCTCAACCACAACCCCGGAACAGAAACGCGAGAAACGTTCCCGACAAGACGAAAACATCCCCCCCAACCAATCCACCGAAGTCAAAATGGATCAAATCACAAAACTCCTCAACACAGTCTCATCCCCCCACAAAAAGTCCAAGCGAAAGCTAGCTGGCCGCGCAAGAAATACACAAACTACACATTCCTCCTTGGCGTCGCCAGAGGAAACATTCTCGAATGAGGACATTCCAAGAGCCACGCAGGATAAGGTCGAGTATAAGGATCCTGTGGCGGAGAGGGAAATGGCTAAGATTGTGGCGAATTTAGAAGGGGTTAGGGAGGAGAAGAAGGTGAGGCAGGCTCAGGCGCAGAGCAGTGAGATGACTCCTGCGGAGGACATCGGACGCAGAGGAGGGAGAAGAAAGAGTACGAGGAAGTAAACTCGTACCTCCCTATGGGATTTTTGGCATGGCAATGAATGGGTTGGATTACTATTTGCATACAAGCTATTACTCAAGAAAAAACACACAAGCGAGGGTAGCCCTGGTCCTGTCGGTATCATCGAGATAGCCGATTACTAGTCATATATGTTCATGCGGTGGTCGTATATGTATGTCCGCTCCATAGAATATAATCATTCTCCGATTCTGGCGTCGGTTGTCCTGCGGGGCCTCCCGTATTCCCCGGGACCTACTGCGTGAGGAGAGCCACCTGCAAAGTGGTATGTACCGGCGGCGACAAAAGCTCTTCCGTAACTGGCTCGGGGGAAGAGAGATTGTGGGGAGGCGTCGAACATGCTTGCAATGCCTGGTCGGCGGTTAGAGATCCTTCCATCAGATAGCGTATTGAAGGAACAAACGGTCTTCCTTCAGATTATCCTTCACCCTCCCTGCAAGTGCAAGCAACTCCTCGAAAGTCGCATCGGGTAGGTGTGATTCCAACCACGAAAAGAACTGCGACGATGAGGAAGTCCGAGTCTCCAGATGTTCCCATCTGGATCCGTTGGTGAATTTCCTCGCGTGAGATCTCGCTCTCTTCGCTCGATTAAAATCCCCGGCAGTGATCTTTTCGCCGCAGACAGCATTTTTCTTTACACAGTACTCACACGCGGCAGCTCTGTCATTGAAGACACACTATCCATCAGTTAAATCTCATATGCAATGTCCAGTACCTTTGCCTTTCGTTGTCGACAGGCATGGCACTTGTCTGTCCCTAGGGCCCCGAATTTGTTGTTCCCTTGCCGCGGATGAACGGTATCGGCTGAAGACGGAACTTCAGAAGCCCCCAATTGCAGGTGATAAGTCGCCTCTGGCGGTGCGTGGTCTGGCGCTCTATACGTATGCTGACTTGACGGCAAAGTTGGTGAGGTTTGGACACTCAGCTGTGCAGACAGCGGCCCGAAGCCATTCCCCGCATTGTCGACATTATGGAACGTAGCATGAGAAACCTGATTGTGCTGGCCGTATGTGTTCCTCGTTTGGTAGTTGCGGGCATCACTGTGCGTGATTTGGTGGGTTTGGCTTCGTCAGATACAGATCCATCAAGTGGGGAAATTATACCTCATCCCCGATTCGGCCAGCTGCAGACCGTATCTGTGATCCCACGTTGTGTCGCTTTGCCGACCCCCGTCGGATACAAAAGTATCCCGCGGAGGAAAAGCATTGAAACTTCGTGAATCAGTTACCGTCTTTGCTTGTCAGGTCAAGTCGTAGCGCGAGTCCACGACAAATTTCCTCTAGCGGCTCCAAAACGCCAGATGGATTTTCCCTGGAGGCCGGAAAGGGGGAAAGGGGACTCTTTATGGGTTTCAGCACAGTTGGCTTATCATTGTTCCGATCTAGGGTTATTCATTGAAGAATAGGCTTTATCGTTGTTTTTAATGAAGCCTGGAAGGTTGGGGCGCGATTGTCGCGAATCGCAATAGACTAATGCAATTAGCTGGGAGTAACGCTTAAATGATGATTAACTATAAAAAGTGAATGATACGGAAGGGGATACCCCCAATGGGGAAATTGTTTATTGTTCTGGGGAGTCTATGACTGAATCTAATTCAGTGGTTTTGAGCTTATTCGGTATTGAAACCCCATTTCGTGATCTGAAGTGTATTAAAATGCCCCAAGTAGCTTTTGTTTAATGAATTACTTCCGGCCTTGAACTCCGCAATACTCATAGACTCGGAGGAGGACTAGGCCGTGATCTGCGATGCGGCTTCGCATTACCGATCGATTCTATAGCTATACATCATGAATTGCGAGACACGTCGCGGGAGAGATGGGTTAATTACAAGAACCCTTGATGGACTAGAACCGTCAAACACTCTGCTAGTACAGCCTTGCGATCTCCAGTCGTTTCCGTTTCAGGAACACGACAGCGTAGGCCATCTTTAATCGGTACCTGTGGTTTGAGTAGGGTATCAAGTTGAGATTATTTTTAAAATAAAGTTTTTGGCTCCAGCCAAGTTTGATGCGGCCTTCGGGTCAGATGACCTTCGGTCGTAGCTGACCAACGTCGCTTTTCGCATTAACGGCCTCATTAGGTAGTTGTAGACGAGGAATTTCGGGAGATGTCGGAGGCGCGCTCGGAGATAGAATGGCGCAGCGATCCTGGGTCTACGGTTTGAAACTCTCTGAGAGCTTATTTTCGTAGCCTCAATTCTTTAAGAAGGAAGTTTTGTATTAGATAACACTCGATAGTCGCATTTTTGGCAGGCCTCACTCCTGCTCCTATGTCCGTGTGTAACAGTCAAATGAATTTCGCATCTTTGCAAGAAACATCTCGTCGGCACAAGACCGTCAACAAGACTGATGAATTTCTCTATACACACAAGTGACACTTCTACTTTTTCTCAGTCTCCTTCCCGTAAACCTTCTCTAAAACATCCTTCCACCATTGTTGGTCAGGTTTCTTAACCGGTACAATCCCAACCACATCCGCGGGCGTCTCCAGCGCTTCAAACCGATTCGGTCCTAGGGCCTCATCGATGTCCGTGAAATCCTCGGGATGGGCTTTCCTTCCAATGGATCGCTCGTAGTCTTCCAGGGGGATCAGGCCCGTTGGATAAAAGCGCCATTTCCGTCGGTATTGAAGGGCTTCGTGGATATCTACTCCGGCAATGGTGCTGAATCCACCTAATCCGCCGCCCCATGCGAAAATGCCCAATGAAGTCCCTGCAAACACTGCCACTGCCACGATATTCGCAATACTTTGACGTCCTGAACATAAATAAAGAGAGACGTAGGAAGACATACGGAATGCGCCCCATACGATTCCAGCGGTTACGCCCCCAGCAAATTCATTCCACCCATCATTTGTTCGTCGAAAATTCTGCAAAAGCGCCTTCGTTAATCCATACGTCCCAAACGCAGCACCTTCAATTAACACCCATCAAAGCAATTGGGTACCGTAAATGGGAATTGTGCCGCCGTAGACAGACACAACGGTCCAGGGACTGGCGGTGGTGCTGAAGTATGCGTTCTTCATACAGGCCGAGAAGGTGCCTGCTCCGAGGCCAACGAGGCCGGTCCGCATGGCATAGGACAGGGGGTCTGTTTCGCGGAACGGGGGGTAGAGATGAGCCTTCGGAAAGAACTCGGACATGATGGATGCCACTCGATTCGAATTGGGGAGACCGGAATCGAGAGCTGAGCGGGTCACTCGTTGCTTGAGGCTCCGTGCTGATGATGGTCAGTTGAGATTGGAATGGTCCATTACGGCGGTCGGCCGCCAGATCGGCTGCAAATACATGCGCTCAATCTTCAATAGCGTTGGATTATACCAAGAAGGGCAATTGATTTGGATTTCCATTCAGATCAAGACCTCATTCGGTCTGAAAGCCCAGATTTAGTGTCTTCACTAGTCGGATTCACTCTGGCGCTTTTGATTGTAATTTTTTATCACGACAGCAAATTCGATTCTGTACTGCGCCCACGGATCTAGATGAGTCGGAGGGAGATGCTCGTCATTCGAACTCTTAGCAGAAACGTTTTACATTGAGTCGTTGTCTTGGAGAACATTCACCCTGTGGCCTCTGAAGAGATCTGTGATTGTATAAACATAACTACGTGGTTTACTAGTACTACTAGTATGTATCATATGCAATTAAATATCATAAAGTTCAAGTCCAATAAATTCACCCTGAGATTATGTAGCTACATAAGGCAACTGGTACACACATGGTAAACGGGATGCATTGAATTGGGTTGTCCTTCCGTTAAGTTCCCTTGCGGCTGGGTCGATTTTTCAGATAATCAGCCGTGCAGCTCAAACTGCGGCGGATCAAGTAGACGGCTCCGACTCACTTCAGCCGAGCAAAACGCAACAGAACATAGGCACCCTAGAGGTCTAGACTCCGAGGTGGGGCGGTTAAGGTTTGAGGGGCGTAAGACATCATATCTGATCGTCCACTCCTTATATAAGAGCGCGTTGATCCACTCGTAGGGATAATAGCCTCATGCAATGAGTGATTTGATAGACCTTCGCGCGCGTCCGCATGTAATCTCCGCGGGGCAAAGCAGCATTCCTCGGTATATGAATTACGCTTACAGCAAACGACAGGACATGCTATCAAATCACTTTGAGCGCGTGACTAAATTTATTGCGGGGACTGCTGATCGTACAGTGAATCCGACCCATCCGGCGGAATAATACTCCTAATTGCGCGATCCGGCACTGGCAGTTTGCTACTAGAAGCCTTATCTTGCGGGTACGAAGAGTCTGGAAACGTGTCTTTGCTAGATGCAGATCCCGAAACCTTCTAAACGACGGCTCGGGGGGATATAATTTCAAATTGCAGTTGTGTCTGATACGGGAGCGTATCCCACGAAGCATGAGTTGCATGTTTTGTTGGAAGCAGCAGGCTGGGACGGCGGCCCCCACGCCTCGCTCCGTCGCTAAGGATCGCCATGCAGTGGGTTGATCGAAGCAAGGCAAGGCGATTGATCGACTAATTTCTGGCCTCCCCGAAGAATGCTCGGCCTCAAGCTTGGCCGAAATTAGCGAGCACTTGGCACTGGCTGCGGGCGGGCCAACCACTGAGGCCGAAATAGGTAATGTAGCGAGCGAGTGTAATGGCAAGGATGACGTCGATTGGGAGAATGTGGAACGCCGAGGTTTTAGCTTATTTGTGGGCAAGGCGATTCTTTAATTTCGGATGGGCCATTTTGTCGCTTACGAGAGAGAATATAAGGTGGCTGTTCCCGGAAAAGGCCTCGTCATGCAAAAGCAGATTGGGGGGGTGACAAGAGGCGTTTAAGCCTATTTCGTTGATTGGCACGTGTACGAATGCAGCCTGCTTTTGTTGGAATCATCGATTACATACATAGCGTCGGCTAGCCGATAGCCTTAGTCCTTGAAGCCTGCTGCTTGCTTCCGGCTCGGCAGGTCGGACAGAAGGATAGGGTCGCCTGTGCAGAGGGAATGGAATGTTCTTTTCCGTCCTTAGTATGCTTAACGAGAGGTGAGGGATTAGCAAACGCATGCCGAGCTTTCCGCGCTTAAATTAAAAAGGCCCCAGCAAATAAAGTTTATGAGTGACCGTGGACGTGGATCGGAGTGCTTAGCTAATAATGCAAGGTAATTACCGAGGTTGTAATCCCGCAGGAGGTATGCTTATTGGCCTTATTTTCGTCCGGCCCGTGATTGGCGGGTGTTTCAACCTAAACGCCGCACTGGCCGCTGGCAGATCGAGCTTGGAATGTGGCTGCCATTTAGGCCCGGAATAAGCTTATGAGGCATGCGAGCCGTGATTGGCCACACACGCCCATTAAATGACTACGAACTCGGCTGTAAGGAAATGGTGTGACAAGCCCTGATGAGGTCAAAACAGGCGACAGAACCGCCGCTCGCCCAATCATTTCCGCGTGTTTCAATCAATTTACATATTTTTGTGTTTCCGCGCACCAGTCCACCGAGACAATTGCCGCATCTCCCGTCGTCGGACTTAACTTGCACAAGCGATCTGCTCTGACGTAAACGAGTTGGCCGGTGCATGCAGCAGAGCGCGCACCTTTGCTTGCTTGCGGACTTGAGGCAGCGTCCTTTCGGCGCAGCAGCTGACCCACAGGTGCAGAAATGTCCGATGACTCTATAGCTAATCCATAGCCGGCATTGTGGCGAGGTCTTATTGCGGCAAAAATCCCACTTGGGATCGGCACACCATTATTTAGAGTTGTCTCGAACTTTAAAATGTGATCACGTAAAAAGGTTATTTCCGGTATGTGCGAAAATCCGCATGACAAAGAGGGCCACGGGATGCTGCGCAGAGAACTCCACCGATCGATGACCAAAAGTGATGAAAGCAGGGATGGCCCGCACCCGGTCCACAGCCCTTGCGGCTATCGCCATTAGAGTTTTCTGTGACAATGCAGCCGGTTTTATTTTAGGAGCTGCGCTTGGGCTTTATTATTAAGATTAATTAGCTGAACGTGTCCAACCTGCTTTGTCGCACAGCAAAATTAAGAGCGGACCGGGTGATACAAGAGAGCGTTGGTCTGGGGAGCACAGAGGAGGAAGAGCATACCGGATCGGGAGGAGCGGGCGCGGCGGATTTATGTATGTATTTAAATCTGAAGCAGGAAATTCTTGGCATCGGACATGAATGGGCAGCTCGACGCAATTCCGCAGAGCCGCCCACATGCTGCAATGCACCGATATGGATATGTAGATTATTATTTATATTATTTGGGGGCGTCGCTAACCTTACTTAACCTACATACATACTACATACGCAGTACATGGTGCAGAGTCTCAGACGGTGGTGGTGGACAGAGCG
>Ga0302179_10002414_pt1 | contig 10900 bp, 11 predicted proteins | sample I_Palsa_E3_1_FD_198788 | JGI IMG/M metagenome (GOLD analysis project Ga0302179, IMG submission 198788) | Peat permafrost microbial communities from Stordalen Mire near Abisko, Sweden - I_Palsa_E3_1 | ecosystem: Environmental > Terrestrial > Soil > Palsa > Peat permafrost | place: Sweden...
CACGGCACAGCCAGCCAGCCAGCCAAAGCTCATACATACAGTCTACAGACACAAAGCTCATTCCCGCCGCAGCCAAGACGAGGCGGTGCCTGCGACCCCATTTCCTCCTTATTGTCTCCCTCTCATCTCGAGTCCGTCGCACCTTATTTCCTCCTCCGGCGTCCCGGCTCTTATCGTCCGTGGGTGGTTTGTCATTGTTGTGCTTAAGCGAGTCCAGTCGGGCTTGTTTGTTGGGTTGGACGGTTGACGTTCTCCGAGTGACTCGACACAACGAGGATTAGTAACATATCCACCCCCACCCCAAGGGATCACCACATCATTGCTCTGCGCAGTGTCTTGTTTGTCGACTCAGCGGACGGTGTGAGCACCAGATGGGTCAACATGCCTCTTCAGAAACAGCAAACCATGCTCGACATCCGGAAATCATTACTACAACTACTACCCCTCCGTCAAGGAGTCCTGGCCACGATGTAGCCTCAGAAGACGAGACGATGGTCGATGTATCATCTGCTGCGTCGTCAATGGTGTCTGGAAGAACGAGATCGTCTCTCCAAAGACCGGTCAGCGTGTCTAGAATATCGCCTCCGCGAGTCCCGCCGCCTCCCTCACCCGCCACGAATAGCGGATCCAGAACTACACGACGGTCAAGTCTGTGGTGTCGAGTTCAGCAGTCTCTGCGAAATAGGATCTATCGCACGACGCGGAACGGAAACGTCACTCTCGCTGAAAATTCCGCAGACCGTCAACCACCTGCCCCTCGACGAGCCGCCTCCAACCCCCTCTTATCGCGCCGACATACCCTTCGCAACTCCATCCTCAGCAGCCCCAACCTCAACAGACGTTCCGGAATCTTCGGTCCCCCATCACAGCCCCCTACACGGCCTCTATCTTATATCCCGCCAGATCCCTTCGTAGACAACATCGACCCACGATTCGAAACATCAGAAGACCGTCCACGAGCGTCCTCCGTCAGTCGAACGACAGAACCCCGTCGACGATCAATATGGGGCCAGTCTCCTCAACTTCCATCTCCTCCGTCCCCTCCCCGAACAATCGTCAGCACTTCACCCACTCCCCTGCCATCTCTTCCCTCTGTCATCGACCATTCCACACAAACAACTGGGGTAGGACCAAACGGTCAGCCATTCAATATCACACGTCGGCCCGGAGAGGATCAAGCTGAAATGTTGTCCCGGTTTCTGTATGTTGCTGGTGCTGCACTTGCTGCCTCTCTCGTTGGTTCAACAGACACGACAACCGCCCAACTACAAGACTTTAGTGCTGATTTCGCCGACGCAAGAGACGATAATCTTACAGACACACCCACGGAAGGTAGTTTTGAAGGATTTTTAAGAGCATTGCGGCAAGGACGGACACAATTCGCACACGCCCTACGAAACGATTCGGAGACGTCTTCAAATGGAGAATCTGGCTCTGCATTCACTTACCTTCTTATGTATCGATTTAATTCACGGAATACAGCCCCTTCAACAGTAGGAACACCTTCAACCGAAACAATCCCAGAAGAACCAGATACCGCCTCCATGACAGTCGAAACCCGTCCTCCAACACCTATCCCCTCCTCATCAGCGTCATCACAAACTGCTCCGTCAACAAATAGCTCGTCTTCTCCCTCTGAACCACGAATGGTCCCCTTTGTAATCATTGGCGTGCAACCTGTTCCTCCCCGTGATGGCGGCGGACATACCGGCGTCCCCTCCTTCTCCGAAGGAGTCGCTTCGCTGCTCGCCAATGCGCGTCAACATGCCGGCACGAATCGTCCTTCATTGAGACCGACGACGAGTTCCGGGAGCGTGAATTCGGAAATCACGGCCCCACTGCAGGCCTCGGCATCGATTCCTACGATCCCAGGAGCGTGGCGGGATTCTCCTCCTTCTACATCCTCGTCGTCAGTACTAGAGTCTCGTCGTCGTCGCGCAAGTGTGGATGGATCGTATCGTCACCATGAGGGAATTCAGAGTAGAGAGCGCGATAGTAATACCCGTGCATGGCAGATGTATATCTATGGGGGAGCATATCCCGAGAATCATCTCATCTTCACTGCACCGACTTTATTCACTGATGTACCTCCCTTTCCCCATCTTTGCTGTCCCCCTTTTCTCCGTTCATCTTGTCACTATTTACCGTGTGCTTGTTTGAGAGATATCTGACTTGTAGTCACCAAGTTCAGAGGATATGTTACTCCTTGCCTCGATCCTAGGAGAAGTAAAACCACCAGTCGCATCAAAAGAAGAAATCGACGCCGCAGGAGGAATTTCCGTCGTCGGCACCGATATCGCATTAGAAGGCGAACGGTGTCTCGTATGTCTTTCAGATTACGAATCAGGCGAGGAAATTCGCACGTTATCTGGTTGTGGGCATCTTTTTCACAAACCTTGTATCGATCAGGTAGCTAGACCCCAAACCCAACACTCCCCCTCGTCTGTGACTTTTCTTTTTCGAGGAAGTGTTTGCTGACTTGTAGTGGCTTGCGTCAGGGAGGAATGCATGTCCTCTATGTCGCGGAGTCGGTGTCGCGACAATGGAAACCAAGCCCGACCCCCCGCTCCCCAACGCCGAGGAAATCGTTGCCCATTAAAGTATACCGTGCGGACTCGTGGTGGAAGTAGCCTGAGGGTTTACGTTGCGCAAGGATGTGTTTGTTGCATGGCATTGCTGGAATGGATTTTATGGCATATTTTGGAATGGATTGCAAATCATGATTCTGTTGAGATGGTGGATATCAGATGTTGTTTGTATGCTATATATATTTTGCTGTCTTTTGTTGTTAGGGGTTATTTGGTGGCGCGCGAGTCTTTGTTCCATCATTCATAGCGATCATCAGTAACATTTAGCACTCCTCATCTGAAAGTGTTCGGGAAAGACTCTACAGTACTGTACAATTCGGATATGCTTGAATCCGGAAACGGTTCCCGAAATAATGACTACTCCGGGTGGACTGTGCATTATGCATTATCTGACAAAAGTCAATCTCACTTGATTTTTGATCGGGATGTTTTTATAAAATGTCATTCAACATGCGGCATGAATTATTGATTGATGTGATCAATCAATCACATGACAACCCGATCGATTTCCCTCGGAAACTCTCGGAAGCCTTCCCCGGCAACGAGCGAGCACATCAATCACATCAACTCCCGAACCCGCCGCAGGCCATAAGTAGCCCGGAACCTCCCGTCTCGACCGTCCGCCAGGTCAGCGCAGACGCGGAGGGCCTCTCTCTGCAGCACACCAGAATTGTCCGCCAGAAGACAAGATGTCCGAGTCGCGACACGCCCAGTATCTGAGTCTTGTGCCTTCGGTGCATTCCCGTGTGCGGGGTCATACAATCCGGGGAATTCGCTCAAAGGACGTCCACGCCGTGAAACAATTAAACGTACCGCCTCCCCCGTGTCCCTGTAGTGCGTTTTTATATGGTTATATGGGTGGGAATTGATGGTAGGATCGGTGGTTGGGGAGTCGGCTGGCTCAGTCGTTTTATCTGCAGTTTCTGTATGATGCAGGGAGTGTGTGCTGTGTAGCTCAGGATCCCGACGGCGCGATTATCGGATGTGGGACTGCGAAGGTTGTGAGACGGGCTGACGGTGCTGCTGGCGCAGGGGGATCGGAGAGGGAGGGCCATGTTCTTACTCTGGCGGTGGACCCAGCCTGGCGCCGAAAGGGAGTAGGCCGAGATTTACTCGAGGTACGTACGTGGATACCGACTCCGTGTCCTTGGTCCAGGACTGCATGTTGACGGTAGACATTGGTGTTACAAATCCGGACTATTTGCGCTCGACTTTCCACTCAACTGGGGCAGCGCATCATGCTCAAGTCCATAGTCTTACAAACCAGTGCCCACAATCCCGCGGCCCTCAAATTCTACGAAGGATGCGGATACCAGCGCCAGGGGTTGAAGTCTGGATACTACGGCGGGGTATCCCACCCCCCTTTGTGTATGTGGTCTAATAGTAGGGCAAGGATGCTATTCCGATGATGCTTTCGTTGCCGGAGATTGCTGCTTCAAAAGCCGTCCAGGGGGAAGATATCCCTGCGCCCGCTGCATCGGGGAGGAATTGGGTCGCTGTATATTAGACGGGAGTGTTCATCTGAAGCTGCATGTATTATTAGAGATTTCCTTCGGAACATTCATTGGGCTTGGTTTTTGGGATAAGGGACATGTATACATATTACCCACAGTCGAATATGTCACTTCACAATCGATATAATTAACTCTGGATGATCAAATCTATCATCTCGGCCAGGGGTGATTTAGAGGTGTTGAGATGGGCAGGTTGTTTTCCTGGTTTCCGACCCTAACCCACACAGACATAATAATTTGTGACCGAATTCTTCCGCCTTCGTCACTAAACCTACAGGCCCATCATGTCCGCAAACCCAGCTAAACAGCCATCCTCCACGTACGCTTACAATGACATCCCGGTACCATCCCTATCCCTTTCCTCGTACGCAAACTCAATTGCTCCCCTGCGAGGGTGTCAATTGATCCCTTACCGTCTGCGCGAGTCTATGGATTGTGTTGATGGATCCACTGCGATTGATTGATCCCTGCGAGTCTGTGACCTATTTACTAATGGGAAGAAATATAAGAGTCCGTATGGACCGCGTTATAAACTTCAGCCCCGTCTTTTTAGTACCAAGTTCGGTACATTGTTCACCGCCGAGAAAGCTGTACGATGGTAACAAGCCCGCTTATCCTCCCTGAAACCCCTGTTTCTGTTTCATCCATAACCCGCCCATCAACTCTCCCCCCAAGCCTTATTGTATGATTGTCGCGGGAGTTGTGGCTGTGGGTGAATCATGTTGTACCTGGAGTTGGTGTTCGTGGATTTTCGAACGGTATTAATTCTAGGGGTGGCTCATTAGTGCTATGGGGCGGTGCAGCACTCGGTGGATTGTTACTCCTAGGGAATAAAATTCCAGTTGTCAAGGACGATATATTGAAGAAAATCCCACTTGTTAGGGGGTACTTTATCGAGCAGGACAATATCCCGGATTCGGATAAACCTTTTTAAGGGGGGGAGTCAACGGTGGATGGATGGGTGGAGAGTGAAAATGATGTAGGATCACATATGCGATAGAAGAGAATGCACAGATGGGTGAATACCCGTAACTTGACCAACAGATCCCCTTTGATATACCAGATATGTACATGCTGTCCAAGAAAGGAAGGATTCCCAAACCAATATAGATACACAGCCCGAAACTAGATACATTTGCATGCACACCGAGGGAGACGACAGGAGACGACAGTTGCTACTCCCACCTCGGCGCACGCTTCTCAAAGAACGCAGCGATGCCCTCCTTGCTATCCCGCATCCCAAAATTCCCCGCCATAACCCCCGCGGCAAATCCATAAGCATCCCCCGTCCTCATCTCCCGGTGCCGATAAAACGCCCTCTTCCCCACGACAAGCGTGGTCGTCGCCGCCCGCGCAACCTGCTCGGCCACCCCGCTCGTAAACTCATCCAATCCGTCCTGGGGCGGCGCGATATGCGAGACCAGGCCGCGGTCGTGGGCTTGTTGGGCCGACAGGGACTCGCCTGTCAGGAGCATGCGGAGGGAGTGTTTGGGAGAGGGGATTGAGCGGGATAGGGCGACGGAGGGGGTCGTGCAGAAGGCGCCGCGTTGGACGCCGGGGGTGGAGAAAGTTGCTTCGGGGGAGCAGATGCAGAGGTCTGCTTGTGCGGCGAGTTGGCAGCCTGCTGCCGTGGCGACTCCTTGAACCTGTGAGTCAGCACATCAATACACACAATGAACACAGTGCACAACAAGATGGATCAACATGATACAACGATCATAGAAGGAATGGGAGGGCGACCTGCGAGATTACGATCTGTGGGAGCCGTTGAATGGTCATCATAAGAGTATTGCACAACTCAAAGATCCGAAGTAGTCCGTCATACTCGAGTCCCTTCAATTCCCTTAAATCATGCCCTGAACAAAATACTTTCCCCATAGACTTGATAATAACCACCTTCGGCACCTTCTGTGATTGCGAGCCACAGCACACTCGTTCAGCAAACGCAACGGGGTCCTCCGAGTCGATGGCCGCATCAATTTGGATGTGCGGATTAATTAATCGCAGGGCAGAGAGAAGGGACGTCAGGACTGCGGTGGACAGACTGTTTGCGCGGGAGGCATGGTTGATGGTTAAGGTGACGATGTGTCCTGAGGTAGAAACGTTTGTAAGGACGAGGTCTGTTGGAGGAAGTGGTTCGGGCGCTGGAGACAGGTGGGTTTGAAGCTGGGACAGGCGATGGGACATGTTGTGTGGGGGCAAGTGGTGAGCGGGCGATCCGCACAGTAGACATGCGGCCGACCTTGCCATGGCACCCGTATTACTGCTGTGATTGGTGGAAAGGGTCGGATGATCCTTAATCAGGAACCAAAAACTAGACTAAACCAAACCTCGCTGTCCATCTTCTTGCCTTCGAACAACTGTGAGAACTCATTACGAACGCACAGAAGTTCCAAGAGTATAGAAAGTCCAGGAGGTCGAAGACCGGCGACTTCAGCGGGAAAGCTTACATAGTAATGAAAGACTAGAAACTCAACAGCAGCTGGATGTTTCCTTCGATGAATAGCGTGTGCCTCAAAGAATCCTTAACTTTCCGATGCTGCAAGGTCTTCCTGATTAGGGGGTCCAAATACGACTTAAAGGGGCCGTTCTTTACCCACTTTATACTCAAGACTAAGTTGGCTGCCCAGTACCAAAGCGCATGGTTCGTAGTGGGGTACAGACTCCCCAAAGCTACTCCTGAGGCTGCTCCAGTCCGTCAAAAATGGTGGCCCACTCCGGATAGTGTCATTCGCCGATAGTTAGATCCCCCACATGCATATTCTTTGGATCAGGTATGAAAGCAGCATACTCCCAGTCGATAATGCCCGCCACAGAATTGAGATCAGAGGTCAAAATGACATTGCACTGAAACCAATCCATATGATCGAATACAGGCTTGACATTGTTGGCAAAATGAGGCTCGCGCTCCCACAACGCTTTGACATTCTTTCGATACTCTTCCAATGTTTTGAACGGACCCTTTGACCGCGGCGGTGCCGAGCGCTCATACTTCAACAGCTCATGAGTAGAACACAACGAGCCCACAACGAACTGATCCGAGAAAGGGTTTGGAATCTCCCATAACTGTCGAATATATCCCCTGATCTCCGAGATGATATTATTCAACTGCTCCGGACTCAATTTGCTCCAAGCACTCTCCAAATCCTCCCCCTGGATTCGCTTGAATACTACGAAGCCAAGGCCGTGGTCGACTACTTCCGGCAACGGGATGGTGGTATACTTCCTGACGAGTTCCAAGGACTTGATTTCATTCTCGTCGGATAGGAGAGTCCTTCTGGTGTCGTGAAATTGGCCCATGTAATCGGGTTCGTCGGGTCGGAGAGCGAGTTTGATGATATAATCTTTGTAGTGGAAGACATGGCGACGATGAGAGGGTTGTAGTTTTCTCTCTTCAGTGAGGTACTGGCGCCAATCGTTGACCGTGGACATGACTTTTGAGGGAGCTGTTGCGGGTATGTGATCTAATCGCTTCGTGTTGTTGACTAAAAGACGTGAAAACGGGAAATAAAGAGTCAAACAGGAACCGCAAGGTTATTGGTGGATATTAATGCCGGGAATTTTACAAGGTATCTTGGTTCTAGCTTTTACCGTGAAGTCATAGCCCTGATTGGCCAGTCGTTCTACTATCCCAAAAAGGAAGGCAGACCGATTGCTCTCGCTCACACAGCCTCAATCTCCAAGGCATCCTGTCCGTCCCTCGATGACACGCTTAGCGCCGTCCCATTCCACAGACAGTCCATCGGAATAGTCCGGTCATCGACTCGTCGACAGATTCCGTTCGTTGAGCCACTGTAACTTGGGAACGTGATTTCATTGTCGCGTTAGAATGACTGCTGCTGCAAGTGGGTCCGTCAAGAAACAGCGCAGAGCGAAGAGTTTTCGAGGATGTACTTATTGTCGGTACGTATTGTGGTGAAGGGAATGTGCTGACTTGCTAGGGCGAATAAGAAGAAGTGTTCCGAGGGTAGATTGGTTAGTGTTGCGTTGTGCTGATGGGTGTAGAGAGACCGGCGTGTGCGTATTGTGTGAGGACGGGTCATGCGAGTACTTGCAAGGTATACATTATCCTCTGGAGGAGGGTTTGACGATATAGTATGAAGGCCTTCAGTCACTCATTCGCTTTGAATGGTGTTCCGGAGAATCCGAACCAGCGCCGAAGACATCACCCAAACCGAGTCCACCGACGATATCCCTCTTGTCTCCCCCGGAATCGAATAGCGAAACGCTCTCCTTACTTACGACCCCCTCCATAAGTCCCCTGATCAGTCCCTCGATCCCATCAACGCCCGAAGGAGGCCTAGACTTCCTAAGCGACACCGTAGAAATGTCGTTTTCCCCTGACCCAGAAATGGATACCGAAGCAATCGAGCGCATCACCGCTATAGCCCGCACAGAAGCATTCCATCTCGTGCGTGCATGGCCGCTTGGAAACGGCACCGGATTCGAAACTCCCGATCTTCCATATGTGCACTTCTTTCTCACTCAGATGCCGAATTATCTCTGGTTCGCGGGGATCACGGAACCTGTGAATCGGTACATCATGGCCAAGGCGAGAGATCAACCTGTTCTGCATCACGCGGTAATATGTACTTCTGCGGCATTGTTGTCGGAACAATTACAAACTCATTCAGGACGGTATTTGGAACATAAACAGAAGACTCTGGCGTTACTAAGAAGACATATTGATACATTGGAGATCGACGAGGGGGTTGCTGCTGCGGTCTTTTTTATGTTATTTGTGGAAATTGGGGTTGATCAAGGTGCGCGAAGTCATTTACGGGGATTGAAATCTGTGTTGGATTATTTACGACAGAATCATGTCAAAGCTGTTGTAGCACCGTCTCCTGCTTCGGATCCCATGGAAAGCCCTGGAAAACTGACCAAGCCGGATTTGTATAATGCTGATATCACGGGAGTCTCACCTTTGGCATGGTTGATCTGGGCATGGGGAATAAGAATGGATATCGCTCTCGCGACAATCGATGGAAGTCCAATGATAGCACCGTTACCCGTTGGTCCCGAGCACGAGGCCTTCCACCGGTCCTGGATCTCAGCACTAAGCGATCCCATGATCCCCGACTCCGCAGACTGGGGTCTCGCAAACTTTACCCTGGACAATATCATGCATCGGGGCTGCCACGTCGCTCGAAGAGCCCGCCTAATCCGGGCATCTCCAAATTATACTCTCCAAGACGAACACAAAATCCGCCGCATGTGTCTACAGATTTCAAACGATTTAGACAACTGGAGAGCCCAACCACTCTTCGAACAAGCACAGTTACAAGAAGACTTGCATCAACAATTCGCGAATCCTACTTCCCCGGACTGCTGCTTCTTACATTATCCCCCCTTGGTAGTCCATAATCGGACCTACTCGAATCTGATCACCGACTACCGCACCGCAAAAATATACCTCTCTCTCGTGGAACAACCTGCCCCTGGACCCGGTCTTCCCGGCTCAGGCCGCTTCCAACACGCCGTCGAAATATGTCGCACACTGGCGTCCAAACCAATCGATCTCCGCGACGATGTCCGCGGCGCGGAAGAAATCATGTGTCTTTTCCTGGCGGGGGTGGTATTTGGCGGCGAAGAATATTATCCCCTCGAATCGAGATGGTGTCAGAAGATGTTTGAGGAGTATTTTCCTAGATGGAGCAATACCATTACGGGGGAGGATTTATTGGGGATTTGGTTGGAAAATTGTCCTTGTGTGCCTATGGTGCGGGAGAAGAATTTCCCGTGGACAATTATGAGTAGTATTGGTATCAAAGGGATGGGCAATCAGAGCAATCAAGATGAGATTATGTATACATAGATTTCAACATAAAATGGGAATGTGGTGTTTAGGAGTTGGTTAGCTGGGTATTATAGTAATAAGGTGCATTATTTCGTGCTTTTTGGTCTTCGTTTTGGGAGTGTTCTTTCGCTCGGCTGGACTGCTATGTCATTGGGATTCTAATTATTCTCTTGGAATACTATTGGAATACAATTCATGGTCTTGAGATTCCTACGATGATGATACTTAGGGTGCGTCTCAGCCACATTCAGGGGCGCTAGTCAAGGCCAGCCCCTGTCGCTAATCCCGACCCCCCAGGGACACGGCTAGGATCGGCGTACCCCGGCGAACGCGGACGTTCACCACTGTCTTTTTCGCCGATTCAAACTCTAAATTGACAACATGGATATAAACCACGTATCCTCTCCGGTACTGCTTCTCATCGCTTCTTCACAAGTAAACGATGACACGTACGAAAGAATTCCATGTTATTATTGTCGGGGGCGGTATTGGGGGCTTGACCCTTGCGCACGGCCTGAAAAAGAATGGCATCTCCTGCGCAGTTTACGAGAAAGATATGTCTCGTGCTGACCGTCTCCAGGGATATCACATTGTGCCTTCTCTCTTGATTGTCCTTCTGATATTAGCGCCTGCGAGATTTCGGCATCGAAGGGTTGAAGACTTGTCTCCCGGAGGAGACATATAAATCCTTAGCGTCGATGACCAGCGATAATGCAGGAGGTATGCTCAGCATGGTGACGGAGAAACTTGAACCCCTCGTGAACTTCAACATCACAGCCAGGGGTCAGGGTGACCACTTTGCTGTCAGTCGCATCGTCCTTCATCGCCTCTTTACCACTGGTCTGGACGATATAATCCACTTCGGTCATCGGTTCGACCGCGCGGAAATTCTCGAATCCGGAAGAGTCGGAGTTCATTTTACGAATGGCACTTCGGTGGAAGGCGACCTTCTCGTTGCGGCAGATGGGGTCAACTCGGCAATTCGCAAACAATTCCTT
>Ga0302179_10002417_pt1 | contig 10886 bp, 13 predicted proteins | sample I_Palsa_E3_1_FD_198788 | JGI IMG/M metagenome (GOLD analysis project Ga0302179, IMG submission 198788) | Peat permafrost microbial communities from Stordalen Mire near Abisko, Sweden - I_Palsa_E3_1 | ecosystem: Environmental > Terrestrial > Soil > Palsa > Peat permafrost | place: Sweden...
GGCCAAGTGAGACTGGTTGGCGTGCCCGACCCCACGCCAAAGGTTCCTATCGCCCGTATCGGCACCTTCGCGATCACCGGCCGCTTGGGAAACCTGAAGCGCAGAATCTGGCAGACAGGGCAGAACGGGCAGCGGTTTTGAGCTGTGCGCCACGCCCAGGCCTCCGCGGGCCGCAGCAGCACCGAACACGACACGCATATCATTCATTCGGCGAAGAAACCACGTGAGCCACGTTTCGGTAAATACGGCCTGGCGCGTGAGGAAATAGCCGGCGCGCTCGCCCAGGACAAGATCGCCATCACCGATCAGGAGCGCGGGGGCATGCTGGCCCTGGCCGCCCGGATCCGGATGGACGACCTCGTGCCCCACGCGCTCGGGTTCTGCCCGCAGGCGCGCTAACCGGATACGATCCGGCCTAGCCCCGGCTCGCCGCTACCGCGTCACAGGCTCGCTGCGGGCCGCTGTCCCGCTTTCACCGGCCCAGGTCAACACTACTGGCCGCCGCCACGGGCGGGTACCGGAGCGTTCCCGTGATCCTGCCTGGCGCTTGATGCGCGCCCCAGCGCTTCAGGCGGCGCGGCCGCAGACAGCGGCTGTGTTAACGACGGTCCCGGCTGCACCTCGGCGGACGCGGAAGGCACCTCCCAGCCGGTCAGGTCGTCTCCGGCGGCGGCGCTGAAGCCGTCCCACACGATGGTCAGCGCGTCGGCCACGCCGGCGGCGGCAATCTCGGCCGCGACAATGGCCGGTCCGGCCTGATCGGCCAGGGCGCTCTCGAATTCTGTTCGGACGGTTCCCAGGCGCGCCATCCGCCGCGGCGCGGCACGGTGAGCGGCACCGAATAGCGCGTCTTCCACTTGCTGGCCGTCCCCCTCGGCATGCCTTGATGATCACATAGCATCGCTGGCCTGCGAGATTACGGGATGCGATGGACTCCGTCCCGCCCGACGAATACCGTGACAGCCGCAACCACGGCATCCGGTCCATCGACGCCGCCCTCATCGGACGCCCTTGGCTACCGGCTCCGGTCAGCACCTGACGCCAGCCCCTGAGTCGACACATCTGGCTCGTTCCTCGTAGGCTCATTGCCCGGAGCAGGCAGGGGTGCCATCTCCGGCGAGGAAGCCAGCACCATGACCCAGGCAATTAATCGTCAGGAAGCCGGGAGATATGGCAGTATTTCTCATTTCGTGCCTGCACCCGAACTACGCGGGGTGGGTCGAGCACCAGGCGGCGCACCTCGACTGGCTGCACGCGCAGGTTGAAGCTGGCGCGCTCCTGGCGTCGGGTCCGCCAGGCCGGGACGGTGTGCGTGCCGCCTTCCTGATAGCGAAGGCCGAGGATGAGAAGGCAGTCAGAGACTGGGTCGCCGGTGACCCTTACATGGTCCATGGGCTGACCGAAGATCTGACTATCACGGCGTGGGATCCGATCTTCGGTGCTTTTGCCAGTGAGTCGAGTCTCGCTGGGGTCAGCTACGAGGACCTGCGGCGGCAGATCCTTGTTCGGTTCGCTGCTCTTGAGGAGGCCGACGGGGCGGCCTCAGCGTGATCTTGCGTAACACGAGGTCGCTGGTCGCGCCCGGCCCGGCCTGTCCGGGGCGGCCGCTGTCTGAGCGGGCGGTCAGCGAGCTGGCGGCCGCCCTGGACAAATCACCGCTCGCCGACGTCCTGTTCACCCTGGCGTCACCGGCTGGATCGCCAGCGTCATCCACTCTGCGATCGTCCGGTAGAAGCAGCCGGGGCGGGAAGAGCCCGACGGCAGCAGGGTGTGACATGCCCCTCCGGTAGTACGGCGCACCAGGTAGAGCAAGGAGTTCTGCTCGCAGTTCACCCGGATCTCGGCCAGTTCCAGCACGTCACCCGACGTGCCGCCTTTCCGCCATAGCTCGTTGCGCGAGGTGGACCACAGCACCGCGATCCGCTCTCGCAGAGAGGCCTCCACAGCCTCTCATTGGCATAACCGACAAACAGGACATCGCCGCTGCCGGCGTCCTGCAGGACGACAGGCACGACCCGGGCGCCGGTCGCGGCGACCGCCGCAAGCTTGCCGAAGTCCAGTGCCAGCCGGCTGCCTTCTTCAAGTTCACTCACCAGCCCATCCTGCCCCTGTCCGCAGCCAAACCGCTCACCAATAAACGAGCCACGGCGCCATCGAACCTGCCGGCCGTACTCGTCACGAAATAGGGGAAGATCCCAAAATTCAGCCGCCGTTGACAGACATCGGCCGGTCTTCGGGCCGCGGGCACGCCAGGTCCTGGGCCCAGGCGCGACGACGGCTGACCGGGGGTTGCTGCGGCCAAAACAGGAGTCAGCTATACGGCCAGAGCCCGAGTGCCGGGATCAGTCCCGCTGACTGGAACAGGTCGGCCTGGCCGAGCCATCGGCCTGGCTTGCGGTGAAGTCCGGACTTGACACGGCGTCGCCGACTGGTAGATTGGTAGGACCAATCTACCATACTTGGAGCGATCGTGTCGGACCTGTTCGGGCCGGTGCTGCGGTCACAGACGACTGGGCAGGCAGTGGAGCAGCACCTCAAGGAGCTGATCCGGGCCCGCAGGCTGCTGGCCGGGCACCGATTGCCGCCCGAGCGGCAGCTGGCCGAACGTCTGGGCGTCAGCCGTTCCACGCTGCGGGGGGCGTTGCAGTCGCTGGCGGAGCAGGGCGTGGTGACCGGCCGGCAGGGTTCCGGGTGGACCGTACAGCCGAGCCGGGGCGTGGTCGCCGCCAACCTGGCTGTCTACTTCAGCCTGGAAGACGTCAGCTTCGACGAGCTGTTCGCGGCCCGGCGGGCCGTGGAGCCGCCCATCGCCGCCGGTGCCGCGCTGCACCGCAGCGACGCGCAGGTGATGGCCCTGCAGCAGTCGATCGAGGCGATGCGGGCCACGAGCGACCCCGCCGCCTACCTGGCGGCTGACTCGGATTTTCACGCCATGCTGGCCTCGGCGTCTGAGAACGTGCTGTTTTCCGTGCTGGTCGCGCCGGTGTTCAGCCTGCTGCAGGACGTGCGCGAGCGGCTGTCCGGCCAGGACAGTGTGATCTCGGCCAGCCACGGCGAGCACCAGCGGATCCTCGATGCCGTCCGCCGCCAGGATGCCGAGGGGGCGCAGCAGGCGATGCTGGATCACATCGACCGGTTCGTGGCCAGCGGGCGGCGGGCGTTGCGGTCAGGCCGGCCCCGGGTTGGCCCGCCGGTAGTTCCCGACAGTAAGAAGGTCTCGTGATGCTCCATGTCCCGGCCGGGCAGGTCCCGGTCACGGTCGTGCCGATGAAGGTCTCCGGCGGGGAACTGCGGACCAGGCAGGTATTCGGCCGCCAGTCCAGCCTGATGATCGCCTCGCGGTCCGGCGGCTACCATTCGCTGCCGCATTCCCACGATTGCGAGCAGCTCAACTACGTCCAGGCCGGGGAGATCTGGGTGTTCGTGGAGGACACGGCGTACCAGCTGCGGGCCGGGGACTTCCTGCGGATCCCGGCCGGGGCCGTGCACTGGGCCTGGAACCGCAGCCAGAAGGACTGTGAACTCATCGAGGTGCACAGCCCCGGGCTGCTGCTGCCGGGAGCCGGCGGGGGACTGCAGCTGCTGTCCGACGCCGAGCAGGACGCCGGGGTCGACGCCGTCCCCAACCGGTGGGCGGACGCCAGCTACCGGGACCGGGAGGCCGCCCCCCTGGCCGCCCACGGGGTGACGCCGTGACCGGGCGGCCGGGCACCCGGACGCGACCTCTGCGGGGCACGGCGGCATGAGCTACCAGATCCGGCGGCTGAACTTCGGTGCCGTCACCATCGACGCCGCGATGAAGGTGCGGGGCATACCGCCCGGCACCCGAGTCGACGTCCCGGCCCAGGGCTACCTGATCATGGGCGACACGGGACCGATCCTGGTCGACGCCGGCTACCGCGACCCGTCCGTGCTGGGTCTGGGCGGCCGCGTCGGCCCAGGGCAGGGCTTTCACGAGCAGCTGGCCGCGCACGGCGTGCGCGCCGGCGACCTGGCGTGCGTGATCATGACCCACCTGCACCGCGACCACGCCGGGCATCTGGACAAGGTCCCGATGCACGTGCCCGTCGTGGTCAACCGGAGCGAGATGGCCGGCGCATGCAGCGGGGTCCAGGGCACGGCCTACGCCCGCGACGACATTCACCACCTGCTCGACCGCGTCTACACACCCGGAGCTCTCCGCTTCCTCGACCTGGAGTACTCCGGTCCCGTCGAGCTCGCCAACGGGATTACCTGCCAGCTGACCGGCGGCCATACCCCCGGATCGATCAGCATTATCGTGCCGACCGGCGACGGGCAGGCCTGCCTGTGCGGCGACCTGTTCTACGACATCTACAGCGCCCTGGTCGCGCCGCCGAGACAGGGGCCGGTCGCGGGAGTTCAGCCGCACGCTCTTGTCGCTGGCGAGCCGGCGCTGACCAACAACTTCACCACCGCGGTGCTGCAGGAGATCGGTGCCGTCAAACGCGCCTTGCGGTACCGCTACCTGCTGCCTGCCCACGACGCGCCGGGTGTTCTCGAAGCAGGCCGGCTGGTCGGCCGGATCGATGGTGACGTTGTCCCTGGCCCGGTGAGCCCGCTGGCCCCGCCCCCCGGAACGGAGATCACATGCACGCGCTCGTCATGACCGAGCCCTCACCGGGCCCGGATCGCTCCGAGGTCCGGGAGCTCCCGGACCCCCACCCGGCCGACGGCCAGGTATCCATCGACGTCGCCTACGCCGGGATCAATTTCATCGACGTAATGGCCCGCCGGGGCGACCCCGGTTACGCCACGTCGTGGCCCTATGTGCCAGGTCTGGAGGTCGCGGGAACGATACGCGAAACGGGCCGCGGTGTCACGGGCCTGTCCGCCGGGCAGCGGGTCGCCGCGTTTACCAGGGGCGGCGGCCTGGCCGAAGTCGCCCTGGCCGATGCCGCTCTGGTCGCCTCGCTGCCCAGCGAGGTAGCGCTATCCGCTGCGGCCGCGGCGCCGCTTGCGCTTTCGACCGCACTGCTCCTCCTCGCCGACGTCGCCCGGCTCCGGCCGGGCGAGCGGGTGCTGATGCACTCCGCTAGCGGCGGGCTTGGCGGTGCCGCGGCTCAGGTGGTCGCGGCGCTCGGCGGTGGCGTGCGGATCGGGACGGTCGGCCGGCCGGACAAGGTCTCCGACGGCCAACGCAGCGGCTGGGACGTGACCCTCGTCCGCGACGGCGGTTTGGCGCAGGCCATCCGCGAGGCCGCGGGCGGCGGCGTGGACGTGATCCTGGATCCCTCGGGCACTGACCTGTTGGAGGTGGATCTTGAGGTGGCAGCGCCCGGCGCGCGGATCGTCCTGTTCGGCAACCCGGGCGGCGGTCAGCCTGCCGCGCTCCCGGCGCTGGGCCGGCTGATCGCCGGCAACGTCGCCATCGCCGGGTTCAGCATGAGCCGGCTGAGCGTGACGGCGCCGGCCAAGGTGGCGGCGGCGCTGGGCCGCGGGCTGACGCTCCTGGCCGCCGGGAAGCTCGATCTGGCGGTCACCGAGATCGGGTCCCTCGGCCAGGTCCCCGCCGCGCACCAGCTGCTGGCCGAGGGACGTGGCCGCGGAAAGTACGTAGCTGCCCTGACGGTGCCGGGCTGATGCGCGCGGTCTGGTACGACCGCACCGGCCCGGCCGGGGAAGTCCTGGTCACGGGCGAGCTTCCCGATCCGCTCCCCGCCGCCGGCGAGGTCCGCGTGCGCGTCACCGCAGCCGGGGTCAACCCCGGGGACGTCAAGCGCCGCGCCGCGGTCGGCGACCGCACCATGGCCGACCCCCGCGTCATTCCCGGTGACGACGGCGCGGGAATCGTGGACCGGGTGGGCCCCGGAGTGTCGGCCGCCCGGATCGGCCAGCGCGTCTGGGTGCACTCCGCCACCTGCGACCGCGCGTTCGGCACGGCGGCTGAATACGTCGTGGTCCCAGCCGGCCATGCCATCGAGCTGCCGGGCGCCGCATCCTTCGAGGCGGGCGCCTGCCTCGGCGTGCCACGTCGGGTAACCAGTTACCGAACAGTTGCGATCGATGGATGGCCTCTTGCGTGCCACGCATACGACTGGGGTTGCGCAGTGCACGTTGAGGCGATCACTCAGAAGCTCTCACCCTGCTGAACTTGCCGGACGCTCTTGTCCGCATAGCTGGGCACGGTCCGGCCTGCTACATCCAGGCGGACTCCGGCGCGAAAATCCGGCGCCGTTGTCACTTGATGGTCACTTCTACTCGAACAAGTACACGAAAAATGGTGGAGCTAAGGGGATTCGAACCCCTGACCTTCTGCATGCCATGCCTGCAGGCTCCGTCTGGCGGTGTCTCGCTAGGTCGCGTTTCGGCACGTCAGGGCAATGGTCTTGCCTGGCAGACTGGCTGCATCTGCTGTGGTCTGGGGGCGTTGTCACTTGGTTCGTCACTGGTAACCGGCCTCTTCGCGCTAAGTGGAGCCCTCAGGGTCGTCGACACCGACAGAGAAGTCGTGCCACTCCGGGCTTAGCTGCTAGCCGCCTTCGACGAACCTGAGTACGGGGACGCGCTGGCGTGAACGTTCGGGATCATGGGCCGGGCCCGCCTCGCATCGTATGCTCGGACCAAGGACTCGCACGCAAGGAAGGAACCCGGTGACCGGCTACCGCCCTATGACCCTGGCCGATCTGGCCAGCCGCCTGGTACGGACGGCCGAGACCAAGACGCGATGGAAACTTGTGTGGGAGTTCCTCGAGGAGTACCGGTGGGAACCGGAAGACGTCCAGCTGTCCTTGCTGCGGGATGAGCCACCGCCAACCGGCGACGAGCGGTGGGACGCACTGCTAGCGGCCCTAGCGGAGCACCTGGCGGCGCAGCACGATCTTGCCCCACCTGAGTGGACTGAGATGAGAGTCCTGCAGCAGCCCTGGTTCCCGGCGGAACTGGAAATCCAGCGCGCCGAGGCCCTGGTCTGGGCACCAGCAGCATTCAGGAAGCATGGCGTCTACTTGTCCGCCAGGGACCTGGAGGCCGCGTGAGCCAGGCCGACAGCATCCTCTTTGGCCGGGCAGAACTTGAACGGGCATTCACCGCGCTGGGTGAACGCCTCGTTCGCAGAGGCGTCGTGGCAGACATATTCATTGCGGGCGGCGCCGCTATGGCCCTGGCCTACGACGCTGCCCGCTCACCCGCGATGTCGATGCGATGTTCAAGCCGCATGGAATCGTCCACGAAGAGGCCATGCGGGTCGCGAAGGACCTCGGACTCCCCCGTTGGCGGCTCAACGAGCAGGCAAGCACCTACATCTCCGGCAAGGAGGACGCTGACAAGCGCCGCGTATTCGATCATCCCGGGCTGCGCGTCATGGACGCCCCACCACGCCACATCTTCGCGATGAAGGCACGCGCGGCCAGAACGCGTGACATCGACGATCTTCGCCTGCTCGCCGGCATCGTCGGAGTGGAATCAGCCGACGCGGCCCTGCAGATATGCGCGAACTTCTACCCAGATGAACCCGGATACCCGAGATCAGCCGCCGTGCTCCGCGAACTATTCGGCTGACCACCCCAGCTTCGTGCGCCTGCCCGCCCCGATACTCCCGGGCTGAACCGGCGGCTCAGACGGGCCCAAAGCATAGCCAGCATTGGCTCTTTATCGCCGCTGGCAAATCGGTTCCTACAACGCCAAGCGTCATCGTGATCTACCACGGCAACAGGAAATCGACAGGAGGAGGAACCGAACCCCGGCTACATAGGGTGACCACCGTAGTAATATCTCGCAGCCAGATCGCCGAATCGGGCGTGGTTGACAATCGTACTCAGGCGCGGGCGGGCATGCACAGATCATCGGGTTCTGCGTGTCGCGAAAGCTTGTCAAACGGAGGGTTCTCGCTCAGCGGGCCAATCACCTGAAGAGTCGGGAGCAGGGCATGGAACTATCCTTGAGTTCCTAGAGTCCTATAGGCGCGTGCGGCCGACCAAGGTGTGCAATATCCTCGAGGCAACTCGGGCCGACTACTTAGGGCACGTCCCGATCTCGCCGAGTCCGGGGACATGTGAGGTGCGGCACTGAGCCGCCAGGCACACAACTGCGCGGTCGCAAGCGGTGTGCGCCGGATCCCGATGCCGGGAGAGATGGGCCTGCGGCAGCCGCAGATGATGGTAGGCTCGCCGGATAAGCTTAAGGGCCCGCAGATTGGCGCTGTAATGCCGGACGATAATAGCCATTCCGACACGGCGGCCGGGCGAGCCGACGAGCAGTCCGCATAACTCCGTGCGGCGTACGAAGCGGAACGGCGACGGCGGACTCGATGCGACCTTCTTCAAGGTCATGTCTTTGTTGCTGGTCCTGTTGGTACTGGTGAAAGCATACGGGGTCGCGCGATTCTCGCTCACCACCGGCACGGCGCTTGTGACAGCGGCGCCGCTGTCGGTGCTTATCGGGACGCTTGCGTTGTATGAGTACGCTTTCCTCGCGGCTGCCGCTGCGGCCGCGCTATGGCTTTTCATCATGGGGCTGGTCACGGACGGCGAACCGCGGCGCTGGACGCCGCTCACCTTCGCGCTCTTCCTCTTCGCGACCTTGTTGTCGCCGCCGATGTATTTGTGTTGGACGTTCGCTGCAGCCGCCGTTTCGCTGGGATTGTACCTCGTTATTGCAAAGGTTCCGCGCGCCGAGAAACTTTACAAGCGCCGGACGCGGTCAGCAGACAAACCCTCCCCGAACAGGATCGGAATGTGCATCGCCGCGCTGCTCGCTGCAGGCTTCGTCCTTGTCACGATCGATAGGCCGTGGCTTCTGCGGAAGTCGTGGTACTGAAACAGCCGATTGTCGTGAGGACCACGGGCGCCAACCAGCATTCGGAGAAAACTAGTCGGCCGGTAGTATTTATTGTCTCCGAGCAGGATGACATTACCACTATGCTGGTGGACGAGGATCGCTATCTGGTCTCAATCCCAACGAGTAATATCACGGTTAGTGCAATCTGCCACTTGAATGGTCAGCTTGGCGATGGTCAGCCGCTTCTTTGGAAAATAATTGGACGATCATATAGCTCGCCAAATCTCGCCTGCTGGCGATTGACCGATCAACCGGAGGAATGTCCGCCGCCCTCGCCTACACGCGGGCAATGCCCAGGCCCGCCTCCCGCTATAATCAGGATTCCTTGATTGTCCCAGACCCGACGGCGGCCGAGATCGACCTTTTCGCCGGGTAAAACCGGACTCCCAGCGCTTCCCGTCTGCCACTCATAATGATCGATCGGCTTGGCGCCAATAGCCACGGCGATCGAAAGAGCAACCGTCCAGATCGGCGGCAGTGTGCGCGTTGCTCTGGGCGAGAGCTGATTACGCAGCGCGACGAGGACCGTCCGGTCTCAGCGAGCGGATCGCTAAATACGTGCGGCGGAGGGAGCTGCCATTAGCACGGAACAGTCGGGTGCAGATCACTCCAATTCTGGCCTTGCCTCATGTGCGGTGAGCAGCTGATGTCCTGCTCGATGTTCGCTACGGTACCGATAGTCCCGGCGACCCGAGCCGGCAGCCGTGGCCCGCGTCGTCACGGGTCAGAGATCTCGACGACATGCAGAGGCTCGTCAAGATCGGGTGAGGGTTGCGTAGGTGATTCAGGCGTGGTCTGATAAATATGACCTGTCAGGTCGAAGAACCTCTCTGAGTGTTGCGATGTGCTGGATGATGCTTCTGCGCGTGGCGTTGAAGTCCCCAGGTAGGCTTTGCCGATTGGTCATATGCCATTTGGTGACGCTGGATAGGCCATCACCGAATGCCGCGTGGACGTCTCAGTCTCGCTTTTTGCTGTCGAGATAGATGACCGGGGGGATGATGGCTGCGGTCTCCGGGTACGACGGTTTCATTTCCTATAGCCACAAGCATGACGCTGTGCTCGGACCCGCACTGCAGACCAACCTGGAGCGGTTCGCGAAGCCCTGGTACAAGATACGGGCACTGAGGATATTCCTCGACACCGCTGATCTTAGTGCCAATCCAGCGTTGTGGCCGTCAATCGAGGACGGGCTGAGCTCGTCGCAGTGGTTCATCCTGCTCGCTTCGGCGGATGCTGCGCAGTCCAAGTGGGTGAATCGTGAGGCGCAGTGGTGGATAGATCATGGCTCACGAGATCGGGTGCTCGTCGTGGGAACCAGCCCGGGGCTGGATTGGGACGAGCAGAAGCGGGACTGGGCCGCTGATGCGCCGGTACCCTCGGCGCTGCGCGGTGCGTTCCGCGACGAGCCACATTGGGTTGATCTGAGCACGGTGCAGCTTGATAGCGGCAAGCCCAAGATCCCGGTCAATAAGGTTGCTGCCGTGGCAGCCCCTCTCCGGGGCAAGCACCTGGACGAGCTCATCGGTGAGCATCTGCGGCAACACCGCCGTGCGATGCGTCTGGCCGAAGGGGCGGTCGCGGTCATGGCCGTGCTGACGGCGCTCGCCGTGACGTTCAGCATCATCGCTATTGTCGCGAGCAATAACGCAATCCGCGAACGCAATGACGCAATCCGGCAGCAGACCATTGCCCTGTCCCGCCAGGTCGCCGCGGACGCCCTCGAGGTCGACCCCACCGATCCCCTGACGGCGCGGCAGCTCGCGCTCGCCGCCTGGCGCGTCTTTCCCACCGCCCAGGCCAGTTCCGTCCTGACAACCTTGCTGAACGAGCAGCAGAAAAGCGGCACCATGTACGCCGATCTGGTCGCCGTGAACGGGGTGGCGTTCAGTCCTGATGGCAAGCGGCTGGCCAGCGCCGACGACGACGGGACGGTGCGGTTGTGGGACCCGGTCACCGGCCAGGCCGTCGGCGTCCCCATCCGCGCCACCAGCGCCCCAGCGGGCAAATTTAAAGGCGGCGTGGAAGAGGTGGCATTCAGCCCCAACGGCCAGCTGCTCGCCAGCGCCAGCGCCGACGGCACTACACGG
>Ga0302179_10002418_pt1 | contig 10885 bp, 11 predicted proteins | sample I_Palsa_E3_1_FD_198788 | JGI IMG/M metagenome (GOLD analysis project Ga0302179, IMG submission 198788) | Peat permafrost microbial communities from Stordalen Mire near Abisko, Sweden - I_Palsa_E3_1 | ecosystem: Environmental > Terrestrial > Soil > Palsa > Peat permafrost | place: Sweden...
GGAATGTCACACACATCTCACCCGATTGCTCCCGAATCCCGATAACCGAGACGAGGGCGTGGAAAAACCCGTTGGCATATGGATTTCCGCGAAATTTAATTTTCCGATCGCGATGAGCTTCTCGATTCGCTATTCTCCAGATACGTTATTACTCTTCTTGTCTAGCTATAGACAACTTTTCCTACCCATTGTTTGTTTTCAAAATGTTTCCTGCTACTCTGACAATCCTGAAATCGTGCAAACGGAATATCTAGTAAATCCCCGGGATGATCCTGCTCGGAACGCGTCGTCGATATTCCTCCCAATCCTTGCCATACTTGAGATGACACTTATGATCATCGCGTCGTTCCCGGTGAATTAATAGGACCTGATTATAAGTCAAGAACCAAAGCAGTATACCGCAAAGTAGGCAACATAAAGATAGGGCACCGGAGTTGAAAATCCGACGGGCAAACACCATGACCACGCCATTAACCAGTCTCCAAAGTAATTGATATGTCTAGCCTTCCCCCACCATCCATCGACGAGCAGTTTTGACCCACGCTCAGTGGAGATAAACTCCAGATCTGATATAGTTAGTCAGATGCAAAGCAGAAATACCTTTAACAGAAAGATGGTCCGTCTTGAATCGGTCTTTTTGTAGATTCGCAGAGCGGAAGATGTAATAACCCAATCCCTTCAGGCCAAGGACTCCGACTATCCCCAATGGTCCAAGAATCACGGGATAAGACACCAGGAATCGTGCCTGCAAACAATAAAACATGGCGACCCACAGTAAATTCCCCATATCCAACATAAACCCACTCCCATCCGTTCTGCATCATTAGCATAGACCAAATTTGGCGGTACGCAACATCCATTGTGGAAAAGAAAGCTTCTTCAAACCACAATGCATCCACGACATAGAAGCCTTGGAAGATGACAACCAGCCACATGCTATCGGTGACAAAACCATAACGATCATATTGCTTGGCGAGGAAGGCAATATCAAACAAAAGCCAATTGATTAGGCCAACTCGAATCTCAATGAATGTTTTGATGTCGAAAGAGCGCTTTGGATGCTCATGGAATGGTACGGGGATTCTAGGATTCAAGATACGTCCGATAAACCACTGCCAGTTAGTCCCGTACGACCAACAACGTACATCATAGATCCAATTCCCGGTATTTCCTCCTTCAGCAAGCAGTGGTTCTCCGCGAAAAGACGAAATGTACGTCCCGGTAGCCAACACCACCGACCATAAAAACGCAGCGAATGTCAACCCCAGGAAATGATCGTAAAGGAAAGTCAACGACTGTAGCCCATGAATACGGACTGACGACCACGTATACAACGCAATACATACAAGAGACATGAACCCTTTGTCAACATAGATCAAGAAAAGACATACCATTGCACTTGTATTCGAGGACAGTACCGTCCCTTAACGGACGCCCCTTCTCCCACTTCCCCGGCAATACAAGCCACAACAGCGCCAACGCAGTTTGAAACGAAAAGTACCATTTAATGGCCTTCCAGTCGACAAACTCGGCCAATGTCGTCGGAAACTGTCTTTTCCAGAGTGCCGTATCGCGGGGTGGACATCCGTCCTCGTTGCAGAGGAAAATAAGGGCGAACACCAGGGCAGGACAGACGATAGACACAAACAATGCGCCGGGCGGACCAAGGAATTCATATTGCGTCGTCTTCGGATTCAGGATCTCCTGAGACTGCCGTGGTCTTGCATCCTTGGAGGTCATGACTGTACGGCTACAATGGTCCAAATATGGTGACACGGAGAGTCTCGACTCCTTTTTTCGACGCCCTGTTTACATACATGTAAAGACATAAAGACATATTTACAAGGGGTCCGGTAAATATGGGGCTATTCAATTTAGTCACGCGCTTTACCTAATTTGATGGTACCGATTGGGCGCCCCACTCATCACAACTTCGGCGAAGGTCGTCAGATGCAATCACCCTCCAATTGCACATGAAGTACAGTTGCCTTGAACGTCAGATTTTTTGCACTACCTAAATCACTAAAGTATCCTAAACTTAACTTCCCAACTCCATTCAGACCATTAAACCCTTGCAATTTCGTCAAATATGAGATTACACGAATAAACCACCGAAAATGCATTTTCCTATATTAAATCCTTTTAGGCCATTCCCTTTCCTCTCCAAATCGATAAGTTGGGAAAGTCGTCATCTCATTCTCCGACCCCATCCTAGTGATCTTAGTAGGTTGTATCCCAGGATACTCTCTACTACTCCCCTGATCCCCCTCCATCCGCCTCATGGCCAAAATATCCTCCACACTAACTTTCTTGCTCCAATCCTTCTTGGTCAAAGTATTCGACCTAGCAGTCCCAGGTCTCGAACTCCCCGGCCGTGAACTTCCAGGTCTTTCCGGGTTCTCTAAAATTGCAGTATTCTCGTCCGATTGCAATGACGACAACGGAGGATGTAAATCCATTGCGAGGGGTGATTTCGGAAATTGTAGACTTCCTAGACGATACGGATGTTCGAGTGGTTTGGTTTTGAGATCCGTGTAGTCTTTACTTGGATCGCGACCTTCCTCTTCAAAGAAGAAGTTCGATTGACTTGATGAACGGAATGGGCGACGGGGTTTGCGGAAGGTTTTGTTGAACGTACGGCGGATCAACTTTACCCATTCCGGGAAAAAGGACAGGCGAAGGAAAATAAGCGACACCCATACCCAGCATGTCTAATTATTAGAGCCATTGAGAGTGTGGATGGGGGTACAGAAAGACTGAATTCTGCCAAAACTAGCATCTGTTGACCGGGGACGAAGGTTGCTTTTTGATCGCAAGCAGATGCCTCTCCGTTATTGGATAGCTAAAAGTGAGTAACCAGGAGATGTCATGTAATACCAAACAAATGACCCACAGTATCACCGTCGCATCAGGAGGCTGTCCCGGGACCAAATTACTCTGCAGTTCAACATACTTTTGCGCCAAGATAACGTAAGTTGTCGAAAACAATGTCCCCGTCCAAATCAAGGAGAAACACTGCGCCCACGCTCTCCATTGTAATCTGAAAACCTACACCATGAGCACACCCAAGGATCCAGAGACATACTTTAGTAATCCTGGCCATTGCTTTGCGATACGGGTAACGACTTCCGCCTGAATATGTAGAGTTCGGCAATGAATCGTTTGTCGGCGGCGCAGGTTCCTGGAGAGATCGTAGGAATATATTGACGCAGTAAACGAAGGTGCCGAATTGTACGACGACAGAACAGCCAATTTCAACGATTAAGGGGATGAGGAGGAGTCGGGTTATCCATTCGACGCGGAGGGAACAATGATTTGCGATGGTGTAAGTCATTTCGGTGACGGCGAAGACGACTGCCAACCCGATCGCGGGAACTAGCCATCCGATGACATTGAGGACAATTAGCGGGACGCGACTGACGTGGAGATCCCAACATATTTGGCAGTGTAGATAGATTGTTCGGCAGACAACTAAATCGTGAGCAGAACTCCCGCAAGAGGAGAATACCAAGTAACGCCACGGCGTGACCCGCAAAGATGTGTAACGTGCCTTGAAACGCGCAGAGGGGATTCGATTTCTGGTCTGCAGGAGTCACAGCATTTGCACACTGAAGACTCCTCAAATCGTGCAAGGAGAAAATGAAACAGAACTTACAAATCAGCGCTACATCCGGGGAAGTGGTACTACATTTATCAGGAACGCCGCAAGGGAAATTGAGATGCCGAGGGAACTCCGATAGGTAACCTTTTCAGGAAGAAATATGAACGACTACGATCAACATGTGAAAGATGATCATCGGTGAGTACCAGCAATACAAACGCCCCCACGCCGACTCCTATTACGTTGGCGATGTCGTTCCAGTGCAGCGCAGTCAAGATCGAGGGATGTAGATAGTAATCTTGACCTGGACACGGTAGACAACAGTCGGCGCCCGGTTTTTGGCCAGGCAGTGGTATTGTACCACATAATCTGCCCTCAACATATCCTTCGTTTGGTGGAAACAGTCTAGCATCGATGAACGGAAAGGGACAAGCTGAAGCATTCGCCATTAATACTGCGAAAAGGAGGTCGTTAGAGCCAGCTTTCGAGAACGACGAGAGACCACGCGACTTGTTTTGTGCGTGTGAAAGAATGCAAGGCGCTCAGAACCCTGTGTAAAGAGAAGGACCGACGAAGAATGCGTTTCGTTTCCTAGAGACAGTCGTCCAGGTTGTAGGTGACGTGTTGAGAGAGTCAAAGGTGTGGGAGAATATTCCTGTTGAATAGGCGCTTCCCAAATTATGAAACAGTAGCGGGATGGGCCGGGGCGCGGATGTTGTAGTAGATCAGTATCCTATTTCCTGGGCCTCTCTGAATCCATAAACCTCATATTGACTTGGTGCTCGAACCCGTTCATCACGAAATGCCTCTCATTTCGTTTACAAAGTTAAAATCGGGGTCGCCACAGGGGGCGGAGCAATTCCAGGCCCTTGCCGCACGTGTCGGGAAGTTCCAACTCTGTTTTTGTCAATAAATAGATGAGCTGTACATGTGCTTCGTGGAGTGATGAAAGCTTATACAGAAACCTGTATGTTGGGGAGAGTGGATTCTCATTTTTGTGGAGTTTGTTCCAGGGTCAGTGCGGCGGTTGTCGAATAATGTGGTAGTCCGGGACGCTTTGGCCTTCCCCGTTATCGTAGCCCCTTGATCAACGTGCTCAACGGCAATAACGGCATGGTAAATGAAGTTGGATGGCCCGTGCTTCGCATATCCCTCATAGCGGAATATCTCGTTGCGGGAGTATCTTCAGGAATTCCGGTACATTTCGAGTTTTACTTCCCCCTTTTGGTATCTCAAGTCCAATAGGCAATTCCTGCCCATATAACTAGTCTCCCGTCACGCACAATCTGAGGATAACCAAATAGCTTATGAACACCTGTTGTTTCAGTAATTGGCCGTATATATATGTTGCATGATATGGGGGGCATGTAATGCGAGGACATTTCAACGTCGCTTTGGATCAGTTTTGTGACTGTTACATTACCCCTGTCGATCGCCATCCCTGGAAATCATTCTTCAGCGCTGAGCACGAATATGGTAATTTTCCTTCAAAGGCTTACTTGCCACTTTCTGGGCACAATGATTCATGAAATTCGATTCAAATGAAGAAATATACTTTCAACTCCAACTCAAGCTACAAATTGATATTTTCTTGCCTTCTAAACCCTAGTCGCCGGAGAAGCCTGTTCTCCGTCCCTTAATCTTTGTTTGATAATCGTGTCCATAGCGTGTTGCTCAACTTTCGGATATATATCCAAATAACTCCTCTTCCCCATCCAGCAATCCAAATGTCCATACTCGCCAACTACCCATCTTTGATAATTTTCTGCGCCGAGTTGTTCCCGCAGGGAATCATAACTCATCATTGTAGATTCAGGGTCATAACAAGTATTCTTCTCTCCATGTATGAACAAGATGGGGATCCCTCTTAACCGCTCAATGTTCTTAGGAGTCACGAGAGATTCGAGTTGATTGTTGACGACATGGCCGTGACTTCCCATGTACATAAGTTGACGAAGATTCCTCATCGATACTCCTGCCACAAATTTATTGAGGTTCTTATGAGTCGTATCATTGAGATTCTGGTGCGTCCATAGTCTACAGCATGTTAGATATACTAAGAGGGGCGTCGTACCTTCCAAAAGCCAACTCTGTTCGATGACAAACAGGAGAATCGCAAATTTCGTCTCTCCCACCCACAGGATAAAATCGCAACGACTCATCAATCAATTTGTTCACGAGCCCATCGTGGTTTCCGCAGTCAACCTCGTACCATGGTCCAAAGGCCTCGGTATAGACCTCGGGAGTATCTGGCAACCAGCGTGCAATACACATGTTCACTTTTGCGAACCATGGGTGCATGAACACTTGTGAAGCGGTTAACCCTCCTATTCCTCTGATTGTTCCATCCAGCAAGCCCATGGCCATTGCTTCTGCACCAGCACAATGGACGACTGCATATATTTTGGGCGCTTTGCTGGCTTTGAGGATGTACTCTGTGGCTGCAGCAATATCAAGTCTTGCGTCGTAAGTTGTCGGATAAGGGGGTTCGCGTGCGGCCGCGACTTTACCAATCCGGTGGTTGACGCAGTAAACCGTGTATCCTCGTTCCAGAAGATAGTCTACGAAGGTAAACGGGAGCGTCGGCAGATGGAAAATTTGGTAGTCCACCGACGCACCAGGGACAAGGAGAATTGGGGTCTTCTGTGCGACTGCGGTGTCGGCGACCCACATTTGCATTTCCGACTTCACGTTGTCAGATGCAGTTATAGTGATTGTTTGCGTAGGAGGTGTTTTCTCCAAGAATCCCGAAACCTTGAGAGAAGGATAATGCAGTGCCGTCACAGGAGCGAAAAAGGAACTGGAGAGACGTTCCGTGAAGTACGCTAGGAATTGTGCTTGCGACCATACGCAAGTATGCAGCTGCTTCCCGACGCCCTCAAAAGTTATGAGCTCGTCGGCGAAATTCTTTATGCTGATCTGTAAGATGCCTCGGCCTAGGATAGATTTATCTGGACGAGATAGCGCGACATATAGTGTTGTGGTTGCCTTCCAGGTCTTTTCAACGGAGAAACAGATTGAGGGATCCACGACCTTGTAACCATGGAAATGGACAATCTCCCCGGACGTCTAAAGTTAGCGACATCGTGTTGGGCAGAAACCGAAACCATGTCAAAGTCATACACTAAATTCATTGTATCTGGCGTATTGGTATCTTCAGAGAATAACTGGAATTCCCCACGTAAAACCATGAAAGGATCTTTTGAAAGTGCTCCACACGAAAATGTCCCGGTCAGCAAGGCAGCATGATTGTCTTTGTGGATCAGAGTATTGATATCCCACGCGTCAACTGAGAGATAAAAGCTGGCGGCACTGTCTGACCCTTTCGCACACTCTACCGCAGTCTCAAAGTCATCGATATCATCGCCGACATATAGGAAACCTTCCATAATTTCGGTGAATCGCGCTCCCCCTACTTTTGCGGACTTCGCGATGGCTATCTGAGCCTTTTTCATATCCTCAGTCAAGGCAAAACTCTTCTTCGGCTGGGCAAAATTGATTTCACCTACAAGTTAGTTATGCGTGGTTGAATGAAAGGATACCATTCTTAGTATCATAGTCGATGTTCCATCCTTTCTGTATGGCGAGCTTTTCAACACTTCTTTCTGCCAGTGCGGTGATAGTGGCAAAGGGGTTGACTCCAAGCGCAGCAGGAACCACCGCCCCGTCAACAACAACCAAGCCATCATGTACCTCTTGACCCAATCCCTGGAAAACTTGGCCCAGATGATTCGTCACGCCTTTCTGGCCAGTCCCGTCAGATGACATGTTTGCTCCTCCAATTGGATGGACAGTGATCTCAGCGCCTCCAAATTCGGGAGCGTAAAACGGATTCCGCTCGAACGTCCCGTGAAGTCTATTCGCTCCGGTGGCCAAAATCTGGTCCAAGAATTCGACATGTTTACTGCGGGCTACTCCATTGAACCGTAAAGCAGGCTTGTTGTTCTCCAAGGACATGTAAGCTTGATTGTCATCATGACTCATGATGAGATAAGTCAGTGTCCGGTTCAAGGCTCCACCGTGTTTCCACGGTCCTGCCACTTCTGACTTCAGTTTAGATGAAGCGCTTCGTAGTAGCTCCCCCAAAGATCGACCTTTCGGTTTGACTTTGTCGGGTGTTAGATGTAGCATTGGCCCCAAAATCTGTGCCAGCACTTCGGGGACCACACCTTCCTCGATGACATATCCATCGAGAACATCCGGCGCAACTTCCGCATCTCGCATATCAATGATTCCTGTAATACATGGCCCCACGGGATTTTCTTTAAGATACTCCTCGTCTTCGGTGCCAATCCCATTTACGATTTGATCCGTATTGTAGGCAAAAGCAAGGATATCGCCATTTCCAGACATACCCTTCCCGAGGGCTGGAGATACTTTTAGACCGTAGGCCTTTGACCGAAGGAGAATCTCAGTGGTACCAAACGTGCCGGCACCGAGAAATACAAACTCTTTCGCTTGCACCCACATCAATGCTGTGTAAATTGAATCTTCGAATTCTCCACGTTTGTCACCATGCCAGGCAAAATGAACAGTCCATTTATTTTCCCCCTGTTTGACTGGTTTGATGTAGCGGACCTCACACCCGCAGAATCTGGAGATCAGTAAATTTGGCTGGAAGAGGAAATACATTTCGGCTCCGTGATTCCACGCGTCAGGGAGGTAGTTCATGAGAGTCGAGTTTTTGCTTCCGTCGTTGACACCTGTTGTATCTTGACCAGTAAGAGTGCTTTTGTGCTGATTGACGCCCATGTTATTTAATCCGTCCTTGAAAGTCGTGGTAATCGGAGCTCGCTTAAAGCGTCTGTGGAACTCCTCACCTAGTCGTTTTGCTTGCTCCTCTAATGCATTGAGTTTAGGAAGTTCGGGCCACTTTTGGTCAGGATGGCCCTCTACATGCATATTCTGAGGATATTGTTCAGGTTGAAGGACTTCCTTCGCTCGAGCGTAATCTGTGTATCAGTGAGAGACACCAAATATGAGTACAATTTTCTAACTCGCGTGGATTTTCTCGGATCTCAGGCGGGAATATAGCCTGGGATAAAGTACGATGATCGGTTTCCAGGAAGACATTCGCATTCAAAAGCGAGGTTCCACCCAAACCTATCTGTTAACGACATCCTGCTGCAAGTGCGGAATTACCATGACCCACGAACGCATTTTGCCCTTCTCCAACAATGAAATGATACAGCCCCTGTCGATCCCCAGCATCAAGTTCGAACAGTTTATTGCCCGCGTCCAAGATCCCGGTAACTTGTATCTCGGGGGCACACTGTACGACATCCACGGGAAATTCTCCTGGCCACCGCTCTTTACCCAATTCCAGTACACAGACCGACTTTCCCGCACGAGCCATTCTGCTTGCTGCTACGGCGCCTCCGTACCCTGAGCCGATGACAACGACGTCATATTCGGTCCGCATCATTGGGACCGGCCGCGAAATTCGCTGGAAACGTTTATCAGACTCGGGGTAAACGGATTGGGTTTCGCCGGCTAAGTCGGACTTGGGAAGGGGAATGCCCCCATGGAGTAAGGGCACCTTGAGTTGATGTGCGCCCCTCAATTCTAAATCTGGGAATCAGTAAAGTGGAAGAACAACAGGTGTACCTGGATGGAGGTAGTCATCCAGTCGTTTCGATCCAATTCCCGGAGGTGAATGTTTGTATTTCTCCGAGGTAGGTAGACTCGAAGAGTGCCTATGAAGTGCACAGTGTGTGGAGGACACGTGGTCGTTAGGCATAGCAACTGAAGTTCAGCGTTTGTCAAGTTCTTCAAAGGGACGGCGGATGCCTTTATACCTTAGGGCCTTTAGAACGTCGCCACGCTTCAAGTGCAATCGCCGGGGGTACGTGCGTCGGCTTAGGATACGAGTGCCCTTCGGCGTCAGGCGTAATAAAAGCGGTGTGTGAGGCGTTGTATCGGACAACCTTAATCGTCATTAAGTATTGCGGGCGCAGGTGTTTCAATTTGCTGAATTCCGAACATGTGCCTTCTTTAGGGAGGCGGCACAGTCAGCGACTTCAATGCACGGACATCTTGCGCTGCGATTAGCGGAAAAACCATGGACGCCGCCGGAGTAGTTGCCCCTGAGGGAACGAAAGAAGGTTTTACGGGCTCGAGGTCGCCGCCGCTAAATAAATCACAGCCTCACATGATGGCCTAAATATGTAGCTTCTGTTTCCACGTGTTATTTTTAGACGAGTGTGATTGCCTCATTTGGGTCATATTTCGGTGGTAGGCCTAGGCCACACGTTGCAGCGTTCATTTTATTTATACTTTAGCTCTGTCTTATTAATTAAGCACAGCCGGCAATTGCTATGCAAAGTCGCTGTTGTCATTTAATTTCGGGAACTTCGGCATTGTTTGTTCCATACTCTGCCCGCCGTTCTCCCTGAATACGAAATCCCGTCGGTCCAATATCTCCTATTACAGTAGTACCAGCCTGGTCCGTGAAACTTGAGATGAGAACACTGCATTCGTAGTTCCCCTGACGATCATCAATCACTGTTTCATTTGATTGGCGCAGGCTCGGCGACCGCCGAGAAGAGTTCATCCGGGTGCTCGAGAGGACATCACATATAGCAGGAGCTTACTCTCCTCGAGACATAGAAGGGTGGCGCAGTCGGCAAGACGAGATATTCAAAGATCATAGCCGATTTCTAAATATACCTATGCAAACCCATCTCTTCCCATCCAGAACCTTTCCAAAAACTCAATTCCCCTTTCCATCAACGCCGCCATCCGATGTCCAAAAATATCCAGGCAATGGAATAAATTTCCCAACCTTCTTCTGATATACTCTATACTCTCTACAACAATCAACAATCAATCGCCACAGGGTCATACGGATATTTCTGCGTAGTAATCCACTCAGTCAGAATCGTCGACCCCTACACATCAGCCAAGCCCACTTCCCCGCCAAATACCACAAATATCACAAACGTGAGCGCCAAAGGTCCCACAGCAGTCCAATTCCACAATGTTCTCTACGGGTCAGGATAAGTACGATGTACACAGGGCGTACCGTTGCAATACATCCGAAAGCGTAAAAGAAATACCAATTGGCTTGTTCGCAGGCAAAATTTGGATGTCGCGAGTACCGGAACAGTCCGCCGGTGATGAAACCCCTTTTCAAATCCTTGGGTGTACAATATGAGGCGGAAGAGGAAGTTGTTTTTGCGCGGGAGCGAGTTGAATGGGATGGACTGGCGTGCTTTGCGTTTTGATATGTCCATTGTTGTTCATCGGCCAGGGTTTCTAGTCCAATGGACGCGATGAGTGCTA
>Ga0302179_10002421_pt1 | contig 10878 bp, 7 predicted proteins | sample I_Palsa_E3_1_FD_198788 | JGI IMG/M metagenome (GOLD analysis project Ga0302179, IMG submission 198788) | Peat permafrost microbial communities from Stordalen Mire near Abisko, Sweden - I_Palsa_E3_1 | ecosystem: Environmental > Terrestrial > Soil > Palsa > Peat permafrost | place: Sweden: Abisko...
GTATTGAGCCGTTGGGATAAAACTCTCGTCAACGGCATCTTTTGGATTTGCTTTATTATATTCTTTCAGATAATTAAGGCCAAGTGTTTTGTCTCGAACGTCCAAATCTTTACTCCCACCAGCTCCTTTAGAAGACAAGAAATCCAAAAATTTATTCCACTTAGCCCTCTGATCTGAAGTAGATGGCTTGTAATTAGATGGCGGAGAGTATGTCTTATCATCACCTCCGCCACCTCCTGGATTTGAATCAGGAACCTTTATCGGACTATTGAATATGGCATCAATATTGTAGCTGTAATCCCTCATTTGTTTACAAGATTATTTCCGTCTTTAAATACAGAAGTCAGCACTCCTTCCAATTCGGTATACGTTGTATCAGTGGCAGGATCTCCAATCAATCTGGTTTTAATAAAGTCTCCAACCAGCATGTTCCCGTCGAATAGCACATTCGGCATGCTCGTTTGAGAGGGTCGGTTGGGATCGAATGGAGTATTCATGTCGCACAGGAACGGAGCATACCATCCCCAAACGGCCTGAATCCATACAGACAAAAGCATCCTGGTTCGCTGTCCGCCTTCTGTTATTGCTCGATCCACAAAATATTGACCTTGCTTACAAATTACACCGATAGAAAGAGGTTTTTTCTTGGCCATTTTATCAATGGATATCACCACCTCCATAACACGGACAAGTGTGATCCCGAACATTTGGCCATATGATTTAACAGTAAGATCGTTGTAGTGGCTCCACGGTATCCCCTTCCAGAAAGAGAATAACTGTTGGGCAGTTAGCTCTCCTTCAATCTCCGCGTACAACTCTGGCGTGAACCCGAGAGCTCCTTTCCAGTATTTGGTGAAGATGTCCATTGACATCGTTTCATTCATGGTGACATTTGGGCCTCGTTCACTGTTTACAGGACTGTTAGACCCGATGGTATAATCGCTGATGATATACTCATACCCCTGCGGGTTGACAATCCCGTGGAAATATCTTTTGAGACTACCGGCTTGCAGATTGAAATTCTTAACCTCCTTCACTTTTACATGCAGCCAACTATCAATGCCACCAGGAATACCAAGGGCTGGGTCTGCTTTGGATACGTTGAAGGCCCTGATATAGTTGTGCTGAATGATAGCCACTTTATTACGGTCTAGCCAATGAACAAGTCCCTCTTTTTTGTAGATCGTATTTTTATCTTCCAAACTACACCCCCAATTTTGTCCGACCTTTATATTCGGTAAGCCAAAGGTGTTTGGAATGCTCCCCGCTTGAAAGGTTCCGTCTGCATTGATTCTACCCAAATTATCATTGAACCCCACAATAAAATGGTCGTTTTGGCCAACAATGAGCACCTTGCCTGTTTCTGGCAAGATTGCTATAATACCATTTAGATCCGTATCGCTAAAATCTCCAACGGGTTGATCCCCGAAGAAGCATAGGAAATTAAGAAGCCCGGTGGCCGACAAGGTATCCGATAGCGTTACCTCATCTTTCTTGAATAAAATGGTTTCCTGGTCATTATTGATGTTGACCCTACCGAAATTAGCGCATCCTTGCCCCCAAAAATCTGAGGGACTGTTGTGTTCAAAAGGAATGCCTTCCAGTCTCGGTTCGTCAACGTATACTATGGGGTTAGTATTCGGCTGTGCAGTCGGCACTGGGATAATACCCCTGTATATATAATACGTGTCGAAAGCATTGAGAATGGCCGATAAGGAAGCAGGAATACCTCTTGTATTAACCATGATTGTGCTGCACAATTCGAAATAAGGAGCCGTATTCTCCTGGCCTTCTGTGAACAACCCAACTCTCGGACGATAAATTCGTATGCGAGCGTTGGCTATCAGATTAGCCAACTCTGGCGTGTAGTTAATGAGAAAGTATTGCCCAGTCTGATCGTATTTAACCAGTGAAGTGATGTTACTTGAAAAGAAAGTACCGTCTCCATTCATCAGGAATTGTACCCGGTCAGTAGTGTATGGAGTTTGCGTCGCTCCTGATGCTGCGTTTGCAGGCAGCGGTTCTAAAAAGCTCCAGTTGACAGTCGTGTTATAGTTATTCTGCTTGTTGTATTCGATTAGGCTCGCGTAGTAAATTTTAATCTGCGTTGGGGCGGCGGTATTTTCGAGACCGGTATTGTCTACCAAAATAAAGCTGTCCACAATCCAATCGATGTACTCTGCAATCGTGGTTTCCTTAGCGATCCAGAACGTGATATAGGATACCCAAGACGGAAAGACAGCGCCGGACGCTATTTGAATAGATACCTGAGCCGGGGCAAATACTTTCGTTTGATATACTGGTGGAATGTTGGCATTTCCGAGTTGTTGAATAAACCCCGGCCTTCCAAAGTGATCCCATGCCGTAAGACCAATTGGGTAGGTTCCGCCGCTCAATAATCCTTTCAGGAAAATATATTCTACCAATGTGATGCCAACAGATTGCGTTCTGGCGGCACAGGTAGTACACTTCTGAATCACAACACTTATTGGCTGTATGCAATCCCCATTACAATCTGTAAAAGCGCAAGCACTCGCGATCAGATAAATACTATCTTGCCTTGGCTGACTGGTATTTGTAGAATCATCATGGGCGATAATCGTAAAGTTACCATTTTGATCTGTCGTGGCTGTAGCGCCTCTGGATAAAACAACTCCTATATTTGGCACCCCAACATTTCCGCCACATAATAAAACCTGCCCGGTGATCGTTATGTAATTGCATATTCCCAGCACCGGATCGTCATAGCTTGTGCAATTAGTATTAAGATCAAGATTCCACTGGTCTATCTGCAAACCACCATTGCTCCCTATATCTATTTCTCCGGTGAACGATATGTATTTACATCCACAATATCCGTTTATACTATAACTAGCTCCACGACCACCAGCTTGGGAAGCACAAAAGAAAAATCCATTATGATCGGTAAACTGGCAATCTACACCTATACTGTTATTGCCCGGCGTTCCGGGTGAACCAGGTATGGGCGGCGTACCTGGGAGGGTCACGGGTGGAGTTGGTAAGGCTGGTATACTTGGTCCGGATGGGGCACTAAACACAAAATTTAAAAGTTCTATTCCGATCTGAGATTCCCCACTCAAATTAGTATTTTTTACATACCCGGCTCGCGCTGTAGACCCAGACAGGTCGTATATTACAAGAATTTTATTGTCGGTAAGTGTGCTATAGTTTCCATCACAAAGGTCTATGATTAGTTCCTTATTAGGACTAACCTGATTCGAGTGATTTACCTGTCCTAAATTAGGGGAAGGGGCCTGGAAATTACAACTGAAGGAACCTTTTAGGTAGGTGCTGGTCTCTGCATAAGTTGGCGTCACCGTAGGGTCCGTCTGGTGATCTATTATCCTGAACACATAAGTCTGCGGACTAAGATTAGTAAAAGTGAATTTTTGAAAATACCTCACATTGTTACTAGACGGAAGAAGAATACGTTGACCGGCCAGCACCTCTGTAAAGTTTCCGTTAATATCCATAACGTATTGCTGGCTGACGACGTAAGCGCCGGTCCCTGCGAGTAAACCAATAAATCCCTGTTGATTTGGATTTATGAAATATTGTTTATAATCAGTGAAGGTCTGTGTTCCGGGAACTCCAAGAAAATCACCAAACCCAAAAAAAGGTTTACCATTGATGTTGGCAGAGTATATAGGCTGATTGCTATTATTAAATGGGCTAAATATTTCTACAAATATTTCAGCCATTCTAGCGGAATTTGGTGTTTCCGAAGGAGGCGTGATAACAATCTTAAATTGATCCAGCAAACTTTTAGAGAAAGGCAACCGGCCATACTGGTTTCCTCCAAGCCCAGTGAAAGATCCAATAGGAGCCACAGAATTAGACCTGATCGGGAGTTCGTTGTTAAGCCTATTAGTTAGGTTCGGGTCGATTGGGTCATCTCCAGCATCCGCGCAAAACACATACGTAATAGTACCGTTGCCGGCGTTATATTTAACTTCAGGATTTCTAGGTCTAGTCCACCACTCGCCCAAAGGAACGCCAACATATAAATCCAGGAAGTCTGCTGTATGCCATTGGGTGCTATTGCAGTTTCGGTAAGCCACTTCTATCTGATTGATGTGAGGCGGCGGAGCAAGGAACATGAGCGAGAGACATCGAGCGAGATTGCTGGATGACTGAATACAGCCGCCACCCCCTGGGATGTACATATCGGATATGATCCCATATTCGCTGGGCCTGCCCCAGACATCGATGTATCTTAACCGAAACTGCCATGTATTGTATAGAAGATCATTAGATAGTTGATCAGTGGTTTGCGTAAGCTGGATTTCGCTTACCTGAATGCAGTCATTAGGGGTCATCGTCCCCATACGAAAAAGCAGGTTGATATCATAGGTGCCTTGAAAGAAAGGAAAGGTCACTGGGTTAAACCCACCAGTAGAAATAGCATCATCGACACAAATGAACCCCTGATCATTAAAGGCATCAGTAAAAAAAAGGAAGGTTCTTTTGACCGGAAGGCTCGTTACCGGGTCTGCTACGATTATTTCTTCCAAGAAGCAGCCCCCATCACTATTGATAAAATATCTGGGATTCAGCTGAAAATTCAGGAAAGGTCCGATGGCTACCGTCTGAATGGTGGCGGTATCGCCGTTGATCCTGAAGATACCATGATTGCCAGAAGTAGAATAGGTAAACAAAAACGCCTGCCGAGTTTGCCTGAAACAAGCCCTGCCGATGGCTTGGACGGTTCCGGGTGGTGGCTTCCAGTTATTCACATATACGGCATTGGATTCAAGATTCTTGTAGACGCCGCCTTTCCCGCTCCGGTTGGTCGTAGCCATACTGGTATCACCAATTGCATGGATCAGGTTTTTAATATATCTCGCAGCGTTCGCCTCTGTGAACGTCTCCTGGACATCCATTTCTATTCGCTGAGGAAGGTAAATCTGACCGGGCATACTTAAAATTATACAATTTTTCTCTTAGTCGGTACAATGTTTCCGTCCCCATTATAAGCCAAAGCATCAAGAACAGCTACAAAGTTGTCCGGATTAGCGTATTCGTCCTGATTTACGAACATCAGGATATCAATATATAAATCCATCGCAAACAAGGCGTAGCCGAGGGCCATCACTAAGTCATACAGCTTCGTTTCTTTCGGGTCAAAGTCCATGCACTGCTGTAATCCGCGCTCGGAAAGGAAGGTTGGGCCGTAGTCCTTTTCTCCTGATCCAGGCTTCACTCGTTTGAAGTAATTCTTAATCACACGGACAATGGTTTCCAGCATCTCGTTGCTAGTTGCATTGGCTGTACGGCGGATAAGCTGATATTTCTTGTCTTCCTCCTTCGGTAATCCCATCGACCGTTCCCAAAGTTTGATGATGCCATTCTCATCCCTTACGAACATATATTTTCCAAGACCTTCCTCTATCAGTCGAGTGGCGGTATATGGCATGTTGGCCTCAATAATACCTGCGGAGCCAGTCCATAGAATCAGTTTAAGGAAGTCTTCAAACGCTTCGTCCGGCAATTCAGGACGAAAGAAATATTCGATGCACATCACCTTGCTGGCAATCGTACCCTTCCTGGCATCCAGTTTTTCATCCGGCATACTGAAGATATATCCAGCATTTTTGGACCCCTGAATCACTTCTGAAGCTGCGGCATAGTTCGTAGGGTCACCTCCGATGATGTAAAGAAATTGTTCCGGTGTATTGAGGCAGTTCCACTCGTCCCTGCCATTGCGAAGAGCTAAGTTTTGAACCGAAAATGGCACGTCCTGATATACCCTGATCTTGTCTTCCTTGCCAGCGGAAATCTCTTCTTTGGTCAGCGGTACAAACCGGAGCTTAGAAAATTCCCCCTTCTTTCTACGGTTTGGCTCTAAATTCCAAAGGTTATTCTCCCACTCCAAATGACCGTCTGTATAAGGAGCACTTGGGTTATGTAGCTGATCTAATTCTAGCTCGGCCTTTAATTCACCTAAACGAACAGGATCGAATACATTACCGGCCCCGGCACTTCCCCACGCCTGTTTCTTGTTGTTGGCGTAGGCCCTAATCGTAGCTTGTTGCTGACGTGGATCATCCTTATATCGATCCTGTTCCGCTTGTATTTCTGCCATCGCTTTTTTCTCATCGCACTTGCCATACCTATTGAATGCTCCTTCCCAAGAAGTATATGCCGGGATGTGCGTACAGATCAATTTGCTTTTCGTTTCCTCTTGTCCTTGTTTAATGGTGCTGCGTTCTGAATCGTAATATAACTGCCTAGCATCTCTGAAAGACTGGGTATCGTGACCTTCTGTATAATTGAATAACCAATTACGGCCATTGATCTTGCTCTGAATGGCTGTAGCATTTTTATTGCTCTGATATATCTCCTTAAAATCCTTCGTGTACTTGGTGGGTTCATCGAAGGCTATATCCTGCATCACCGCCACGTCAAACGCTTTGGGGGCACACGGGACACAAAACACACTGCTGTTAAGTTCATTGTCTGTGCTATACGCCATCAGTCTAGCCTTCTTGGAGTTGGTATACGCATTTCCGAACTTGATCAAGCCGTTGACCTCAGATAGATTTTTGTTCGCTGGTCGAAGTGCAGGGACCAAGTTATTATAAGCGTACAGGAAATAGTCGCAAAAGGTTTTCGCCGCAATCGGTTGGTCTAGGCTCATGTACCCAAAATTCTTGTTCTTTCGCATCGTCGCTCTGTTCAGATAATAGAGCCAGAACAGATTGGTTATACCCGTCTTCTTAGCCTTTGACCAGAATGCCCCACCAATGTATGGATAATACCAAGCCAGATGAATAATGTAAAAAAAGTAATGCGACTGAAACTCTCGATAATCGAAGTAGTCCCCTCTTCCGTCATGCCGCTGTGTCTTGCACCACATCAGCGCATAGTAATGATCCCCGGTAATCCAAGTAATTTCATCTTTATTCTTAAAATGGACCCCATAAATTCGGCGGTGCATTTCCTGTTCGTATATACGCCGAATATAATCTGAATCATCTTTGTTGAGAGAGATGAGGATATTATCCTGATCGTATAACGTTGCCGTCTGATCGAGACGTGTATGGTAAGGAATGAATGAAAACCAGATGTCCCTATAATCTTCAATCAGACTATCCCTATTCCACACCGGGTCTTTATCATTAAAAAAAAGTATTTCATCCTTGCTTTTAGGCTGTGGTATAGGAACGGCATGTTCCCCAATGTGGATTATTTTGTCAGATACATTTACCATGTGTAATCTGCCGGCCCGGTGGTAGGAGCCTTTTGTTTTGCCTGTCTAAATTCCTCGTACGCCTGTTTTAACTTTGGATTATTCTGCTGCAACTCACTCTCCGCGTCTGCGATCATCTTCTTTAATTTCATCATATACTCGATGCACTTGAATTTCTGATCGTAGTCGATCTCAGAACTTGCTTTACGGATGTCTCTTAAAGCAGCCGACTGGTGCTGCACATATGCGTTTTTGAGTGTGAATAAATATTCCAGTTGTTGATTATCCTTGTGCTGTAGCCACCGCTCCAAGGATGACACAACCGCAGGGTTCATCATCAAAACGATTTCATCATAAAAATTCCTTTCCCCCATATCTGGATCAAACGGATGCGGTCCCTTTGAGGGAATGTCCAAGTCTTTGAATATCTTATTCAACTCTCGCCTCCGGTCATTCCCGACCCCGATCTTACTACTGTCAACACTATTGGCATACACGATGTACAACACAACCTTTTTACAAAATGCAGGGTCCATGTATTCGGTGAACACTGGCTCGAAAATGGTAAACAAAGTTATCTCGGCCAGATGGTCGTTGAAATTCTCCCCCTCAAAGGAGGTGATCTCCTGGAAGGCGTTTATCATTTCTTCTTCCGTTTACTGCTTTTATTTCCGCGCGCAGTTCTTTCAGCAATTGCCACAATCTGGGCATGCGATCTTTTCTTTGTCCCGTGATGAACCAATTCGTGAATGTTCTTTGACACCTGCTTGTTGATGGCCTTTTTTGAACGGCCCTTTGCTTTAGGTAAAGGCATATTAGAAAATTTTGATTCCGAATTTAACCAACCTGGCAATGTCTTCATCCGCGGCATCCAGCGCGTTCTTCTCCCAGTACAGGCCGTCGCCGGTGACCTGTTCAGCATTCTTGATACACATCTGCTTGGCTTCTTTTAGAGTATTTGCCATTCCGATTACCCCACCAATCTCTTCGGCATCGTGCTCCTGCGGCAGGTAGTTCCACATTCCATCTTCAATGCACAGGTTTTTTATTTTAACATAGTTTTCAATCTCCTTTGGAAATTTAACCCTGATAAAATCTTTCTTCGCAAACTCTGATTTCAAAACTATCTGCACTCCATACTTATATTTGGAACTTATCTCCGGCGTATCCCCATTGGCTACCTGCCAAACGAGGTCTGGGAAGTTGTCGTACATCTCTATGTAGAGACTGGTTGGTGGCTGAGGGAACCTACAGCATGGGTCAAGCAGGTAAGCAGTACCGTCTTTGGTGATCCTTGATTCCAAACTGAGCGCCATTCGGTAATGATATGTCCTCAGCGTTTTAGTTAGTTTGTCATGGATCTCCAAAATACCTTTAGGTGCCTTACTTAGTTCAGTGAAGACACCGACGTAAGACGCATTCTTTTGCTCCACTCCCATCAAGGCTTTTAATGGGTATTTACCATCAGCAGTTATCATATCAATAGCAAAGTCCAGACTGTCATCAATTGGTGCTTCCGTTGTAAATACCTGTCGATTTTTGAATAATCCAAGTGTATGCTCGAACCTGTCTAGGCGCGGAGTACTCATATCGTAATCCTCATGGAGGAATGATTCCATTGACCCCCTAAATTTATTTGTCTTTACCCAAAGATTTGGATGATCTTTCAAATGAGCCCGAAGATTATCTAATCCATCATGTGGGGTCCAGTCATTCACCTTTAATCCAACCTCTTTCAGATGAACTTTCATTTTGTCTCTGTATAATTCCATGTTCTCGCCTCGGACCGCCCCGAATACAAGGTGGCCTTGCTCGATAAGCCACTCCTGGATATCGCCCATATATAAGTCCGGGAAAACCCAAATGTCAACTTCCGGCATGATATCGTAGATGCTGGTAACATGCTTGAAATTTGGCAAGATGGAATCTATTCCGTCGCCAACAGAATGCCCATCGTATTTCGGATAGGCACATTGCCAGTTGCAATAATAAAGCACCTTCCCAAATCCATCTTTTTCACGTGCAAGCCGCATGGCCACTTCGAGATAATTGCCAAAATCGACAAATCCAAGTGTCTTATCCTTCAGTTGGGGGTTCATATACTTTTATGTTTGTGTCGTATTCGTGCCAATCGACGCCCAGTTCATGCGCCATCATTTGCTCCACAATCATGGCGAAGCGGTGCTCATCTTTATACGGACAATCTGACTGATCTCCTGGCTCGCTGGTATCGTCATCCTCGGCCCTATTTTCCTCATACTTGAAATCGAAATCGTCGATCATCTTGTTCGTGATGCCTCGCTTCTGACATAGATATTGCTCCACCAATTCGTGGATGGCTATGAGAAAGTTCTTGTCCTCATTTCCTTGATCGAAAACCTCAATCTGTATGCCGCCATTTATTTCCTGATAATCCCCGGCAGTGGCATAACGCATAACCGGAGAAGATTTTAATATTGTATACATAATATGGTAATTATATAGTTATTAAACCTGATAATTCCTGCTTCTTCGCCCGGCGTAACCGCCGCAACTCCGCAAGCTCTACGGGAGTACCCCTCCCTGAATATTGTTTAAGCCCCATTTGCTTGATGTTCTTAGCGGCGTTCAAATCCCGATCATGGGTTGATCCGCAGGCTTCGCAGGTCCATTCTCGGTCCGCCAGCGTCAAGTCCTGCTTGATATGACCGCACGTGCTGCACGTCTTGCTGGATGGTTCGAATCTTCCAATTTGGACCAGATTCTTGCCGTACCATTCGCATTTATAGCGCATCTGGCGAACGAACTCGCCGAAGGAAACATCGCTTATCGCTTGGGATAACTTTCTGTTTTTCAGCATGCCGACTACATTCAAGGTTTCAATCACAAAAGTATCCGCTTGGTTATCGCGGCATAGTGCTGTCGTAATTTTATGAATGTAGTCGGCGCGCTGATTAGTTATTTTTTCATGTAGAATCGCTACGCATAAGTTTGCTTTTTTACGGTTGTTGCTGCCTTTTTTCTTTCTGCTGGCCCGACGTTGAAGGCATTGAAGACGGAGTAATGAATTTTTTAGAAATCGGTTTGGATGTAGTGATTGACCATCAGAGGTAACGACAAACAATTTGATACCCACGTCGATGCCGATAGTCGTTTCTGGTTTTATGGCTGGCTTGGCAGGTAATTCTTTTTTGTTATCAACCAATATGGAGGCAAAATACTTTCCCGTCGGTGTTCGGCTAACGGTTATCGTCTTGATCTGGCCATCAAATGTGCGGCTAATAGCTGCCTTGATCGCCGGTATCTTTGGGATGGAGATTGTATTTTTTTCAAAATCAACACGCCGTGTGTTATTCGGGCATTGAAAAGATTGCTTACCTTTTTTGCTTTTGAATTTCGGGAATCCTTTGCCTTTAAAGAATCCTTCAAAGGCGCTATCCAACTTTTTTATGGAAGCCTGAATAGCTTGGCTATCCACTTCGTTCATCCACGGATATGATTCTTTTAATTCCGGTAACTGATAGCAAAGATCAATAGCCGAAAGCCTTTTTTGGGCCGACTGCCACGCTCTTATCTTTGTTTCCAATCCTAGATTATATAGCAGCCTGCAAACACCTAGCGTCTTTTCAATCATTGCTAACTGACTTTTATTTGGAAAAAGTTGATATTTGTAGGCTCTTAACATT
>Ga0302179_10002426_pt1 | contig 10871 bp, 7 predicted proteins | sample I_Palsa_E3_1_FD_198788 | JGI IMG/M metagenome (GOLD analysis project Ga0302179, IMG submission 198788) | Peat permafrost microbial communities from Stordalen Mire near Abisko, Sweden - I_Palsa_E3_1 | ecosystem: Environmental > Terrestrial > Soil > Palsa > Peat permafrost | place: Sweden: Abisko...
TTTCAACCGAATGACCACGGAGTTGCTCGGGCAAAAGGAACGGTTGGTGCAGGCGGAACGGGTGGCGGCATGGCGCGAGTTGGCCCGGCGATTGGCGCATGAATTGAAGAATCCACTGTTCCCGCTGCAGCTTACGGTGGAGAATCTGGTGCGGGCGCGACAGCAGAATCCGGAGCAGTTCGAGGAAGTCTTCCGGGAGAGTTCGAGAACGTTGTTGGCGGAAATTTCGAATCTGAAAGGAATTATTGGGCGATTCAGTGAGTTCTCGAAGATGCCGCAGCCGCAATTGCAGCGGGTGCAGGTGAATGAGGTGATTCACGGCGTGGTGCAGCTTTTTCAAGCACAACTGGAAGCGCCGGGGCGTGCGAAGATCAGTTGTGAACTGCAATTGGATCCTCACCTCGAACCGGTCGCGGCGGACGCAGACATGCTTCACCGTGCAATTTCAAATCTTGTGCTGAACGCAATGGACGCAATGCCGCAAGGTGGAGTTCTGACGCTACGCACGCGAGCGGAGGACGGCAAGGTGTTGATCGAGGTTGCGGATACGGGTTCGGGCTTGACGCCGGAGGAGTGTGAGCGAATTTTTACTCCTTATTATACGAGTAAGCAACACGGCACCGGACTGGGGCTGGCCATCGTGCAGTCGGTAGTCAGCGATCATGGGGGGAGCGTTCGGGTGCGAAGTGAGCCGGGCCGAGGCACAGCTTTTGTGATCGAGTTGCCGAGCGGTTGGGATAAGCAAAACGCCGGTTGAGGTATCTGAGAAATTCGGAGGACGGGTGCCGACAAAAGCACATCTGCTGATTGTGGACGATGAAGCCAACACGCTGGCCTCGTTGTCACGAGCCTTTCGTCTGGCGGGGCACGAGGCCACAGTGTGCGACAACGCGACTAAGGCACTGGAACTAGCCAAAGGGCAGAACTTCGATGTGATTCTTTCCGATGTGGTGATGCCGGGGAAAGGTGGACTGGCTCTTCTGGAAGACTTGAAGTCGCAGGGAGTAACTGCGCCCGTGGTCATGATGTCAGGCCAGGGAGATATCGAGACGGCGGTGCGGGCCACGCGGCTGGGCGCGTTGGATTTTCTGGAGAAGCCGATCTCGACGGAAAAACTCCTGCTGACGGTGGAGAATGCGCTGAAGCTGCGCCGGCTGGAGAGTGAGAACTGGCAACTCAAGCAGCGCCTAGGCAAACATGAAATTGTGTGGCAAGGCGCGGCCATGCAGCGCGTGATGGCGCAAGTGGAGCGTGTGGCGGCGAGTGAGACGCGGGTTTGCATCCTGGGAGAAACGGGCACGGGAAAAGAGCTGGTGGCGCGGACGATTCATGAACGCAGCGCTCGCGCCGCTGGAGCGTTTGTGACGCTGAATTGCGCGGCGGTTCCGGCGGAGTTGATTGAGTCGGAATTGTTTGGGCACGAAAAAGGATCGTTTACCGGCGCCGCAGGACGGCACATCGGAAAGTTTGAGCAGGCGGATCACGGCACGATCTTTCTGGATGAGATTGGCGACATGCCATTGGCCATGCAGGCAAAGTTATTGCGCGTGCTGGAAGAAGGAGAAGTAGAGCGCATTGGCGGCGATAAGCCGGTGAGCGTGGATGTGCGCGTGGTGGTGGCGACGCATCGCGATCTGGAAGCCCGGGTACGCGAGGATAAATTCCGGCAGGATTTGTTTCATCGAATTTATGTTTTTCCGCTGGTGTTACCGCCGTTGCGAGATAGGCGGGAGGACATTCCGGCGTTGGTCGGGCATTTTGCAGCGCAAGTGAGCGCGCAGAATGGCTGGAAGCCTGTTCCGTTCTCAGCGGAGGCGATGGCCGAGTTGCAATCGCACGCGTGGCCGGGTAACGTTCGCGAGTTGCGCAATATGGTGGAACGGTTGATGCTGCTGGCCACCAATGGTCAAGTTGATCTTGCGTCCGTGGAGATGGCTTTGCCGAAAGGCGGGAGCGGTGGCGTGACGGTGACTGCGACGTTGTCGGGGGGAGCGCTCGCCGATCGCGTGGATGCTTTCGAACGCGAAGTCATCCTGGCGGAGTTGAAACGCAGCCATTCCAACGTGAGTCTGGCGGCGAAGTCGTTGGGGCTGGAACGCAGCCATCTTTATAAGAAGGCGGAGCAGTTGGGGATCGATCTGCGGGCGATGCGGCGGGAACAAGGGTCGACGCCAGAGTGATTCTCTCGTTCCCCACAAAGGATTTCAGGAGATTGGCTTGATCAGAGCGGCGCGTGGCGGGGTCGTTGGGGTTTTCTTTTTCACTTCGCTTACTTTCCTTTTCTCTTCCTCTTCTAACGCTTTCGCCAGCGAGCCTCCTTCCCCACCCAGCTACGGCGTTCGCATGGAGCAGGCGTGGATTCCAATGAAAGATGGGATTCGGCTGGCGGCAACGCTTTACATGCCGGACGGGACAAAGCACGGAGAGAAGTTCCCAGCCCTGTTGGAATATTTGCCGTATCGCAAAGATGATGGCACGGCGGCTGGCGATTACCCTAAGCATGCTTATTTTGCGCGGCGTGGGTATGTGAGCGTGCGGGTGGACATTCGCGGGTTTGGCGCGAGTGAAGGCTCGCCGCCGGAGCGGGAATATTCCGAGCAGGAGCAGGTGGATGGAGAGCAGGTGATCGCGTGGCTGGCACACCAGCAGTGGTCGAACGGAAATGTGGGCATGTTCGGCATCTCGTGGGGAGGTTTCACAGCCCTGCAGATGGCCATGCGGCACGCGCCGGGGTTGAAGGCAATTCTCGCGACAGATGCGACGGCGGAGTTGTTTCACGATGATGTGCACTACGTGGACGGCATTGCGCATATCGACGAATTCGAACTGAACATGGATATGGCGGAGGGATGGACCGGCGCGCCGGACTATACGCTCGACGAAAAAGTGCTGGGTCCACGATTCGAGACGCCACCGTGGTCGCTGCTTTACTTGAGGCATCAGCGTGATGGGCCGTTCTGGCGCGATCGGGTGCGATCTCTAAAAGAAATTACGATCCCTAGTTTTCTGATCGGTGGATTGCTCGACGGATATCGCGACAATGTGCCGGATATGCTGATGAAGGCGAGCGGACCAGTGAAGGCGATCGTGGGACCGTGGAACCATACGTTTCCGAATGATGCGGAGCCGGGTCCGCAGATCGAGTGGCGGAACGAAGCGGTGCGCTGGTTTGATCATTGGCTCAAAGGCCGTGACACAGGCGTGGAGCGGGATCCCCGGCTGGTCATTTATATGCAGCACTGGCATCCGCCTGATCCGAATCTGAAAGATGTGCCGGGCGAGTGGAGGGTAGAAGACACATGGCCGCCAAAAGATGCGACGGCATCAACTTTATTTTTGCAGTCGAATCACTCGCTCGCGGAGACTGCGGCGCAGGCTGATACGCATCAACTCAAGTATGTGCCATCGGTGGGCGTGGAGGCGGGCTTCTGGTGGGGCGAGTTGTTGAACGATCCGCGGCCGGTGGACGCTTTCAGCCTGGTGTACGATTCTGCGCCGCTGCAGCAAGATTTGGCTATTCTCGGCCGTCCGCATGCTTTGCTGAAGGCTTCGGCCACTGCGCCGCTAGCCGATTGGTTTGCGCGGCTCTCGGACGTGGCGCCGGACGGAACGGTTACACAAATTACCGGAGCGGGGATCAACGGCGCGCAGCGGGATTCGATGAGCGAACCGCGCGATCTGGAGCCGGGCAAAGTCTATCCGCTCACTATCGAAATGCATTTGACTTCGTGGGTATTTCCCAAGGGACATCGCATTCGCGTGGCGATTTCGAATGCATTGTGGCCGATGATGTTGCCTACGCCTTATTCCATGACGACCTCATTGGAATTGGGTGCCAGCGACGGTTCTCGGATCGTTATGCCGGTAGTGCCTGAACACGGTATTTTCCCGCCCGCATTTTCACGTCCCGAACCTTCTGAAGAACGCACCGACATCAAGAGCGAAGGGTTTCCGTGGCCGGGTGAGTGGACTGTGGAGCGCGACGAAGCTCGCCATAAGACGACGGTGCATTGGAAGGGACAGGAGAGCGCCGAATATCCCTGGGGGAAGGAAACTGATTACGAGAATCTGGCCTATGATGCAGACGATGCGCATCCGGAAACTTCTTCGGTTCGAGGTGAGGCCGAGACTGTGTTTGCGCTGAAGGGCCGCACCCTGACTTGGCGCGGGCATTTACTGGTGACTACGGATCAAAAGAACTTTTATTACAAATACACGCGCGAGTTGCTGAGGGACGGCATGACGATTAAGTCGAAGACATGGCAGGAGACGATCGCGAGGGATCATCAGTGAGAAGCCGCGCCCTCGACACAAATCTCGTTTGCATTACGCTCTGCGATTTCCTAGTCGGCCGCAGCGGAGACCTGCGCTAAGTCGCGCTTTAGGTCGGCCGCGAGCAGACGGTGAAACAACTGCTCTCCGGCCTCGCGGCGCACGGAAAGACGTCCCGCGCGATAAGCTCGCGACTTCAGGCCGCGCTGCACGTCTTCGCAGATGCCTAGATCCTCCTCCTGCACTCGATTGCCAACGTTAACCGACTGCTCGTTGTAATCCCGGCTTGCATCGCCGATGTCTGCGAAGTAGAAATCGAAAATTACGGTGCAGTGATCGGCGTCGACGGGGATTACGAGATTGGTGTCCATGTATCCCTCGTAACAGTTGATCATCAGGTTGGGATGCTGCCAGAAATACCAGGCGCGGTCGCCTTTGCGGGTGGCGCCGGTGGTGGCATCTTCTTCGGAAGCCACCATCGGACTGGACTGCAGGCAGTAACGATCTTCGTTCTCGATGGTGTAGTGCTTGTAATCGAGAACGGAGTTCAAGCCTTTGTGCAGATGAGGAACGTGGTAGCCGCCGTCGAGATAGTTATCGACAAACACTTTCCAGTTGCAATGGATGTTGAAAGTCCGGCGGTCAAAGTAGTGCAGTTTGCTGATGCCAAGGGGAGCAACACGCTGGACGAGGCCGCCGAGAAATTCCGCCAGCGGGGCTGCGTTGTTGTCGAGGTTGATGAAGACGAAGCACTCCCAGGTTTCGACTCGAATGGGAACGAGGCTGTTTTGCGCACGGTCGAAGTTCTCCACGCCTTCGAACTCGGGCATGCCTTTGAGAGAACCATCAAGGCCGTAGTTCCAGCCGTGATATGGGCAACGCAAGAGCGCGGCATGGCCGCAGGGTTGCGTTACGACAGCGGCGGCGTGGTGGCGGCAAACGTTGTAGAAGGCGCGCAAGGCACCGTCGTTGCCGCGGACGACAACGATCGGTTCGCCGGCGACGGTAGCGCTCACGAACTCGCCCGGCGTTTTCACCTGATCGGTGCGTGCGACGAGTTGCCAGGTTTTGCTGAAGACACTGAGGCGTTCGAGTTCCGCAATGCGCGGGTCCACGTACCACGATGCGGGAATGGTTGAGGCCTGAGACAGAGGAGCGCGGTCGTCGTAGCTGGACAGGATCTGCTCGATGGAGGGTTGCATGGTCTGGGTTTTTCTCACAATTAAGTTCGACGTATTTGTGAATTCGGGTTTGGCGCGGCTCCGTTACAGCCTTTTCGGTTTTGCCACAAGATCAACCGCGGCGATTTTCCGTATTTCGCGTCCGCGGATCTGAGACACTGCAGCCGCGCCAACCGCGCGCTGCAAAACCGCAAGAAACTGCTGAATGCGTGCCTCTTTCTTCTCCGGCATCTCGCCCTGTCTGCGGAACAAGCCGGGATCGAGTTCGGCGGTGAGCAGGGCATCCTGAAAGCGCTCCATGGTCCAATCGAGGATGGACACGATCATCTCGACATCGATGTCCTTGCGCAGTTCGCCGCGATCGAGGCCGAAGCGCACAAAGGCGACCGTTCCGTAGGGATCTTCGGTGGTGAGAAAGCGATTGATTTCACGCTTCAGCACCAGATCGGTGCCGTAGTTGCCGAGCAGCGAAATGCGATAGGGGATCCAGTCTTCGCGCAGCAGATGCTCGGTGCGGACCAGCCAATAATAAAGAACATCGAAAAATCCGGCGGCACGCACATCGGCAGGGGCGTCCAGATACTTAGAAAAGGAGCGCACGGCACGTTTGTAGACTTCGAAGAACAGGCCGTCTTTGCTGCCGAAGTGCTGGAAGACGGAGCCTTTCGCGATGCCCAATGTGGTGGCGATGTCGCCGACGCGCGCGGCGTGATAGCCGTTCTCAGCGAAGTGCTGCATGGCGGCGTCAATGATGCGGGAGCGCTTGGCGTCGGATCGGGGACGAGGAGCGTGTTGGCGTATATAACGTGGGGGCGCGACGGGACTACTGGCAATTCCGCTCATGAATGACTCCAAGTCACGAAAGCATATAGGAGAAACACCTAACATTCAACTTCATTTTTAGCGGCGGGTGCGGTAATGTATGGTTCCGCGGCGCAGAGCGGCGTGACTTTGAGTCAGATTTGGTGAAACAGTCGTCCAATTTCATCTACGACGCGATCATAGTAGGCGGCGGTCACAACGGTTTGACAGCAGCCGCGTATCTGGCGCGGGCCGGCCTTTCCACGCTGGTGCTGGAGCGCCGTGAAATTGTGGGCGGGTGCTGCGTGACCGAGGAGATCGCTCCCGGCTGCCGGGTTTCGACCACTTCTTATATCGCCAGCATGTTGCGGCCGGAGGTGGTTGCGGAACTTCGGCTGGCTGATTATGGATTGCGCATGATTCCCTGCGATCCGGCGATTCAAGTTCCCTTCCCCGATGGGCACGTGGTTCCGTGGTGGGTCGATCGCGAGCGAGCAAAGGCGGAGTTCGGAAAGATTTCCGCGAAAGATGCGGCGAGATTTGTCGAGGTCGACGATCAGCTAAAGAAACTTGCGCGCTACTTGCAACCGTTTTTCATGGAGCCGCCGCCGGAAATAGACATGTCAACGGCAAACGGATGGATTGACTTGTTCCGGGTGGGCAAACGGTTTCGCGGGATTTCAAGCGCGGAGATTGGACAACTGATTTCGTTTCTCACCGGGAGCCTAGGCGAGTTTCTCGATCACAATTACGAATCCGAGAAGATGAAGACGATGTTTCTGGCCAACAACGTGTATGGCAAGCATGGCGGCCCGTACCAGCCCGGGACGGCTATCGGACTGCTGTTTCACCTGCTGAGCGGCGGCGAGCACGAACTGCAGGGTTTCTACGGGCACGTCATGGGCGGGATGGGAGCGATCACGCAGGCGCTGGCGGCGGCGGGAAAGAAGCTAGGTGTGGAGATTCGAACATCGGCTTCCGTGGCGCAGATTGAAGTACGCAACGGACGAGCTTATAGCGTGGTTCTGGAGGATGGCAGCGAAGTTCGCGGGCGAGTGATTCTTTCGAATGCCGATCCCAAGCGGACATTCTTGAAGATGGTTGCTGCCCGCGAGCTGCCTGAAGAATTTCTATTCGCCGTGTGTGGCATCAAGATGGATGGACCGTGCGCGAAGGTCAACTTCGTGCTCGCGGAAGAACCTAGGTTCACGGGGACGTCGACGCAGGCAACGCCTTTGGAACGCACGTTCTACACGCTGGTCCCGTCGCTGGAATTCGCAGAGCGATGCTATGACATTGCGAAATTTGGCGAGATACCGGAAGAGCTGTGGGTGGATTGTGTGGTGTCGTCGAATGCGGACAGTTCCCTGGCGCCGCCGGGCAAGCACATCCTGACTTGCTTTGTGCAGTACGTTCCTTACAAGCTGCGCGAAGGAAGTTGGGATGAGAAGCGGGAATTGCTGGGTGATCGGGTGGTGAGGAAGATTGCCGAATATGCGCCGAACGTTCCGAGCGCGATCGTGGCCCGGCAGGTGCTTACCCCACTGGACTTGGAGCGGACCTACGGATTGACCGAGGGCAATATTTTCCACGGCGATTTGCGGTTGGAGCAGCTTTTCTTCATGCGTCCGGTGCCGGGCTGGGCGCAGTATCGCACACCGATTCACGGGCTGTACCTGTGCGGAGCGGGGGCGCATCCCGGCGGCGGCGTAACTGGCGCACCGGGAAGGAATGCGGCGGTGCGGGCCTTGAGGGACTGGAAGAAGGGCAGATTCAGAGAGACGGCGGCGTGAATTCGAGTTCGCGCGCGAACATCTCGTCAAAGAGAAATGCAGTTGAGTAGCTATCAACTACCCAGGAGCGAGCATGAAAAAGAAAGGCATTCTGGAAAGGCTGAAAGAAGGCCCCGTGTTGGGCGATGGCGGATACCTGCTGGAACTGGAGAAGCGCGGGTGGGTGCGCGCAGGTCCGTTCACGCCGGAAGTGGTGCTGACGCATCCGGAGGCGTTGCGCGAGTTGCACGTGGAATTTCGCGAAGCGGGATCTGAAGTGCTGCAGGCACTGACCTTCTATGCGAGCCGGGACAAGCTGGCGACCGTCGGACTTGAGGATCGATTGCAGGACTTGAATCGAGCCGCAGTCCGCATTGCGCGTGAAGTTGCGGGAGATCGCTGCCTGGTTGCGGGAAACCTGAGTCTGACATGGATGTACGAACCCGGCAGCGTGTCGGCCGCCGACCGGGTGCGGAAGACCTTCGACGAACAACTGGCGGTGCAAGTGGAAGAAGGCGTGGACTTCATCATCGGTGAAACGTTCTCCTGGCTGGGCGAGGCGCTGATTGCGGTGGAACGCGGAAAGAAGACCGGTTTGCCCACGATGGTGACGATATGTTTCGAGAACAAAGATGAAACCACCGACGGCAAGAACGCAGCCGACGCCGCAAACGCTCTGTTCGATGCTGGCGCCGACATTGTTGGCATGAATTGCCTGCGCCCTCCTGAGCACATGCTGGGACCGATGGAACAGATGCGCAAAGCGGTTTCGGGATATCTGGCATGTCAGCCGGTCGCATACCGCACTCCGAAAGAAAAACCCGATTTCACCAGCCTGCCCGAGTTTCCTTACGCCCTCGATCCTCTGCAACTCACGCGAAAAGAAATGGGGGGATACGCGGTGCAGGCACGCGATATCGGCATCAACTTTATTGGAGCATGCTGCGGCACGGTGGCAATGCACATCCGTGAAATGGCGAGTGTTCTGAACAAGCTGCCTGCTGACTCGCGCACCTGGAAAAAGGGCGGCGAGAAACCGATGTCGGCCTATGAGTACTACGACCACGACAATCTGAAAGTGGACAGCCGGACATAAGCCAAAAGCAATTGCGTAATCAATCGAGCAGGCCTCATACGAGAGAGCCTGCTCGATTTATTTCGCGACCGAAGTCAGCTGGCATCGCGCAATCGCGTCTGGTCGGCCTTTACAAGGGGCACATCCACCAAGTGCTCGCTGAGGAACCAGACCTGCAATTCATTGGCGCGAAGCACGTCGCTGACGACCAGATCGTTGGTGCCGGCGTCGCCTAGCTTATTCGCAAGTTCTGCCAATTCGCGGCAGTGGCCGATGATGATCTGATGCGCATCCAGCAGGCGCGAAATTTGTACCGGCACTTCTTCCCTGCCGCGGGGCGGACGCGCGATGCGCGTGGTCTCGGCCACGTCGGCGGCCATGGCAATCGAGATTCCACCGAGGAGCTGTATCCGTTCGGCGATCGTATCCACGATCTCCGATTGCTCGCCAAAGTGTTTGTCAAACAAGAGATGGAGCTGATAGAAAGTCGGCCCGGCAACTTGCCAATGCGACTTCTTGTAGAGATCGCGCAGGGTCATGGTATCGGCCAGCAGCAGATTAAGTTGCTCGGTCATTTCCAAGCGAATTGGCTCCTCCAGATCGAGAGGCAGCATGTGCGAAACTGTGCCGTAATCCTGAATTTCGGGAGAGCTCTGGTGAAGACGAGGCTGTGCGCTTACTTTCCCTCGCTCGCTGGTGGGTGCTTTTGCGTCAAAATCTTTCTTGGGCATAAATAATATTCTCCTTGCTGTTTCAGTAGCTTAAACACCGACACTACAAACTTGGCACCTGTTCGATGCCCTCGACGTGCCATAGGATGCGAGGGCGGGCAATCGAAGGAGACGGTTCTTCAACTAGGAATGAGGCGCTGGTAGGAAACATCGATCGAGGAGTCTCTCCATGGCTTGGAAAAGAACTCCGCAAGCCCTCCGCGAGAACTGGAGGTTAAAGAGCGGCGTCGGAAGGTTTGACGATGTCGAAGCCATTGTTTATGATCAACCTGCGGGGTGGAGCAGTCTGGTAGCTCGTTGGGCTCATAACCCAAAGGTCGGTGGTTCAAATCCACCCCCCGCAACCATTTACGGATTTGAGGGACTACCGGCGTAGTCCCCAATTCCAAAATCAGTGGATCGCGGCTGTTTGTGGCCTCAAATTCTTCAGGGAAACTTCCTTCGCCCTATCCTTTAGCTGCCTTTTGATCGCGGGTGGCAAGATCAGATCTGCTACCCGGCTATTGGCTCGACGCTTGGTCTTCTCAAATGCTGAGCCGTAGGTATTCATGGTTGTCTTGATGTCGGCGTGTCGCATGAGGCGCTGCTGCACCCCGAGCGGCGTGCCGATATCATCAATCAGCGTTCGGTAGGTGTGCCGAAAGCTGTGCCACCCCACTCCTTGCAATCCGATCTTTTCACCTGCTGGTCGCAAGTAGTCTTTCTGAATGGCATCGCCGTGGACCGGGCGTTTCGTATCCGCATTAGCGAATAGCCAAGCCTCCGGCGTTTCGACACATCGCTTCCGCCAATCCTCCAGAACGGAAACTAGCTTCGAATCCAGAAAGACTTCGTCCTCAGAAGCTCCGGTTTTTCCGCCGTTCCAGACGTAGCGGCCTACAATCGATCGGGTCAACGTCAGTATCCGTCCCTTCAAATCAAAGTCCTGCCACTGCAATGCCCTGATCTCACTGATGCGCAAGCCCAGGCACATTGCAATCATGACCATCACTTGAATGTGGTACGGAAGCTCTGCGAGAAGAGCCTGATATTGCTCGAC
>Ga0302179_10002427_pt1 | contig 10871 bp, 8 predicted proteins | sample I_Palsa_E3_1_FD_198788 | JGI IMG/M metagenome (GOLD analysis project Ga0302179, IMG submission 198788) | Peat permafrost microbial communities from Stordalen Mire near Abisko, Sweden - I_Palsa_E3_1 | ecosystem: Environmental > Terrestrial > Soil > Palsa > Peat permafrost | place: Sweden: Abisko...
CGAAAGCACCAAGCGACAGTACGGTCTGTGCCAGCATGCCGTCGCCTTGGGCTGGTCCGTGGAGCGCATCATCGTCATCGACACCGATCTCGGGCAGTCCGGCGTCTCGGCTGTGGATCGGGAAGGGTTTCAGAAGCTGGTCACCGAAGTCGGCCTGGGCAAAGCCGGCATCGTGCTCGGCTTGGAAGTTTCCCGCCTGGCGCGAAACTCCACGGACTGGCACCGCTTGTTGGAGATCTGCGCTTTGACCGACACGCTCATTCTTGATGAAGACGGCGTGTATGATCCAGCACACTTCAATGATCGTCTCCTGCTGGGTCTCAAAGGAACGATGAGCGAAGCGGAACTGCATGTGATCCGGGCCCGCCTACAGGGCGGAATCTTGAACAAAGCCCGCCGCGGAGAGTTGCAGTGCCCCTTGCCCGTCGGCTTTCTCTATAACGCCAGCAACCAGCCGGTGCTGGACCCGGATAAACAGGTGCAGGAAAGTATCCGATTCTTTTTCGACACATTCCGGCGCACCGCATCGGCTTGCGCAGTGGTCAAAGCGTTCCGGCAGAAAGGGCTGCTGTTTCCACGACGATTAAAAAAGGGGCCTTACAAGGGCGATCTGGTGTGGGCGGAACTCCCGCACAGCCGGGCCCTGCACATTCTGCACAATCCTCGTTACGCGGGTGCGTTCGTCTATGGCCGCAGCCGTACTCGCAACAACCCGAACGGAGGCACTTCCTACACCAAGCTGCCGCGTGAGCAATGGATGTTATTCAAGGACGCTCACCCTGGGTACATCTCCTGGGCACAGTATGAAGAGAACTTGTTGCGCCTCCGGGAGAACGCTCAAGCGGTCGGGGCCGACCGCCGTAAAAGTCCCCCGCGCGAAGGCCCAGCGTTGCTACAGGGCTTGGTGGTGTGCGGGGTGTGCGGGAGCCGGATGACGGTTCGGTATCACACGCGCCAAGACCGGCTCGTCCCCGAGTACGTCTGCCAACGCGACGGAATCGAACATGCCTTATCGCTATGCCAGCGAGTGGTGGGAGATCACATCGATAACGCTGTCGGCCAACTGCTGGTGGAAAGCGTGGCTCCGCTTGCGGTCGAAGTTACTTTGTCAGTGCAGCAGGAACTCCAGGCCCGAGTCGAGGAAGTGGACCGGCTCCGTAAGAAACAAGTAGAGCGAGCGCGCTATGAAGCCGACTTGGCTCAGCGCCGTTACTTGTACGTCGATCCTGCGAACCGTCTCGTTGCGGACTCGCTCGAGGCGGACTGGAACGAAAAGCTTCGCGCATTAACTCTGGCACAGGAGCGGTACGAACAGCAGCGGCGACAAGATCGCATCACCATCGATGAACAGCAGCGCGCCCGAATCGCCGCTATCGCCAGTGATTTTCCGCGGCTCTGGCAAGATCCAAAAACCCCAGATCGGGAACGGAAACGAATGGTCCGCCTGCTGCTGGCCGACGTAACGCTCCTGCGGGGCACTGGAATCACGGTTCATGTCCGCTTCCATGGCGGAGCATCAAGAACCCTGGCGCTGCCGAGACCGCTGACCGCCTGGGAACTCAGAACAACCCCAGCGGAGGTTGTCGCCGAAATCGATCGGCTGACCGATCACCACACCGACAAAAAGATCGTCCAGATCCTCAACCAACGTGGAGCGCTATCCGGCTGCGGCCAGCGCTTCAATAGCCGCATCGTTGCGCGCCTCCGCCGCGAATACCAGCTCAAATCGCGTTATGATCGGCTACGCGACAAAGGCTTGCTGACTCTTCAGGAAATGTCGGAACGATTGGGCGTGACTCCCAAATGCGTCATCCACTGGCGCAACCACGGCCTGCTTCGAGCTCATCCGTTCAACGATCGCGACGACTGGTTGTACGAGGACCCCGGACTCAACCCACCGCGCAAGGCACAGGGCGTCAAGCTTGCCAAACGGCGTCGTTTCCCGGAGAACGTCGTGCACGGTTTGCAGGAGGTGCAGTATGAAGCGTAAGCCTTGTCCCAAGGGTTGCCCTTGCGCGACATGCTAATTGTGATGCCGTGATCCTTCAGCAGGTTGCTGTAGTCGGAGCTGGCATACTGGGTTCCCCGGTCGGAGTGGTGGACCAGTCCCGGCTCGACGATGCGTCGGGCCAACGCCATCCGGAGGGCGTCGAGCGTCAGTTGGTCTTCCAAAGTTCGGTCCAGCGCCCAACCGATGACGCGGCGAGAGTGAGCGTCCAGAATGACGGCCAGGAACACGAACTCGTCACGCAGCCGGATGTAGGTGATGTCCGCCACCCACAACTGATCGGTGCCGTTCAGGATCATGTTTCGCGCCAGATTGGGGCAGATCTTACGCCCGTGGTTGGAGTCGGTGGTTACAACAAACTTCCTTTTCCGCACGCATAGCAAGTTGTCCTCCCGCATCAGACGGCGAACCCGTTTGGGGTTCACTACCCAGCCGCGCCGGCGAAGTTCCTTGGTGATCCGAGGACGACCGTAGCTGGACCACTCCACGGCGATCTTCTGAATCGCGTCGCGTAGTTCCATGTCCCGGTCCGGACCAGGTTCGGCGTCCTGGAAACGGTAGAAGCCGGACCGGGAAACCTGGCCCAGCTCCACCATGTGCTCAATCGTCAATCCGCGATTGGCCTTCACTTCTTCTTGGACCTTCCGGTAGCCCGCGGATTTCCAGTCACTGCCTGCAGCATCCGCTGCTCCTCGATGCGCTGCAAGCAGCCCTTCAAAAAATCGATCTCCAGCGCTTGCTGGCCGATTTTGCGCTCCAGCTCTGCGACCCGACCGTCCGACCAGCGCTGCCTCCCGTTACCCGGAAACACGTTGCCCGGCCCCCGACGAAATTCACGCCGCCAACGGTGCAGCACGTTCGGGTTCACTTCCAGGGCGCGCGCCACCTCGCCCAGCGATACCCCTTGTTCCAACCGCTGGACTGCCGCCAGCTTGAACTCCTTGGTGAACATCCTTCTCGACAATCCCATGACTCAATTCTCCTTTGAATGGATTTTGAGTCTTAACTGGTTGTGTCAAAAATGGGGACAAGTCCATCTCTTCATCATCGCCTGCCACCCTCACGTTTGCACCAGAGCCCCCAAATTTAGTTTCGGGTAGTTCCGTCACCTATCTCGCTATCTTTCCTTGGCTTAGCTGGTTCGAACACTTCAGATTCTCAAACGGCTCTTCGAACTGGGCTTGCAACTCGCCGTGCTGCCAGGACGCCGACTTAAGAACTAATCTGAGGAATGCAGGTACTTAACAGATCTCACCACTGACCCCAGTTTGCACCTGAACCTGCCTCCCCAATCGCACAAACACAACACCCCCGGCAATGTCCTGGAACTGAAGTGTAGTTGGTCTAGTCTTAAACAACCGCTCACGCGGCGCCTCGTACTCTATTATTGCTCTGCCGTTAATGTGCCCTCAAACGCGGGTCATACCCCCATAAGAGTTGTTTGTTTTCCCTATTCTTCGTAGTACTGTGGTTTTACGATTAGATTATCTAAGACAATCCCTTTAGAAGTGGACAATCAAATACAACTCCGAACATTCAGACGAGGCAGTCTACCGGTAGGGTCCTTTGCCGCACGATCTTTAGTGCGGGTGGTAAGAAATTGCCGGCCAAGGGTCACATGATCGGGGAAGAGGATATCCACGTGCTCGAAGTCGAAGAAATGCATGAGGTGTGGGTTACGGAGCTAGAAGAAGGCGAAATTAGTGAGGATGAAGCGGTCTGGAAGGTCGCGAGAGAGATCGGTTGCGGCTCACTCTCTATCCAGCTGGCGGCCGGGGGGCGGGCGAACATCTCCACGACTGAGCAGTGCTGCATATTGGTGGACCATGACCTTCTGAGGCAAATCAATTACACTGCCAGCTTAGCCATCGCCACTTCACCCAACTTTTCCCACGCCAAAGCCGGCCAGCGAGTGAGTACCGTCAAAAGTACGCCCCTTGCTGTCCCGAAGGCGGATCTGGAAGTGGTACTTTCGATGATCAAACAGAACGGGCCCGTCCTGCAGGCTCGGCCCATCCGCATGCCTTCTGCGGCGGTGCTCTATACGGACCCGGCTAGTGGCGTGGTATCTAGGCGATCTCGGCATTTCGTGTGATAGGCTACGCAGAGTTCTGCTAATCAGTAGCCGTTTGACTGACGCTGCGGCGAAAGGATTTTAACAAGACATGAGTTTAACTAAACTGGGTCAATGCTTGATTATGGTTTCAGGCTTGGTGATTTTCGCTGTGAACATGTTCTCGGATACGGTTACCGTTGTAGCCACTTCCGACATCTATGGCGCAGGCCATAGCACCCTGCCGGCCACAATCTATCCCGGAACGTTCCCGCCATCGGACTCGTTCACAGCCCATCCGGACCAGATATTGATGTTCTCCAGCGTGACGGGCATGGTGGGCTGTAACTTTGTCATTACGAACGGACCGGATGGACCGTGCTGGCCAGGCGTCAATACCACGGTTACCAGCTACGGTGGCCTGTCGGGGATCGATGTGTATCAAGATAACATGTTCTTGGTTGGCGTCTTTCTCGACGCCACCGAGCCGAGTGGTCCAGGCCCGTCGGTTCTCGATTACAACTACGGAACTCCAGGTAGCTTGAAGACGTCAGATGCCAGCTTTTCCCCGGTTTTGGATCAAGTCTTTTTCATCGGCGACGGCCTGCGGGGAACGGGAACGGGCTCGGAACAAGTCTTTAATGTGCCCACCGGCGCAGATAGACTCTACTTGGGATTTGCCGACTCCTTCGACAGCGTTCCATCCTACTATGCCGATGACGTGGGTTCGTTGGTGGCTACCTTCGCAATCACAACCACATCGACTCCAGAGCCCACTTACGGCGTGCTCCTCACAGGCGGGATATTCATCGCAGCATTGTTTTATCGCAAGAGGTTTCGGGCGCGGGTGAACTGACATCGAGAGGTCAGCTAGCGAGGCCGGACGGCAATGGACAGTAGCGGATCCGGTACTCGTTCCCCTAAGTAAACGACAAGTCGATCTCCGGTCCAGAAATGCCCTTTAAGCGGTTAGCAGCCGGGGATGGATAAGATGCGCTGGCCACGCTATGTTTACTCAGATTGAACCAAAGCGGTGCAACCAAAAAAGCAAGTTAACTAAAGTGTGCCCACCAAGGAACTTGTGAAAAATAAAGCGATCCTGATTGTCGACGACAACCAAATGACCGTGAATCTAATACGCACGGTGCTGTCGGGCGAGGGGTATGACTTACGCGCCGCATTCAATGCCGATGAGGCTCTGAATGCTTTGGATACCTTCAAACCCGGCCTGATTCTGATGGATATTCAGTTGCCCGGGAAGAGCGGGCTGGAACTGACACGGGAACTGCGCGCGAATCCGGAGATGAATAGCACCAGCATCATCGCGCTATCAGCCAGCGGAGTCAAAGACGAGGAGCAGAGCTTCCTAAGCGCGGGCTGCGACGGGTACATCGGAAAACCCATCGACACTTCTACGTTTCCCGAGACCATTCGTTCTCTCCTGGATAAGGAATCTCGCACGGCTCCGCGAGTGGACGGGGATGTCACGGATCTTTTGCGCGGTGCGCGCAACAATTTCATCACCGAATCGTTAGCGGAATTGACTGAATGGTTGTCACCCGACTCCAAGGCGGACAAGAACGGGCTACTTCGCATGCTAGATCGCTGGGCTGGTGTCGCCGGTACTCTGGGAATGCCAGGCGTGGCAGACCAAGCCAAAAGCACTAAAGGATTGGTCGGGCCTCTGGAGGAAATTCACGCTCCAGCGGTCAGGGAAGCGCTCCAGGAGCTTCAGCGGCTCATCACCGCCGCGGCAGCCGCGCCGGCTTTCGAACTCGCCCTGCCGAGTGAGATCGTCAAGACGATTTCGGGAAAGCGTATTGCATTGGCGGGGTTCAGTGAACCGGAAGCCAGACGGTTTGCCCATGTACTGGACCGCGCGGAATGCTTCACGCTGGTCATCGAGGCGCCATCCGAAGGTCTCTCGACGGCTATGGTGGAGCGATTCGACATCATCGTCCTGAACGTGGTCGGCGCGGACGGTTATACTTGCCTAAAGAACACCAGCCTCGGACTGAACACACCAGTTCTGCTGGTAGGTTCGCGTGCGTCTATCTCAGACTCCGCTGTTTCAAATAAGACATCTGGCGCCCGCGATTTCCTGACGACGCCCTGGGATGCAGAGGAACTCCTGGTGCGCTGTTGCAAATTGCTTTCCCCAAATTTGATAAATGCCGCCCCTCCCCAAAGAGACGGGCCGGCACAGGTCATCATCGCCGACGACGATCCAGCAATCGGGGCGCTATTAACCGCTACGTTGCGCCGGACGGGAGCCGAATGCCGTTTGGCGCGCAACGGCGCCGAAGCGCTAGCGCTGGCCCGCGAGGTTATGCCCGACGCTCTGATTCTCGACGTGAATATGCCTGGCATGGATGGATTCGAAGTGCTGACCAATCTGCGCGCCGACCAGCTGACCAAGCGGATTCCGGTGGTGCTGCTGACCGCCAGACAGCAGGAGACCGATGTTCTGAAAGGCTTTTCCTGCGGAGCGAACGATTACATTCGGAAGCCCTTCAATCCGATGGAGGTGACGGCCCGGGTGGCGCGGTATCTGCCGCGGAAGAAACCATGATGCCAAGACTGTTGATTCTGCTGGTTTGGGGGGCGGGGCTCAATCTGGCCGAGGATCCGCCGGATCTTCAGAGCCAGGCGCGGACCGCAGTGTCCGAAAAGCGATTTAGCGACGCTTTGCCACTCTATCGAATCCTGCTAGGGGCGCACCCGGCCGATGTGGATGACATGCTGTGGGTCGCGCGCCTCTCGGCGTGGACCGGCGATCGCGCGGGGGCGGCGGATTATTACTCCCAGGCGCTGGCGATAGATCCCAACAATGTCGACGCCATGATAGGCAAGGCCAACGTGCTTTTGTGGCGGCACTCTTATCGCGATGCTCTGGTGTTGCTCACCGCGGCGCGCGAACTTGCGCCATCGGACCCCGACGTGGAACTGGCCTGGTCCCGGTACTATCACTGGCAGGGAGACGATCGGGATGCGAAGCTGCAACTGGAAAAGTGCCTGGCATCGGACGCCGGGAACCAGGAAGCGCTCGAACTCGAAGAAAGCCTGGTTCCCGATCATACCGTCGAAATTCGAATTTCGTACGAGATGGAAACACTGCCTGGGACGACGCCGGGATCTCTCGAAGAGATCGGTGCCACGTATTTTAATCGAAAGGGCGACATTGGCCTGGATTTCTTCCATCTGAACCGTTTCGGCGAAGCCGGGAGCCGGGGAGGACTGCACTTTAGCCGGAAACTCGGCGGACGTACCAGCGTGCGAGGCGCCGCTTTGTTTGGCGAAGGGGGAGATATTGTTCCGAAGCAGGACCTTTCACTGGGCATGTCCCGCACCGTGATCCATGGATTAGTGCTGGGGGCGGATTACCGGCATATTGATTTTCGGCCCCTGACTGTGGATGCCGCCATCGGAAACCTGGATTACTATTTTGAGAAACCGATCTGGATACTGACGAGCTTTGCGGCCAACCGGGTGGAGGGTGCGACCACGCCGGCTTTTCTAGCCCGCTTCAACACCCGAGTGCGAAAGAACCTCACACTGCAAGCCGGTTACGGGCATGGAACCGAAATCTTTCAACTCGCGCTGCCGACGGACTTCGGGGCCTTCCGGCGAGACAGTTACATTGGCGGGGTGACTTTAGCGCTGGCCAAGAAGACTCGCGCCGAAGCTACTTATACGCTTGCCAGGCGATCCACGGGAGTGTTTGAAAATATGTTTCTCCTGGTGCTGGTGCACACACTGTGAAGATCTCCGAATCATCGAGAATCCGCGTTTGGATCAGCATCACATTGATGGTTGGCATCTATGTGGGCGCGGTGTACTGGATTTACCGGGCATCCTCGGGAGCGTCGCAATCCATAGCCCGGCTGCTGCCCCTGGCCACGGGTATGGCGGTCGTCCCCTGCGTTCTGGTGATCGTGCTCGGGATATTCTCGATGATCGCCAAGTCGTTTCGCTACTCCGCGCGAGTGCGGGCGGCGCGCATTTCTCCGGAAATTCGAGAGACGTTGGCAAGCGTGGCCGTGGGCGATGGAGACCGGGAACGCTTACGTTGGCTCGCACGGCAGCATGCCTGGCCATTCGAAATTATCTTTACGGAGTTCTTATCATCCTTCGAGGGCCAGATCAATGCGGAGCTCCGCATTCTGGCGGTCGAATTCGGGCTGGCGGAACGGTGGAGCCGCGCTACCCGGTCCCGCAACTTTTTGGTCCAGAAGACGGCGCTTGCGAATCTAGGCCGCATCGGTCAAGCCATCGACCCTGGCCTTCTGGCGCATCCTTTGGAGCAAACGCGGATCGAAGCCGCGTGTGCGCTGCTGGCGTCCGGGTCGGCAGACGCCCCCGCACAGGTGTTCAAGATGCTGCCGGACCAGAGTTTGCTGGGGCGGATTCTGCTGGCGGACAGCCTGCGGCCTTTTGCCCCCCAAATTTGCGAATGGTACATGGCCGACGCCATACGGTCGTCCGATGATCGCCGCGCCAGAGCGTGCGTGGATCTGCTGCGCGCGTGGGAGCGCTGGATTCCGATCGAAGGTTTCTCGCAACTGGTGGCCGGGCGGGATATAGATCTTCGCCTGGCGGCGCTTCCGGCGCTGCGCTATGCCAGCACAACCGAGCAGGAGGCCGCATACGAAGTTGTCGCCTTACTCGAATTCCCCGATGAACGGGCCCACGCCGAGGCCGCGAAAGCCGCGTCGGATTTGGGTATTTCAGCTTCGATACCGCTGCTAGTCAGTCAACTGCGCAAGTCCGGGCCGGTTCCCGCGCTGGCCGCGGCCAAAGCTCTGGCCGCACTGGGCTCGGAAGGAAGAGACTTGCTGGAAAACGAGATCTACTCCGGCGCGCGCCCGCAATACGCCCTGCAGGCTTTGGAACAGTCGCTGGTAGCCGAAAGAGGATAAACCATGACTACCTTTTACCACGTCATCAACGTCATTCTGGACGTCATCATCGTTTATGCCTTTGTGAGCAATGTCAATTATTTCGTGCTCATGTCCCTGGGCTTTTTCGTTTTACGGGCGCAGCGGAGCACCGAGGGATCGGTGGAACGCGATCCTCTGTTTAAGTCCAGACTGATGCCGGCGATTTCCATCATCGCTCCCGCTCACAACGAGGAGCTTAGCATCGTGCAAAGCACGCGATCCATGCTGCAGTTGGAATATCCGGAACACGAGGTGATCATCGTCAATGACGGCTCGACCGACCGGACGCTGCAGCTTTTGACCGATGAATTTCACCTGTTTAGGTCCAGCCGGCAGCCGCTTCACAACTTTGTCACCGGGCCGGTGAGTGCGGTGTACGAGTCTCAAAACCTCAAGCTCCTGGTGATTGACAAAGAAGGTGGGGGAAAGTCCGACAGTCTCAACGCAGCAATCAACTATGCCAGCACGCCGCTGGTCGCCCCGGTGGATTCCGATTCTCTTCTGGAGAGCAACTCGCTGCTCTTGGTGGTGCGGCCCTTTCTCGAGGATGAGACAACTGTCGCCGTGGGAGGAATCATACGGGTAGTGAACGGATGCACGGTGGAACATGGAGCGGTAACGAAAGTGGCCGCTCCACCTTCTCTGCTGACAAAGTTTCAGGCAGTGGAATACTTGCGGGCCTTTCTCGGAGGCCGCGTGGCTCTGAGCTACATGAATTCGCTGCTGCTGATTTCAGGGGCGTTCGGGCTGTTCCGCCGCGACGGCGTCATCGAAGCCGGCGGGTTCCAAGTAGGCAGCCTGGCCGAAGATCTGGAACTTGTGATCCGGCTTCACCGGATCAACCGCGAGAAAAAGCGCGATTACAAAATCATTTTCGTGCCGACCCCGGTGTGTTGGACCGAAGTCCCGGATTCCCGTAAGAATCTCAGTATCCAGCGGATACGCTGGCAGCGAGGAGGGCTGGAAAGTATGTGGAAGCATCGCGGGATGCTGTTCAATCCGAAATTCGGAGTCGTCGGCTGCTTTGGAATGCCTTACCTTCTGCTGCTTGAAATACTCGGACCCTGCGTTGAAGTGACTGGCTATGTGATCACAATCGTCGGTCTTTTGATCGGTTTCATCTCAGCTACCACCGCTATGCTGTTTTTCATCGGCTCGGTGCTGTTTGGAACCATGATCTCGATCAGCGCGGTGCTTCTCGAAGAATTCACTACCAGGCGCTATGCTCACCCGCTGGACTTGGCGTCGTTGATCTGGGCTGCCTTTATCGAAAATTTCGGCTACCGCCAGATGAACGCGCTGTGGAGATTTCGAGGCATATTGGAGGTGGTGCGTGCCGAGAAGAAGAGGGCTTGGGGCAGAATGAGGCGCAGAGGCTTCTCCCCGCAAACGACTTAAGAGCCGCGCATACAACCATCGTGTGCAGCACTACGGAAACCATGCATAATCAAGCGTTTTTATCCCGCGATCAGATCGTCAGCCAATTTGCGCGTGAGCAGCTCCTGGTGCTCGACGTTGGCCTCAACGTTCTGGCGGCAAGCAAGGCGTTTTACACTGCGTTCCAGGTCGCGCCCGGCGAGACGGTGGGCAAAAAGCTCGGCGATCTTGGCAATGGACAATGGAATATTCCGGCCCTGCTGACGCTGTTGAATGACCTGCCGAAGAAGGATGGCGAATTTGACGATCTCGAGATGGAACATGATTTCCCGACCTTGGGTTTAAGGACGATGCTGGCGAGCGCGCGGCGGCTCTGGGGCGTCGACGCTCAAAGTGCAATGATCGTGCTCTCCATCCTGGATACTACGGCCCCGGATATTACGGGACAGAAACGTATCGAAGCGGAAGCCGATGTACTGTCCTCCCGGTATCG
>Ga0302179_10002435_pt1 | contig 10855 bp, 9 predicted proteins | sample I_Palsa_E3_1_FD_198788 | JGI IMG/M metagenome (GOLD analysis project Ga0302179, IMG submission 198788) | Peat permafrost microbial communities from Stordalen Mire near Abisko, Sweden - I_Palsa_E3_1 | ecosystem: Environmental > Terrestrial > Soil > Palsa > Peat permafrost | place: Sweden: Abisko...
GGGAGCATCACCGCCGGCGCTCAGCTCCACCTGGTGCCAGGGGAAACGGCCCTGCTGCCACCTAAGCTCGCCGAGTTTATTCGCAGCTCAGAATTGACCCAATGGTTTTCGGTTCCGTCGGTATTGAACTACTTGGCCAAATTCAACGCCGTGCAGACCAATGACTTTCCCTCGCTAAGGCGGGTGCTTTGGTGTGGCGAAGTGCTACCCACCCCAGCGCTGATCTACTGGATGCACAAGGTCCCTCACGCGCGATTTACGAACCTGTATGGCCCGACCGAGGCCACCATAGCGAGCAGCTACTATGACCTGCCCGCGTGCCCCACGGACCCCGGGGAAGCCATTCCCATCGGCCGGGCGTGCGCAGGGGAGCAATTGCTGGTGCTCGATCAGCAACTTCGGCCGGTCGCAGTGCGAGCGGTAGGTGATCTTCATATCGAAGGGGCGGGCCTGAGTCCGGGCTATTGGCGCGATCCCGAGAAGACTGCCCAAGCTTTCCTTCGGGTCCCTGGAGGTCAGCAAGGTGGCGCTATTGTCTACAAAACCGGAGATCTCGCCTGGAAGGATGAAGAAGGGATGGTCCACTTTGTAGGGCGCGCCGACACTCAGATCAAAGTGCGCGGTTATCGGATAGAGCTGGGAGAGATCGAGACAGCACTCCATTCGTACCCCGGACTGCAGGAGGGTGCGGTGATAGCGATTCAAAACGACAATTTTGGCGGTTGGATGATCTGCTGCGCCTACGTACCTCGCGAATTGGGTCAAATCACGCCCAATCAGCTTCGCGATCACCTAAAGAAACTGGTTCCTAGCTATATGATCCCGGTGCGTTGGTCGAACCATGAGGCGCTACCGAAAAACGCGAACGGCAAGACGGACCGCCCGAAATTGAAGGAGCTGTTCGCGGCAGAAGAAGCAGCAAACTCTGGCACTAGGAGTGCTATAGCCGACAAGGGGGTGCGCGCCATACCGTAACCACTTGATCGCAGCGAAAGCAACAAACGGGCAAAATAGGGGTTCATACAACAGGCCCCGAAGCCCCGTTCGTTCGCCAGACCCACCTTCGGTTAAGTGCCAAACGTTCATCGGACATGACCTTCTACTTCGCGTACGTTTTTGTACTTGCGACGGCACTTTCGGCGTTCCTGACAGTATTGGTTAGAGATACGGCCGTCTCCAAGGGTCTAAAGTCCGCGCCAATTCTTGGCAAGCACACCCACACAAATCCGCTGCCCCGGCTGGGAGGCCTGGCGATTTGCCTCGCCTTCATGATCGTTATCGGGTTCTTCCCGATCTCCCGTCTGAATCACACTAGCTTCTCGGAACGGCACTTTCTGGGAATACTTATTCCTGTGCTGGCCATCTTTTTGATGGGGATCTACGACGACTTGCGGCCGATGACCCCGAGATGGAAGTTGGTCGTAGAGGCCGCGGCTGCAGCATTCTTCTACTTTTCCGGTTTGGGAGTTACCGCGCTAGATCATGTTATGGGCGACGGGCTGCTGGCCAAGGCAGTGGGCCTGGCACTGACGGTGGGCTGGATCCTGCTGATAACCAATGCCTTTAACCTGATAGATGGCCTGGACGGGCTTGCGGCGGGTTCAGCGCTTATCTCCTGCATCCCGATTTTCGTCCTGGCGCTTGCTTTCGACAACCACTTGGTGATGGTTTTCGTGGTGGTTCTGTTCGGCTCCATCCTTGGGTTCCTTCCATTTAATTTCAATCCGGCCACAATCTTCATGGGAGATTCCGGCAGCCTGTTCATTGGTTTTCTACTCAGCGCGATGGGGCTAACCGCGTCGCAGCGAGCCAGCGGCCCTTCTGCGGTGGCGATTCCCCTTATGGCCTTTGGGCTGCCCATTCTCGATGTCACCTTGACAATTGGTCGCCGGTTCGTGGGCGGAAAGCCGCTCTTCCGTGGGGATACAGAGCACATCCATCATAAAGTGCTGCGGCGTGGATTCTCCCATCGCCAAGCGGTCTTTGCTCTTTACGGCGTGACCACGGCGTTTTGCCTGGCGAGCCTGGCGATTGAATACGACCAACGGATGCTGGTTCCAGCACTTTTCGCGATCATCGTGGGCATCGGCTTCGGCGTTCGACGTCTCCAGTATGCGGAGTTCTCCAACCTGCTCGCAGGGGCCTTTCCGAAGCGTCAAACGACCGCTCAAGCCAGCAACGTTCGGCTGGCTACCCAGGTCCTGATGACGTGCTCGGACTTTCGCACCATCTTCCACACGCTGCAGGAGTTCTTCCAGCCCGAAGGTTTTGAGGGGCTTCGTCTAAAGAACTTGAGCAAGGATGGATTCCCGGTCGCTCTTCTCCATTCTCTGCATTGCGATTCGGAAGGCAACTTCGTGCTGACTTGGTCGGAGCGCCAACCCGACGAGACGCCATGGATCAACACTTTTGAGGTTCTAAGGCACCCCTCGGACCGCAACCTGCGGTCGCCTTCTGTCTTCCGTTCCGCTCCTACCGAAGACCTTCAGCTAAGTTTCGAAATACTTGCCGAAGAGTTTCGATCGGCGCTTTCGCAAGCCATCGAAAGGGCGTCCGACCGCATGGACGCATTGCGCACAGCCGAACGAGGGCTAGAACTCAGCACGCTGCGAGCGGCGTGCCAGAGCAAAGACTAGTCTGGTTTGTTCCGTCAAAGAATAAAACTTAGAGGTGGGAGAAGCGGTTTGCATCGCGGAATCACGGTTAACGTCGGTGGCTTCCGGTAGATCTCGATGGCGCTGCGGGCCTAGCGGTGGCGGACCAAGGAGGGCACGGTGCTGTCGTTGGTTGCGGAGGTAAAGCTCGGAGCGACGACATCGCCCAACGTGAGGCGCATCAAACCTCGAACCACAGCGAAGTCTGCCGGATCGGCTACGGCCAAATCAACCTTCGAGCCGGTCTCCGCTTCGATATAGACGATCAAATCCAGGAAGTCGAAGGAGTCCAGCAAACCGGTTCCTAACAGCTCGGTATCAGCGGTGACTTGAATATCTTCGTTTTTATTTCTGCGAATCCAGGCGCCAATAAGTTCCAAAAAATGATCTTGTGTCATACCGGTTGCTCGTGCCCCATGGGTGCAGCCCAAAGATCTTACGACTGGACGGCCGCCTCTTCCCGAGCCGATTCTTCCTGGCGTAAACAGGACAACACCAGTTCCACCCGGTTGGAGACGCCGAGTTTGTCAAACACTCGGAACAGATAATTCTTGACGGTGTGTTCGGTCAGACCGAGCTGGCCGGCGATTTCCCGGTTGGAAAGCCCTTCCACCGCCAAGCGCACCACATCCGCCTCGCGCTTGGTCATTCTATTCTCGACAGAAGGATCAACTTTTCGCTGCTTGGGCGCGCGCGTGAACTCGTCTAAAACGTAGCGGAGTTCGGTGGCATTAGCCCAAATCTGTCCCTGTGCCAAGGCATCTACAGACTTGCAAAGAGTTTCGAACGGACTGGTGCGCGAGAAGACACCGTCGGCTCCGGACCGGAAAGCTTCAATGACCGTTTCACGGTCGACCGAGCCCATGGCCATTAGAATGCGAGTTTCAACATTGAGCTTTCGAATCTCGGGCAGCAAGCGAATGCCGGCCAAAGGGCCATCTTCAAGAGCGTCACTGATGATGCAAACGTGCGGGTGATGAGTCTGAATCATGGCCAGGATTTCCGCGCTGGTGGAGGCGGTGCCGACCACTTGGAAGCGATCCTGGGCACCGGCAAACGCCTTGCTCAAAAGATCGCAGTACATTTTGCTGGCTTCCGTGATCAGCACGCGCGTGCGCTCTGCCAAAGGCGGATTGTGGGGCGGAGTGCTTGGATTCATGGGCGATGCGACCTCAGTGGGCAGTTCTCAGGCAAAGGCATCGAAACTGATTTATCGGTATCTGAGGGCTGGCGCTTCCCAAACATTTTGATCAAGAAGACCCCGAAACACTGAAACGATCTAGAGGGAGCATGTGGGCTGCCAAAGCCCGGAATTGCTACCGTTAAGCCTTGGCCTTTCGTATCAGTCAGTTACGGACCGACCGAACAAAACCATGGGCGGTTCAACGTCTCGTGTCTCACTTCGAGGACACCAAGTTCCTCAATTGTGTAACGCATCGGCCGCTATCCCGCCCAAAGCAACCAACCGGTCATGCTTGGTCTTCGAACCTCGTCGGCTTCGCGTCTGATATAACCCAACCAGCCTGGAGGAGTCGCCGTGTTTGATGGTCGATGTTGGCAGGTTTACGCGCAATACCGCCGATGGTGTACCGGCGCCAGGGTGAACCCCCTGCGTGTGCGGAAAACGATACACTGCTCCAAACGATACATGGGACCACAACGCGACTCGAAATTGATCCCATTAGCGGAAGATAAGAACAGCGGTTGACGCTGCCCGGCCAGCGCCGAACCACCATTAACAGGACAACCTCTGCTGCGATCCTCCAGGACTGCGACAAGGGAGAAGCACCGTGACCAAGATTCTGGGTATCAGCGGGTTCGAACACTCCATCCCGTTCAAGAAGGCTCACTGGCCCGGCTTGGACGAGCGCGAATACCGCATTTCGCAAGGACACGATTCGGCAGCGGTGCTGCTGGTCGACGGACAACTGGTGGCCGGAGCGGCCGAGGAGCGCTTCAACCGTAAAAAGCATACCGGCGATTTTCCCATCGGCGCGATTCGCTACTGCCTTTCCGCCGCCGGGTTAGACCCTAGCGATATCGATGTACTGGCGCACGGTTTCGACTATTCACCGTTTCGCGCGGCGTTCCGTTTGGACCCCATCAGTGCTCAACAATACGATCAGGTTTTTTCCCGCGAGACGCTGCTTGCCCAGGTGGCAAAACATCTTCCAGGCTTTCCAGCCGAACGTGTCCAGCAGGTGAACCATCACTTGAGTCACGCGGCCAGTGCGTATTACACGTCCGGCTGGGACGAATGTCTGGTGGTGGTGATCGATGGAATGGGTGAAGCGCACAGCACCACGGTGTACCACGCGCATGACAACCAGCTCGACAAGCTTAAGGAAATCACTGCCAAGGACTCGATCGGAATTCTGTACTCAGTGATCACTCTGCATCTGGGTTTCGATTTCAATTCCGACGAGTACAAGATCATGGGACTCGCCCCATACGGCGACCCGGCCCGTTACCGGGCGTTCTTCGAAAAGGCTGTGGAGCTTCTGGACGATGGCACTATCCGGATCCCCATCCTGCGCGCCAACACCCAGCGCGAAGATCGCGAGAGCTACGGCGCTACCCGCAAGTTCCTGGAAGAGCATTTGATATCGCATCGCGTACCAGACTCTGAAATTACCGACGACCATCGGGATATTGCCGCGGCGCTGCAAGAGTGCTTGGATAAAGTGATGCTGCATATTTGCGGACACTTTGGACGGGCCACGGGACTTCGCAAGTTAGCCATGGCTGGTGGGGTCGCACTGAACTGCACCGCCAACGGCCGATTGCTACAATCCGGAATTTTCGACGAGATTTACGTCCAACCAGCCGCGGGTGACGACGGTACGGCATTAGGCGCGGCTTTGTGGGCTGCTGCAAACACCTGCGGCGTTCGCAACGTGCGTTTTCCGGTGCCTTTCTGGGGGCCCGCCGCATCCTCTAGCGATATTGATCGCGCGATTGCCGAGACCAAAGGAGTGGAGGTCACGCGTTTTAGCACCCTGGGCGAGACTTGCGTGAAAGCCGCGAAATTAATTCGGGACGGACGGGTGCTCGGCTGGTATCGTGGCCGGATGGAGTTCGGCCCTCGCGCTCTCGGGCACCGTAGTATTCTCGCCGACCCCGGACATGTGGAGATGCGGGACCGCATTAACGCCATGGTGAAAATGCGGGAAGCCTTTCGGCCTTTCGCGCCCGCAGTTTCTTTGGAGCAGGTGCAGGATTGGTTCGAGGTGCCAAAGGGTTTTGAATTGCCGTATATGATTATGACTGCCGACGTGCGCAAAGAGCACCGCGCTGCGTTGCCGGCCATTACCCACGTCAACGGGTCAGCGCGAGTACAAACTGTTTCGAACCAGGACAACTGTGAATTTCACGTGCTCCTGGAAGAAGTCGGGAAAGTGACTGGACGGGAGATGGTGCTCAACACCAGCTTTAACGTGAAGGGCCAGCCCATCGTGAACACCCCACGTGAAGCGATCGATACTTTTCTCGGCACCGGCATCGAATATTTGTTTCTGGAGAATATTCTGGTTCGGCGCGCCGCCCAGAAATAAAGAAGTCGAAGAAAAAGAAATCGCTCACGGATCAGTCTACCGTCAGTGTGATCGTCGCCGAGTGGGTCAGGCTGCCGGACTTGCCGGTGATGGTTAACGTGTAATTGCCCTTGGGCGTTCCGCCGGTGGGTGTGGTGCCCCCACCGCCGCTGCTGCTACCGCCGCAACCCGCCAGAGTGCATAGAATCACCATCGTCGCCGCTACACCCATCGGCACCCTCAGTTTGCGGAGGGACGGAATCAAGCTGAGTAGGCCAAGAGCCAGAAGAACCGGAATGACCTGGCGCATCGGCAGCCTCGGCATCCAGCTAGACGGCTGCGGCAAAACCAGTGAAGCAGCGGTGGTGGTGACTTCGATCGATGAAGTCACCGGTGTGACGCCATTGGCAGGAGTAACCGAGGCTGGCGTTGGAGTGCAGGTAACCGTGGCAGGGGCCCCGGTGCAAGTAAGGGCGACCGCCGAGTTGAATCCCGCCGCAGGAGTGACGGTCGCGGTGACGCTGCCGGAAGAACCCTGAGCAATAGTGAGTGTCGCAGGTGCGGTGAGAGTGAAATTGGGTGTGGTCACAGCGACGCCGGTGCCACTCAAGGCCACGCTTTGCGGGCTGCGGGAGTCGCTGTCAGTAAAGACCAACGAAGCGGTTTCGGCCGCAGCTGCCGAAGGATCAAACGTGACGCTTACGGTGCAGCTCCCGCCTGGAGCGATGGAACCCGCCGCCGCACAGGTGCTTGCAGAGGTGATCGCGTAATCGGTTGCGGAAGCGGCAGGCGTGCCTGCGACGATTGCGACGCTAGTGATGGCTAGTGCTGTTCCAGAATCGTTGGTTAAGGTCACTACCTGCGCAGCAGAAATGGTGCCCACATTCACGTTGCCGAAATTCAGGCTGGCCGGCGTGACGGTTACCGACGACGCTATCAGGCCTAGCTTAGCGACGAACGCATCCGAGGTCCCGTTGAGGGCTCCTTGAAAGGCGCCGGTCGTAACTGGAAAGGTAGCAGAAGACGAGAAGGTCTGGCCGGTGATGTACCCGTTGCTCGTGGCATCCAGGGCTATACCGAAAACTTGATCGGGGTTCGCCCCACTTCCGCCGAAATAGGAGGAGTAAATGAGGTCGGCACTCCCGGTCCCGGCTGGATTGATTTTGGAAACGAAGCCGGCGCCGGTTGCGCCGCTCGGAAGCGCGTTTTCAAAGGAACCTAGGGTGACTGGAAAATCGGGGGACGATGTACCGCCTCCCACGTAGGCGACGCCAGTGGCATCGGCCTGGATGGAAAACCCCTCGTTTCCTGCGGTGCCACCCAGGAAGGTCGAGTACTTCAGGCCCGCCGTGCCAGCCGCAGTGGTATCCAAAAGAGTCGCGTAGGCAACACCATTGGCATTTCCGGTGGTCTGGAATGCGCCGGCCGTCTTTGGAAACATAAGTGAAGTGGTCAAGCCGGTCAGGTACGCAACGTTACTCGGCCCTACTGCGATCGCCTCTCCATAATCAGCGCCCTCGCCGCCCAGATAGGTCGAGTATGCAAGCGATGCCAAGCCGGTCATAGAGGTGTCAATACGCGAAACGAAAATCGAGTTCAAGCTGTTCGCGGGTGTGCCCTGATACGGGGCCGGAGTTGTCGACAATGGAAAATCGGCGGACGAGGTGGTACCGACGACGTACGCGTTGCTGGCCGAGTCTAGCGCTACTCCAAAGGCCGCGTCTGAAAACGAAACACTGGCTCCGGCGTTCGCGCCACTGCCACCCAAATAGGTGGAATACAGCAGCGAGGCAGCTCCAGTCTGAGTAGTGTCCAGTTTCATCAGGAAAGCATTTCCAGCCGCGGTGCTATTCAGTGTGCTCTGGAAGCCGTTCAAAACCGGGAAGTCCGCCTCGGTTGCGCCAGGCGTCGAAACTGTGTATCCCGCGACATAGACTTTCCCGATGGCGTCCACGGCCACAGCCTGACCCAGATCTCCGAGGCCGTTGGCAGGGTTTCCGTTAGTGCCACCAAGGTAGGACGAATACACGAGCGACGTAGCTCCGGTGAGTGCCGGATTGATTTCCGACAGAAAGCTGGTGCCCAGCGGATTACTGGTCAACGGCGACTGCTTCAACGCATTGGTGGTGGTGGGGAAATCCGTCGACAACGTGAACCCGGTCACATAAATCTTGCCGGTCGAATCAAGCGCAACGGCCAAGCCAGCTTCCCCAGGGGTGCTTCCCGTAAGGTACGTCGAATAGAGTTCGGTCGAACCGGTCGGATCCAGCACGGTAACAAAAGCAGCGCCGTCGCTGTTGCTGCCGAGCGGACCTGGTGTGAGCGCGCTCGCAGTGGTCGGAAAATCGGTGGAGAAGGAAGTACCGGCGACAACGGCGTCGCCCAGCGAATCGACGGCGATACCTAAGCCTTCCTCGTCTCCGGCCCCGCCGAGGTAGGTGGCGTACGATAGTACCGGATCAATAATCAGAGGCTGACTGTGATCGTAGGCGCCGACAGCAAACGAAACGCGGCCGTCGGACTCGAGCAGATAGTTGCCGGCGACTTCCCGTTTCTCTCCGGCCTTTTGCTGATACATGTATGGCTTATGGAAGGACATCTCACCAGCCGCGACGGCCAGGATTAGATCGCCGTTGGCATCGTGGCGGATGTGCCGCGCGCCCAAGAGCCGAAGGCGAATGGAGCTGGGGTCGGCGCCGGGGGCCACCACGAAATCGTATTCGGTTTGTTGCTGGTTGCCGTAAAAAACTGCGTCGATGCCGGGATAAATTCCGGCGTATTTGACGCGAGAGTAGCGCGGAACATTGCTGACCCATTTGGTGGGATCGCTGCCCACAAAGTAATTGGCGCGGCCGGGCAACCGATCCACTCCGAGCGCCGAAGCTTCCTGACTGGCACCTTCAAAGCGCAGGCGCACTGTGCTTCGGCGTTCCCGGCGAGCTTGACGTAGCGCCCGCAGGGTAGCAAAACGATGGCGGGGAGAAAGGTCATGCGCGGTCGCAGGACCTCGCAGCGACAGCACTGCCTCTTTGCCGGTCAACAACAGCTCGTACCCTGAACCGTGCGAAACAAAGCGTACTTGCCGTGCGGCCTGGCCTAGATTCTCTTCGAAGCTGAGGGGCAAGCGTCGGTAAGCTTGCAACACGTCGCTCTTAGACGACAACCCTCCTGCGGAATGCTTCGCGGATGCGTTGGGGCCCGCCGATGCCACCTGGCCCCGGCGGAAAGGACTGACGGCGCCCTCATAGGTGACGACTGCAAGGAGTGCGAGAAGGATGAATGCGATTGCAACTTTACTCCGCGATCGGTTTCTCTCCATAACCACCCCCTAAGGTTGGCACAACGGCGAGTGCGCGAGGACCAGCGGCCCACACGAATCGAATGAATTTATAATCTCATTTTGAAACCAGGCCCGCAGAATCGCTACGAGCTTCGCGGACCGGTGGGATGGGTTCACTTGGCGCCGCACGAATGCACGCACAGTGTAGCAATTCGGAACAGTACAACGAACGCGACGGTCTTAGGTCCATAATTCTGTCAGCCCTTAACGGCAACGTGATTCTGTCACCCCCTGAGACGGAAGACCTTCACGTTGAGTCAGAAGGATCTGCAGCCAGTGAGCGTCATCAGCGCATGCATCAAGGGAGATATGGCGTGTGCCAGAGCCGCCGGCCTGCTAGGTCTGAGCGTGCGCCAAATTAAACGCATGAAGAAGCGCATGCGCGAAGACGGGGAGGCGGCTCTGGCTCACACCAATCGCGGCCGGCCCAGTCATCGTCGGCTGTCCGATGCGGTGTGTGAAAAAATCGTACAGCTCTCGCGCAGTACCTATGCCGGCTTCAACGACCACCATCTCTGCGAGAAGTTGGTGGAGCGCGAGGGCTTTCTCTCAGTCGCGAAACGCTTCGCCGGCAGCTGCGCCACCCTGGTCTCGGCTCGCCCAAGCGTCGTGCGCCCGCTCATCGCCAGCGTCGGGTGCGCTCTGCGCGGCTCGGCGAGTTGGTACAGCTGGACGGCAGCCCGCACGATTGGCTGGAAGGGCGCGGGCCGCGGATTACCGCTCTAGGTATGCAGGACGATGCCACTGGTAAAATCGGACTGGCGAGCCATGCCGGTGAAAGAGTCTGATAAGCCCGCTCACGTATTTCTCGCCTCACTTGGTGAGCCCGGGTCGGCGGCGGTGACCCTCCCTACGTGGTTCACCTGATTGCCCCATTTCGTGTCGCGGCAGAATCTGATCATAACTTTAAAAAGAAAGCGGAGGTGGCGATGGCTCGCTGGGTATTTGAGTGCAGCAATTGCGGATCGGCGATCCATCATTCAAGCATTCCCGACACGCTCGAAAGTTTTTATTTCCCGGCTCGACCGATTATCGACGTAGAAGGCGCTTCCATGACGTGCCCGGACTGTGGAGTGACCGACATTTACAGCCAGGAACAGCTTCGTTTCCGGCAGTAATCTGCAGACGGCTGAAACAATATTTCCACCTAATCAAAAACTCGCCCGCCTTTTTGGTTTGATTGGACGACCGAAAGCCTAACCCTGGCGATGGTGTGGATCAAGGATTTCATTCTACAGCCGTGTTTGGAGGACATTCCAAGGTTGCCGTGGCCGGACGTCATTACCGCCGCTAAACAGCCGAGCGTCAGGCAGTGGTGGATGCGGCGG
>Ga0302179_10002436_pt1 | contig 10847 bp, 7 predicted proteins | sample I_Palsa_E3_1_FD_198788 | JGI IMG/M metagenome (GOLD analysis project Ga0302179, IMG submission 198788) | Peat permafrost microbial communities from Stordalen Mire near Abisko, Sweden - I_Palsa_E3_1 | ecosystem: Environmental > Terrestrial > Soil > Palsa > Peat permafrost | place: Sweden: Abisko...
AAATCGCACTCCGCACGAGGCCTTCTTGGCTTTCGCAGCTGTACTAAAAAACGAGGCCCTGACTGTCTAAATTAGTAGGGAGCACTACAGCTCTATCACACCACGCAGTGTCCCGTAGCGTTCGCAGCGATTAACAGCGTCCGGCTAATCGCCCAGCTTGCCTTTCACCGCGGCTTCTTCCTTCTTGATTTCAACCCGCTCTCTTTTGATGTCGAGGCGCAGTCTGGCGAAAATAGCCACGTACACATTTGCAATCAAGACCAACGAAAATCCGGAAATGAGATAACCGCGCCAATCCGGAAAGAGAAGCTTGTACCTCGTGATGATGAGAAAAGCGATTGTGACGTAATGGCTGAAACAGTATTCGCAAGTAAAGAGATAAAAGAATTTGCGTTGATAGAGCCGCTGGCATCCTTCGCTCTTAGCCTGGCACAAATCGTGGAATTCCCGAAAGATCTCCTCATGCGTGACAGTCCAAGCGATCGATGCGATCGGAAGAGCGATAATAAACAAAGCCAAAAGCTGCTGCCGCGACACATGCATCCATCTCTCCCAAGAATCAATACAACCGCGCTCATTCGATCGTTCATGGATAGCTTGCCAAAGAAGCTATCTCGCCGAAGTCAATGGTTGCCTTTTCCGCGACTTGCCAGCAGCTTTCACTTTCGAAGACTTCGGCGAAGCGTGAGCAGCTAGCCGTGTGACGGATGCGTAAGTCAGCTGAGTTCTATCGCGAACCGCGCGTAACATCAGAGCGCCTCGGCTCATGTCGCCACGGCCGAGGAAAGCGTCCGGAAACATTAACCGTTCACCGAAAATGTTCGAGAGCGGTTCCACATATTTTAGCGTTGCAATGCTCCCAAGAAGCACGACTTCGTCGTGTGGTCCTATCTGAGACGCGAGGCGCATCGCATCTCGCTCAAGAGGCAGCCGATATCTCGGATTGGTATTGCTAATGGGCACTTCTGCCATTTCATTTAGCAGACTAGGCCGCACGCATGCATTCGGCGATAAAAGACCGTGCGTAGCGGTGATGATAAGCAGGGACGAATCTACAACCGTCGTTGGCCCAGGTTCAGCGAAGGTGGTCGCGTAAGCGAGTTTCCCTCGAAAGTAAAGTCCGCTGATGAAACTAAAAATGTCACCCAGAGGAGCGCCGGTGAGCCGCAAGCGCGCAGCAAGTTCAAAACTTGCGTTCGGATTCAAGAGGACCTTGGCGCGGCGGCCAGACAAATTGGCGGGCGAAAGTATAAAGAATCGCCTAAATGTGCATTCCGTAGCCATGCGCTCCTGAGAGGGCCATCGTGTCTGTGCGACCCAATTATATCAAGCCTATATCAGGGCGTCCTGCCGGCCGAACATACGCACTAAACGGCAATTCCCTAAATGTATCTCTGTATGTTTCCGCGGTCCCTGAGCTGTAAAATTGACGGTCGCGCGGTATCTCGGATACCTTATGACTCTCCCGCTACCCAAGACGTACGCTCCAATGGAAGCCCAACCCGCGGAAGAGCTTCCGCACGGCCCCAACTGGCACTATGAGCCCAAATGGGACGGCTTCCGCTGCCTCGCCTTTCGCGATGGCGATCGCGTTGACCTCGAATCTAAGTCCGGCAAACCGCTCACACGATATTTCCCAGAACTCGTTAAATCCCTACTTGCCATTCGCGCAAAGAAATTCGTCCTCGACGGCGAAATTGTAATTCCCATCGATGGCAATCTCTCTTTCGATCACTTGCTGATGCGAATTCACCCGGCAGCCAGCCGCATTGCAAAATTGAGCAACGAAACCCCCTCAGTCTTCATCGTTTTCGATCTGCTGGTTGACGCGGCCGGGAAGCAACTTACAAGTTCCTCCCTGGGCGATCGCCGTCGCGCTCTCGAAGCATTCGCGAAAAAGTTTTTGCCAAAAGAAGGAATGGTGCGCCTTTCGCCGGTGACAAAGGACGTCGAGATGGCGCGGAAGTGGTTCCACATGGGCATCGGACTCGATGGCGTGGTGGCCAAGCGCGACGACTTGCCATATCAAACTGGCGAACGCACCGGCATGCAAAAGATTAAGATCAAACGCACGGCCGATTGCGTCGTGGGAGGATTCCGCTACCTTGAAAAAAAGAAGTTGGTCGGCTCCCTGCTGTTGGGATTGTTCGACAAACAAGGATTGTTAAATCACGTCGGCTACACCTCAAGTATTCACGACGACGAACGGACTGCCCTAACAAAGAAACTTGAGAAATTGATCAAGCCACCCGGCTTCACAGGCAAAGCGCCGGGCGGCCCAAGCCGTTGGAGCACCAAACATTCCATGGAATGGGAGCCGCTCGATCCACGGCTCGTCGTCGAAGTCCAATTCGATCATTTCACGGGCGGGCGTTTTCGTCACGGTACTGCATTTCTTCGTTGGCGTCCCGAGAAACGTCCAAGTCAGTGCACCATGAAGCAGGTTGAACGAGAAAGCCGGTCGGCGCTCAACTTACTGTAGGAATCGCCGCATATTTCCGATCTGAAATCGATGTCGCATCGGAAATCTGCTGATAAGAAGGATTACGAGTCGGAGGGAATAGGCGACACTTTCTCGGGATATCACGTGCGACCGAGCGCTCTGGCCTTCAGGTAGTACTAAAACCCTTACAGATTTGTCGTTTGATCTTCCGCAAACCGTCTGCTACCGTGGCTCGGGAATTATGCTTATTCGATTGAGTTATGGACGAGTTATCACAGTGGTCGGTAGCGTCACATTAGTCGTTTCTAATCGTAAGTTCAAACGATTAGAAATCGTCGTAACTCAAAGAAAACAAACAACCGAGTTCATTTCTAATCGTATGAAATTAGACCCCCTTTGCGAGTGCATTCCAACTGAGTCGCACCATGATTTCGGGCCGATGGAAGCCTTGTGACCGACACTGGGCTGGCCGAACTGATGAGGCGATACGCCGAAGTCCAGCTCGCCACGCTCGTTGACGCCCCTCCAGAAGGCTCGCAATGGGTGCACGAAATAAAATACGATGGCTACCGGCTCCTGGCGTTCCTCGCGAACGGCGATGTGCGCCTGCGAACGCGCAATGGTAACGATTGGACGCCAAAATTCCCGGCCATCTCAGCCTCCGTCGCGAAGCTGAAAGCAAGATCAGCAGTAGTGGACATGGAAGCGGTAGTCTTGGATAGCGCCGGCAAAAGTAATTTTCAGGCGATGCAGGGCGCATTGGGTGATGGCGGCAATCCGCAATCGATCCAAGCGTACGTCTTCGATCTCCTTTATCTCGATGGCAAAGACGTGACGGGAGAATCGCTGACCACCCGCAAGGAAGCCCTCGAAGGCCTGTTAAAAAAATCAAAAGACAGCAAGTCTCTGCATTATAGCGACCATGTCACCGGGCACGGCGCGGACATGCTTGCGAAATCGTGCGCGATGGGACTTGAAGGGGTCGTTTCCAAACTAGCCGATTCTCCCTATCGCCCGGGACGCCAGAAAACCTGGCTCAAATCCAAATGCATAAAGCGCCAGGAATTCGTGATCATCGGATTCACCGACGCTCGCACAGGCACTCGCGCCATCGGCGCTTTGCATCTTGGCTACAACGAGCACGGAAAACTAAAATACGCTGGAAAAGTCGGCACAGGTTTTGGCATGAAGTATGCCTTGGCCCTCTACGGCCGCCTCACGAAACTACGAACCGGCACACCGCCCGTTCAAAATCTTCCGCGCAGCATCGTAAAAGCTGCGCATTGGGTCAAGCCATCATTGTTATGCGAAGTGTCCTTCACCGAATGGACCGCCGACGGCCATATCCGCCACCCATCTTTTCAGGGCCTTCGCGAAGACAAGAAGCCGCAGGAAGTCGTTAAGGAAAAACCCGTGCGAATAAAAAGCACCGAGTCGCTCAAACAAAAGACTGCCTCATTAAAACCCAGCGACTCATTGAAAAAGAGCGATTCGCAGACGCCACAATCCGATCGCATCGAAGTTCTCGGTGTTTCAGTTTCTCATCCGGATCGCGTCATTTTTAAGAACACCGCCATCACCAAAGGCGGCCTCGCAAAATATTTCGCCGCCGTTGCTCCCTGGATTTTGAAGGACATCGCCGATCATCCAATTACTTTGCTGCGCTGTCCCGAAGGAACGGCGGGAGATTGCTTCTACCAGCGCAATCCGGGAACGGGATTGGGCCCGGATGTGAAGCCGTTCCGCTGGAAGCACAAGGGCAAGTCATACGAATATATCTACATCGAAAATGAAAAAGGTCTGATTGAATTGATTCAGATGGGAGCGATCGAGATTCATCCCTGGGGCGCCCGAGTTGACCGGATCGACTATCCCGACCGGCTGATTTTCGATCTCGATCCGGATGAGGGCGTCCCGTTTGAAGCCGTCAAACTCGCAGCGCGGGACTTGCGCCGGCGGCTCGATGCCAAAGGCCTGAAAAGTTTTCTGAAATGCACGGGAGGGAAGGGACTCCATGTCACCGTCCCGCTCGCGGAAAAAGATAATTGGGAAACGGTGAAAGCCTTCTCCGATGCCCTCGCTCGTCAAATGGTCGAGGATGTTCCTTCCGCGTACGTCGCCACCATGACCAAGGCCAAGCGAACAGGGAAAATCTTCGTGGATTTTTTCCGCAACGACTATACGGCGACCGCAATCGCCGATTATGGAGTCCGCGCGCGCCCCGGCGGCCCCGTCGCACTGCCGATTGAATGGTCCGAGCTTGGCCGCCTGAAAGCAGCCAATCAATTTACGATCGGTGATGTGCTCGAGCGCCTTAAGAAAAAGCGCCCCAACACCGACCGCTACACGAAGCGGCAAAAACTCCCCAAATGATTTGGACGAAAATTAGTTTATTGGAGCAAACCGAATACCACCACCGCGTTCGGAGTGCCTACGAAAACTCTGCCATTCGCAATCATCGGCGTCACGAATTTCACGTTGCCATCGGTAGGGAATTGATCGCGTCCAGCCGCCGCCTGATTGCTGTTATAGAGTTCGTTCGCCAAATTCGTGGCGTCGTACGCATGCAGCACGCCAATGCCTCCGTTCTCAATCGCCCATACGATGCCGTTTGTAACAGGGCTGGCCGTGCCATTGGCGGAAACACTCGGATCCGTTCCGGGATAACCAAATGTAATCGCAGATTGCGAGCTCGGCGCAGCCGCCAGCAGAGCATTCGCGATCGGAAAAGCTTTTAACGTGCCGCCGACGTCGCCGTAATAAACCGCATTGTTGAAATATGCGGGAGCAGCCCAGATGCCGCCCGGCAACGCGTCGTTGATCTGCTGGTAAAGCGAGTTGTCATTCTGCGCGTTGAATTTTCCCATCATGTCGCGATTCACCACGTAGATGTTGTGATCTTTTCCCGCTCCGACCGCGAGATGCCACGTGGTTCCCTGCGCATCCTCCAAATCCGGCAGCAGCACCGCGCCCCCAGATCCAAGATCCACGTCGTCGCCCGATTCTAAATCGGTGTTCGACATGGTGAAATAATCCGTCACTGCCAGCGTATTTCCGCTCGTGGACACCTTTATGAACGCGTTGCCGTAGTCGCTGCTCACTGGAAGTCCATTCGCATCAAGCGTGTTATCAAAAGTGCCGTTCGCATCCAGGAAATAAATGTTGCCGGACGAATCCGCGTTCAATCCCGCGCCCGACATCCAGATCGCGCCATCGCTTCCGTTGGGCGTGATATTCAGCACGCGCGCCTGCTGCATCGTCGTCTCGCTGTAGCCGATCACCCATCCGGTAAAAGGAGCGTCGTCGCAGTGCGAAGCCCAACTCGTATAAATCACGCCATTCAACGCGAGCAAGCTCGCGCGTTCCTTGTACTGTTTCGGATCGAAAATGACCTGGCCATTCGAGCTGTTTGCGCCCGTGCCGGGGAAAGTCGCTTGAATCGTCGCGGGACTTCCCGTTTGTTCCGCTCCGGTCGTGAGGTCGAGCGCGTGCAGTCGCTGGTGATAATTTCCGCTTCCGTCTTTCGACATCGCCACCAGAAAAATCGTGCCGTGAGCGCCGGCACTCATGTCAATCACCGGCGTGGAGGTGACTCCAATTACAGGCGCGACCTGGCCGCAACCGTTCACCTGATCGCTCGGCGTTTCGCCCGATCCCAGAACGGAGACCGCCCAAAGCTGCGAAAGGGAACTGGCATCAAACGCGTAAGCCATGTCCTGTTCGGTGACGACGAAGACCACGTTGTGCGCGGTCGCGCCAATTGCGAGGCTCGAAACATAGAGCGGTTCAGCATCCACATTTCCCTGAACTGTCAGCGTTCCGATTTTTCCGAAAGTCACAGAGTTTACGTTCGCGGTTGTCAGCGTAGTTTCGTTCAGGTTCTGGCCGGTTCGCGCGTTGTCGTTGTGCCATGTCAGTACCATGGCGCCGGCAGGCGGCGGAGGAGGCGGTCCGCTTGCGGATACTGTCAGAGTGGCCGGGTTGCTCGTGAGCGTTCCAGCTGAATTGCTCACCACGACGTCGAACGTCGCACCGCTGTCTGCGGCTGCTGTCGCAGGAATGGTATAGCTGGTGGAATTCGCAGCGGAAATATTCGCGCTGTTTCGCTGCCACTGGTAAGTCAACGGCGAAGTACCTGCCGCCACAACTGAAAATGTCGCCGGTTGCCCAACATTCACTGTCACGTTTATTGGCTGCGTCGATATCGTCGGCGCTGCGCTTTGCGGTGGCGTGGGAGGGGGCGTCGACGTGGACGTGGACTTGCTGCCTCCGCATCCTCCTGTGGCGCACACACTCGCGAATATCGCGCCCAGGATCACCGATTTGGCATTCGATCTCAAGCGCGGTCCTCCAGCTTGCCCCGGCGAGCCAACTAATATCATTCTAAGCTCGCGCACGCGGTTTTCACCTTGTACCAAAGCGCAGTTTCGGGACAGTTACACCAAGGCGGCGCAGAGGCATCACCCCTGTAATCGGCAGGCTGCCACTTCAGCTCCAGCCTATAGCTCATCATTTAGGCGACCTAGCTTTGATTGTATCTACGGGAAAAGGTGCCAATAGCACTTCTGCTGGCTGCCCCAAGATGGCGCTTCGCTTCTTGAGAGCACAGCGAAATGCAAAGAAGATTCCGCCGGCAGTGCGATGCGCGAGCCATCTTCATTACGCCGCGTTAGTTGACGGCGTAAGGCTGCCTCGCCGCGCTTGAATCCAGAGAAAAGTTAAGACAGCGGCGAGAGCTGCCAGCGCTACAAGCCAGATAGCCATTGTGAGAGCTACCACCCAATGCGGAGCGACGCCGACCCGCTTCAGCAGGAACGGGAGCAAATTGAGCGTGGTGATGTGAACGTAATCCCACATATCCGCTGCGGGCAGGCCGGGGCTAAGGTTCCAACGGTCAATGTGCCCGAAAGCGTAATTCCAAATGTTGCTGAAACGCAGGCCGACGAAAAATGTTGGCTGATCGAGAACATCAATCTGATACCGCTCAAGAGGACACCAGAAGGCCACCGACGCAAGTTGCACCGCGACGCTGGTCCCGATCAGCCCGATTCCAACTGGCCACAACAATTTGCTCAAGTTTTTTCGATAATGCACCAGGAGCGGTACCGAGATGAACGCGAAGAGTTGGGCGGCGGTGGCGGCGTAGCGGTCGCCCCACGCCGTGTCGCCCGCCCAATCGGTGTATCGCGCGTAAAAACTGATATACGCGAGCAGAAGCAATCCGAATGTAATTAAGTAGGCTCGAAGTGGCGAGCTGAATCGCTTCCAGCCGAAAATGCAAATCAGAATTGTTAGCAGCAGCAGCGGATCGTAGGCGAAGATTGATTTCTCAGGCGAAAAAAGCGCGCCGAAAAACCCAGTGTGGAATGGCGTCTCAAACGGATACTTCGCGGGCAAAGTTGGATCCCGTTGCCGAAATTCCATCGCCACAATTCTCATGTACGTATTGAAGAACGAGCCGAAACGAACGAATTGATAGAGGCGATCCATCAGGCCGAAGGAAATGTAAACGGGAAGAACTACCTCAGCGTAACTGATGAACCGCGACCAAAGCTCACGCCCACGAATGTTCGAAAACCACGCGGCGAGCAAAAGAAAAAATCCCACGCCGATCCAATCCATTCCCGTCGTCAGTCGCGTGAGAAGGTTTGCGCCCAGCGCGATGCTGCCGATCAGGAGGGCGCGCGTTTTTCCTGTTTTGAGCCATTCGTATTGAAAACACAAACCAGTGAGTGTCAAAAGCAGAATGTAATTGTTCTCCATCATGTTCTGCGTGTAATGGAGAAACGTCGTGGCGAAAAGCAGTGCGAGCGCGCCCGCGAGCCTTTCATTCACGGAGAAATCAAAAAGTCCCAGCAAGCGGTAACAGACCAGGACGGAAAGAACGCAGACGAGAATATTTGTGCTGAAGCTGACGACGATGTCGCGGACGTTCGGATCGGTGTCGTCGTAATCGTCGAAGACCGGGAGCTTCGCGATGTAGGTGCCGGCGATATCCGATGGAAGCAGCAGGAGCGATTGGCCGATGCCGTACCACGCGTAAAGCTTGCCGTTTCGCCCGTGAATTCCGAACTCAGGATACTCATCGGGAAAGACGGACGGTTCGGATGTCCAGAACGAGTGAGCGGTTTGAAGCCTGTGCGTTGTGTCGCTCGATCCAAGCTCGCCCGATTGCACGACGAACGCTGCGAGAAACGCCGTCAGGCCCAAGAGAAAAATTGGATTGGCGAAGAGACGCCGGATACGGCTTGGGCCCGAATTCACGGCTGCTTACATACCGCGATTCTTCGCGGCGCGTCAATTTCAAATCAAATTTAATTCGGAGATAAAGCCGTGGTGCGGAGCGCCTGCCGATACTGGCAACCAGGCACTCCGCCAAACGCTCTTACTGCCCCGAACTGCCGCACGAAAATCGGTGCGGCGCTACACGTGCTTCGTTCTATTTCTAATTTACAGTGACAGTGAACGTCGAGGTTTGCGATGAGCCTCCGCTCGCCGCCGTCACCGTCACGGTGTAAGTGTCTGCCGATGTGCCTGTCGAGCTGTTGCCGCTGCTACTTCCGCTGCTGCCACAACCAGCGAGGCCCACGAGAGCGGCGAAGAGCACGACGACAGCTATTGCGCTCCACTGGCGCTTACGAATTGGCGCTCCGAACGCGAACATACATGCAAGCGCGATCGCGCAAGCCAGAGCGAGCAAGCCGCCGTTGACTGGTCTGCGTCCCGGAAAATGCATCAGCGCTGACGAACCAGTTGTGCTGACCTTGATCGTAGATGTGGCGCTAGTAGTAGTCGAAGAGAGCGTGACTGGGTTCGTTCCTGTCACCGCGCACGTCGGGATGTTTGTATCCGTGGAAAGTGTTCCGGCTATCGTGCAACTCAGCGTGACAGAGCCCGCGAAGCCGTTAGTCGCCGAAACAGTAACCGTCGAGGTCGCGGAAGATCCCGGTGAGACCGTCGAGGGACTGGCGGTCGCCGCGGAAACGGTGAACCCAGCCGTAGACACGGCGCCGGGCCAATTGTTTACGAGATTCGCTACGTTAGGGCTGCCGATGCCGGTTGCGAAATCCCAACCGGTTCCCGTCCCATAGCCAATCGCATCGGAGCTATCGGACGTGGAGAGGACGCCGTAGGTGCCTGATGGAAGGTAACAGCTATGTGTCCCAGTGCAATTGACGTCCATATCGCCCTGAGTGACGTCGTAGAAAATGCACGAGCTGCCGACGCCGTTGCCGAGCGAGGAGTTGCACGCCGTGTCACTCGAGCCGTACTCAGTTGAAGCCAGGCTGTAGAACGTCGGATTCGGATTGCCCTGGCGCGCGCCAGTCTTTTGATTAATTAGAGCCTGGATGCCTGCCCAGATCGGCGCACCAAAAGACGTTCCGCCGCCGGCGTCCCAGCCGCTCGGAGCGCCAGTGCAGGCAGCGCCGCCGTTGGACGTGTCAGAGAAGCAGAAGATGTAGGCTTGGTCCCAGACGCCGTTCGCGGCGAACATGGAAACATCGGGAATGTCGCGAACGCCGTCAGCCGGATTGCCCGTAAGTGATTGCCACGACGGCTTGGCATAACCGGTGCAAGTGCCGCTGACGACGTTGCTCGTGGTTGGCGTTCCGGTTGCGCAACCGCTCGGACCACCACTGCCGGCCGCCGTGGTCAGCAACTCGTCTGAAGCTGCGGTGCTGCTGTTGCAGAAGCCGTTCGTGCCATACGACGTGGCAGAGCCGTCCAAGAACGAAGTCAGAAGAGCGCTGGCGCACGAATCATTCCATGGAATCTCGGGGATGTAGGATTTGGCCGAGCCGAATGCGGATGTGTTGGTTGAATTCCAGTAAGTGCTATTCGTACCAGCGAAGGTATCGCTGAAGTCCGTGCCGCCGACGGCGACGTTGTAAATTGTAGAAGCCCATGCGCTGACACCGATGCCGAAAGTCGCACTCGTTATCTGGTCTGGCCCTACGGGCGTGTCACCGGCGTCGCAGCTTGCGGCGCCTTCGTCTCCCGCGGAAACGTACACTGAAACGCCTTCGGACGCGGCTTGCTGATATACCGAGTTGATCGCCGCGTTTGACCCGGCCCCGTTACCCGCCTCGCAAAAGCCCAAACTGAGGCTGATAATAACGGGGGGCGAATTCGCGTTCACAAGATTCTGCAAGGCGATGAAGCCGCCGAAGGTCGTCGTGTCGGAACACGACGCCAGCTCGATTGTCGCGCTCGGCGCCGCCGCACTTGAATACTCGACATCGATAGCGGCCTCGTCATCGCTTGAATTGACGACCGGGAGGGTGCAATTATTCGCGCCGGATGTGGGTTGCACCTGTGTGAGATTGCCCGCGGTATAAGAGGAAAGCCCGAAAGTCGAGCGGAACGTTTTCCAGTCGGCCGTCGAAAAGAGGTTGGTGTCTTC
>Ga0302179_10002440_pt1 | contig 10835 bp, 13 predicted proteins | sample I_Palsa_E3_1_FD_198788 | JGI IMG/M metagenome (GOLD analysis project Ga0302179, IMG submission 198788) | Peat permafrost microbial communities from Stordalen Mire near Abisko, Sweden - I_Palsa_E3_1 | ecosystem: Environmental > Terrestrial > Soil > Palsa > Peat permafrost | place: Sweden...
ATCTGGTATTTGATTGCTTCTTCCCAGTAGTTCATCCCTCTATCTGCCTTCGTGTATTTGTTCTCCCGCACGTTTCTGTGTCCCGCGAGGGAATCTTGAAAATCCTTTTTAACTACTATTGTTGATAGTACTGGCGTAGAGTACGTGCCGGACAGGGGAGAGGTGCAACACTCGCCCTTCCCCTCAAGTTCGGATGGGTGTTTGCTATCCGCTCCCTTGCCCCTTAGCCGCAGTTCTGCTCCGGCTACGCAGATCGCAAGTGAGCGAGTTCCTTGCGGATTTCCTCTAGTCGATCCACGCTGCGATGTGCCTCCTCCCCGTGAGTTTCCCATTTTACGCGCTCACGCTTGATGAAAACCATGGGCACAATGCACCGTTCAGTCGAAAGTTGAATAAGGGTGGCATGGTGGTCTCCCTGAGTGGGGATTGGTGCTGCCAAGCCAGCTCCCTTGCCCCTTCCTTTTTGCACAGGCGCACTATGTTCATTCGTCACAAACCGCCCTCCGATGCTCCTATAAGTGCTCTCTGCCCAGCAGGGTCACTGTCCTATCGGTGCGCTTCGTTGCCCGTTCGTCGGTATAACATGTAGACAATGAGACCAGACGCAAGACTCTCGCGAAACAACGAAGAATATCGGCTGCTCGAAGTTTATGAGGAAGCTCGCGCCGAGGAAATCGCTGCCTCCAGTCGATTGCTACATCCAACCCGAAGCTTATCGCATCCGGCCTACATGCAACTCGTGGCTGATCTTCGGGTCATGCGGACGGAATGCGACCAAAAAATGCTTGCGGTCAAGGCTCATCACAATAAGAGGATAGACTGGTTGATCGACGGGGCACATCACGTCTAACCTACCCGTGAGTTTTCCCTTCACTCGCTCACGCTTGATGAAAACCATGGGAACGATGCTGCTGTTCAGTCGAAAGCTGAATAAGGGTGGCATGGTTATCTCCCTGAGGTAGGACTAGTCGCCCGCTTGGGCGAGCACGCTATCATTCCGTTGACCCGAGGGAACAATCTTTTGGGCTGCGGCGCTCTCGCAGAGGGAGTGGAGGCGATCCCTATACTTCGTGAGGAATCCTGACGCCGAGGTAATGGCTCTCGCTGCTTTTTTCAACTCACTGTCAATCCGATCCAGATCGGCGAATGTGCGCCGGACTTCATCCGCCAGCACTGTATTCCTATCCAAGAAGTCCATGCCCTGAATTCGCATTCGCTCGAAGATTGGCTTCAGCACATCAAGATCACGGGGCAACCATTGCCGAGTAGTTCGCAATATCCAGATGCCGTCCTTGCGATCCCAGCGAGTATCTTTATCCACTTGCCGGAGTTGGCTTTCATCCCGTGCAACCAAAACGGCGACGGGGATTGACCGCTCTTTCGCATCCCGCACCAATTTGGTGATGTCGCTCTCCGTGACGGCATCCTTATTCTTATTGTCCACCAACAAGCGGGGTTCAAGAGCCGCACCACTGGGGTTGCGGTAGGCAAGGATGAAATCCCCATTGCGAGGCAGTTTTTCACTGACGCAGATACCCGCCCAGGTACGGGCTTCCTCAGCGAAATCCAGTTCCTCCCTCTTGCCCACGCGGGCGACCTTTGCCATTTCACCTTCCAGCTCGTGATTCCGCTCCCTGAGTGTGGCTACTTCCTTCAGGGAATCCTCCACCCGGCGATTGGCATGCTCGATTTCGTGTGCCTTCTGTTGCTCAATAGTCCTCGCTGCGCCCTCCAATTCCTTGGTTCGCGTGACCAGGGCATGCAGTTCATCCCGGTGGTTCTGTGCAAGTTCGGCGGTGCGCTTCGCTAGTTCAGCTTCAAAGCGAGCCCATCCACTTTGTTCATCCTGCTGATGTTTGGACAAAAGCAGTCGGATGGCTTCCTCGGCACTGAGCTGGGCGACTCTCGCAAAGTCTTTGACGCCTAGCCGATCCAGAATCTCGGCACGGGCTAGTTGGCCTGCGCCCAAGCACAAGGGGCACTCAATGGTTTCGGTCGGCATTGCGGATTTTTGGGTCAGAGAACCTCCTTGACAGCGGGTGAAGGGGGGAACCAAGGACGGGTGAGGGCTGTTACTGCTGATTAAATGGGGCGGAAGCCGAGTTAGCGAAGCATGAATTTTGCTGACACCCTTTAGTATACGCAGCAGGTTTGAGAATTCGATGAAATAGTTTTGCTCTGCAAACTTATCCGGACGATTCGGAATTCTGCGATGTATACTGAGAGTGCAGAGAGACCCTTTTTGGACCGTCTCTCGCCGTGCAAAGTCGTCCTACCTGAAACTCTGGTTTCCCTCACTCTTTAATCACTGCAATAGTTAAACCCTGTTCGGCTGTACTGACCGCTGTAACGCCAACCTTCTGACCACGGCGCTGGAAAGCAGTGCCCCGACCTCGGTTTCGTCCTTACTCAGTAAACGCAAAGGAGAATCACCGCCATGAAAAAAGTAGGCCTCTACGTAAGAGTCAGCACGGTCGATCAGCATGTTGAATCTCAGTTGTACGACCTCAGAGAGTTTGCGGCACCGAGAGGCTTCGAGGTTGTGCATGAATACGAGGATCGTGGTGTCTGTGGGCAGAAAGCGCGTCGTCCGGGGCTTGATCGGCTCATGGCGGATGCCCGGCGGAAAAAGTTCTCGGTTGTGCTGGTGGCGGCATTTGACCGAATTGCGAGGAGCACTCGGAATTTTCTGCAGATAATCGATGAGCTGGATAGTCTGGGCATAGAGTTCATCAGTCGTAGAGAGGGAGTGGCGACTGGCGGTCCTATGGGGCGTCTCTTCGTGACCATAATCTCGGCGATCGCGGAGCTCGAAAAGTCATTGACGGTGGAGCGCGTTAAATCGGGCATGCGAAGGGCACGGCTTGAAGGCCGTCAAATTGGGCGCTCACGGCTGGACGTAGACAGGGGACAGGTTGTGCAGGATCGCCGCACGGGAATGTCGCTCACGCAGGTCGCCAGCAAGCATTCAATCAGCCGAGCATCGGTATGCAGATTGATGCACGAGGCGAATCGGGTTGTTATTGGTGCGGAGAAGCCGACTGCGGAGATTCTGGGACAGGAATTCCAGCTTTAGGAATATGCGAGCGATTCGCGGAGAGGAATCATGGCTGAGCTAACACACGAGCAACTCTGGCAGGTATGCCAGCACAAGCCGGGCGATTATGAGCCTTACGGGAAGCGCAAGCGACTGACGCCCACGCGATCGGCGGTGATATTGGGTGACTGCTCCGGAGGCTGCAAGTGGTACCACACGCTGAGCGGGGGTGCCTCCCTCGACTGGGGCGTGTGCTGCAATCCCCAGAGTCACCGTGCGGGACTGCTCACATTCGAGCATCAGGGGTGCCCGGAATTTGAGCAGGAGTGACAGATCGTCACTTACTGAACCCAGCGTCCAAATCAGACGGCTTATCAACACCTTTTACGTGAGTGCCCGTGTCACACATACCAAAACCCAGTTTAACGTCGATTTTTGACGAGCATTTTTTCTCGTCGGCCTTTGTGACTCGGATTTCTCGCTCAGCCACCCGGTAACTGGGCGCTTTGGCATGCAGCGTATAGTTGCCCTTTGGAATTGAGCCAAACGAGAAGGAGCCCTTGGTATCCGATTTCGTGGTGAAAAGCACAGAACCCGTTTCGCCCGTTAGAGTCAGCTCGACATCGTTCAGCTTTTCGCCCGCGATATTGATGACGCGTCCACACACGGCTCTCACGGGAGCACTCTTGTGGAACATGACACAGGAATCGGCATGTGAAACGACTGAACATGGCAGCAAAGCAAAGGCGATCACGAGACATTGCAGGTGGGAAAAGAGCCTCTGCATGCAGATACTCCAATAAGACTGTCGGGTCTACCTTACACCTTTGTCTCGACGTGCAGAGATTACTTTTGCAATATCTCCGAGCATTCAATGACTCCAATTTGGTAGCGGCAACGCATGCTCAAAGTTTTTTCCAATCGGTCAGCGACACCAACTCGTCCAGGATTTCCTGCAATCTTTGAAGCCGACGCTCATGATCCCCCACTGAGCCGGGCATCTTCTTGCCGCCTTTCAAGTACAGACGATTCGCTTCACTAATTTGCGCTATTTCGTCTCGCAACTTTACGATGCGCTCTTTAACGGGATTCTGCATGACGATAGGCTAGCAGAGGAGCGGCGGAACACAGAAGGGGCTACTCTGGTTTGTAGACTATGTGATCTACATTCTTCTCAGGATCGCGTGGGTGTTGCTGCGTCCCATTTCACAGCAAGAGCTTGGCCTGCAGAAATTTGGCGCTTGGTCATGTTGGCGGTCAAGCTCTCAAGAGCATCCAGCGCCTCGGGGTGCTTCCCGGAGCCTGCTACGGCTACCCACATGTAGGCCTTGATGAGATCGCGCTTGACCCCATTACCCTCTGCGTAGAGAGCGCCCAGCCTAAGTTGGGCAGGTGGGTTCCACTTTTCGGCTGACTTCCTATACCACTCGGCCGCCTTTACAAGATCGATTGGAGCGACAATCCCGTCTTCGTAAATCCGTCCCATTCCGTATTCGCCCCACTCGTCACCGTTGTCTGCCAGCTTGGAGCACCACTTGATCGCTTCTGGATAGTCAGCCGGACTACCGAGTCCTTGGGCCGTCATCCTACAGACGCCGTACTGAGCCTCGCTGTCGCCCATTTCCGCTCCCTTCCTGTACCAGCGAAAAGCTTCCGTATAGTCCGTTTGCGGGCCATCTTCGTAGGTCAGTCCAATACCGCTTGCGGATCGCCCACCGTCCCCGTGACGGAGAGCCAAAGAAAACCACTTCCTCGCAAGAGTCTGATCCTGCTCGACGCCTTCGCCATGTAGGTAGCACATCCCCAGATCAAATTCTCCATCGGGATTGCCCTGAGCCGCCGCCAAACCATACCAATGAGCCGCTTGGCTGAAGTCTTGCTCCGTTCCTAGGCCCATGTTGTACAAAAACCCGAGGCCTACCTCAGCCCCGCTCAATCCTTCGTTCGCCGCACGCTGGAACCATTTGAGCGCTCCCCGATAGTCGTGATTGTCCTGCGCCATCATGCCAAGGTCGTTTTGCGCTTTGCTGTCTCCCGCATCTGCCCTTTGCTGAAGAGTCAGTTCCGTTCCAACGTTCGTATCCACCGGGCTGCTTTCATCTGCCTGAGCCTGACACAGCGACGCGGCGATGACGAAGATCACGATGAGCCAGCAAACTCGTGTTCCTGTCCGCATGATTGAATGTTCACGGCTTTGTATAATCGACGCTAGTTACGGAAGTTTCCCTTCGAGGGCTTGAGCTTGCTGGAGGGTAGCCGATCTTTTTACCTGAGCGAAGGTCGGCATCGTGTGAAGGGAAAACGGAGAAAGCAATGATGCCTAAGCAATCACACGGGCAACTCCGGCAGATATGTTAGCGGAAGGCTAGCGATCTTGAACCCGAGGGCTCAAAAAATGAGAGCGACTCGTGTCGGAGAGCCGCCCTCGTAGCTAGAGAGATGGAGGCGTCAACTACGCAGGGGGCGTGCTGACAGATGAAAGGTAAACCCGCACAACATCCCGAGTCAAGAAGGCGCTCATAGACGCGGCGCTAGGAGTCAGGCAGCTCGTGTGTATCGACCATCGGCGCAAGCCAAAAGAGCCATCATTTCGTCCAGCGTAGCAATGTCGAACTCTCGCATCGAGCTGGCGTGCTCCAGACGGTCGCGTACAGAGTGGCGGGGATTGAACAACTTAAGCCGAATGTCGTGGTCGTGAGCCCATCGCTGCAGAAACACCAGCATGCCTAGACCTCCGCCTTCGATCGCGGAGACTTCCGAGAGATCGAGCACAATGGTCCGGGCATCGCTTTGGAGGTTGACAGCTTTGCGTAATTCGAGAGCAGCTTCGCTTCGGACAATTCGGCCTTCGCACTCAATGATCGCCATTTCGCCAATGTTTTCGATATGGACACTCAGCATATACTTCTCCAGCCTTGCTCGGTGGTTGTGAGAGCACGCGTCGTGCCAATGATTCGCACCGTGTATTTTGTGTGGGTAAGCGGGCTGATCAGTCAAATTACCGAGAGTTTTCGGGAGGAAGCGAGAAAATTTGCGCTACAGCAAATGCTGTATCTCTTGAACCACAACTCCCCAATTCCAGAAATCGGTGCGGCCCAGCGATTATTCCAATTTCGTAGATCGTGCAGATATTTGGATGATTCAGGGCAGAGGCAGCCTTGGCTTCACGCTGAAAACGGCTGAGTGCCTGCGGGTCTTTGCCTACGTCGTCGGGCAGGAACTTGAGAGCCACAAAGCGCCCCAGCTTCACATCCTCAGCTTTGTACACAACACCCATCCCTCCCCCCGCCAATTTTTTCGATGATGCGGTAGTTGAGATGGTCTGGCCGATCATGGCGAAAGCATCCCCTGCCCCGCGTCACCCCTTCCCCTTTTGGCACTAGTATGACCTTAGTTCGTCGCAGCAGCCTGTAAGTCCTGACCGCTTGCCGACTCCAGTGTTAGGGTCAAACCATGTCGAGTCTCGAACGGGAGAAAACCAAAATGCGCCTGATGACGATGAAACTTGCTTTTGCCCTGTTGTTCTCTGTTCTGCTGTGCGGCTGCGGTGGCGTGTCAAAGTCCACGCCTGCGGCTGCGGCTATGACACCAGCGAATTGGGTAGGTACTTGGTCTGGACAGGTTGATTGGACTGGTACTCCTCCGAATTCAGATGACAACGTATCTGTGACGATTGCTGCACCAGTGACATTTTCTCCCGATGGTAACCCGAATTGTCTTGGCACCGAGACCTGCTACGTATCCCAATTCACAGGGACAGATAGCGGACCCCAGTGTGCTGCAAACGGTCCCTTGGAACTAAATGGTTCCGTGGTCACATACAGTGGTTCGTACAACGATGACCCGATTGCCACCGCTTCAATCAGCCCAGGCATTGGAGGCTCGAATGGCCCGACTTGCAGCAACTTCCTAAACATCTTCACAGGACAAGCGTGGAACGTGAGCGCGAAGAGCATCACGATACAGACCTCAATAAATGGCATAGTAAGTCCTGGTGCAGGCACGCTCACGAAGCAATAAGACCAGTCGATGAAAAGGAGAGCACCACATGGCAGACGAAGAGTCAACAGTTGGCCCCATGCAGCCACTTGGCAAACCAGAACCTAAGAGCCTCTAACAAAACCGCTGCTTCAGCTCTAAATCAAGAAAAGAAGACGGCTTCATTGCAACTTCGCGTACTCCGCCTGAGCTTGCTTTAAGACCGGAATATCCGAATCAGCATCCTTCCACAGCGTAAGAAAATCTTTGTAGGCTGCGAGCGCACGGACGCGGGCAAGATCGGCATCCGCTCCCTGCGAACTTCGCGCCTGCAAAGCATTGGCCCGAGCCACGCCCACATGCGCCAACGCTCCTGTCCAGCAGTTCCAGACGATGCCGCTGTGGTCGATAATCTTCTGAAACTCGGCGGCGGCGGCACTGCCCTGTCCGGCTGCCAAGTATGCTTCTCCGCTTACATACGTCGGATAGAGACAGGAAATATTGTTGACGAATGCAATTTGCCCCAACTCGATGGGTGTACCAGCCTGTAGAGCGTTCAGGGCGGAAGCCGGATTCTTTCTACCCAGCGCCAATTGCGCCTGAATCGCAGGCAGCCAAAGGGACTGCATCTGCGTGTCCAGCGGGAAGCGTTTTCCTAAGTCTTGCGCCAAGGATTCGGCTCGTGCCGTATCGCCCGACATGGCAAACGCCAGAGCGGCTTCGACCTCGACGCCCTGACTCGTGGGAGCCAGCTGCAAAGCCTCTGCCGCTGTCTGCCGGGCTTCCGCAGCGTTGCCATATGCCGCTTGTAGGAGAGCGGCATTCGCCTCCCATATCGCCCCGGTTTCCTTGCTGTCAGCCCGGATGGCGGAGTCCACAGCCCGCTTGGTCAGTTCCCGTGTCTTGCCCAAATGACCGCCATACGCCTCGGTGTCGGATGCGAGCGCAAGCCCCCAGTTCTCGTAATCGGGCTTGCCCGCAAACCACTGTTGCTGTTCCGCCATCGCAGCGGAGTCCGCCCCGAGAAAGGCAAGAGCGTAGAGAGCATTCTGGAATACGTAATTATCCAATTTTCGCGCCTGCGCCTCGTGGATGATCTGCCGCGCTTCGTCGAAGCGTTGTAAGGCAAGGGCGTAGTTGGCGGGGTTCCCGTAACTACCTGGCCGACCCGGCGCAAGGCGCACGGTTTGCCTCGCGATCTCCGCAGCCTTCTCATACTGCCCCTGTGCGGCGAACACTAGGCCCAAATTGTTGTACCCTCCGGATTCCCGTGGGTAGTTCTCAATCTCCTCCTGATATGTCTGGGCCGCTTTATCCAGTTCCCCGGTTAAATTCAAATAGTATTCGCCAGCGATCGCCAGCTTTTCCCGCTCGCTGGCATGTTCCCGCAACTGGAACGCTTTGGTTAAGTACTCGCTGGCCCGCCCTGGTTCCTGGAGATTGGCGTAGCCGATGCCCATTGCCCTGTAGCCCATGGCAAAATTCGGATCAAGCTTGATGGCGCGTTGGTCGTAAGGCAGAGCTGCGGCGGCGCCTTTCTCATTTGTAGCCTTACGGCCAAGGCTGTACGCTTTCAGAGCTTCGAGCGAGGACGTGGTGGCTTGTTCCAGCGGAACATCAAACTTCTGCACCGTAGCCAGCGATTCGCCCAACTCAGTGCGCACCTTCGATGCCGCCTCGCCCAGCGCGTCCAGCACCTTCTCCTTGGACCCCGCCGTCACCTGCTCCTGCGCCAGCGTGTCTCCGTTCTGGCAATTCACCGCTTCTAGTCCCAGCACATATTCGCTGCCCAGACTGGCAATCGATCCGGCAAGGTAAACCTTGCTGCCCGCCCGCTGGCAAAGTTCGCGGGTGACTTCGGGCGTGAGTTTCGTGCCCGCCGGACGGGACATCATCTGCAAGGTCGCCGCGACCTTGTTCTCCGGGAGCACATTCAGAAACGGCGACTGGTTAAGAGCAACGCTAAGTGCCGTCTTGAGCGTGTCGTCGAACACCGTATCACCCGTGCTGTTGGCAAAGTCGGCGAGCACGATGGTGTCCTTGTCGGTCAGGCGGTGTGCGATCTGCCGCGAGCGGAGATAGAACGCACCCGCGATTACAGCAGCGACAAGTACCACGGCGGCAGGAACCAGAACCTTCCAGAGTTTCCTGCCCGCGACGGGAACCTCGGCCACTTGCACCGCGCTCGATGACGGAGACGGAGGAAGCGCAGGCGAGGAAGCGGATGCTGGCGACGGCGGTTGGGCTACATGAGAGCCGCTTTCCTGTGCGGCAGCCACCGTACTGGAACTCGCAGCTATGGCTCGTCCCATCTCTGTATCCCGCTTCAAGCGTTGCAGATCGGTGCGCATCTCTGACGCGTGCTGGTAGCGCAGGTTGCGGTCTTTCTCCAGTGCCTTGTTGATGATGTCTTCCAGCTTGGGCGGCACGTCGTGATTCAACCGCACCACGGCCACCGGCGCACGGTTCATGATGGCTTCGCAAATGACCGCTGAGCTTTCTCCGTGAAACGGCAAATCACCGGTCGCCATCTCGTACAGCACTGCCCCAAACGAGAAGAGGTCGGTACGCGCATCCAACTCTTTCGCCCGCACCTGCTCAGGCGACATATAAGCCACCGTTCCCACCATTGTGCCCGGACTGGTCAGATGCTCCGCGTCCTCCGAACCCGTCTGCGTGTTAAGAGACGCAATGTTGCTCGAAGAACTGGCTGCAACACTGACCTTCGCCAATCCAAAATCCAGAATCTTGGCGTGCCCGCGTTTGGTCACAAATAGGTTCGCGGGCTTGATGTCGCGGTGGACGATGCCTTCGGAGTGGGCAGCGTCGAGCGCGTCCGCAATCTCAATGGCCAGCGACAGAATCAACTCGGTCTCCATCGGTCGCCCGCCGATACGATGTTTCAGCGTCAGCCCGTCCAGAAACTCCATGGCGATGAACGGCTGCCCATCGTGCTGTCCGATTTCATAGATTGTGCAGATATTGGGATGGTTCAGAGCGGAAGCTGCCTGTGCCTCTCGCTGGAAGCGAGCCAAGGCTTGCGGGTCTTTGGCTAGTTCATCGGGCAGAAACTTCAGCGCGACGAACCGATGGAGGCTTATGTCCTCAGCCTTGTGCACAACCCCCATACCACCGCCGCCGAGTTTCTCGACGATGCGGTAGTGCGAGATGGTTTGTCCGATCACTGGAGCAGAATCTTACGTGGGCAAAATGGGCGAGTCAATGAAAGCGACGGGGTTGGCGGTGGTTCGAGGGGATTGCTGCTGCGTAGGAAGAAAGGGCAGCGTATGATGAGGTCCCATGGCTGATCCCGGCTGTCTCCCTGTGAATCGCAAACGCGGAAATCCCAACTGGGGGCGTCCCATACCACCCTCCCCGGTACTCCCCAGTGAATTCGACCTGCGGGTCAAACAACTGGAGCTGACGGCAGATATGTATACGTCATCAGCAGCCCTCCGTGCTTGGTGCGAGCAAAACAAGAATCGCGTCTTCATCCCAGAATGGCTGCTTAAAGAGTTGTGCATCGCCGTGGATGCCGAGTGACCACTTGATCGGTTAAGGTACTGGCGTCCCAAGAAAGGGGGCATTGCCAATCATGACATTGCTTCTCCTCTGCTTTCTTCTCGGCTGCTTAACTGGACTGCGCTCGCTGACACCAGCGGCGGCTGTCTGCTGGTCTGCGCATCTTGGCTGGCTGCATTTTGCAGGAACCAAGCTCGCTTTCTTAGGTCACCCCGTGACCCTCATTGTCTTTACGCTACTTGCTCTCGCTGAACTGATCGCAGACAAGCTGCCTAGCACCCCGGCACGCACTGCGCCT
>Ga0302179_10002445_pt1 | contig 10814 bp, 10 predicted proteins | sample I_Palsa_E3_1_FD_198788 | JGI IMG/M metagenome (GOLD analysis project Ga0302179, IMG submission 198788) | Peat permafrost microbial communities from Stordalen Mire near Abisko, Sweden - I_Palsa_E3_1 | ecosystem: Environmental > Terrestrial > Soil > Palsa > Peat permafrost | place: Sweden...
CCCTCCACGACCACCTGCCCGATTACCGGCTCGCCTTTGATGAAGAGGCGGACCAAGTCCATTTCTTCAACCGGGAATCCTGGTGGGAGAACACTCCCCTGCCCTCGGATGGTGAAACGCTACCGCCGCTGCCTGAGCAAGCCTACGAGGGCGGGCGTACCGCCGCGCCCGGCTATGACGTTTACGGCCTCGAACGCGAATGGCGGCACTGGTGGGCAAGTTCCGGAAAGCCTACACTCAATAATCCCGCCGCCGCTTTCGTTGGCTTCTGCCGGAGCCGGAACAAGACTGCCCCGATACGGCGCGAGGTCTATCGAGAATGACAAACGTCCGCTGCCCGGCCATGAATCGTGAAATGCGCTTAAACGCTCCAGGGTGGGTTCTGCAGAATTCCTGCGGTGTGACTGCCCTCAAAACGGAAACCCCCTTCCCTGGCGGTTTCTGGCGTCGTGCCGTTGAATTGGGCGAGAACGTGGCGGTCCAAAGCCCCGGCCATTCCCCTGATTTTGGCGACATTCCGATATCCTTTTGGTGTCTGAAAGCCGACAGATATCCTTCGGAATTCCAACGGAAGCCACGCGGTATTCATATGCAAATAGGAAATCCATCCGGTATCGGGTGGTCGTCTGACGCCAATCGGATATCCACTTGATATCGGACGGCTATCTGATATCCTCCGCGCGTTCCTCAAGACAAGAATCCTGATTCGACAATTCCACAGGTGAGGCCATGCCGACAATAGCATTCGTGTCGCCAAAGGGCGGGGTGGGAAAAACGACCTCCGCCTTCCTGTTCTCGACGGCTCTTGCGAGGCTCGATGACGTGACCGTCATTGATGCCGATCCCAATCACCCGTTCCAGACTTGGGCAAGGGGCGGCAACGCGCCGTCAAAACTCACTATCGTCTCGGATACCAATGAGAGCACGATCATCGACAGTATCCAGAGTGCCGCATCCAAGACTCCATTCGTAATCATCGACCTCGAAGGCACAGCTTCAACCCTGGTTTTGCTGGCAATCTCGCAGGCGGATTTTGTAATTATCCCGACGCAAGGATCGCAGCTTGATGCTAATGAAGCGAGCAGGGCGATTAGAGTTGTTCTTCAAAGCGAGAAAATGACCGGCAAGAAAAAACCCTACGCCGTATTGCTCACGCGCACCAATTCGTCGATCCGCACGCGCGGCCTCGCCCATATTCAAAGCGGATTGGTGGATGCCGGCATTCCTGTGCTGCAGACTGAACTCAATGAGCGGGACGCATTCAAAGCCGTGTTTTCGTTTCAGCAGACGCTCGAAGGTTTGAGCGCGGCCGACGTTCCCAATCTCGATAAGGCGAAACTGAATGTCTGGGCGTTCGTGACTGAAGTCGTCGAGCGGCTGAAAGAGGAAGAGGAGGGCGGTGGGGAAAAAGAAGACATCTCTAACGTGGCGGGTGCCGCATGAACACACGCGTTAAACCCTTCGCGGATCTGGATAAGCCGCTGCCATCCTTCACGGTGAAGCCGAAGCCGGACAGACCAATTGCAGAAGAAGCGATTGCGCGCATCGCAGAAGACAATAACTTTCCAAGCCGCCAGGCTCCGAAATCTCCGAAAGCCGAACGGCGGAAGCCGCGCACCTACCGAACCGGGCGCAATCAGCAATTCAATGCCAAAGCGACGCCGGAAACCATCCAGAGGTTTTACAAGACGGCGGATGAAGCATCTGTGCCATTGGGTGAATGGCTAAAGCAGTTGCTCGACACGCATGAAGCCGTCAAAAATCTTCAAAAGCTGGCAGGCGAAAAAAACATTCGGTTAGAGGAACTCGTGAGGCGGGGTCTCGATGCTCTCGGTAGGGCAGGGGAAGCCCGTTAGCTTTTCGATGCGTCGGATATTCCGAAATTAGTGCTTATCGTCAGAGGCATTTTGGCGCTGGCTTTCCTGAATGTCGTCCACTTTTCCGAGAATATCGCGCAGTTTCTGTGCCGTAGCTTTTTGGTCAGCGGTCTGAGCTGACGCCTGACCCTCAAAAGTCCCCACGTAGCGATTGAGCTCTAATAACTTGTCTGCATACTCATCACGTTTTGTATTCGCGTCTTTTAGTTGGGTGCTTAGCAACTCAACTTGCCTTTTGTAGGCGTCTGAGGTGCTCTGCCAGGCAGGGCCGGTTTGCGCGGACCTTTGGGCGTAGAAAGCCGCACCGACAAGAGTGATCGCGAGGATGGCCGTGATACCTCCCCAGCCGATCCTGTCCCACAAAGAAGAGGACGGATGAATCGGAACTGAATTTTCTGGAGCTTCGACATTAATTTGAACCGGACGAGAGCCGTGGAACAATCGCCCAAAAATGCTGACCAAGAAACCTTGTTCAGCAACACGATAGTGGCGATTCCGGCTATCGAGTTCTTCTAACGTCATCGCTATGGCTAATCCGACTGCTGCCGTTTGAGAGGCACTCAGCTTGTTCTTTCGTCCAAGTGCTCGCACGGTCGGGCTTGATAGGACTTTCTCGACTATGTAAGTCGCGCGGTTTTGAGCAACTATGGTTGATTGCTCAACGGAAGTATCAGACTCAACGACGAGCAATTCTTTGCTCTTCGGCTCTTCGTCGCGATTTTCCTTCATAGTCAAAGATCCTCGCAATAGACAACTAAGGTATCAGATGCATGGCCTGAGCATCTCGATGCACGCAGCGCTCGAGGCTGAGTGATAGCGATTGGAACTCGATTCCATTTAGATGGTTGAGGTAATCGGCGGCTCTTTGAGCGTGGGCGGCTGCCGTGAATATGACGCGGTTGTCGTTCTTCAAAACTTCGAGCCATGTCGCGATATAGGCGGCGTTGTCGTCGTGCGGTTCCTGGTGCAATTCGAGATCGGCGCGCAGAAAGGTGGAGTCCAACTCGGCAACAAGCTCCTGGCGGCTATAACTTTCGCCGCCCCATTGCTTGCGGCCAAGAACACCGAATGGGAAGTGACAGTTGGTTCAGGTTGGGTGGAAGTGGGTTAGTTGGCGGACTTCAGCCTGCGCCGAGCGGCATCGTGATAGTTGGCGTCAAGCTCGATGCCAAGCCATGAGCGTCCGAGCATCTTTGCCGCAACGAGCGTTGAACCGGACCCTGCGAAGGGATCGAGCACAAGGCCGTCCCGAGGCGAGAATGTATCAATCAACGGCAAGAGCATTGAGGTAGGTTTTTGCGATGGGTGCAGCCGGTTGCCGGTATAGTCTGTCCAGTCGAGAACGTCTCCGATGGGGTGGGCGGGCTGCTTCGGATTTCCCTTGGCCAACAGGTAGGCGGCTTCGTGCTGATAGCGCAGGAATCGCGTGCCGGACGTGTAGCGTTTTGGAAAGGCAAGATGGCCAACCGGGCGAAACCCCGCCTCACGGAAGGCAGTGGCGAATTTGTCGATATGCGCCCAGCCGTAGAAACATACGCAAAAGCTGTCGCGCCGCAGAATGCGGAACATTTCGGTGAAGGCTGGCTTGAGCCAAGCGAAGTTGCCGGGATTGGGGATCGTTCTCCCTTCGCGGTCCTTGTAACGCGAAACGTAAGGCGGGTCGGTCAAGATGAAATCGACGCTGCGGGCTGGCATTCCGCTCATGACATTGACGCAGTTGCCATGGACAATGCTGTTTGAAAGGGTGCTCATGTGCCGCCTCCCGTCGCTGTGGCAGCAGCCGCATTGAGTATCCTGACGGCCTCCGCCAAATCGCCGTGAGTCCAGCGATCGATAACGAGCAAAGCGGCATCGAGCAGGGCAGGGGCACCGGCAATCAGGCGGGCATTGGCTTCAGCCCATTCTTGAGGGTCCAAAGGCTGAATCGGGATATCAGCAATCGTAACCCCTTGCTCGTCGCAAACCTTGTAGAAATGATCGTGACTTTCAACGTGCCAATCGCCTGGCGTGTGCTGCGTCTGCATGATGTGCCTCTTTCGTTTTGAAGTGACCCCCACGGCGGGGGCGAGAGAAGGCACGCAGGCCGGCGCAACCGAGCGAAGCTGTCATAGGATTTTGGGGTGACTGCCCCGCGCCAGGGCTCGGCCCGTTTGGCGGGGGAGGGGAGCCAAAATCCGTCATTGACAGCAAGCGGCGACGGCTAAAGTGCCTTCGCCCTGCCGTTAATGGGGGCCGGCAGAGAGGCGGAATAACACCGCAGTCGCATCGATGACGACCATTGGTTGGCTTCCTGGAAACAGTTGCCGAGACGTCAAATCACGGAAATTGAGTGCTACGAAGTAGGGGAGTATTCTGGCCGCAGAGATGACAAAAAACAGCGCGCCAGTAAAAGCCACCGGGGGCGGGGGCTACACGTTCGCCGATAAGGTTGCGGCGGGATTTCTTGCGCAAACGCTCAAGCGGAAATTCCCGCTGGAACCTGATCTCGGTCCGATCGCAGAACTGCACTTTGAGACGCGTGACGCTGGCCACGTGCTCGATGACTTGCAGCTCACTCTGAAGCGCGGCATGGACACGACCCGATGCTTCGTATCGGTGAAGAGCAATCGTCAGCTTACAAAAGCCGGGTTCAATAGAGAATTTGTCCAAGAGGCCTGGGAGGAGTGGAACGGCGGCACCGGCTCGAAGTTCGATCCTGCGAAGGACATCCTTGGCCTCATTGTCGGCGTCATTGATGAACCAACGTTGCACGAATGGCAGGAATTGCAGAAACAGGCTTCGAGCACTACGCCGGACCATCTCGTTGCGCGGCTCCGGAATAATGGGCAGTCGTCAGCAACGCAGCGGGCCATTTTTGAAGGCTTGCGAAAATCCGCAAACGGAGAGGTTGATGCGGTTGAAACCGCGCGGCTTGTGGCGAGAGTGCGGGTGTTGCGGTTCTCGGACGCTACAGAAGGCGACTATATCAATCTCTGCGCGGAAATTGTGCGTGGCGGAAGTCTCGATGACGGGGCGAAGTTGTGGGACCGGCTGGTTCATCTGGCTTCGGAAAACAGGGCCACAGGCGGGTATTTTGATCTGCCAAAACTGATCCGGACCCTGCGGCCTGGCTTTGATCTTCAGGATCATCCTGATTTCAGGCTCGACTGGAGCACGGTCGAAGCCGTGAGTGCAGAAAACGTAAGCGGCGTCCGCAACATACTTGGAACTGCTATTCAGCTTCCGCGCGCCGACGAGAAAGCGCGCCTGGCCTCGGAGATTGCCGCGCACAATGTTGTTGTAGTTGCCGGTGAGTCGGGGAGCGGAAAATCGGCAGTGATATCGCAGCTCGTTGCTGCGGGAGGCAACTTTCAGCGGAGGATCTGGTTGAGCGCAGAACAACTCTCGAAAACGAGCCAGGCTGAAATTGCACATGCATTCAATCTCAGTCACGGCATTCCGGAATTGATCAAGAATTCGGGAATTCACGGCTGTGTGCTGGTAATCGACGGATTTGAAAGATTCGAGGGGGAAGCCCGCCGACGAGCAATCGAGTTGGTGCGCGCGGTGAAGGAGGAAGGATTTGATGGGTGGAGGGCAGTTTTAACGTGCCAGCCTCAATCGTTGGGCTCCTCGCTCGATGCACTCAGAGAAGCTGGGATTTCCGATGGGCACAGGGTGGATTTCGAAAAACCAAAATTGCAGGAAATCCTCGACGCCGTTCAAACTGTCCCTGGATTACGCCCTTTGCTGCTGCGGACGGAGTTGCAGCCTATTCTTCGGAACCTGATGGTCCTCGATTGGGTGTTGAGAGAAGACATAGCGCAGCGTTTCTCGGCGTCGGGGCCCTGGATCGGAGAGACGGAAGTTATTGACAGCATTTGGGACAGGTGGGTCGGTTCAGGCAGCATGAACCTTGCGCGCGACTCTCTATTGCGGACGCTGGGGCAGCGCGAAGGCGAGAAGTTGAGCGGCGCGGTGCATGTCGATAGCATTCCCGCAACCGAACTACGGTTGCTGGGGGAATTCGCCCAGCAAGGATTGATACGCGTAAGCCAGCCTTCGGTGCAGTTTGCCCATGATTTAATGGGCGATTGGGCCAGGTATCGGATTCTCAAGTTCGCCGGAAATGACGCGCCGCAGAAAATCAAGACTTTGGCTCATATCCCTCGGTGGGGTCGAGCTATTCGTCTATACGCACAGTCATTGGCTGAACATGGCAGTGGACTCGGTGATTGGAAGACCGCGAGTACCCAGCTCGCGGGAGAAGACGCGGAATCGAAACTTGCATCTGATCTCTTTCTGGACGGGTTGCTGTTCGCGGCAAATTCGGTATCACTGCTTGAACAGGTCTGGCCTGATCTTGTTGCCGACAAAGGACAGATCCTTCATCGTCTGTTGACGCGCCTCATGCATGTCGCTTCATCCCCTGACTGGCGGATCAGCGGCCTGAAGGATGCCAAGCTCGCGGAGCAATACGAGGCATGGTTCCGTATCCCGCAACCTCTTTACTGGATTCCAGTCCTTCACGTACTGAACAGCCACGCAGAAGAAGTCGTCAAGCACGCCCTGATAAGAGCCAGCGAAATCTGCGCGCTTTGGCTTCGCACGATGCCGCTCGGAATGCCGGGGCGGCAAGATGCGGGGGCGCTGGCATTGGAGCTGGCGAAAGAAGCGCAAGGCCTAGTGGCAGAGGGCATGCATTTTGGCGACAAGGACAAGGTAATTTACGAAGCCCTATTGTCCGCCGCGCCTGAATTTCCAGATGAAGTGGCGCAGATCGCGTTGGAATTGTGCGGACGCCGAGACGAACCGGAACATGCGATTCAACGAGGTGTTGAGGAGGAAGAGCGACAGGAGAAACGCAGGGAGGAATGGCGGAGGAATAATCCTGAAGAGAGCCGCAAGAAGCGAATGCCTGTGCCAGGAATGAGTTTCCATCGAGAGGGGCCGTTGCGTCTGCCATCTGCTGATGGTCCATTACGGGCAGTTTCGGATGGTTTTCAATCCGCGGTCATGGACACGATCGCGTTGAACGGCCTGATTGCCGTTCGCCCCGATGTGGCGAGAGAAGTATTGCTCGCGGTTTGTATTGAGGAACCAAGGCCCTCGGACCCCTACAACAATAGATCGCGTCTTCATGAAGATTTTGGCCTCGCCGACTGGCGACATGGCTATCCGGCGATGTATTGGAAAGGGCCCTTCCTGAGGTTCTTGCAGAGCGCACCTGCGCAGGGGCTTGATGCAATTGTTCGCTTAGTGAACTACGCCACAACACGGTGGATCGAGGATGGTCTTGGCCGAGAGCCAACAGATGAAGAGCGAAAGAGAAACGGATTTGAGTTCGAGTTCAATGGAAAACCCGTGTGCTGGGTGGGAAGCCCTAATGTTTATGCCTGGCATCGCTATCTCGGGATGCACGGCGATACCGTCGAATGCGCTTTGATGGGTCTGGAAAAATGGTTCTACGACGAGATCGAAAATCAACGAAGCATCGCGCAATCGGTGCAATACATACTCGATCACAGCACGTCGGCAGCCTTCGCTGGTGTGTTGGTGTCGGTCGGGCTCCGGTATCAGGCGCTTTTCGCTATGGAACTTCAACCCCTGCTGGGGAATTTCTACGTTTACCAAACTCAAATGAGCCTGGCGATGAATGAAAGCAGTGAGACCTGGACGATTTCGTTTGCCGGGCAGCCACAAGAGGCTATCAAGATCGCGGCAGATTGGAACAGGATGCCGCATCGGCGTTTCTTGCTACGCGATATTGCGCCGGCGCTTATGCTTCAGCACAAGGGGACCATGGAATATCTAGCTGCCCGAAAGGCTGAATGGGCCAAACTTGGCGAAGGCAGCGACAAATCGCGGCTCGACATGGAATTCTTCCTCGCTCGTTTTGATCCCGCGAATTACACCAAGACCCCGCAAGGTGATGGGCAGGTGTTGATCACAATGGCCTGGCCTGCTCATTTGCAAAAGATCGCTGACGAATCACAGGGCGAAAGCAAGCTGAAAATGCTTGCTCTTGGTTTGGCGATGCGCGCGAGGCAGTTGCTGGAAGGGGAGGCAGAGCTAAAGCCGGAGGAAGTGCCGGAATTCGCAGCGCAGATTCAGCAGTTGGCCAATTGGAAAGACTTGAGTGAGGACGGCGGATCGCAGGAACACTATCGGATTAGCTCAATTGCCGGGGGACTTGCCGTGCTTGTCATAAAACATCGTGGCTGGCTCGCCGAAAAGCCCGATCTTGAAAAATGGTGCCTAGTCACCTTGCGGAACCTTAAGCCATTGAAGACTGAGCATGACTCACCAATGTCGGTTGACAATCACGGGGCGGAAACCTTCCTTGGGGAAGCAGGCGTTGCACTTCTGCAAGAAAACGGCGAGGAGTGGGTTTTACGGCTTGCATTCGAGGGGGTCACGGGTTTTCACTACAATTCAACGTTATTTACTTTATTCCGAGCTTATCTGTTGCGTGAACAACTCGGTGACAAGTTTGGGGAATTAGTGAATGTGATGGTGCTGTGGAGCGCGCTGCGCTATGCAGCGACGCGCGAGTCCGGATATTACGCAGCCGATACCGAGCTCCCGGTGTACCGGACAACTCTGTTCCGAAGATATACAGCTCGCAAACTCAGGGGACCTCTCATTCCGTTGCGTCGGGCGGAGACACTTGGACGCAGGCTGGTAGAAAGAATTGAACGTAGATCGATGTCAAGCGGTGAAAAGCAACAGAGGAAAGCGCAGCGAGAATGGACCCGCGAGCGAAACGCTGATCGTAAGTTGTACCGCGAGATGCCGCATATCGATCTTGAAGTGATCCAGAAGGGATTTGGATTTGTGGCAGCAATGGTGCGCTGGCATGTTGCCGGAGAAGAGCAGATGCTCGAACAATACGTCCGGGAAGTGTTCGATCTAGTTTTGCGTACATTTCCCCGCCCCAAAGCGGACGATGGACGTAGCACGATTGAGGGCACACCTTATCAGTCTGACAGATGGGTCATGGGACGGGTTGCTGAATTCGTCGCTCACAGGAACTCTGTCGAAACCGCCCGCGAGTTTTATCGGCCCATTCTTGAGCTAGGTCCGGCCGCAAAATACTGGGTGGAAGACTTCTTGCAATCGTGGATTCTCCAAGGCCTTCAGGTTAGCCCTGACCTGCAGGGCTTCTCGCGAATTTGGCAGGACATGGTCGCGTATACAGAAACGCTGCCCGCTTGGCAGCCGGGAGAAGGTAATTACTGGAGCCGCGCCGAGTCACTTGCGACGGAACTCATGGGCTTGAGTCAAACCGGAGTAGCAGTCTTGGGGGACGCCAAATACAAGGATCTCATCGGCTCGATGGCCGGCGCCTTCGCGCAATGGGGCAATCGCTGGCTGAGATATGCTTTCGCGGCTGGATGGTTCGCTCATTTTCTGCCCACGGAATCAGGTCGGGTACTGCTATCGCAGGGAATTAAACAGCTCGCAGCTACCGTTGGTTCTCTACCGGAGGAAGACTGGCATCGCCATGGCCTTGGTGGTCTGTTCACTGAGGCTCTGTCATCGTGCTGGCACTATCTCCAAAGGGAAGTCGAGTCAGACACCGGGCTGCGCGAGGCGTTTCTGCGTATTTTAGCCGTGCCTTGTGCGAGGCAGATTCCAGAAGCCTTGCACCTCCGAGCTAAGGTTTCAGAAACTCTGGGAGCTTCGTAGGGCGTCAATTAAGATCGCTTGACTCAATCGAATTTGACATTATAGTAAATTTGCTATATATTACTGAGGTGTGGTTTGGACAGACTTAAACCGCCGGTGCTGCGGCCCGTCGTCTGGCTCGGAAACTCGAAAAAGAACCTTCGGGATTTTCCAGAGGGCGCGCAAAAACTGCTAGGGGACGAGCTTCAGCTTATCCAGTTTGGCGGTATGCCGAAGGACGCCAAACCTTTCAAGGGTGTCGGCAGCGGCGTTCTTGAGATTGCCCTGCGATACGCGTCGGACGCCTATCGTGTCGTGCTGGCGGTACAGATCGGCAGGCGGATTTATGTTTTACACGCCTTTCAGAAGAAGTCGAAGAAGGACATTGAAACCCCGAAGCGGGACGTAGACCTGATCAAGAAGCGATACGCTGAAGCACAGGAGTTGGCACATGAGTACGAAAAAGCGAAAACCAATTGAGTTCGAAGAGGGCTCCGGAAACGTCTTCGCGGATCTAGGTCTCAAAGACTCTGACCAACTTTTGGCGCGCGCGCAGATCGGATTCCATGTCTTCAAAATCCTCGAAGACAAAAAGCTGAAACAGCGCGAAATCGCCGATGTTTTGGGCATTGCACAGCCCGACGTGTCGCACCTGATGAACGGGCATTTCAGCCGCTTCACGACGGACAAGCTGCTCGATTTTCTGAAACGGCTTAACCGGAAAGTGACAATCGAGGTCAGTCGTCATCACAAGGGCGAACCCTACCAGCAAGTGACGTTCGCGCCGTAAGGCTTATTCCTTCGCAAAAGCTTCACGCCGCTTTGTCAGCCACTTCGAGGCGGACGTCAAAGGCACTTGGACCGGTGAAGGCAAACGCTATACGGAAGAGGACGCGTTTCCTAAAAGCCAAGGCGTTCCATGTCTGACCGATGTTGTCACGATAGGCGTAAATCCAATCGCCTATTCCGTCGCGCGCGATAAAACAATAGGTCGCTTCCATGCGAACAATTTCACCTCGAAATTCGTCGGGAAGCGGATGATAGAGAGCAAATCTAACCTCAGGGCTGGTGGGCGCTCCTTTTAGTGTTTTGAATATTCGTTTTGCGTCTTCTACCCTCGCGCTGATGTAGAGCTGTCTCGCAAAGAGAAGCTGAGCTTCGTAGTTCGCGTCGCCCGGAGTAAAAGACCGCTGAAGATGATATAGAACGGCATCCTTTTCTGCCCCCGTGTCCATCAATAATCGGGCGTATGAGAACTGAAGGCGACGATCATTGGTATTTGCTGCC
>Ga0302179_10002452_pt1 | contig 10805 bp, 12 predicted proteins | sample I_Palsa_E3_1_FD_198788 | JGI IMG/M metagenome (GOLD analysis project Ga0302179, IMG submission 198788) | Peat permafrost microbial communities from Stordalen Mire near Abisko, Sweden - I_Palsa_E3_1 | ecosystem: Environmental > Terrestrial > Soil > Palsa > Peat permafrost | place: Sweden...
AACTCCCAGATCAAAGTTGTTGATAAGTTTTCCGAATTCCGTTAACATCTCGTCGATTGTCGGCCCGCTATCCCGTTCTTGAACGCCTTGATGTTTCAAAAAGTTGAAAGATAACCAACATATAACTGCTCGCAGGCCTCGCCAGCCGTTTGCATCCTTGAGCCAGGCGATTACCCTTGTTGCATTTGTGAAAATGGTGGCCTGCCGTGAAATCTCGTCTTTTCGCACTTTTGCGTATTCCTCCGTCATTCTTGGTAGATCTTGGGGAATAGTAAACAAGTCGAACCACACGTAGTCCCATCCCGTCCTCTTCAGTGCCTCCGCCGTCTCTGGAATGTTGAACTTCGAGTTCTCAGGAATTCTCCAAGGAACTCCTGGCATCTCAATCCACTCGTTTTCCACCTCCCAGCGACCCCAAGTGTGACTTACTGCCACATATGGAGGACAGTTTCCCATCTCCTCTATCAACTTGGTCACAGGAACTGTTTCCATTTTCTTTACGTCCCACAGATAAAAAGGCGTCCCTTTCCTCTTTTCTTCGGTAGTGAGCCAGTGGCACGGCTGCAAACATGCTCGGTATGGAGGTATTCCTATTCCGAAGTTGATGGGAGTGGACTCATCGTTCGCGGGCAAGGGACCGACGATGGCCTCGTACATGGCGAGGCTTATTCTTTCGCACGCAGAGAGCTGAAGCGCTGCTCGTCGCAAAGCATGGAGAATGGATTCCGTACGAAGGTCGGTCCGTGTCGGGTCCAAAGAGAATTCCATTACGTAGAGCCTCGCAAGGAATATGTGGTAGGATATCGACGAAGAAGTTGAAGCTTCTCTCAGGGTCACGGTAGCGCTTTCCTCGAAACCTTGGTAACGAGCTTGGAATCTAAACCATTCTTCTAAGACTAGTTGAGACGCCAGTTGTTCGGGGGTCAGAGTCGAGTGAAAGAGGAACAAATTTACTGCGTCAGCGAGTATCTGTTCTCTCCAGATCGTCGCGCAGTGCTTGGGCACGTCTTGGCTCGGGGGCAAGTGTTCGGGGAATAAAGCCGCAACTGCCATCCATAAGGGATTCCGATCCGCCTGTGCTGACATTGGACTGCCGAGTTGTGTGTATGGAAGTCGTTCTTGCGTTGGTCTAGTGTCGGACTTGGTGTTGGCTGTTGCGGTAGTACTATAGCGGTAACGGTGAGAGCGATGTGACTCGGCGGATCGATGCTTGATCATGTTTGAATCCAGCCTAAAGCTGCATGCGCATAACAACTATGAATCCGTACGTGCATCTTGACCCGGGCAGGGATATAGGTTGCATCTTGAGGACAGCCTACGTGGTCCTATGAAGTTGTAACAATTATAAGCGTCGAAAGAATCAAACAGAAAGCACTGTCATATGTATGCATGGCAGTCAACATTATGGCAGTGTTTTAAACCCTAGTCGGAATAATACACCGCCTAAGATAGGTAAGTTGGGCGATGCGACGTTTATCCCGAATTGGCCTTCCCGCGTCAATTGCACACTGTGTCAGTTTCATGATCGAGCGGCGGATGGGGGGATTCAACATTGCCCGAAACAGTGTTCTCAACTTTTGGTTATTGGTGGTTATTTGCTCTCGGTCGCTCGCTATTGCCACCTCTGAAATTAGTGGTCGCTCTGCTATCCTACATTCAAGAGTGTTGGTCGCTCGCTATTACAATAACCAGTGCTATTACAATTTCCTCAGATGGAGCTACCGTACGGAAGCTATATAGCCTTGTTCTCACTATGAATACCCCCGAGCTCCTTTCTAATTATACCAGACTTTCGCCAGGCCTTATAGCACTCACTTGCTTCGATGATATCTGGTTTCAAGCGATTCCGTCTGTCAGTGATAAGTAGTTTTGCACTATCTTTAGCAAGTTACAACCGAGATTATAGCTACCCACTAAAAACTCTTTCAACCTCAGCCGACATTGCAGGAATTGAAAGAAAGTCGCCCGCCATTGCGGATAGGATGGGAAATTTGTACTGATTAGTGACCCACCATTGTTGTAGAGAAACATCTTCGTCCACAAGCGGTAGTTTGAAATATTCTTTAAGTTCATCAAAGTCTTGATTTGCCTTGGCGTTCTCTTTGTATTTCCAGTTACTGAGTACCGTTCGGTTTGTAGTAGGAGCAGCGATCTCCACTCGGTCCGAAGCTGCACGATCATGCTGGCGAGTATAATCTCGTACCAATCTTTTAAAATCGAGGTCCGCCTTTTCAATCCACGGTTTCTTCCAATTCCGGTCGAAGTACTGACGCTTCAAACATGGATCAAGTATAACAGCAGTTGCATAGATGGAACTGTCGTCCGTTGCCTCATAGTATTTGTTGAGCTTTGACCATGCAAGATTGATACACGAGGCCAAGATCGGCGAGGCTATATGCTGTTGCTTTGCGGTCTCGAGCTGTTGTAGTAGAAAATCCATGCAAGGTAGAACATCGAATATCGCCCCATTCATCCGAGTATCCCTCATATTTCCCTGCAACTCCTTCGTCATAGCACGAAAGGGTGCTAATATCTGATGAATATGTTGTAATGTATTCCAATCAGCCTCTTCCAATCGATCAGCTTCTAGGTCCTCCCTTTCCGATCCGGTGCTAGATTCTTCGATTGCAGAATCAATAAATTTATCAATAGCGCGATGGACTTGTGGTTGCAAGGCCCGATCAATCATGTCAAAAGTAGAATCCCATCGTGTATTGTTATTTTGTCGGGCCATTAGAGGTTCGAATTCGGCATCTTAGTCATTGGCTTGATATCTGAGAAATCGGTCGCGACGCTGTGGAGACACTCTGATACGTCGGATAATATTGTGCAGACGTCCTATAGGGCCGATTCTTCGCCATGTTTCGAATTCAACAGATTCAATCTCCAGTGCCTTAGCATTTGTACCGAAAAATAAACTCTTAACTACCAAGTTGATGATGTGTCCAGAACATCGAAGCCGTGCTTCTTTGGCGGAGATGGTTAGAGTAACTCCACGATGACGAAGCTCCTTTGTAATAGCTTCTACTGCAGTGTCGTTACTTGTTGCGTTGTCGAGCATGAAGTACCCGAGCATTTCGGTAATGTTATACAAATCGAGTGTATCAAGGATAGCTTTACCAATATTGGCTTCCGTATGTGCCCCATATAACTTCGGTAACGCAATGAGTGCAGCTTGTAAGGTATCGTTTACATCCCACCAATGTGCTACAATGCCAAGTAGTGCATAATTATTCGGGGACGTCCATAAATCTGCAGATATATGAATTCTGGATTTGGCGACAACGAAGAGGTCTTTGATCTGTTCTCGAGTTTCATGAAATCGTTGCATGCAGTGTGCTCGAATCGTGTTTGGGCAGCTAAGTGTCTCTTCTGCTTCTGGCCGAAGAGATAAAATCATATCTCGAAACGCCTCACTTTCAACCTCGTGAAATGAAATGCGGTCTTGGAGAATCCAGTCAATGAGGCAAGACTGAAAGACCTCTCGTTTGAAAGGAATTCTCTTAGTAAAGAACGCCGCTCTACTATTCTCGGAAAGTATCGCTGGCAAAGTAGGATTACCGCGTTGATTCTCGTCTCTGATATTGTGTTTTGTCGTTAGATGAGTATTGGGATGGGTCATCGCTGAAGAATCATATGATTTTGGACAATATTTACATTGCCAGCGATTCTCGTCCAAAAGTCCATGATTCCATGCCCATGCTTTACGTCGTCGGACTGTAATAATATCGGAACTTTGAGGAGTCGAAATATCGGACATGTCTATGCTATCTTCAAGTGGAGGATCTGAATCGAGCGGTGCGCAATCGTTATGACTCGAGTCGGAGAAATCAGCAGTAATGGGTCGTGTCCTGCTTGGAGTTGCATCGGCTTTACGAGCTGTCTTGGATTTGAAAAAGTCATAATGCTTTCGCTGTGGTCCCATCTGCCCGTCTATCATTAGTGATCCGAAACTAGTAAGTTGTACCTGCTCTAATCCGCTTTGTAGCCAAAACGAAGGATTCCTACTTAGGTTCGCCGTGTAGTGATATCACGGTCCAGTGTGAAACCTGTGTGTGTTGTTTGGTGTGCGTGCTGTTTGGTGTACGCGCTGTTTGGTGTACGCGCTGTTTGGTGTACGCGCTGTTTGGTGTACCTATACGGGGAATGTGATACGCTCTATATGATAGCGGTGCTATAGCCGCTATCAAACATTTTGTGGTCGCTCTGCTATCACAGTTCATACAAGGACGGTCGCTCTGCTATTTCACCGATAGCATAGCCAATAGCGAGATGGCTATATAGCCGACTGAGAACACTGGCCCGAAGTCTTATGACGTGTCTGGTTGCACTAGCTAGTACTATCAATATTGTATCTTCGATACGTATCTGCGACAGGTGACTCGGGACTGGCAGAGTAGTTAGCGGAACTAGTACATAGTGTAGCTGGTCCCATAAGTGGTCGGATATTTCTACTTCGAAGATAATACCTACGATATTTAAAGTATAGTTGAACTACAAATGAACTCCTTATTTACTGCTGCAGACAAACAGCCGAAACACTGCCTAATGTCAGTGAGAGAAACACGAAAGTTGACGTTAACCGCTCATTATGATTTAAACATTTTAGTCGCTCACTGAAGGAACAAAGTTCCCGAAAATCCGCCGGACCTTGGAAAAAGATGGAAGTGACCTTGTCGTCGTGAATTTCGATTGCGGCGTTCGTCTTAACCTCTCCCTTGCATCGGCGATAGGAACAAGCTCGCTAAACGGAACGCCAGCAACTTTCTCAAACGCCCAAAGCTCCCACCTGTCTACAACCTTTCTCATCTCAATCAAGCCTTCCTCACCGGTACATTTTTGAATTAGGTCCAACAAAAACTGAGGTACGGATGTACGGCCTGTCTTCTCCATCCAGAAAAATGTTAGATCCCTCATTAAGGCGCCATAGTCAAAGATATCCCGTGCTTTTGCGTCATCCATCACTGCATCGGAGACAAGCGCTTCAGGATCTACCCTGCTTCTCTCAGTAATTTGCCCTCTGCCGAAATCAATAAGGACGGCCGCTGTTTCTTCAGATTCCGTAAAGGACGCTTTATGATATTTGGTGGTTATGAGGACGTTCCCCTCATGCAAGTCGCTACAGGTTAGGGAGAGAGATACTATTGTAATATACGCGTGTGTGATTCCTCTGTGGTGTAGCTCCTCCAAGCCGGTTGCGACATCAGCGTAGAGGCCCAAAACATCATTCCAATCCAGAGTGCCAGCATATTTGTCGAAAAAGTCATCAATAGAACCTTTGCTCGCTTCTTCGAAAACCAAAAAAAGGTTATCATCCTCGAGTCCCACCTTTAGATTCGTAACACCGTAGAATTTGACACAATGCAATGCCTCCCCCGATACGCCCAGGTAAGCGTTTTTCATCTTCACACTTTAGCAGATTCGAGAAGGTTAAGTACTTCGTTGATGAATGACTCCTTCCAACTTGCGTCAGTTTTTGGCTGCTTAGGCTGCTTTAACACCACCGCGATTCTCTCTTCCGAAACGTGCTCGGTGTAAGACTTTCTTTTCCATTTCGCGGAGTAAACGATGCCGTTGGATCCGCTGCTGAGGGGGGCGACGTCAGAAATTTCCTCAGAGTGAACGGAGGGTAAGAAATATGCGTCGTATTCTGAAGGGTAGTTTTCCCCAAGGGCTTCCTCTAGCCAATTGCGATTTCTCTTATAGCTCTCGTAGCCCCTTTTAAAATACGCATGCGCAGCTCCCTCCGAGAAATCCGATATCAACTTTCTGAATAGGAATCCGAGCGTTGTTTGTGCGATTCTGATCTTTTGGTCGTCAAAAACGAGCGCGCAGTCGTTCTGTCAATCAGTTGCCATAATTAGGGTAGATACCCATAATTTCCAGAATCTCCTTGGTTTAAGCTCCAGTAAACTCTCTGGAAGGTCGGTGATCATGAATGTCCTCATCTGTAGCTCCGAATCCAGTAAGGGCAGTTCGCTGCCTTTTATATAGCGCTGGAAAACAGTCGGTTCTGAGTAGAAGAGCCTTTGATAACATGCCTCAAATACCGGTTCCGTCTCCATCGCAATTTTCACATCGGTGTCACTGCTGTCTTTTAAAATATCTGCAAGCCACGCTTCTGGTGGATTATCAGGCCGCAAATATTCACAGAACTCCTGTCGTGACAGAAAACGGAGTCGTTGAGTATCGAGAAGGTCTAGATGCCCATAGGCTAGAACCTTCTCAAGAAACGAGGCTCGATCCATCGTCGTTTCATTGAATTCGAGGCCAAGTTCCTAGGATTAGTGCGAGATTTAGGATCAATGCACTACTAGTTCCTGATCTTCTGTCTCTTTAATTAAATAGCGGGTTGGGTCTTCGTCGGGCCTGTTCTTCTTGAGGTACGCTGTGATTACTGAATTATTGATGAACTTTCGGCGTTTTTTCACTCGATACTTTTGTTCCTCCACATGGTGGTTCCACATTTTAGAGGCCATGTCGTCGTGACTTTCGAATAGTCGAATGAGGTCTGGCCCGACTCCTGGTCGAACAACGTGAAGGTAATACATCCTAACGATATTTCGTATTTCGAAACCCGACTCAACATAATCAAAGACCGTGAGCGAACGGGGAGTATTAAAAAGCCACTCCGTCATTTCCTTTTCATGCGTCCTCCACATTGCTGTAACAATCTCCCAACTTCCAAGGTCATGATCGATCATGCATACCTCTATGGACTTGAGAAAAGCAAGTAAATCCGGCTCGTTCAGGACTTTCAACATAAAGTCCGGATTGTCGACTTGGGCATTTTGTGCCCGACATGTATTCTGATTTGATGGAGCATGAAGACTTCCAAAGAACGCATCGCACAAGCGTTGGCGAACTTGGGGGCCAGAACTCTCAGGTTGTAAGCTATCATCCTCCATCGAATTTAGGCTAGAATATTCCATACGCATAGTCTTCAGCTCCTTCTGCACTTTTATTGCCGGCTCCCAGCTAGGAATGACATATTGACTGAGAAACTCGTCTTTCAGTCCCTTGTTTTCCCGAGTTGCGGCTAAATTTTCCCGGAGCTGTGATTCAGTTTGAGCCTGTTGCAAGATACATTCAAGCAACTGCTTCTCAAACGGCATCAAGCTCAACCGGAATGAGAATAAGGTTGATGTGTGCTGATCCTCCGACCCAGACGGAAGAGCTGTGGGCTCTAGAATCGTGGCATTCATTTCCTGAATTGCGTGAAGCAACAAACGTTGTTTGGGCGTAATAACAATAACTAAATTTAGAATTAGCTTTTCTCACGTGCACGTGCTCCCTTTGTTCAATTGCAACCTTTTGGTGTAAACCTACACTTAAGCTTTGCGCGAAAAAGCTATGACAGGAGAGGTTGACTTGGGAATCACAGCTGTCATTTCCTTGGGCCAAATTGTAGCATCATTTCCCGGCGAACTTCACGAGCTCGCATCGAGATGCAAAATTATCCAAACTATTCTCGAAAGCAGGAAGTTTTCGGAGAACGATCTTCCTGGGCTGATAGAGCTCAAGTTGCGGCTGCAGAAGTGCGAATTGTACATCAAAAGCTGCAAGGAGAAGAAATTCATCCGTAATCATTTCTTCGAAGTTACCTTCCATCGCCGAATAGGTAAACATCTCGCCAGACTTGATGCTTGGATTTCCCTCGTGACCTTATCTCTTCAGGTATCGCCCCAGGATTGACACTAAACAAGGGAGAGTGGGGAACCTGCTGCAAGTGAATCAGACTCACATCCAGGGAGCCGTCTTAGGTATTTGACGGACCCGGGGTCCCCAATGAGCTCTCAACAGCGAGACAAACTAATTGCGAAACTTCCTGAAATCACAGAGAGCGATATATCAACGATGCCCAACGAGCGTCCTCCCAAGACTCGTTTCGTCGGGAAGCTGGGAGACGGAGAACATGTAGTGTTCGAACCCTTGGCATGGAAGAGGGCAGAAACGCCGAGGCTCCTTTCCATTTACACCGAAATCAGTAGGGACGTCAACATTCAGAGGCTCTTTGGCATATTCCATGATTCGCTGTCGAAAACCTCCTATGCTGTCATGGAAGATCTCGACGAGGCCTCATTTGTTCTCCTCAAAGATGCTCTCTCTAATAATCTCATAAGCCAAGCTTCTTACCTCCAGAGGCTCCGTCTGTGCTACGAAATCGCCCTCGCCGTTGCCTACCTCCATTCGGTTCACATCGTAGTGAAAGTTCTTTCGGAGGAAAGTATTTTCATTAAACAAGTCAAGGGCGAATTAATCCCAGCACTCTCAGATTTAGAGTATGCCCGCTTGGTAGGACCCCCGAAAAGAAGTAGTTGTTAATCTACAGGCTATGTCGGATACCGACAAGTACACTCATGACCCACGTTATGATCCTCCCGAATATCACACCCAACCCAAGGGGAAAAGCACAATTCATACATTTTACTCTGATACTTGGAGGTCGGGATTCCTACTTAAGTTATTAATAGTGGTTAGTCTCACGGTTCTCGTCTGGCAGATCCTGAGTTCAACCCCGCTACCTTCGGATTTCAATTCGGCTTCGATGAAACGAATGGCTGGAGTGGACCTCAAGACTTCCTCCCAGGTAAATCGTTTGCTTGATGCCATTCTCTTCTCACCAAAGCCGTCGAAGAGAGTAACAGCGATGGAATTTGCCCAACGCATTCTCGACGAGTACAACGACTTGTGTGGAAGAGAGGAACAACAAGACATTGCGAGCACGATTCAGAGGTGTCGGGAAATGGTTAACTCGCGTCGTCACCGGCATTCAAAAGAACCTGCTGAACAATTCTCTGGGTCCGATATCGGAACGTTATTTGAGTTAGACGATTCGTGGGACGACCCAGGCTCTGGGCTTCGCCTTGCCCCCGAAGCGATGTTCCTGATTGGCGCGGGTATTCTATGGGATCTGATCCCTCTCGACATGGTCGACGTTCCCTCTTCTGCTGTGAGCAAGACAACGAGCAGTCCCAAAGGTACACACCCGAGTCTTGGGAAACATTCTGATAGGCTAGTTTACAAATGGAAAACTGCGGTCTATTATTTGACGCAAGCCAGAGAAATGAACTATTATGACGCCAGTTATGAACTGGTAAGAGTTCACTATCTCTTGATGGACTGGTATAACTCGCATGGTGGCGAAGAGGTTGGTAACGAACTCAAATCAGAGAAACTTTCAGTCCAAGAAGCGCCGATGAAGAGCAAATTAGAAGTCATCCCTTGATTGCATTCTCTTGTGGAAATGATCGCTGTATGGGGGAGGGACGGGGACGGGGACGGTGGTAAAGCAATGGAAGGAAAAGTACAGTACTGTTTCAACTTGACTTAAAACTTCCATCATAGTAAAGTTGTGTGGGATTTCTTCATGAGGTTTCAAGTATTGGGATAAAAGATCTCGACGATTGGATTTTGATTTTCCCTCTTGACGTTCTTTCAAACGGGCTCCAGTAAACTACACAACCCGTTAGATCTATTTACCCCACACCCAAATTCAGGAAGGGTGCGGGAATAAAACGGATGGAAAGGAGAAGCGAATTCTCGGGAAAGGAACAGAAATAAGAAAGAGGTATAAAAGAGACAACCGATAAAAAGAACAGTGAAACCCACGTGAGAAACGTCCAACAATTCTTAATCCATGACAGTAACTTTCTTCGTTGGCATAGTAATCAACATCTATAATAACTCACAATACCCAACCTACAACCTCGGCCCTCGTCGCACCGCCCCGCCGTCCCCATACTTCTCGCTATCTAGTCATTTGGCACTAGGGTTATTCCCCGCCCAAGCATTCCTCAACAAATGCAGGATCCCCTCCTTCTCCAACGGCACGGGATTCGGGTATGGTGCTTTACTAGCTATTTCCGCGGCCTTTTCGATGTCTTCTTCTTTGAAGCCGAGTTGTTTTAGGCTGTAGGGGGCACCTAGCATTAATCTATGAGAGCACAGGCGAATGGTTCGTAAGAAGGAAGGGGATGGGAAGGTAAAAAAGGCATTGTGGGTGAGACGAGGGGGCGAGGGTTGGTGGGGTACCTAGGTTCTTTGCCATGTCAAAGAGGCCTTGGGCGGCGTTGTCGGTGCCGAGGGCGCGGGAGACGACTGCGATGGCGTTTTGGGCGCCTTTGGCGTTGTAGGCTACTGCGTGGGGAAGGATCACGGTATGTGTTTCCGCATGAGGCATCTACAGATCAATCTCACAGATCCCACAAAACAGGAGAAAATGCGCAAACAAAAAAGTAGAGGGACGACAAACACATCGGCGGGGGGTCTACATTAAAGCTCCCTCCAAGGGTATGACACAACTTATGATGCAACGACATGCCCACTGCCCCAAGACAAGTCCCACAGGCCCAGGCGCCGAACAGGGCATCTGATCTGGCGTCCTTATTCAGGGGATCCTTGTGGATGATTGGGAGGGCACGGGCGATGGCGGCGATGCCTTGTTCGGCGAGCATGTCGATCATGGGATTTGATTCGGGCGAGTAGAGGGCTTCGACGGCGTGGGCTATGGCGTTCATGCCGGAGGTGACGGTCATTTGCGCGGGGAGGGTGAGCGTGAGGTCGACGTCGTAGAGTATCACTTCGGGGAGGACTGATTGTCAGTGAATTACAAGAAAGGAACAGGAAAAAAAAACATCGAGGAAAGGGATGGAAGGACGGAATTGATGAAATGCGGGAACCCATGGAGGCATACCTTTATCACTCTTCAGAGTCGTCTTCTGCCCCCCGGCAGTCTGTCCCAAAATCGGAGTAGCCTCACTCCCAGCATACGTTGTAGGCACCACAATCTGCGGCAAATCCGT
>Ga0302179_10002454_pt1 | contig 10804 bp, 9 predicted proteins | sample I_Palsa_E3_1_FD_198788 | JGI IMG/M metagenome (GOLD analysis project Ga0302179, IMG submission 198788) | Peat permafrost microbial communities from Stordalen Mire near Abisko, Sweden - I_Palsa_E3_1 | ecosystem: Environmental > Terrestrial > Soil > Palsa > Peat permafrost | place: Sweden: Abisko...
AAGGTCCGCCAATTGGCTCAATCCGATTGCTGTTTTGCGCCGCGCTTCGATTTCTTTCGTCGCCAGGCAACCGGAATAGTTGTTCAGAATCTCAGCCGACGTTTGCTTGTCGTCGCGATCCAACAGTACTTCCACGAACTGCCGCAGGTTGCGCGGCGGCACGCACGGAGCTTCATTCGAGAGCAGCACCGTCTTTTTCCCCGACTCCGGCACTTCCGCCCAGAACATCCGGTCCAGGATGTCGGCGTGCGACTCCACCAGGATCCCGGCCTTGTTCATCTTCTCTTCTTGCAACTTCAGAATCCCGCGCAGCGAATCCATCTGCCGGCTCATGTGTTCCATCATCTGATGGACCGCATTCACCTTCACTTCGCCCTTCGAATAGCGTTCCAGCGCGAAGCGGATCGCCATGTGTTCGGCCGCTTTCATCAGCAGCGGAGTGTCCTGTTGCTCCGTCGTTGCCTTGGCCGCGAGACTTCCCAGCAATTGCTGCAGGTTTAGCCGCGTATTCGGATCGGTTTCGGTCAGTTCTTTCTGCAGAACCTCCGGACCAGCATTGGGATCGGTCTGCACCTGTCCGAATCGAGTCAGCAGCCGGATGGCCTGCACCACTTCGGCTTCCTGCAGCGGTACTACTCCGCCTTCCCAAGCTGGCGCGGTCGCCGTTCCGGTACCGGCTTCGGTCGCTGGCCCCGCAACCCAATGTCCGGGAACGTTCGGAACGCTTCCAAATGGAACCGCGGTTCCGCCGCCTTGGCCTCCGCCGCCTGCATTGGCGCCCTCAGCCGCTGCGATCAACTGCAGCAGTTTCTGCGGATCGTTCAGCCACTGCTTGAATTCCGGTCCCAAAGTTTGCGCCGCGATCTGCGCCGCCACGCTGATGTCGCCGGTGAGCGGGTCCGCCGCCACAAACTTCACTTCATTGATCTTGATGGTGCTCTGTTTGCCGCCGCCGCTCAGCGCTTCTTTGATCTGCTTGGCCACATCCTGCGCTTTGGAGCCAGCCAGCGTAAAGCCGCGTACCAGACGCGTGAAGTCCTCGATGGTCACATCTTTGGAGAAGTGCAGGCTGGCCAGACCGGCCGTGCTCAAAAGCTGCCCAAAACTGCGTTCGGTCTGTCCCGCCTCCAGTGGAACCCCGTCCAGCAACAATTTATTGTCCGAAACCCCCAGCAAGAAGCCGCCCTCTCCTGCCGTGGGCAGACCCTCCTGCAATTCCTTCCAGGCGATCTCGAACTGCGCTTCCGTTCGCTTATGATCGGGGCCGTACATCCGCGCATACTTGATGAGGATGTTCAGGCTGTGTACGAAGGCTCGCGCCGAGGCCGCCCGGTTGGTGTGAAATGTGGTCGCGTTGTCGATAAGGCACCCCTCAAACGCAGCTCTGCTAGGCAATAGAAGGTTAATCCACCGGGGTAAGCCGCCGCACATTACGGAGGTAACGGTGAAAATTGGCAAGCGATCAGGCCCCACCGTTGTACCCTCGCTGGTCTCGCGCCGCGCGACGGCATCCCTGGACCACATCCAGCCACTGGCATTTGCATCGCACTGCAGCGAAAATGGTTAGGCTCGTTATCGTTAAGCTTTACCGTTTGGAAGTCCTGTGCCTCTCTCAACTACTCGAACAACTCGAGCAGCAAAAACCACTGGCCTGCGCTACTGGATGCTCCAGGTATTAGACGAGTGCGAGCACGTCGCCGCAGATTTCAGCGCCGACCCTGTTCACGACCTGCGCGTCTCTCTGCGCCGCTGCCGCTCGCTCGCCGATGGATTGATGGCGCTCGATCCCGATCCTAACTGGAAGGCGATGAAGAAAGCCGGCAAGCGCCTGTTTCAGCGCCTGGGCGATTTGCGCGATACCCAGATCATGATGGAATGGATCGAAAAGCTGGACCTCGCCGTAGCGGATGTGGAACCAGTTCGCGTGGTGCGGGCGCCCGCGTTGCCGAACAGCGAGTCCAGCTCAGGCCCAGGCGACGTTGCAGCCCAGGCGCTTCTTGCAATTCTCCGCCGGCGCGAACAAGAACAAAAGCCCGAAGCCCGCGCCGCTCTCGAAGAATTTGATCGCAAGCAGTGGCGCCAGTGGAGCCGGTCTCTTCCCGTACGCGCCGCCCGCACTCGGCCGGGCAGCGCCCTCTTCAAGCATCTCGCTCTGGAACGCTGGACCGCAGCCCGCGAACTCCACAACCGCGCCCTGCGCAATCGTTCCCAAGTTGCTTTCCATGCTCTCCGCATCGGCATCAAACGCTTCCGCTATATTGTCGAGAATTTCCTTCCCGTCGAGCACAAAGCCTGGAGCAACGACCTCAAAGAAATCCAGGATCTGCTCGGTGAAGTTCACGACCTCGACGTGCTCTGGGCCACCGCCATCTCCAGCCAGGTCTTTCCCGATGCCGATTCACGCGGCCATTGGCGAGAGATAATTCTCTCAGAGCGCACGAAACGGATTGAGGGTTATCGGAAAAAGATGGTCGGTCCCGATTCACTCTGGCAGGTCTGGCGCGCCGCCCTGCCGCAAGGCAAACAGATTCAAGCTCTCGCCACCCGCCGCATGAAGCTCTGGGCGAACGGCCTCGATCCCGATTTCCCGCACTCCGAACGCGTCGCCAGCCTCGCTCTCCAGCTCTACGACGGCCTTTTTGCCTCCGGCTGGCAGCCCGCAGTCGATGGCATCTCCGCGCGTTGCAGCCTTCTCGCTGCCTCGCTTCTGCACGATGTCGGCAAATCCAAGGGCGAGAAGGGACACCACAAAACTTCCTTCGACCTGATCCGCGCCCACGGCACCCCCTTAGGCTGGAAGCCTGCAGACCTGCAGCGCGCCGCTATCGTAGCCCGCTTTCACTGCGGAGCCTTGCCCAACCGAAGGCACAAGACTCTGCGCGATCTTCTCCCCGACGAGCAGAAAGCGACGATCCAGCTAGCCGCCATTCTGCGATTGGCTAACGCTCTCGACTGTGCACACGACGGCCACATCCGCCGCATTCAAATTGAAAATCTTCAGCGAGGCAACGCTCGAAGAGGAAACGCTCAAAGAGGAAACGTTCAACTTGCCGGCAGCGCATCAAGCAATACAAGAACGAACGAAGCCCTGATCATCGCCGCCGAAGGTTATTCGCCGCTGGGACCCTCCGCCCAGACCATCGCCGCCGAACGCCATCTGCTGGAAACCGTTCTGCGCCGCCCGGTAGTGATCAGGCCGATGAAAAATCCATCGATTCGAAGCCATCGTACCATCGGGTAGGACGCGGCTTTCAGAGCTCGTGGAGATGTCCAGAAAGCCCGCACATCTCGGGAAGGGCACGACTTCATTCGTGCCGTAAGTGGAGCTAAATGAATCGCGGCTTCAGCCGCTGAGGTGCCAAAGCTATGGTGGCAAGCACAAGAACAAATCCATCTGACGGCTCTTTAGATCCGCTTCGCGTCAAATCCGCTGAGCACCGCCGCCTCCCGCAATCTGTGATCGGCAGCCAGAAAAACATGGCCTTGAGGCGCGTCTTCGCACCAATCCAGCGCCGCCGCAAGCTGCAATGCGTCGGCAGCTCGCAGGTCGTAACGATCTACCAGCACTATTGCTCTGGCCCGCAAAGAGTCCGAAGGTTGGACGACTAGCCACTCGTCAGCAAGTACCACGGTGACCTGCCGGGCTTTCGCCCAATCGCTGGCGCTGATCTCATGGGTCCGCACCAACCGCGCCAGAGCGCTGGCGATCTCAACCGGAGTCGCCCACCAGACGACTGCCGGATAGCTCACGTACAAGCTGACAACCCTTGGCGTGATACTTTGATGGACACAGAGAGGAACCAGCGCGCTTGCGTCCCAGAAGGCCAAAGTCCGCGCTAGCGGCCTTCCCGCTCTTCGCGCCATATCCTCTCCATGACCTCATCGGATACGTTTCCTGCGGGGGGCGGCAACGCCGACCGCCGCTTCTTGTTCGGAGGTGCGAGAATGCCGCGGGCGATCAGTCTTCGCTCCCGCTCGGGATAATCGTCCGTTGTGCAAGGGACAATTCGCGCCACTGGCTTGTTACGGTCGCACACCAGCACCTCTTCCCCATCCCGAACAAGCTGGATGTGCTCGCTGAGCCGCGCCTTCAGGTCGCTGATATTCACCGTACGCATAAACCGATTATAGCGAACATGACCATCTTAGTCATATCCGATTTCTGTTGTCTTCGGCGATTTGGCGGATCCGCACCGCAAGCGCTAACTCAGATGCAGGTGCTTTGCTCGCCATACCCCTAAGAAAACTGCAGAAACTATCTCATATAAACCTGAGCATCAGCGTCCATGGACTAAGAGTTTTCCGTTCTCTTTACAGAAAAAAACCGCGAGGCCGAGCGCTGGTTGGCGCTTCGACCTCCGCGGACTCCAGACTTCCACTGTGGGCTACGGGTTCCAATTAATGTTGGCAATCCCGCCACCGTTGGGTACGTTAAAACAAATCAACTGAATGCTCCAGTTTTCCGGCGTGTAGACCGTGAGAGACTGAGTTTGGACCGGCCCGGTGAAATTGATTTGCCCCCCATAATTGTATTCGGACGATGAGCCGGAATACGAATACAGCTGGCAGTAAAAGGTGCTTTGTGTTGCGCTCCCAGACCAGTCATTCTGGATCGTAACCGTATGATTTGTCTGGTTGTCGACCGGCAGGTTGAATTCAAGGTTGACCTGGCTTGCGCAGTCGTTAATTACCTGCCCATAGCTCTCGCCGAGGCAAAGATAGGCATTGGTGGTCGTGGTACCCTGGACCTCGACGTGGAACGCGCTGAACCCGGTGGTTGATCGCGCATAAACGGGACTGGCTGCGACCGCCATAATGGCGAGGCAGATTCCCAGGAAGAGTGATACTGCTTTCAGTTTCATTGTATTCTCCATAGTTGTGTGTATGTTCCCGAGCCCCGGCTTGGATTTTCGGTTTGGTTGCCCTCGCCGATTGCCGAGCCCGCTGAACTGATCGCAGTTCTCGCACGCCGCCGCAACTCGCACAACCACCCCGCCCTGTTCTCGTCTGCTTCTTTTTCTATCCCGCTAAGCGCTGCACAGAGTGTCATTTACCCGGTCCTCTATCCTCGGTTCTGCGGTCCTCAAAGGACGAAACGAATTCGCATGCGACAGCACTATGTAGTTGAGGCACTTCCGCCATCGCCATTCCGAGGCTGCTTAATCACATAAGGAGGGATTCGCACGTTGAAGCCGGAACTGCTTACCACCGAAGCTGTGGTAGACTCCGGGGAAAATGGGGTTTGTGCGTTGCCAGCAGCCCAGCCATCCGGCCGTCCCATACGCTTCGGCGTGTTCGAGCTAGACGCTCATTCGGGAGAACTGCGTAAACAAGGTGTCAAGATAAAGCTTCAGGATCAACCCTTCCAAATTCTGCAGGTTTTACTGGAACGTCCGGGCGAGCTCATTACCCGCGAGGAGCTCCAGAAGCGTATCTGGGGTGCCGATACCTTCGTCGATTTCGAAAAGGGTTTGTACAACGCGGTCAAGAAGTTGCGCGAAGCCCTGGGCGACGATCCCGCCGCGCCAGGATATATCGAAACCGTTCCCAAACGCGGCTACCGCTTCATCGCTCCATTGAATGGGGACGGCCTCGCCGGACCTACCTTAGTAATGCCGGCTCCAGTCGATCAAATCTCGCTCGCGCCAGGTCACATCTTGCGAAAAAAGACGGTGGCACCGGCATTTTTTTGGACGGTCTTGGTGGCCGGGCTTCTGGTAATGGGCTTTTTCTTTGCAAAAGAATTCCCTCGGATCCGGAGCTGGGTCAGCAATCGAGGAGAGAATTCTCGCGATTCGCTACCCAGCGAAACTCGCATCGCTGTCTTGCCTTTCGACGTGGTGGGGAACAACGAAACGGTTCGCGTGCTCGCGGATGGGATTGTTGAAACCATAACCTCCAAGCTCAGCCAGGTTGAAGAATTCAAGGGAAAGCTCATGGTAGTTGCCGCCAGCGAGGTCCGAACCCGTCGCCTCACCAGCGTGGAACAAGCCCGCAACGTTTATGGTGTCAACCTGGCCATGACCGGCAGCGCCCAGCAGTGGGGCAATCGTATTCAGTTCACACTAAACCTCGTGGACACAGCCACGCTCCGCCAGACCGATTCAAGAACTTTCGAATTCGACGGGACCAATCCGATTGCTATCCGAGATGAAGTAACAAATGGCGCCCTCCGGATGCTGCATCTAAAGCTCACTCCCGAAGAATCCCGCCAAATCTCCGAGGGCGAAACCTCCACACCCGCCGCCTATGCTGAGTACCTGAAGGGGATTGGCTACCTGGCCCGCTACGATGTAAGCGGCAATGTCGATCATGCGATCGAGAGCCTGAGTGCAGCCGTCCAGCTTGATCCTAACTACGCCCTTGCCTTCGCATCCCTCGGTCGAGCCCAGTGGTTGAAAGCCAGGATCGATAACGATGCTCAGGAAAAAGAAGTGGCGATCAAATCAATTTCCGAATCGATTCGTTTGGCGCCAGGCCTTGCCGAAGGCCACGTCAGCCTCGGCGAGATCGACGCCGACACTGGGCGCACAGCTGAGGCAATTGAAGAGGAGCGGAGCGCACTGCGCATTTCGCCCGACAACGCGCAAGCGTACCGGGTACTGGGCGAGACTTATGCCCGGAGTGGGCAGTATGATCAGGCGGAGGCCCAATACCGCGAGGCAATCCGGCGACAACCGTCCAATTGGTATGGATACCTCTTGCTCGGTTTGTTCTATTCCAGTCGCGGACGAATTGCAGATGCCCGCAATGAGTACGAGTTAGCGCTCAAATTCACTCCCAATAATGAGCTTCTCTATCGGGATCTATCGGCCCTCGACCTCAAGGAGGGCAACTTTCGCGCGGCGTCGGACCGAATTGCTAAGGCGACTCAGTTTGAGCCGGTTGCTCGAACTTACCTGACCCTCGGGATGGCTTACTACTATCAGCGTCGCTATGCGGAGGCCGCGGCCGCCCTCAACTCCGGCATAGCGCTTGACGCTAACCTTTATAGTCTTTGGGGAGATCTGGGCGAAGTCTATCTGCACCTACCTGGGAGCCAGCAGAAGGCAAAGGAATCCTTTCGCAAGGCGATCACTCTCGCCGAGAAACACCTGGCAACCGTGCAATCGGACGACAGCACCCACGCCAATCTCGCCGAATACTGGGCCACCCTCGGGCGTAAGGACAAAGCCGAGAAGGAAATTAACAAGATTCCAGAGCAATCACGAAATACATTCGCGGACCGGCTGGTTCCGACCTACGAACTTCTGGGAGATCGTCATCGAGCCGTTCAGATGGTTCAGTCGCTCCGACCGGACGATCCGCTGCTGATTTTCATAAAGAACGATCCGGACCTGGAATTGCTATGGCGTGACCCGGCCCTTCGACCAACACGGTAGCCTGACCTCAGATACCACCTTCGCCGATTTCCCCGCCACCGAAGGTACCAGGCAGATGTCGTAGAAGGAGCCTGGCGGCGATTACACTCTTCTTCACTTTTTTTTCTTTTCCATCGCCTTTTTCCTGGATCGCATTCAGCAAGGCTTTGGTTGCTTTAATAAGATGCTCCGATACTTCTCGGTTCTTCATAAGTTTCCTTCCTATAGCTTGAGCGCCAGCCATTATACATAAGGAGCTACCTGGCCGAGTCGAACCCGCTGACTTGCCAGAAGCCAGAAGGAAGATCCAGAAGTGAATATCCAGAAGGAAGATAATGACTGTTCCATCAGCGCTCCGCCATATTTTTCCGGGTAGATTTCCACAGCTCGCAACGCTGGTAGCTTTCGAGTGACTTCCGCGAACCCGCTCCATCCGATACAACTGTTCTTGCTGCCCGAGCTCGGAAGCCGAACCCATGACCCACGCCCAGCTAGTCGAAAAAGCCGTCCACTGGCTACGCCGCTACCGCTGCGGAGTCGTCCTCTCCGAGCAAGCCTGCGTCAGCGGCGAAATGCCCGACGCCATCGGCTGGAAGCGCGCCTGCCACTCCGTTCTCGTCGAGTGCAAAGTCACGCGCGCTGATTTCCTGGCCGACCGCGCCAAGCTCTTCCGCCTCAAGCCCGAGCAGGGCGTCGGTTGCGAGCGCTTCTACCTCGTCCCCGCCGGATTCCTGCGCCGCGAAGAACTACCTGCAGGCTGGGGCCTGCTCGAACTCCGTCACAATAAAATCGAAACCGTGCATCCCTCTGCCAAGAATCTCCGTAGCGCCACCGGCTTCCGCTACGAAATGAATCTGCTCCTCGCCAGCCTGCGCCGCGTCGAGGTCCGCGTCGAACCCCAAAGCATCACCGACTTCCTCAAGTGGAAGAACCGCATGGCCGAATACAACCGCGGCTCCCTCCCCGAAGGCCTGGCTCCCGCCGAAGAAGAACTCAACGTCTTCCTGGAGCCAGACCTGACGCCGTAGCGAACCCCTAACCCCTAACCCCGAACCCCTAGCCCCGAAAAGCGGAAGCCGATTCCCTTAGAAGCTTCCCGTGGTCGTCCGAATCGCCAGCGTCGCCGAGTGCGGAGCTTCATCCTCATCCCCGAAAATCCACACATCGCCCGGCGCGGGCGTCACCCCGGCAAACAGCAGATCGGAGAGAAATCCGTTCCGCGTCGGATCTGGGCTGGGCGCGACCGACCAACTTGTCCCGTTCCAGTGCAACAGCAACGTCCGCTGCTCCCCCGATCCATTCGACGCGAAGAAAGAACCGAACGCCCAAATATCGGTCGGCGAATTCGCCGTCAATCCAAACAACCGGTTCGACTGGAACTCGCTATCCGGTCCCACGTTCGGGCTTGGCACCACCGACCAACTCGTGCCGTCATAGTGCTCAATCAGCGTCAGCGTGGCCGCTTCCTGCGGCGGCGGCACCGGAGTGGAGAAACCCACCGCCCAGACGTTATTCGGCGCCAGCGCCAGCACTCCATTCAACTGGTTCGCGCCCGATCCCACGTTCGGAGTCGCCACCTGCGCCCAACCGCTCCCATTCCAATGCATCGCCAAAGTCGCGCTGTCGTCGTTTTCCGGACCGTTGAATCCCACCGCCCAGGCATCATTGGTCGCGTCTGCCGATGCGCCAAACAAGAACGCATCGCCCGAGACCGAAGTCGTCGCCGTCCACGCCGTGCCGTCCCAGTGTTCGAACAGAAAGAAGAGTTGCTGCTCGTCATCTCCCAGCAGATCGCCGATCGCCCAAATATCGTTGGCCGAAGTTGAGGTCATGGCGAAGATACTTGGCACGTCTCCCTGCCCAAACTTGGGGCCCGGAAACACGCTCCACTCCGTCCCATTCCATTGTTCGATCACCTGCCCCGGATTGGCCTCACCAATGTTCACATTCCCCGCCGCCCAGGCCAGAGTCGGAGAGATATCCACCACCCCCTCCAGATCGCTGGTGTTATCGCCTTTGATCATGGGTGCCGGAAACGCCGTCCACTTGGTGCCATCGAAATGAATCGTCGACTGTCCCACCGCCCAAATATCGTTGGGAGAAGACGCCGACGCCGCCAGCAGCCCGTTATTGAAGTTTTCATTCGGTGTGGGGACCACTTGAAAAATCGAAGTCGCCCCGGACTTTTCCTGTGCCATCGCGCCCTGCGCGAGCACCACCGAGAATCCGAGCACGAATAAAAAAGCTGAGTTGAGCGAAAGTTTCACAATACCTCCAAGATAATTGTCCCATTGGGTAAGGGGTGAGACTACCTGTCAAGCGGGCGTCTCTTGTCACCTTCATGTCAGAGGATTGTAAATTCTCCGTGAATGTTGAACTGCCAGGCTGGCCAGTTTCTGTCAAGCAAGAAATTTTCGCTCGCCCTAAATCACTGTCCCACAAGCCTCAGCCGCACTCCGTCCATCCCGGACAGATCACCGGACCTGTTATAATAACGAAGTCGTGATTAGCTGCCAGAGATACGGCGTCAGCAATCGGAATTCGAGATCCGCCAGCCAACTCCTTGCGTTTCAATATTTTGCCCGCAACTCTTTTACACTCAATATTTTACCAGGATCCGATCAGATCAAAGGTTCGCATCCCGTTGATAGCAGGTAATTTACCGGATTGGATCTGTATTTTTTTGATCTGGATGGATTAGTAACGAGGGAGTAAACAACAAGGCCGTCTGAAGGAGAAATCAAAGCGGGTAGCTAGGAGCCAGAAGCTAGCAGCTAGAAGCTGCCTTCACAACTCCCGCCGCCCTTCCATAGCTTTAAGCATCGTGATTTCGTCCGTATATTCGATGTCGCTGCCCACCGGAATCCCCATCGCGATGCGCGTCACCTTCACGCCTACGCGCTTGAGTTGTTGCGAGAGATACGTCGCGGTGGCTTCGCCCTCGACGGTCGGGTTGGTGGCAACGATCACTTCATCCAGGTTGCCGGCATCGACGCGCGCAATAAGATTTGCGATGCGCAACTGCTCCGGCCCAATGCCGTGCAGCGGAGAAAGCGACCCATGGAGCACGTGGTAAACGCCGTTGAAGTGCTTGGTCTTTTCGATCGACGAAATGTTGGTCGGCTCTTCCACCACGCAAACCAGTCGCTGGTTGCGCGTCGCGCTGGTGCAGTAGACGCACGGGTCCACGTCAGTAATGTTGTTGCACACCGAGCACAGCCGCAGGCTGGCCTTGACGTCGCGCACCGCCGCTGCCAGCGCTTCGGCATCTTCGTCGCTGGCGCGCAGAATGTAGAACGCCAGCCGCTGCGCGCTCTTCGCGCCCACGCCCGGCAGCTTCTTCAACTCGTCAATCAGCCGCGACATCGGCTCCGCAAATTTAGACATAATAGATTGAGTGATCTGGTGATCGGGTCATCGGGCGATTTCAAAACCAAGGGTAG